>Ga0209377_1001251_pt1 | contig 17242 bp, 13 predicted proteins | sample GraSoiAngelo_141_FD_185898 | JGI IMG/M metagenome (GOLD analysis project Ga0209377, IMG submission 185898) | Grasslands soil microbial communities from the Angelo Coastal Reserve, California, USA - 14_0929_12_40cm (SPAdes) (version 2) | ecosystem: Environmental > Terrestrial > Soil > Grasslands ...
TGGCTGTGAACGTCCACGTATCAAAGTCGCCCTGGTAGATGTTGCCGGCATTCGTGGCCCCGTCGGTCATGGGACCGCCTTCGTCACCCGTCGAGACCTCGACCGCGCCCGGCCCCTTCGCGAGCGTGAGCAGGTAGCTCCCGGTGCCGTCATAGAACCCATTGAGGTAGCTCCCGATGATCACGGTGTACGTACCGCTCGTTGGCGCGGTCGCCGCGATATTCGACGCCCCGGTCTGAGTAGAACTGTTCCCGAGCAGCACGCCGGTCGGGGATAGCAGCCGGATCCAGGGAGCGAAGTGCGCCGTTGTCTGCGTTACCGTGCCCACGCTCAGCGCGATGTAGTCACCCTGCGTGGCCGTGAACGTCCACGTATCCAGGTCGCCTGGAACCGAGATGGTACCGCTGTAAGTCCGTCCGTTGACCAGGGACCCAGTTGCGTGCGCGCCTACAGTGAGCGTGAGGGGTGTCGAGCGGGCTCCCACCGTCGCGCTTCCATCCACCGTCAGGTTGTAGACCCCAGAGGCCACAGCAGCCCCGACGCTCACCGTGAGCGTGGAGCTGGTTCCCGTCGGCGCCGCCGGGTTGAACGATCCGGTGACCCCGGCGGGCGCGTTACCGAGACTCAGCGTCACCGCACCGCTGAAGTTTGTGCGCGTGATGGTGGCGGTCGTTGTGCCGGTCATGCCCTGGACGATGGTGAGCGCCGCCGGCGAGAGCGACAGCGCATAGTCCGGCGTCGCGCTCACCGTGAGCGTAAGCGGAGTGGAGCGGTTGCCCGCTGTCGCGGTCCCATTAACTGTCAGGTTGTAGACCCCGGGCGCCACGGCAGCCCCGACGCTCACGGTGAGCGTCGAGCTGGTCCCGGTTGGCGCCGCGGGATCGAACGACCCCGTGACCCCGGTGGGCGCGTTGCCCAAGCTCAGCGTCACCGCGCCGCTGAAATTCGTGCGGGTGATGGTCACGGTCGTACTGCCGTTCGCGCCCTGGCCGATCGTGAGCGCCGCGGGGGCGACCGACAGCGCGTAGTCCGGGGCTGCGCTCACGGTCAGCGTGAGCGGCGTCGATCGGGTGCCCGGTGTGCCCGTCCCGTCCACCGTCAAGTTGTAGACCCCGGGCGTCACGGCCGCACCGACGACCATCGTGAGCGTGGAATTGGTCCCCGTCGGGGCCGCCGGGTTGAACGACCCGGTGACGCCGGTGGGCGCGCTGCCCAGACTCAATGTCACCGCGCCGGTGAAATTCGTGCGGGTGATCGTGACCGTCGCGGTACCGGTCGCGCCCTGTTCGACTGTGAGGTCCGCCGGTGTCAGCGACAGCGTGTAGTCCCCGGCCGCGCTCACGGTGACGGTGAGCGGCGTCGACCGATTGCCCGGAGCGCCAGTCCCATCGACCGTCAGGTTGTAGACCCCGGGCGCCACCGCGGCTCCGACGCTCACCGTGAGCGTGGAGCTGGTGCCCGTAGGTGTCGCGGGATCGAACGACCCCGTGACGCCGGCGGGCGCGCTGCCCAGACTCAGCGTGACCGCGCCGGTGAAGTTGGTGCGGGTGATCGTGACCGTTGTAGTGCCGGTCGCGCCCCGTTCGATAGCGAGCGCCGCCGTCGGTGAAAGCGACAGCGTGTAGTCGGGCGCCGCGCTCACCGTGAGCGTGAGCGGCGTCGAGCGGTTGCCAGGGGTCCCGGTGCCGTCCACCGTCAAGTTGTAGACCCCGGGCGCCACTGCGGCTGCCACGCTCACCGTGAGCGTAGAGCTCGTTCCCGTGGGCGCAGCCGGGCTGAACGCCCCCGTGACCCCAGCGGGGGCGTTGCCGAGACTCAAGGTCACGGCGCCAGTGAAGTTTGCGCGCGTGATCGTGACCGTTGTGTTGCCGGTCGCTCCCTGCCCGATCGTGAGCGCCGTCGGTGAAAGCGACAGCGAGTAGTCGGGAGCCGCGCTGACGGTGAGCGTGAGCGGCGTCGACCGATTGCCCGGGGCGCCGGTCCCATTGACCGTGAGGTTGTAGACCCCGGGCGCTACCGCCGCCCCGACGCTCACGGTGAGGGCAGAGGTCGTTCCCGTGGGCGCCGCCGGGTTGAACGCGCCGGTGACCCCGGCGGGCGCGCCGCCCAGACTCAACGTCACCGCGCCGGTGAAGTTCGTGCGGGTGATCGTGACCGTCGCGGTACCGTTCGCGGCTTGGGCGATCGTGAGCGCCGCCGGTGCGAGCGACAGCGAGTAGTCTGGAGCCGCGCTCACCGTGAGCGTGAGCGGCGTCGAGCGATTGCCCGCCGTCGCGGTGCCATCCACGGTCAGGTTGTAGACCCCGGGTGCCACTGCGGCTCCCACGCTCACCGTCAGCGTGGAGTTCGTACCCGTGGGGGCCGCCGGATTGAACGACCCTGTGACGCCGGTGGGCGCATTGCCCAGACTCAAGGTCACGGCGTCGGTGAAGCTCGTACGCGTGATGGTGACGGTCGTGGTGCCGTTTGCGCCCTGGGCGATCGTCAGCGCCGTCGGCGCGACTGACAACGTGTAGTCCGGGGCCACATTCACGGTGAGGGTGAGCGGCGTCGAGCGGTTGCCCGCGCTGCCGGCCCCTGCCACCGTCAGATTGTAGACCCCTGCAGCCACGGCGGCCCCCACGCTCACCGTGAGCGTGGCGCTCGTCCCGGTGGGTGCCGCTGGATTGAACGACCCAGTGACGCCGGTGGGCGCGCCGCCCAGACTCAGAGTCACCGCGCCGGCGAAGTTCGTGCGCGTGATAGTGACGGTCGCCGTGCCGTTCGCGCCCTGGACAAGCGTGAGCGCCGCTGGTGCGAGCGACAGCGTGTAGTCGGCGGCTGGCCCGGTGCTTTCCTTAGTGCCGCAGCCAACCGCGACGGCGACACCGGCGACCAGACCGAGGCCGGAGCGCATCCAGTGCTTCAGAACGGAGTGACTCATGATCCCTCGCAAACGCGGATGTGGTGACACCCGGCGCCTCATCCGGTCTTGCGATTCGCTCCCCCGAGGCAGAGGCGAGCCACACGGCATCGCGCCTCGGGGTGACCGCTCATCGAGAACCTGCGTGCTCCGCAACCATCAGACACAGAAAACCGGCCAAGCGGGGTCCCCCCCACTCAGCCGGTTTCGCGATTCGCTCCCCCCGAGGCATAGGCGAGCCGCACGACATCGCGCCTTGGGGATCACAGCATCCGAGTTGCGCTCCAAGATGCAGCCCGGACGGCGGTCCGCTAGGGCACCGCCCCGACTTCCTGCCGGCGGGCGTCTTTACGGCGTCCATACTCGCTGGTTGCAACGGCGCCTCCCGAGGTGATACTGTTACGCCGTCAGGGGTTACAGTCTCGGCCCCACTGCATTCTGAAACCGAGTGGGGCCTCCATCCTGCATTGCGTGAGTCCGCAGGGAATGCCGTCATGACGCTTCGGAGCATCCGAACGGAGCACGGCCTAGAGGGCAGCGAGCTGGGAGCGTTGCTGGGCGATCGGAGCGCCCTGGACCATTTGTTCAGTGTGACCTATGAGGAGCTGCGGCGTCTCGCCTCGAGCGTACGGCGCAGCGACCCGAACGCTTCGCTCAGTCCAACGACCCTGGTAAACGAGGCGTGGCTTAAGCTCCGGAACTCACCACGACTCGCCGGAGTCCCTCGCCTGCACTTCAAGCGGATCGCCGCGCGCGCCATGCGCCAGGTCTTGATCGAAGCCGCCCGGAGACGGAAGGCTCAAAAGCGGGGCGGGGATGCACTGACGATCGTCACCTTCGAAGACGCACCCGATCCGACGCCGACCGGCGCCGACCAATTGCTGGGCCTCGATGCTGCCTTGCAGGAGCTCGCCCGGCTGCAGCCACGTCAGGCGCTGGTGGTCGAGAGCCGGTTCTTCGGCGGATTCGATGTGGCGGAAAGCGCCGAGCTGCTCGGCGTATCCGAGGCCACGGTGCTCCGCGATTGGCGTGCCGCCAAGGCGTGGCTCGCCCGTGAGCTACGGCGAGCGAGTTGAGAGCCTCGATGGATGCCGCGCGCTGGGAACGGATCCAGGCCCTGTTTCATGACGTAGCGGACCTGCCGGAGCCCGCCCAACGGGCATCGCTCGAAACGCAATGCCGCGAGGACCCGGCGCTCATGACCGAGGTGCTGGGCCTCCTCCAGGAGGACGCCCGCGGCGATTCGCTGCTCGATCGCGACGCGGCGTACGTGGCCGGTCAGGTGCTCGACGAAGGAATTCCCCCCGCCCTCCTGGATCAGCATTTCGGCCCCTATCGGATGACACAGATGCTCGGCCAAGGCGGGATGGGCGTGGTCTACCTTGCCGAACGGGAAGACCTCGGCAGCGTCGCCGCCATCAAGATCCTGCGCGATGCGTGGCTCTCACCCGATCGCCGGGAGCGATTCGCCAGTGAACAGCGGACGCTCGCCCAGCTCAATCATCCCGCGATCGCGCGGTTGTACGATGCGGACACCCTCCCCGACGGGACTCCGTGGTTCGTGATGGAGTACGTCGAGGGTGTCCCGCTGACGACGTTCTGCGAGGAACACGCTTCCTCCGTCACGGAGCGTCTACGCCTCTTCCGTGCGGTGTGCGAGGCGGTGGAGCACGCCCATCGCCACCTGATCGTGCATCGCGACCTGAAGCCCTCGAACATCCTGGTCAAGCCGGACGGAAGCGTGAAGCTGCTCGACTTCGGCATCGCCAAGCAGCTCGACAGCCTTGAAGGGCCTGTGGATCGGACCCGCACCGGACTGCGGCTCATGACGCCGGCCTACGCCGCGCCCGAGCAGATCTTGGGCGACCCTGTCGGCATTCATACCGACATCTACACCCTCGGCGTTGTGCTGTATGAGTTGCTGACCGGGCGGCTGCCGTTCGACTTGGCGAATCGGACGCCGAGCGAGGCGGAGACGGTCATTGTCGAGCAGCGCCCGGAGCGACCGTCGGCGGCCGCCAAGGAGAAGTCCGTTAGCAGGCGAGCATGGGCGGATCTCGACGTGCTCTGCCTCACCGCGATGCACATCGAGCCTCAGCGGAGGTATCGAACCGTCGAGGCGCTGATCCGGGATATCGATCACTACCTCGCGGGCGAGCCGCTCGAGGCCCGGCCGGACACCTTCGGATACCGGCTGGGCAAGTACGTACGCCGCAATCGCCGCATGGTGTCCGCCGTGGCCGGCTCGGTCCTCGTCGTCCTCGGTCTGGTGGTCTTCTATACGGTGCGGCTCGCGACCGCCCGGAACGCCGCCGTCGCGGAGGCGGCTCGGACCCAGCGCATCCAGCACTTTATGCTGAACCTGTTCCAGGGCGGCGACGAGACCGTCGGCCCCGCGGACAGCCTGCGCGTCGTGACGCTGCTCGACCGGGGGGTGCAGGAGGCGCAGAGCCTGGACGGGGAGCCTGCGGTGCAGGCCGAGCTGCGCGAGACGCTCGGAAGTCTCTACCAGAAGCTGGGCAAACTCGACCGGGCGGATACGCTGCTCCGCACCGCGCTCGACCAGCGCCGTTCAATGTCGGGATCCGACGATGCCGCGGTGGGCGCGGGCCTCGTGGCGCTCGGCCGCTTGCGGATCGATCAGGCGGAGTACAAAGAAGCGGAGCGCCTGATCCGGGAGGGGCTGGCGATGAGCAAGCGGCACCGTCGGCCGGGCGACCCGGCGATCGCCAGCGCCACGCTCGCGCTCGGGCAGGTGTTGGAGGAGAGCGGCAAGTATGATGAAGGAATCAAGGTGCTCGAGCAGGCTGTTCGGCTCCGCGGGATGGCGCCAGCCCAGCCCACTACAGAGCTGGCCGCGAGCATGCGCGAGCTGGCAAACACGCACTTCTACGCGGGGCACCTCGCGGTCGCCGATTCGCTGGATCGGCTCGTCCTCGCGCTGACGCGCAAACTCACCGGTGAACGTCACCCGCTCGTCGCCGAGGATCTCATCAACCTCGGCGCCGTGCAGCACGAGTGGGGTCATTACCAGGAAGCCGAGCGGTATTACCGCGAGGCGCTCGACATCACCCAGGCGTTTTATGGCCGGGACCACTACAAGACCGCCGCCGGTCTCACCGTGCTGGGCCGGGCGCTCATCTTCCAGAAGCGGTACGACGACGCGATGCCGCTGTTCCAGCGGGCGCTCGCCATACGGGAGCGTGTGTTCGGAAAGGTGCATCCCCAGGTCGCGTCGACACTCAACGAGATGGGAGGCATAGCGCTGACGCGCGGCAAGCTCGACGAAGCGGAGGCGCTCTCCAGCCGCGTGCTCGCCATCTATCGGACGGTGTACAGCGGCAAGCACAACCTGATTGGCACCGCGTTGGCCAATCTGGCCAGCGTGTACATGGCGCAGCGGCAGTACGCCCGCGCCGAGCCGCTGTTCCGGGAGGCGATCGGCATCTTCACGACGACGCAAGGCGCCGCGCACCTGAACACCGGCATCGCGCGGATCAAGCTCGGCCGGACGCTGCTCCGTCAGCGTCGCTATGCGGAAGCGGCGAGAGAGACGCTCGCCGGGTACCAGATCCTGACGAAGCAGACCGATCCGGGGGTGAGCTGGTTGGTGGCTGCCCGGAAGGACCTGGTGGCGGCGTACGACTCGCTCAAGCAACCGCAGAAGGCGGCGAAGTTTCGCGCGGCGCTGGCCGACACGGCTACCCGTCCATGACCTCCATCCCTATTTTCGGTGAGGGGCGGTAGCTCAGCTGGGAGAGCACCTGGTTTGCAACCAGGGGGTCGTGGGTTCGAATCCCATCCGCTCCACTGATCGCATGACCAAAGCTCACACCGCGCTTCTGTCGCGCGCGCTCCTCGTCCTCACTTCACGATCGTCAATCCGTGCGGCACCGCGCCCGGGAACACGTACGAGTACAGCAATACGATCACTCCGACGATGGCGCCCAGCGCAATCGAATGCCAGAACACGTAGCGGAAAATGATTCCCTCGTTGCCCACCTGGTCCGTGGCCGAGGTCGCCACGCAGATGGACTGCGCATCCACCATCTTGCCCATCACGCCGCCCGCGCTATTGGCCGCGCACATCAGGACCGAGTCGAGCTTGAGCTGGTCCGCGGTGATCCGCTGGAGGCTCCCGAACAACGCGTTCGAGGATGTGTCGCTGCCCGTCAGCGCGACCCCGAGCCAGCCCAGGTAGGTGCCGAAGAAGGGGAACAGCCAACCGGTCCGTGTAAACGCCAAGCCCAACACGGCATCCAGTCCCGAATAGCGAGTGGTGAATCCCAGTCCCAGCATGAATGATATGGCGATGATCGCCAGCTTCATGCGTTTCAGCGTGTGCCAAAAGATCTTTGCGAGCTGGCCCGGCCCGAGACCCAGCAGCAATCCAGCGATGATGGCGGCGACGAAGCACCCCGTCCCCGTAGCCGATAACCAGTTGAAGTCGTAGCGCGCGGCCTCCGGGGTCAGCTTGGTCACGACGGGGGCGGCGCGCGTGACGGCGTTGTGCAGGAAGGGCACGTTCCAGATCGGCGTCGTGGCCCGGTTCATCACGCCCTTTATCGACGGGAGCCCCCAGAGGAGCACGACGATCGAGAGGATCGCGAACGGCATCCAGGCCCGGATGATCTCGCGCGTCGTATGCCGGCGCCCGGGGGTCGGATCGGCGTCTGGTCTCGCCGTCGCCGGGCGCTCGTCTGCGAACCGCCAGGCGCGTTTCGGTTGCCAGAACCGGAGGAAGACCACGGTCGCGATGAGCGACACGACGCCGCCAGCGATGTCGACGAGGTTCGAGTCTACATGGTTGGACCAGAAGTACTGCGTCAGGCTGAACGACCCGCCCACCACCAGAATGGCGGGGAGCACTTCGAGGGTTTCGCTCCACCCCACCATCGCGCGCACCAGCCAGAAGGGCACGATGATGCCGGTGATCGGCAGGATGCGACCGATCATCGCGCTCAGGTCGGATTCAGGGAGTCCCGAGACGGCCGCCAGCGTGTGCACCGGCGTGCCGATCGCCCCCCATGCCACCGGCGAGGTGTTGGCGATCAGATTCAGCGCAGCGGCATGGAAGGGCTGGAATCCGAGCCCGATCATGAACGCCCCCGCGATCGCCACGGGCGCGCCGAATCCCGCCGCCCCCTCGATGAAAGCGCCGAAGCAGAACGCCACCAGCAGCAGCTGCAGACGGCGGTCAGGGGTGATTCTCGCCACCGAGTCCTTCATGATCTCAAATTTGCCCGTGTACACGGAGATGTCGTAGAGATAGACCGCCGCCAGAACGATCCAGGCGATCTTCAGCACGCCGAACCCCACGCCGTACAGGAAGCTCATCCCGGCCAGCCGAAACGGCATCCCGAAGATCGTGACGGCGACGGCGACTGCGGTCGCGGCGCCGGCGATCGCACACCAGTGTGGCTTCACTCTGAGCCCGGCCAGCAAGCCGAAGAGGACCAGGATCGGCAATGCGGCGACGAGCGTAGAAAGGGCCCAATTGTGCAACGGGTCGTAGGTTTGAGTCCACGCCATGGCTCCCTCCTCGTTCCCCGGTGAACTGCATGGTGTCGACGACAGCGCGTGACGGAGAACGTGCTTCCGATCCGCCACGACCGCAATCACCCGCTGCGAGGCCGGCCCGTTGCCGAGGCGCGGCCCTGCGTCCAGCTTTTGCACGAATGACCAGACCCGCGCGTGCGGTCGCGTCGCCCCGTGTCGTCAATATCGAGGACCTGCGGGGCTTGGCCCGGCGTCGCCTCCCCAAGGTCGTCTTCGACTACGTCGATGGAGGGGCCGAAGGCGAGATCACGCTGCGAGAAAATCGCCGTGCCTTTGACGCCGTGAGCTTCCGGCCGCGTCATGCAGTGGGGTCGCCTGAGGCTGATCTGCGGACGACGGTATTGGGCACAGGGCTGGCCCTTCCCGTCCTGCTCGCCCCGGTCGGATACAGCCGCCTCATGCACCCCGTCGGCGAACCGGGTGCCGCTCGGGCTGCCGGCGCGGCCGGCAGCGTCTACATACTCTCCACCATGTCCGGGTACAAGCTCGAGGACGTCAAGACATCCTCCTCCGGACCGATGTGGTACCAGCTCTATCTGGTCGGTGGCCGTGGCGTCGCCGAGGCGGCGATCGAACGAGCTCGCGTTGCGGGCTTCTCGGCCCTCGTCGTGACGGTCGACACGGCGGTGGCGGGAATGCGCGAGCGTGATCTCCGAAACGGCATGACCGAGCTCCTGCGTGACAACCTGTTAGCCAAGATCCCGTTTCTGCCGCAGTTGTTGTTCCGCCCGGCATGGCTCACAGCGTTCTTGCTCGACGGAGGCATCTCCACGCTTCCGAACATCGTCATCCCCGGCCACGGACCGATGCCGCTGATCGACGTCACCACTGCGCTGGCCGGCGCGGCGATCGCGTGGGAGGATCTGCGATGGCTGCGCGATACGTGGCGCGGCCCGGTTGTCGTCAAGGGCGTGCTGACGGGTGATGACGCTCGGCGCGCGGTCGACGAAGGCGCAGCCGGTGTCGTCGTATCCAATCACGGCGGACGCCAGCTCGACGGCGTTCCTGCCTCCCTGAGAGTGCTCCCGGAGGTCGTGACCGCCGTGAACGGCCAGGCCGAGGTGCTGATGGACGGGGGCATCCGTCGCGGCAGCGACGTCATCAAGGCAATCTGCTTGGGAGCCCGCGCGGTTCTCGTGGGGCGCGCGTATGCTTACGGCCTGGCTGCCGCCGGCGAGGCGGGGGTCGCACGCGCGCTGGAGATTTTGCGGGCCGACATGGAACGCACGCTCAAGCTGCTCGGGTGTGCATCGATCACCAGGCTGGATCGGTCGTTTGTGGACATGCCGATGACGCCGTGACGCACTACCAGACCCCCAAAGGCGCCACCGTAACGCCGGGTTCCCGCAGAGTGCGCCGATTGCGACCCGGCCACGGGGCCGCCATCTTCCGCCCCGTTCCAACCACCAGCGGGAGCATTGGTGCCCAGGAGCGCTGAGGACTGGTTGCCGTTTCTCATGGCGGCCGCCGACCGCGCTGACGAGATCGCCCTGCACTTCTTCCGGAACCCGGGGCTCCAGGTCGACACGAAGCCTGATCTGAGCCCCGTCACCGAAGCGGACCAGGCGATCGAAGCGATGGCCCGGAGGTTGGTGCGCGATACCCATCCGGCGCTTGGCGTGTTGGGCGAAGAGGGAGGCGAAGCGGCCGGAACCGCCGAGGCGCGGCTCATCGTCGATCCGATCGACGGCACGCGGAACTTCGTGCGGGGCATTCCGGTGTTTGCGACCCTGCTGGCGATCGAGACCGGTGGCGAGGTGGTGGCGGGCGTCGCGAGCGCGCCCGCGTTGGGGGCCCGCTGGCACGCCGCGCGAGGCGGCGGCGCGTTCCGCGACGGGCGGCGCATCCTGGTCTCGCGGATCGAGTCGCTCGAGCACGCGATGTTGTTCCACGGCAACTTGGGGCCCGGCGAAGCGGGACCGCCGCCCGGGATCGCCGGCCTCATCGCCCGGGTCGAGCGCACCCGCGGGTTTGGGGACTTCCTGCAACACATGCTCGTGGCGGAGGGAGCAGGCGAAGTCGCGATCGACCCCGTGATGCAGCCGTGGGACATCGCGGCGCCGCAGGTGATCGTGGAAGAGGCCGGGGGCCGGGCAACGGGACTCGGCGGCGAGCGCTCGATCTACGCGGGGAGCCTGGTGACGTCCAACGGTCCGCTGCATGAAACCGCGCTGCGAGCGCTCGCGCACCCGACGTAAGGAGGACACTTGATCGGCGCGTGGAAGGTCGTCCTGGTGGGTGTCGCGTGCGCGCTCCGGCCCGCCGGGCTCGTGGGCCAGAAGCCGCCGCCCTTGCAGACCGCGGCGGAGTCCAAGCGGCCACGTCTCTCCAGCGCCGCCGACACCAATGACTGGGAGGCGTATTTCGACTACGGCGTGTCCCGGCTGCGCAGCGATCCGCGCGGCGCCGAGCGGGCGTTCGCCTGGGCGTCGCGCCTCGATCCAACGCGGGCCGAACCGCTCTACGCGCGTTGGGTCGCGTACTGGATGAGAGTCCCCGGGTGGTTCGAAGAGTACATCGAGGAGCGGCCCCGGGCGCTCGAGTCGCCCAACGTGGTTCAGGTCGATTCGCTCTATCAACAGGCGCTGTTTCGGAACCCGCTCACGCCCCGAACGCTCCACATCCTCCTCTACGATCAGCTTCCGGGCCGCTGGGGGCGGGATCCGCTAACGATCGCTGTCCTCGCCTACGGAGCCGGAAAGTTCGACGCCGCGGCGGCGGAATTCGGAAAGCTGATCCGCGATGACCCGGTCAAGCATTATCGGGTGCGCTACTGGCAGGCCCTGTGTTTCACCGCGACTCAGCGGTATGACAGCGCGGCAGTGGAGGTGGCAGCGCTGATTGAAGAGCTGCGCCGCCGGGACGAAAAACAGCTCGCCTATTGGTACGAGTCCAAGGACCTGCTGGAATACAGCTTGGGGCTGCTGGAACTGGCGCGCGGGAACCGCGCGGCGGCGCGCGCCGCCTTGCAGCAGGCGCTGCTCGAAAACCTCGCGTTCTATCCGGCGCACGGCGCTCTGGGAGATGTCGCGCTGGGTGAGGGAGACAGAGCCGCCGCCCTGCGCGAATACGGCCAGGCTGTGGAGCTCGGCGGAGGCGACGCCGGGGTGCGGCACCGCTACGCGGAGGCGCTGGCACAAGTCGGCCGCCACGACGAGGCGGAGCTGGAACTCCACAAGGTGATCGAGCTCGAGCCCCTGTTCGCGCCGCCGTACTTCACCCTTGGAACGGTGCTCGAGGCCCGCGGGCTGCGCGAGCAGGCGCTCGCCGCCTACCGCGACTACGTTCTACGAGCCCCGAGCCTGGCACCGCTGATCCCGCGCGCCCGGGCCCGCATCACCGAGCTGAGCGGGGCGAAGGCCGATTCGGCCCGTCAGCCCTGACGCACCGCGGACGCGGAGGAGCAGAATCTGGTGATCGACGACGACGAAGAGGAGTTCCCGCCCGGCGACGGGACTACGGAGACTGAAGTGGTGGTCGTCTGTCCGCATTGCGGCGAGGCGAACGAGCTCGGCCTCGACCCGGGCGGCGGCCCGCTCCAGGAATACGTGGAAGACTGCCAGGTCTGCTGTCGGCCGTGGCGGGTGACGGTCCGCTACGCGCCCGACGGCAGCGCCGAGGTGTTCACGGAGCCGCTCGAGGGCTGAAACTCCTGTGCGTCTCGCCTTGGCCGCTCCTACGTCCTGGCCGCCTCGTACCGTTTCGCCACTTCAGTCCAGTTGACCACGTTCCACCACGCCGCGACGTAATCTGCCCGACGGTTCTGGTACTTGAGGTAGTACGCATGCTCCCACACGTCGAGCCCGAGCACGGGAATCTTCCCTTCCATGAGCGGGCTGTCCTGGTTCGCGGTGCCGAAGACCTCGAGCTTGCCGCTCGCGAAGGCGAGCCACGCCCAGCCGCTTCCGAATCGGGCCGTGCCAGCCGTGGACAGCTGCTCCTTGAACGGTGCGAAGCCGCCGAATGCCTTCTTGATCGCGTCGGCCAGCGTGCCGCTGGGCTCGCCGCCCCCGGCTTTGCCGGCCGGCGCCATGATCGTCCAGAACAGCGAGTGGTTGTGGTGGCCACCGCTGTTGTTGCGCACGGCGGTGCGGATGTCGTCTGGGACGCGGTTGATCCCGCGGAGCAACTCTTCGAGGGTCTGCTCGTACAGCTCGGGATGCTTGTCCAGCGCCGCGTTCAGATTGGTGACGTAGGCCTGATGGTGCTTGTCGTGGTGGATCTGCATGGTCTCGGCGTCGATGTGCGGCTCGAGCGCGACGTAGTCATAGGGCAGTGGAGGCAGGGTATGCTTGCTGACTTTCTCTGTGGGTGCGGTTGTTTGAGTCATCGTCGGTCTCCTCGGGTGTATGGCACTTCGTCGATGTGAACCCGCGATCCCGGATGAAGGTTCCCGCTTGATTCCGGTTGGAGCGCCGATATCTTCCCGAACCGGCTGCTCACGTCTCCGTCGCGGTCCCTTACCTGGGAGGCGCACGATGGCGCTGTTCTCCGACGCGGGAATCCAGTTCTTGTTCCGCTGGATTCACTTCCTCTCCGGCATCACCTGGATCGGTCTCCTCTACTATTTCAACTTCGTGCAGGGTCCCTTCATGGCGGAGGCGGACGCGGCGACCAAGAGCGGCGCGACGCAGAAGCTCGTGCCGCGTGCTCTATGGTGGTTCCGTTGGAGCGCGGCCGTCACGTTCCTGTCGGGTGTCGTCATCCTCGGTCTGCGGCGCGCCAGTTGGAGCGATCCCTGGGGCCTCACGATTCTCACCGGCGCGGCGTTCGGCATCGTGATGCTCGCCAACGTCTGGCGCGTGATCTGGCCCAATCAGCGGATCGTGATCGCCAATGCGGTCGCGACCGCGGGCGGGGGCCAGGCGAATCCCGCGGCGGCCGGGGCGGCGCGCCGCGCGTTCCTCGCCTCCCGTACCAACGTCGTGTTCTCGTTTCCGATGCTGTTCTTCATGGGCGCGGCGTCGCACTTCACGCTCCCCGCGGGCGGGAACCGCGGCCTCTGGGCCTTCGTGCTGCTCGTGATCATCGCGCTGCTCGAGATTAATGCGCTGGTGGGAACCACGGGGCCGACCAAGAAGCCGATCGAGACCGTCCGCGGCGTGATTATCACGGGATTGGTGACGGCCGCCCTCGTCTATTTCATCGCTCTAGCCGTCTTGAGCCCGCCCGCCGGGCGCATGATGTGACGGCTGCGGTCTCCACCGTTCTACCCGCCGGGGTTGTGGCGCCCGATTTCGCGCTGCCGTCTACCGCGGGGACGGACGTCACGCTGTCCGGTTTCCGGGGACGGAAGCACGTGCTGCTCGCGTTCTTCCCGCTCGCGTTCACGACCACCTGTACCGCCGAAAACTGCGCTTTCAGCGAAGACTATGAGGCGTTCGAGCGCGCCGGCACGATCGTGCTTCCGATCAGCGTGGACTCGGTGGCGACACTCAAGGAGTACAAGGCAAAGCACGCGATGCGACAGGATCTGCTGAGCGACTTCAAGCGCGAGGTGAGCCGCGCATACGGGGTCCTGCTCGAGGATCGGTTCTTCTCGAAGCGCGCGTATTTCCTGATCGACCGACAGGGCATCGTGCGCTGGCGCCACATCGAGGCGGAGCTCGGGGCCCGGCGTGACGACGCCAAGCTGCTCCGGCAGATCGCGCCTCTCTGAGCGGAGTCCCCCCATGAGACACGCGCTGCTCATCGGTGTCGTGGTTGCGGGGGCGTGCGGGCCGACGGCGTTCGTGCCGCCACCGCCCTCGCCGCAGCGCGTCTACGGTGTGAGCGAAGTGGATGAGCGCCCGGAGATCGTGCTGACGCCGCCCCTGCGCTATCCCGCCGGAGGCAGCGACGGCGTGGTGGTGGTACGGGTGGTGATCGACAGCGCGGGGAACCCCGAGCCGGCGACGGCCCTCGTAGTGCAGGGGTCCGATTCCGCGCTCGTCTCGGCCGCCCGGACGCTGGTGCTGAAGACGCTGTTCCGGCCGGCCCGCGTGCGAGGGCGGGTGGTGCAGGCGCTGGTCGAGGTGCCGGTCGAGTTCTCCGTCGCCTCGCTGCCCGCCGTGACCCTGCACATTTCCGGCGACGTGTACGGCGAAGCCGAGGTGCAGGAGCGACCCCACTTGACCTCGCGGCCGGCGCTCACCTACCCCGCGCCCTTGCTCTTCTCCGGGATCAGCGGGCGGGTCATCATCGGTGCCGTGATCGACACGACCGGCCGGGTCGAAGACGAAACGGTGCGCGTGATCGAGAGTAGCGACGCGCGATTCAATCAGGCGGCGAAGGACTACGTCCGGGCGGCGCGCTTTACCCCGGGGCGCATCGCGGGGCGCGCCGTGCGCGTGCGGTTCGAGATGCCGGTCGAGTTCAAGCTGCCGACCCGGAATTAGGGCCTCCGTGGCGTCGGTCACCCTCCGCCGCCTCGCCAAGCGGTATGATCCCGAGGGCCGGCTGGCGCTCGAGGACATGTCGCTCGAGGTGCATGACGGCGAGTTCTTCGTGCTGCTCGGGCCATCGGGCTGCGGGAAGACCACGGTGCTCCGCTGCATCGCCGGGCTCGAAGAACCCAGCGCCGGAGAGATCCTGATCGGCGAGCGCGACGTCACCCGCCTCGACCCCGCCGCGCGCGACGTCGCGATGGTGTTCCAGACGTACGCGCTGTACCCTCACCTCACCGTGCGGCGCAACATCGCCTTCGGGCTCGAGGTGCGGCGCGTACCGGCCGCCGAGATCGCCCGTCGTGTACAGCAGGCCGCGGATCGGCTGGGGCTCGGCCCACTGCTCGACCGCCGGCCGGGAGAGCTCTCCGGTGGCGAGCGCCAGCGCGTGGCGCTGGGTCGTGCCCTGGTGCGCGAGCCGCAGGTCTTCCTGTTCGACGAGCCGCTCTCCCACCTGGAGCCCACGCTGCGCGGCGAGCTGCGCGGCGAGCTGCTCGAGCTGCACCGCGCCCTCCGTGCGACCGTTGTGTACGTGACCCATGATCAGATCGAGGCCATGGCCATGGGCCAGCGGATCGCGGTCCTCGAGGCGGGGCGGCTCCGCCAGTTGGGCACGCCCGCCGAGCTGTACGGGCGGCCGGCCGACGTCTTCGTCGCCCGCTTCATCGGGAGTCCAGGGATGAACATCCTCACCGGGAGGGGAAGAGGGACCGGCGACGACGGAGGTGTGGTGGACTGCGGCACGTGGTCCGTTCCCGTGCCCCTCGAGCGCTACGAAGGCGAGATCTACCTCGGCGTCCGGCCCGAGCATGTGAGCCTGGTCGCCCCCGATCAGGGCGTCGGAGCGGCCGAGGTGCGCGGCGTGGAGCCGCTCGGTCCGGACACGCTCATCCGACTGGACGCGGGCGGCCAGCCGCTCGTCGCGCGCGTCCACGGCATCCCGGACTTACGTCCCGGCGACCCGGTGGGTGTGAAGCTCGACCGCCGGCAGCTGCACCTGTTCGACGCGGCGGGAGCGCGGCTGCCGTGAGCCGGGTGCCGGCTTGCCGTCTCGTGGGTTGGCTCGCGTGCTGGCTCGTGTCTTGGGGCTGCGGCGCCGCGCCGGCCCCGGGAGTCGAGCTGCTCCACCGGGCCGACGACGGTGCCGCGCAGCTCGAGGACCAGCTGCTCACGCCCTATCGCGCCCGGCACCCAGGGCTGCGGGTGGTGGAGCATAACGCCGCGCTCTCGCAGGCGGAGTATCGCCGGGTCCTGCTCACGGCGTCGGCAGGCGATGCCCTCCCCGATGTGTTCCAGCTCGACGACGTCGACGTCCCCGCGCTCGCGGACCGGGGAGGAGCCCTCGATCTCGCACCTTACCTCTCCCGCGTCGGCGTCGACCTCGGCCGCTACAACCCCGAGGTCCTCGCGATTTTCCGTCGCGGTGCAGCCCTGCACGGCCTCCCCCGAGGCTATACGCCGCTGATGGTCGTGTACAATCGGGACCTGCTGGACCGCGCGGCGATCGCGTATCCGACTGACGACTGGACGTGGGATGATTTCCTGCGGACGGCGCAGCTGCTCACACGCGACCGCGATGGCGACGGGCGGATCGACCAATGGGGGGCCGCCTTCGACCGGCGGCCCTCGTTCTGGCTGCCGTGGATCTGGGCGGGGGGCGGCGACGTGTTGTGTCCCGACGGCCGACGCGCCTCGGGGTGCCTGGATGCGCCCGCCACCGTCGCGGCGATCCGCTGGTACGGGGGTTGGGTGAGGCGCTGGGGCGTGGCGCCGCGCCCTCATGACCCGGGCAACTCGGGCGTTGAGATCGCCCGGCTGTTCGACGCCGGCCGCGTGGCGTTCATGACCGTGGGGCACGACGCAGTTCGCGATCTCCGGGCGGCAGTCGGGGCGGGCCGGCTGCGGGTGGGATTCGCGCCCATCCCGCATCGCGCCGGGGTGCCGCCCGCCACCGTGCTCTACGCTTCGGGATATGCGGTGCCGGCGCGCACGCTTCGGCGTAAGGCTGCGGTCGAGCTGGCGGCCGATCTCACAGACTCGCTGCCCGACGCGGCGCGCGGCGATGCGGGGATCGAGCTGCCGGCCGTGGCCGCGGCCGCGCAGGGGGTGGCGGCGGCCGACACGCTCGGATGGGAGGCCGCGTTCCTGCGCGCCGCCGCGCACGGCCGGCCGGGGTGGGGAGCGCGCGTCGCCCAGTGGCGTGAGGTGGAGGCCGAGCTCGCCGACCTGATGGTCCGCGTCACCGTGGGCGGCGCCGATCCCGCGCGGGCGGCGCGCGCAACGGCACGCGAGCTCGATCGGCTGCTGGGGACTACACGATGATCGGGCTCGCGCGGTGGCGCGCTGGGGCGCTCGT
>Ga0209377_1001253_pt1 | contig 17215 bp, 16 predicted proteins | sample GraSoiAngelo_141_FD_185898 | JGI IMG/M metagenome (GOLD analysis project Ga0209377, IMG submission 185898) | Grasslands soil microbial communities from the Angelo Coastal Reserve, California, USA - 14_0929_12_40cm (SPAdes) (version 2) | ecosystem: Environmental > Terrestrial > Soil > Grasslands ...
GGTCACGCCGCCCACCACGCAGAGAAACAGCGCCGGGGTGTCGTGGTAGACCGGCTGCAAGGCGATCACCACCGACAGGATCAGGGCCGCGATCATCGAGACGCGGCCGTTGAAGAGCACCGTCAGCAGCATGGCGAGGAACGGGAGCGGCACCAGCTCGGGATGCTGCGGCAGCGTCCGCGACACGGCGGCCGCGCCGGCGATCACGATCGCGAACAGGCAGCCGATGAGGGTGATCTGGCGGCGCTCGCGGTACGTCTCCCGGCGGTAGAACAGCATCAGCACCCAGAAGATCGAGAGCACCAGCCCGTCGCGCAGCAGGGAGCCGAGCAAGCCCCCGACCGAGCGGCCGGTCGCCGCGCCGCGCCGCACGAGATCGTTGCGCAGCGCCACGAGCTTCTCGTGCGCTTCGCTCGTCACGACCTCGTGCGCCCCGACGATGCGGTCACCGGCGCGGACGATGTACTTGCTCGGATCCACGCTCTTGCGCAGCTCGTCGCGCCGCCGTTCGGTCTCCGGCGCATTCGGCACGAGCGTGGGCCGGAAGAAATGACCGGCCAGCTTCAGGTACACGGCGTCGCCGACGCTCGATCCCTTGTCCGGATGCACGGTGCGCGCGCGCGTCAGGTACAGCGCGTAGGACATCACCTGTTCGCGCGGCACCGACGTCTCACCGGACCGCCGGCGGATGATCAGCTCCTGGGCCTGCTCCACCTGCAGCACGCCCGGGCCCGTGGCGCCGAGCGCCAGCGTGCGCTCGATCAGCTCGTCGAGGGCCTTCTCGAGGTTGCGCCGCTTGCCGCCCTTCGACAGATACGCGGCCTCGCCCAGCGTGAGCGTCACCCCTTGCTCCCGCGCTGCCTGGATGATCGCCTGCGGGCCCCTGTCCGCCGCGGCGTCCACGGTCGCGAAGAAGGTGTGGACCGCCAGGCGCGCGCTGTCGAGTCCCCGGGGCTGAAACTCGTAGATCGGCTTGACCGTGGCCGCCAACTCTTCCGCCTCGCGGGCCAGCTCCTCGTCCGACTTGCTGACCGCGAACGTGAACGGCGCGATCAGGTCGCGGTCCGCGAACTTGCCGGTCTCGAGCAGCGGTGCCGCTTCGCCGGCGCTCGAGGGGAACGCGAGGTAGGCGAGGAGGGCGAGGCCGAGCACCCACGCCCAGCGCTCGCCGTGATAGCGCACCTGATCCTTCGTCGGGAGGTTCATCTCAGCCCTGAGCGTCCTCGGCGTAGGCGCGGATAATGTCGCGCACCAGCCGGTGGCGCACGACGTCCGTCTCCGTGAGGTAGCAGAAGGCCACCCCCTCGATGCCGGGGAGGATGCGCTCGATCTGCAGCAGCCCCGAGTCCTCGCGGTTGGACAGGTCGATCTGCGTCTTGTCGCCGGTGATCACCGCGCGGGAGTTCACCCCCAGGCGCGTGAGGAACATCTTCATCTGCATCCCGGTGGCGTTCTGCGCCTCGTCCAGAATCACGAATGCGTCGCCCAGCGTCCGGCCCCGCATATAGGCGAGCGGCGCGATCTCGATGACGCGGCCGTCGATCGCCTTCTGGACGCGGTCGCGCGGCATCATGTCTTCGAGGGCGTCATACAGGGGCCGCAGGTAGGGGTCCACCTTCTCCTGCAGGTCGCCGGGCAGGAAGCCCAGGCTCTCCCCCGCTTCGACCGCCGGCCGCGCGAGCACGATGCGGCGCACCCGCTTGCGGGACAGCGCGTCCACCGCGGCGGCGACCGCCAGGTAGGTCTTGCCCGTGCCCGCGGGCCCGATCCCGACCACGATGTCGTGCTGGGCGATCGCCTGGAGGTACTCCCGCTGCCCGGGCGTCTTCGCCTGGATCACGCGCCGCAGCCCGGGCAGGATGATCTTGTACTCGCCCGTCGCGGGCGCCCCCAGCGTGCCGCGCGCTCCTTCACCGACGACACGCTCCACGTCCGTGACCTCCAGCTGGTCCCCCATGCGGGCCAGGTCGACCAGCGCTTCTGCCACCTGCGCCGCGCGCTCCACGGCCGTCACGGCTCCCTGCAGGGTGAGCGTGTCCCCGCGCAGCGACACCCGCACGCCGAGGAGCTTGGCGAGCTCGATCAGGTTGCCGTCGTTGACCCCGGCGAGGGCGAGGGGATCGACGCCTTCGGCCGAGACGCGGTGCGTGACGTCGTCGCTCATCGCTTCACCTCGATGTGCAGCGTGGCCAGGTCCGCCGGAGCGGCGGAGGCCGGCGCGCCCTCGAACAGGGCGCGCGCGGCGGTCGTCTTCGGGAAGGCGATCACGTCGCGCAGCGAGGCCGCGCCGGCGAGCAGCATCGCCACCCGATCGAAGCCGATCGCGAAGCCGCCGTGCGGCGGCGCGCCGGCGGCGAGCGCCGCGAGCAGGAAGCCGAACCGCGCCTCCGCCTCTTGCGGCGTCAGGCCCAGGTGCCCGAACACGCGACGCTGCACGGCGGGGTCCGTGATGCGAATCGAGCCGGAGCCCAGCTCGTGGCCGTTGTAGACCGCGTCGTAGTGCAGCGCCCGGCAGGCCAGTGGGTCGGCCTCGAGCTTGGCGACATCCTCCGGGTGCGGCGACGTGAACGGGTGATGCGCGAACACGGGTCGCCCCGTTTCGGGGTCAAGCTCGAACAGCGGGAAGTCCACCACCCAGCAGAACGCGTGCGCCGTCTCCGGTCGGGGCGCGAGCCGGCGGATCACCTCCTGGCGCACCTTGTCGAGTACGGGCGAGGTGATGCGGTCGGGGCCCACCGTCATCAGCGCCACGTCCCCGTCGCCGACCCCGAGGCGGCCGAGCGTCTCCGCCGTGAAATGCTTCCCGACCGAGCCCGAGATCTGCTCGCCCTGGCGCTTCACCCACGCGAGCCCGGCGCCGCCCAACTGCTTCGTCACCTCGGCGAGCTGATCCACGTCCTTCCGCGACAGCGCGCCTCCCCCTTTCACGGCGAGCCCGCGCACTCGGGAGCCGTCCTTCACGGCGGACTGAAAGAACGGCACCCCCAGCGGCCGGACCAGCGCCGTCCAGTCGGCGATGGCCAGGTCGTAGCGCTGGTCGGGCTTGTCCGTGCCATAGCGCTCCATCGCTTCACGATGCGTCAGTCGCGGGAAGGGCCGCCCGATCGCGTGCCCCCCCTCGTCCCATAGCGCCGCGAGCACCGCCTCCACGAACCCGAGCACGTCCTCCTGTCCGACGAACGACGCCTCGAGGTCGATCTGCGTGAACTCGGGCTGGCGGTCGTAGCGCAGGTCCTCGTCCCGGAAGCAGCGCGCGATCTGAAAGTAGCGGTCGAATCCGCACACCATCAGCAGCTGTTTGTAGATCTGGGGCGATTGCGGGAGCGCGTAGAACTCTCCCGCGTGCAGCCGCGAGGGCACGAGATAGTCCCGGGCCCCTTCGGGCGTGGGCTTCGTCAGGATGGGCGTCTCGATCTCCAGGAACTCGAGGTCGGAGAGGGTCTTGCGAGCGCGCTGCAGCAAGCGGTGGCGCAACACCAGGTTCGCCTGCATCTCGGGACGTCGCAGGTCGAGGTGGCGGTACTTGAGGCGCAGCTCTTCCGCGGGCAGCTCCTCTCCTTTGGCGCGCGCGACGGGGATCGCGGGCGTCGCGGCGGGCCCCAGGATCTCGAGCTCGGCCGCATGCACCTCGACGTCGCCGGTCGCGAGGTCCGCGTTGCGCATGTCGGGCGGGCGTGCCACCACGTCGCCTGCCACGACGACGACTGTCTCGCTGCCGAGCCCGCCTGCTCGCGCCAGCACCTCGGGCGGCGACCACCCGGGCCCGAAGGCCACCTGCACGAGCCCCGCCCGGTCGCGCAGGTCCACGAACACGAGGCCCCCCAGGTCGCGCCGCCGGTGCACCCAGCCGCCGAGCCGCACGCGCTGCCCCGCATGCGTCGCGCGTAGCTCGCCGCAGCGATGTGTGCGCCACCCCGTCCGGCTCGGGGTCACGCGACTTCCGCCTCCACCAGCGCGCGGTGAAACTCCTCGGCCGTCCGGGCGGCGAGCAGCCGCCCCCGCACCGGTTCGCGCCGCACCAGGCGCGAGATCCGGCTCAGAGCCTTCACGTGAACGCCGGCATGGGACTCTGGGCCGGCGAGCAAAAAGAACAGGCGCACGGGCTCTCCGTCGATCGTCTCGTAGGGAATCGGGGCCGGCGTCGTGCCGGCCACCACCACGAGGCCGGACAATGCGGGACAGCGGCCGTGCGGCACCGCCACCCCGTAACCGATCCCGGTCGGGAACTGGCGCTCGCGTTCGAGGATCGCCCCCAGAATCTCGTCGGCCTGCGCCGCACTTACCCCTCCACCCCCGCCTGCCCGCGCGCCCCCCGCGCCCCCCGCGCCCCCCGCGCCCCCCGCCGCCCCCGTCGCACCCCCGTTTCCGGCAAGCATCAGTCCCACCAATTCCCGCAGGATCCCCTCCTTGTCGCCAGCCTTGAGGGGTACCCGGATGCGACTGGGTGACAGCAGCTCGGAAAGGCGCACGTTGGCTCAAGTGTCCTAAACGCTTGAAGATAGTTAGGTTGGTGACCGAATGCCACGCGTTCCCTTGCTGCTCGGCGTGCTCGCCCCGGCGGCCCTTCTCGGTCAGGAGGGAGCGGGCGCCGAGCTGTGGCGGTTAGCCGCCACGACGCTCGCCCAGCCGCCGGCACTCGCGACGGGAGGTGCCGCCGGCTTTTGGAACCCGGCCCAACCGGCGACGGGGGAACGGGCGGCCTTCGGGCTCGAGGTCGTGAACACGCCGTCGGCCGTGGGAGCGAGCGGCGTGCTGTTCACGGCGCGCGCCCGGGTGAGTCCCGTGGGGCGCGTCGGCATCGTGTACGGCAGGATGAGCATCAGCGACCTGGTGCCCACGTCCCTCAGTCCGGATCCGGACGGTGGCACGATTCCCTTCTACACGCAGACCGTCGGTGCCAGCTGGAGCGCCACCCGCGGCGCCAGCGCGCTCGGGGCCACATTCGCGTACCGCACCACGACGCTCGACCTCGAGCATTCCAATCGCTGGACCCTCGATGTGGGCGTGCGGTACGGCGTCACGGGGACGCTCACCGTGGCGTTCGCGACCCGTTCCTTCTCGCGCTTCGCCGCGAGCGACGCCGCCCAGGACCTCTCGGCCGGAATCGACTACCGCGTGTGGCGCGGTGCGCCGTGGCGGGGCGGCGCCGCGGCCTCGGTGCACGGTCGCTACGGGATTACGTTGACGCGCGGCTTCACCCAGGACCACCAGTTCGGCGCGGGTTTCGCGCTGGGCGACCTCTTTGCCACCGATCTGCTCCTGGTGCGCGAGGGGAGCTACAGCGGGGCCCGCTGGCGCTTCGTGGCTGGGCTGGGGCTCGTGATCGGTCGCTACCGTCTCACGCTGGCCGAGAACCCCGGCGTCGCCGGCGTCGGCGCATTGTATCGCATGGGCGTGGAGGCCTTGTTCCGGTGACCGACCTGCTCTCGCTCACGCCCGACGCGGCGCGCGCCGCCATCGCCCCGTGGCTGACTGCGCGGAGCGAGCCGGCCTACCGCGCGAAGCAGATCCTGGCTCGCCTGTGGCAGCGTCCGGTGGCCTCTTGGGAGGAGGCGACGGAGCTGCCCGCGGCGCTGCGACGGGCCCTCGCGGAAGCGTTCCCGCTGCGCCGGCTCCGCCTGGTGACGCGGCAGGTGTCGCGCGACGGCACGGAGAAGTTTCTGTGGCGGCTCGACGACGGTGAGGCGATCGAGTCCGTGCTCATCCCCGAGGGCAAGCGGCGCACGCTGTGCATCTCGTCGCAGGTGGGATGCGCGCTGGGGTGCGTGTTCTGCGCCACGGGGCGGATGGGCTTCCGGCGCAACCTCGCGCCGGCGGAGATCGCGGGCCAGGTGCGCGAGCTCCTGCTCGACGCGGCGGGCCAGGCGCCCACCAACGTCGTGTTCATGGGCATGGGCGAGCCGCTCCTCAACTGGGAGGCGGTGGACGTGAGCCTGACGATCCTGAACCATGCGGAGGGGTTCGGGATCGGGGCGCGGCACATCACCGTCTCGACGGTCGGGATCCTCGCGAACCTGGCGCAGCTCGCCCGCCGCCCGGAGCAGTTCCGCCTCGCCCTCTCCCTGCACGCGCCGACGCCGGCGTTGCGGCTCGCGCTGATGCCGATCGAGAAGAAATACGCGCTTGCGGACGTGGTTCAGGCGCTGCGGCAGTTCCGACGGCGTGTGACCCTCGAGTACGTGCTGATTGACGGCCGCAACGACGCTCTCGAGGCGGCCGATCGCCTGGCGGAGTTGGCGAAGCCGCTCGGCGCGCTGGTGAACCTGCTGCCCCTTCACCCGGGGGGAGCGCCCGACCTCACGCCGAGCTCACGCCGGCGGATGCTCGAGTTCGAGCGGCGGCTGCGCAGCCGGGGAGTGGCGGCGGTGCTGCGGAGGAGCCGCGGGCTCGACATCAGCGCCGCGTGCGGGCAGCTACGGGTGGAACTGGAGCCGCGGCGCAAAGTCCGCACCGAGGAACACGCTCGCGTCGAGTAGCTTCGCGGTATCCGCCTCCACGATCACGCGCCCCACCCCCAACACTCGGCGTACCTGGTCACCCACGGCCGCGGCGGGGCGCCGCACCACGATGCGCGTGGAATCGAGCGTCCCGACGGCAGCGGGCGCATTCCCGAAGCTCACCACGTCGATGCCCGCCTGTCGCAACACGCGCACGCCGCTCCTGGCGAGCCCGCTGCGGCCGCTCGCGTTCAACACCTCCACGGTCACGCGCCGGCCGCCCTCGCCCGGCACGCGGAGCGTCCCCGCGCCGGCGCCGCCGCCGCCGCAGCCCGCGAGACGCACCACCAGCGCGCTCAGCGCGAGACGAGCGAGTTCCAGAACTCCACCGTTTCCCGCGGCAGCGGCCACCCGGCGCTCAGGGCCCGCGTGATCCGCCGCCTCACCACCTCGACCAACACCGCATGCCGCTCGCCCGGGACCCGCGCGGCGAGCGCGGCCCGCTCGGCGCGATCGAACCCCCGGCCGGGCTCCAGGTAGTCGGCGAGGTACAGCATCCGGCCGACGTCCTCCCAGCGCGCGGAGCCGAGCGAGTGGTAGCGTACGGCGTCGAGTACGCCCGGGTCCGTCTCGCCGTCCCGGGCCGCGCGATCGGCGGCCATCGGTCCATGTGCCAGCTCGTCCGCCGCCGGGGCGTCGCGCAGGGCATCGTGCAGCCAGGCCGCTCGCAGCCACCGCTCCCGCTCGGCCGGGGCGACGTGCAGCGCGTGCGCCCAGTCGGTCTCGAGCTGCACGACGCGCTCGATGTGCGCCCGGCGCTCCGGCGTGACGACGGCCCAGGGAGGGAGTGTCGCGGAGGTCACGCCCGGCCTCCCACGGCGACATCGCCGGCCACGCCTTCCCCCAGCACCACGTTGTCGATCAGCCGCGTGGCCCCGACCCGCGCCGCGATCACCACGACGGCGCGGGCATCGGCCTGCTTCACGGGCCGCATCGCCTCGCCCACGATGGCCAGGTACTCGGGCGTCACCCCGGGGATGCGGAGCACCTCCATGCCGCGGCGCTCGAGCACGACGGGGTTCGATTCCCCGCCCCGCCACGCCTGCTCGACGGCGCGTAGCGCACGCGACAGGGCGAGCGCGGCGCGGCGTTGGTCGGGGTCGAGATACGCGTTGCGCGAAGAGAGCGCGAGGCCGTCCAGCTCCCGCACCGTGGGTGCGACGTCGATCTCCACGGGGAAATCCAGGTCCCGCACCATCTGCCGCACGAGCGCGGCCTGCTGATAATCCTTGCGGCCGAACACGGCGAGGTCGGGCTCGACGATGTGGAACAGCTTCGCCACCACCGTGAGGACTCCTGCAAAGTGGCCGGGCCGCGCCGCACCCTCGAGCGTCTCCGCGGTCGGGCCCGGTGAGACGCGCACCAGCGGCTCGGCGGCGTACATCGCGGCCGTCTCGGGCACGAACAGACAATCCACCTCGCGCTCGGCGGCGAGCCTGCGATCGTCCGCGAGACTGCGCGGGTAGCGCTCGAAATCCTCCTGCGGGCCGAATTGCAGCGGATTGACGAAGACGCTCAACACCACGCGATCGGCATGATCCCGGGCGCGGTCCACGAGGCGCAGGTGGCCCTCGTGGAGCGAGCCCATCGTGGGGACGAACCCGATGCGGCGGCCTTTCGCGCGCTCGGCGCGCGACCAGGCGCGCATCTCCCGTGGCTCGGTGATTTCGTGCATGGCGGGGCTACGCGACCGCGGCGACTTCGTCCGATGCCGGGGGACGCCGGGTCACTTCGGGAACGAATGCTCCGGCCCGGGATAGCGCCCCTCGCGCACTTCGGCGGCGTACAGCCGCACCGCCTCGCGCACGTCCTCGGCCAGCGCCGCGTAACGCTTCACGAACTTGGCGGCGAATTTGTCGTTGAGACCCAGCATGTCGTGCAGCACGAGCACCTGGCCGTCGCACGCCGGCCCCGCCCCGATACCGATCGTGGGAATGGTGAGCGACTTGGTGATCTGCGACGCGAGCGGCGCCGGCACGAGCTCCAGCACGATCGCGAACGCGCCTGCATCCTCGAGCGCCTTGGCGTCCTCCTTGAGCCGCTCGGCGGTCTTCTCGTCCCGTCCCTGCACCCGATGCCCGCCCAGCGCGTGCACCGACTGCGGGGTGAGGCCGAGATGGCCCATCACGGGGATGCCCACGTCCACGAGCGCCCGCACCGTCTGGGCCATCGGCTTCCCGCCCTCCAGCTTGACGGCGTGACACCCGGTCTCCGCCATCGCCCGGCCGGCATTCCTGATCGCCTCCTCCCTCGAGATCTGGTAACTGAGGAACGGCAGGTCGCAGACGACGAGCGCGCGGCTCGTCCCGCGCCGCACGATCCTCGTGTGGTAGATCATCTGTTCGAGCGTCGCCGAGAGCGTGCTCTCCGCGCCGGCCAGCACCTCGTTCACGGAGTCTCCGACGAGCAGGATGTCCACCCCGCTCTCGTCCAGCAACCGCGCGAACAGGGCGTCGTAGCAGGTGAGGCACACGATCCGCTCGCCCCGCTCCTTCATGGCAAGCAGCTCGTGCACGTTGATGGCCTTGGGCTCGGGGCTCACGGCGCGTCCAGCTCGGCCAGCTCGCGCTGCCAGAAGTCCCGATGGGCCAGCTCGGGATGGGGAATCGTGAGCGCGGCATCGCGCACCACGCGGTCGCCGAATTTCACGACGTCGAGGTCAAGAGTGCGCGGCCCCCAGCGCGCCCCCCGCACGCGGCCGCGCTCCCGTTCGATCGCGTGTAGGTGCGCGAGCAGCTCCGCCGGCTCGAGCTCCGTCTCGAGCAGCACCATCTGGTTGAGGTAGGGTCCCTGGGGGACGGGGCCGAGGGGGGCCGTCTCTTCCACGCGCGAGCTCTTGAGCCAGCGGGTGCGGGGCAGCGCCCTGAGCCGAGCGCGGGCGTGGGCCAGGTGAGCCTCGCGGTCTCCCACGTTCGACCCCAGCGCCACGTAGACCCGCTCCCCCCTGGGCACCGCGGAATGGTAAACCCGCTAGGCCACGCTGGCAAAGCCGCGGGTCAGCTCGCGCAGCATGGTCGCCACTTCCTCGAGCTCGCGCGTCGCCCGCTCCAGGTCGGAGAGTCCCTGGGCCGCTTCGCTGGCGCGCGTGGCGACGTCGTCCGCTTCCGTGCGGTTGCGGCTCGCGATCTCGGCCACCGCGTGGATCCGCCGCCGCAGCTTGCCGAACGCGCGGTCCTGCTCCTGCGCGGCCTCCGCGATGCGCTTGGCGTGCGCCGTCGCCTCCGCCGTCGCCGCCACGATGGCGTCCAGCGCTTCCAGCGCCGCCGCCGAGAGGTCCTCGACGCCGCCCACGTTCACCTGCCCGCGGCGCATCTGCTCGACCACCTCGCCGACCTCGCGGTGGATGTCCTGGACGAGCCCGCCCGCCTCCTCCGCCGCGCTGCCGCTCTGCTCGGCGAGCCGCCGCACCTCTTCGGCCACGACCGCGAACCCCTTGCCGTGCTTCCCGGCCCGCGCCGCCTCGATCGCCGCGTTCAGCGCCAGCAGGTTGGTCATGTCGGCGAGCTCGCGGATCGACGCGATGAAGCCCGTGATGCGGCGGCTCAGCTGGCCGAGCGCCTGCACCTTGGCCGAGCTCTCGCCGACGAAGCCTTTGAGGGCCACGAGCCGCTCGATGGCGTCGCGGATCTGCTGGCGGTTCTTGTTGGCGACCTCGCTCGCCGTGCTCGACGCCTGGGCGGCCTCGCTGCCGTCCTCCGACACGCGGCGCGACACCTGCGCGAGGGTCTCCGTCGCCTCCAGGCCCCCCGACACCTCGCCTTGCTCGGAGACCACTCCCTCGCGGATCGCGCGGGTGGACGCGGCGACGGCACCCGCGACCTCGCGCAGCGCCTCGGCTGCCCGCACGAGCGTCGCCAGCTGCCGCGTCAGGCGCTCGACGGTCTCGACCAGCGGCCGGCGCAGCTCGGTGATGTGAATCGCCGTGGCGAGCTGGTTCGCGAAGGTTGTGATGGTGAGCAGATCCTTGGGCCGATAGGTCTTGCGCTTGTGATGCTCCAGCTCGAGCGTACCGATCACCTGGTCCCCGAACCTGAGCGGTACGATCACGAGGCTCTGGACCGCGAGCGGCGCGTCGGCTACCCGCTCGTCGCGGCTGACGTCGTCGATCGAGACCGTCGCCCCGCTCTGCACCACCTGGCCGCGCAGCGCCACCGTGTCCGCCGACGGCTCGCTCCGGACCGCCCAGCCGATCGCGCCCCGGTAGGCCAGGCGCAGCTCGCCCTCGTGGCGGCGATAGATGCGGAAGTCGCCCCAGTCCACGAGCCGATGCGCCAGGCCCTCGATGCGCGCGAACGAGTCATCCAGGCTGATGTTGCTCGTGATCACGGCTTCCATCGCGTGGATCTTGTTCAGCTCTTCGGCGGAGATCGCCTCCTCGAGCATTCCCTTGAAGAGCAGTCCGAGGAACGCGAGCAGCACGCCCACGATTCCCCACACCTCGGGCGGCCAGGCGACGACCGTGCCGATGATGGTGCCGCCCACGATGATGGTCGCGCCGTAGCTGATGCATTCGTAGCGCAGGATGAACATGCGCTCGCTGCGCTCGAGCTTGGCCCGCAGGATGAGACTGAAGTAGAACAGGATCCGGCTGAGGGCGAAGTAGGCGATGGCGTACGCGAACAGGGGCAGCAGCAGCTCGACGCGCAGGCCCGACGCGGCGAGGCCGAGCGCTGCGACGAGGGCCGCGTACACGCCGAACGCCGCCACCAGCGCCACCACTTCGCGGCCGGCGTTGATCACCGCGGCGCTGGGCGTCTTGCGCTGCCATGCCCAGTCGGCGCACAGCGTGCCGGCGGCGACGGCGAGCGCGGTCGCCGGCAGGCCCACCAGCAGGCTTCCGGTGAGCGCCACGAGCCCCGTCTGGGTGAGATAGGAATACTTGCTGAGGGGGATCGGCGCACCCCGCAGTCCCACGCAGCACGCCGTGAGGAACAGGACCTCGAGGGGCTGGCTCATCCAGCGGCGGTCGGCGACGAGCACGGCGGCGAGCAGCACCGGTCCCCCGTACAGGAGCGCCCGGCTGTACAGCGTGATCATGCGGTTCGCGGTCATGGGTCGCGCTCCCGCACGGCCCGCGCGAACTCGCGCAGCAACCGCTCCCCCGCGGCCAGCCCCGCCGTGGCGAGCACGTCCACCAGGGCGCTGCCCACCACCACACCGTCCGCCGCTCGGGCGGCGGCGCGCACCTGCGCCGCGGTGCTGATGCCGAAGCCCGCGGCGATGGGGAGCGCAGTGACGGCCCGGACGCGCGCCACCTGCTCGGCGAGATCGGGCGGGATGCGGTCGCGCGCTCCGGTGACGCCGAGGCGGGAGATGAGGTAGATGAAGCCGCTCGCGCCCCGCACCGCGCCCGCGAGCCGCTCGTCCGTCGTCGTGGGCGCGATGAGCCGGATCAGCGCGACCGGACTCGCCGCCACCGCGCGCTCGAGGGTAGGATCGGCCCCTGCCGGGAAGTCGGTGAGGAGGAGGCCGGACGCCCCGGCCGCGTGGGCGTCCCGCAGGAAGCGCTCCAGGCCGTAGGCGAGCACCGGGTTGAGGTAGGTCATGATGACGACCGGCACGCGCAGCCCCGCGTCGTGGATCTGCTGCAACACGCCCCCCGTGGTCATCCCCTGCTCGAGGGCGGCCTGCGCGGATCGCTGAATCGTGGGCCCGTCGGCGAGGGGGTCGCTGAATGGCACGCCCACCTCCACGACGTCCGCCCCGGCCGCTTCCGCCAGGCGCAGCGCGTCGAGCGAGGCGCCGGGTGTGGGAAAGCCCGCCGTGAGATACGGAATCAACGCCGCCCGCCCCTCGCCCCGAACCTCGCGCCAGCGCGCGGCGATGGGGTGGTCAGACAAAATGGTCGCTGACGTTGATGCCGTACTTCGCGGGGTCGGTGACCTTGACGATGGTGCGCGGGAAGTTGCCCTGCTCATCACGGTGCGCGAGATCGGCGAGGAACGTGGGCTGGCGCAGCGCGCCGTCCGGCGCGGTCACGATCCGCACGACCGGCCGGTGCACGTGGCTCACGTCCGCGTTGGCGCTGTGGACGATGGCCACCTCGTAGGTATCGAGGATGACGCACGTGCCCACGGGGTAGATGCCGATCAGGTTGACGAACGCCTTCACGACCACGGGGTCGTAGCCGCGCCGCGGGTTCTCCCACATCTCCTTCAGCACCTGGTCGGGCTGGATCGGCGTGGTCTGGTACACGCGGCGGCTCGTTGCGGCATCGAACCCGTCCGCGACGGCCACGATCTTCGAGTAGATGGACAGAGTGCGGTCGCGGATCGACTTCGGGTAGCCCGTGAGGTCGTTTTTCATGTGGTGCTCGTAGGCCACGACCATCCCGCGATAGGGGATCTCCCCGTAGCCGCGCAATCCGAACAGCGTCAGCACCCCGAGCCAGGGGTGCGCCTGCATGATGCGCCACTCCTCTTCGCTCAGCCCGCCCTCCTTGTTGAGCACCTCCAGGGGCACCCGCGATTTGCCCACGTCGTGGAACAGCGCCGCCATCCCGAGGTCGTACAGCTGCAGCTTGGAGAGGCCGAGCTTGCGGCCGAGGGCGACGGAGAAGATGCACACGTTCACCGAGTGGGTGAACGTGTACTCGTCGTAGTCCCGCAGGGTCGTGAGCCCGACCAGCGAGCCCTCGTTGTTCAGCACCTGATCCACGATCCCCTGCACCGCCCGCTTCACCTTCTTGACGTTGGCCGTGCGGCCCATGCGGATGCTGTTGATGACCTCCTTCGTCACGGCGACCGACCGGGCGTAGGTCCGTTTGGCCGCCTCCTTCTGCCGCTCGACGTCCTCGACGTCCTCGTCGCTCTCGAGCGGCGCCTCCACGCCGATGTGCGACACGCCGGAGTCCCCCAGCTTCTGACTCAGCTCGTGGACCTTGTTGGGCGTGGCTTCCTTCGCGCCGTAGGAGAGGAGCAGCGACACGAATTGCTGCAGCTGCTTGCGGTCCACGCCTTCGTCGATCCGCACCGCGCCGATGCCGCACTGGCTCAGCACGCTCAGGATGTGGGAAAACGAGGCGTAGTTGTCGAGGTCGAGCCGCAGCCGAGTCGAGTTCACGAAGATGAACTCGCCCTGCAGCCGCACCTCCAGCTCCTTCTCGACCTCGAGCAGGTGCTTCGTCGTCGCCCAGAGGTCGTCCAGCGCCTTCTGTACCTGATTGTTCTCGAGCGGATACAGCTTCAAGGAGCGGAAGGCGGTGTAGAGCACCACCAGGAACTCCCGCCCCGCGTGGCGCAGGAAACCGTCCGTCGTCTGGACGGTCTCCACCATCGAGGCGCGCCGCGCGCCGCCCTCCGGGGCCGTCACGCGCCGACCTCCCGCAAGGCCCGGCTCACGGCGTTCCGCACCAGGGCCTCCTTGTCCTGCGCCGCCTTCTCCAGCACGCCGCGGGCCTCGGCGCTGCGGATCTTCCCCAGCGCCATCGCCGCGCAGGCACGCGTCTCGGGGTCCTCCTTCTTCGAGAGCAGGCCTTTGGCGAGCAGCATCTTCTCGAGTACGGCGATCCCCTTCGCCCCCGCCAGCGATCCGTAGGCTTCGAAGAACGCCATCTTCTCCGTGAGGTCGGCGTTCTTGAGCTTGCTACCCGTCACGGCGGCTTCCACGCGCGCCAGCGCGTTGCGGTGCCCGCGCTGCGCCAGGAAGCGCACGCCGGCGATCCGCACGTCGCGATCCCCGTCGTCCACCGCCTGCTCCAGCAGGCGCATCGCGCCGGGACTCGCGATCGCGGTCAACGCCTCCACGACCGCGAGCTTGAGCGTTCGGTCCCCGCCTTCGAGCAGCGGGCCCATCCCCTCCGGGGCCCCCGGCAGCTTCAGCCGCCCGGCGAGCCGCACCATCTCGAGCTGCGCCGCGCCGTCCCCGCTGGCCAGGGCCTTGAGCACCTCCGCTGCGTTGGCGAGCGCCAACCGCTCCGCCGCTTTGTGCACCAGCTCCTTGACGCGCTCGTTCGTGAGCTTCGGGACCCATCCCATCAGCGTCGCCAACGCCTCGGGCCGCAGCTCCTGGAACAGCTCCGACAGCTCTTCCTCCGTCGGATGCACGGACGCTTCGTCCAGCGACTGCACCAGCTGCGACAGCGCATCGGCCTGCGACAGGCGCGTCGGCAGGTTCTCGAGCGTCTGGCGGTGCTCGGGGGTCAGTTCGCGGGCGCGCTGCAGGATGACGTGCGTCTCGCGCAGGATGAAGGCCACCGAGCGAAAATCGCCGGCGCCGAGCAGATAGGGGATGAAGTTCTCGAGGATCGAGATCAGCTCGGCCCGCACCGTGGCGTAGCTCTGGAGCTCCAGCAGGTCGAACAGCATCGACAGCACGTTGCGCCGCAGGTCCTGCTGGTACTCCCGCTCCGCCTCGCTCTTCAGGTACTCGACCTCCTTCTCATCCAGGAAGTAGAGCGTGGTATCGAAGTCGTCGATCGAGACGAGCCCCTCCCGCTTGGGGGGCGCCTCCTCCTCCACGTGCTGGCGCACGGCCGTCGGCGGCGTCGACGGGATCGTCTCCCCGGCCTCGATCGGCACCGCGTCCTCGCTGACGAGCTCGCGGAACGTGTAGCTCACGAACTGGAAGTCCTGCGTCCAGAGCAGCGTGAGCAGGTCCTCGGGGGCGTCCGCCAGGAGGTTCTTGGCGTGCTGCAGCACGCCCAAGAACTTGACGATCTCGCCGTCCTCCACTCCCCGCTTGAAGGTGAGTGAGCGGACGCCGTCCTTGTACAGCGTCCACGCGATACTCTCGCTGCGGTTGTCCTGGCTGTAGACGACCGCGTTCTCCCAGCGGAGCTCGGTCTCCCCGATGTCGAAATGCAGGTCGTCGGTCGCCTGCCACACCTGCCGGAAGGCTCCCTTGATGTTGTCCACGGCGCGCTGGTAGACCGGATTGTTCGGGAGATACAACTGGGTGGCGCGCAGACCCTTGACGACGACCTGCATCAGCTCCTCGACCTGGGCGGGAGGCAGCGCCAGCTCGGCCGGGGGCTCACTGGGCGGGACCCGGCTCACCCCGGTCAGAGCTTCGCTCCAGTCAGTTCTGCAACCATAGCGACGTCCTTGTCGCCCCGACCGCTCAGGTTGATGAGCACGAGGTCGCCCGCACGCCAGTTCCCCCGCCGCCCGAGCACCCACGCCACGGCGTGCGCGCTCTCCAGGGCCGGCAGGATGCCCTCGAGCCGGGACAGCGCCGCGAAGGCCGCGAGCGCCTCCTGGTCCGTGACCGCAACATACAATACCCGGCCGGTATCTTTCAGGTAAGCGTGCTCGGGGCCCACTCCCGGATAGTCGAGCCCCGCGGAAACGCTGTGGGCGGGCTGCACTTGGCCGTCGCCGTCCTGGAGCAGGTAGCTGAGGCTTCCGTGGAACACGCCGGGACGCCCGCGCGCGAGCGAGGCGGAATGGCGACCCGAGGCGAGTCCCTCCCCCGCCGCCTCCACACCCACGAGCTCCACCTCCCGGTCGTCGAGAAAGGCGTGGAAGATCCCGAGCGCGTTCGATCCGCCCCCCACGCACGCCGCCACGGTCGTGGGAAGCCGGCCGTAGCGCTCCAGCACCTGCGCGCGCGCCTCGCGCCCGATCACCGACTGGAAGTCCCGCACGACGCGCGGGAAGGGATCGGGCCCCACGACCGACCCGATGATGTAATGCGTAGTCGTGACGTTCGTCACCCAGTCGCGCAGCGCCTCATTGGTCGCATCCTTGAGGGTGCGCGTCCCCGCCGTGACCGGCACGACGCGCGCCCCCATCAGCTCCATGCGGTACACATTGAGCCGCTGGCGGCGCATGTCCTCCTCGCCCATGTACACGACGCACTCCAGGCCGAACTTCGCGCACACGGTCGCCGTGGCGACGCCGTGCTGCCCCGCGCCGGTCTCGGCGATGATGCGTCGCTTCCCCATGCGGCGCGCCAACAGCGCCTGACCGAGCGTGTTGTTGATCTTGTGAGCGCCCGTGTGGTTCAGGTCCTCCCGCTTGAGCAGCACGCGCACCTCCCCTTCCACCCCCCCGCCCACTCCCGCCTCGGCCGCAAGCCGCGGTGCCTCGGTCAGCGGCGTGGGCCGCCCCACGTAGTCCCGCAGCAGGGCGTCGAGCTCGGCCCAGAAGGTGGGGTCGCGCTTCGCCTCGTCGTGGACACGCGCCAGCTCCTCCAGCGCGGCCATCAGCGTCTCGGGGACGTAGCGGCCGCCGTAAGGGCCGAAGCGGCCATCCACCGCCCGTTCGACAAGCTTGGGGATGCTCACTCGTGCATGTTCCTCTCAGAGAGTGCGGAATGCGGAATGCGGAGTTTGATCAGGGAGTCCTTCGGGCCACGACCCTCCCGCTGCAAACTCCGCGTTCCGCACTCCGCACTCCGCATTCGCATTACCGGCTCCTCCCAATTCTCCGCACGCCCGTCAGCGCCCGCACCGCGGCGGCCGGATCGTCCTGGCGGGCCACCGACGTCCCCACGAGCACCAGGTCCGCGCCCGCCGCCGCGACCCGCTCCACGTCCGCCCGCGTTTCGATCCCGCTCTCGGCCACCGCCGGAATGCCCTCGGGCACGCGCGCCAGGAGCCGTACGGCCCCCTCGAGGTCGACGGTGAAGCTCGCCAGGTCCCGACTGTTTACGCCGATCGCCGTCGGGGAGGCTGCCACCGCCCACTCGAGCTCCGCTTCGGTGTGCACCTCGACCAGGATTCCGAGCCCCTGACCCCGCGCCGCGGCCGCCAGGGTGCCGAGCCGCCGACCCGC
>Ga0209377_1001255_pt1 | contig 17203 bp, 18 predicted proteins | sample GraSoiAngelo_141_FD_185898 | JGI IMG/M metagenome (GOLD analysis project Ga0209377, IMG submission 185898) | Grasslands soil microbial communities from the Angelo Coastal Reserve, California, USA - 14_0929_12_40cm (SPAdes) (version 2) | ecosystem: Environmental > Terrestrial > Soil > Grasslands ...
CGCGCCTGGATTGACGACGCGGGCACCGACACTGGCACGCGCGTCGTCATCGAGCTGCCGGCATGAGCACCGGACCCAGCGTCACGAGTACCAAGCGGATCCTCGTGATCGAGGACAACCCCGATCTCGCGTATGGCTTGCGCAACAACCTGGAAATCGAGGGCTACGAGGTCGAGGTTGCGAAGGATGGGACGAAGGGCCTGTCGCGCGCTCGCGCGGCCCGACCCGACCTCGTCGTTCTCGATCTGATGCTCCCCGGCATGGACGGCTTCCGGGTGCTGCGGGCGCTGCGTGACGACGGCATCGCCATGCCGGTGCTGATCCTGACGGCGCGCGGCGAGGAGGCCGACAAGGTCCGCGGCCTGCGGCTGGGCGCCGACGACTACGTCACGAAGCCGTTCGGTGTGCTGGAGCTGCTGGCGCGAATCGAAGCGCTGCTGCGGCGGGTAAGTGCACCGCGCAAGAACGGCGGTCCGCCGACTCCCGCGTTCGACAAGTTCGGCGCGATCGAAGTGCTGGCGCCTTCGCGCACCGTGCTGCGCGACGGCTCACCCGTCTTGCTCACGCCCAAGGAGTACGATTTGCTCATCGCGCTGTTGCTGCGCGATGGCGCCGTGATCACGCGTTCCGAATTGCTGATGGAAGTGTGGGGCTACAGTGCCGAGGTCATGAGCCGCACCGTCGACACCCACGTCGCGGAGCTCCGGCGCAAGCTGGAGCGCGACCCGGCGAATCCCAAGCACATCCTGACGGTCCGGAAGACGGGCTACCGCCTCGCGCGGTAGCTAATGGCGCGTCGCAGCGGAGTCGAACGCCAGCCGGATCTCCTGCAGCGGCGCTAGGCGCGCGTCGGTCAGGTTGGTGACGAGCGCGATCACCACGCGCGAATCGCGGTCGACCCCGAATGCGGTTGTTCCTCCGACTGAGCCACCGCCGTGGTACGCGTAGCGGTGCCCCAGCGTGTCCGTCGCGATGAACCAGCCAATGCCGTAGGGGGTGGCTTCGCCAGAAGTGGTATGCTGCGGCGTGAACAGCAGCTCGAGCGTGGCGGCCTTGAGATACCCGGGCGAGAGATGCGCCGAGCCGAATTTCACCAGATCCTCGGCAGTGGAGAGGAAGCCTCCACCGGCCCATTTGTAACTGTTATCGACCGTCGGGGAAAGCACGAACTGGCCGGAGTCGGTGCGGTCGTAAAAGCGCGTGCGGTCGGGGATCAGGCTGTCGTTCTTGTCCGGCGCCGTGTGCGTCATGCCCAGCGGTTTGAAAACATGCCGGCTCATGTACGTCAGGAATTGTTCGCGGGCTGCGCCCTCGACGACCGCGCCGATGAGATTGAAGCCGTAGCTCGAGTATGAGAACCGCGTGCCGGGCGGTGCGACCAGTGAGTCGTCCTTGAAGATGGCCAATCCTGCCGTGACGCTCGCGAAATGCTGATTGAGCGTGAACTCAGCGCCCTTGTAGTGACGAATCCCGGCCAGATGGCCGCCCAGCAGCCGGGTTGTGATCGGCGCACCTTTCTGGGGGAATGTGGGCACGTAGCGTTGCACCGGCGCATCGAGGTCGAGCTTCCCCGCTTCGTAGAGCTGCGCGACGGCGTCCGCGGTCAGCGGCTTCGAGACGCTGCCGATGCGAAACTGCGTCTCCGGTGTCGCGGGACGCTTCGCTTCGAGATCCGCATATCCAAAGGCCTCCGACCACACGATCTTCCCGTCGACCGCCACCGCCAAAGCGAATCCGGGAATGTTGGGGGAGAGCTTCTCGCATGCGATAGCGCGCGCTCTCGCAGCCACCGCGGCCCAGCGTGGATCGACGGAGGGCAGCTTGGCCGCCTGGGAAACACAGGTTGCTTGCACAAGAGCGATGAGCGGCAGCACGCTTTGACTCCGTTCGAGGAACGGATAAGATACCCGCCCATGTCGGACTCTCGCACGTCAGAACTGCGTGGAAAAGCCGAGGTCTTGCGACGACTCCACGTCGAGGGCCCGATGCTCGTGCTGCCCAACGCGTGGGACGCGGGCAGCGCGCGGATCTTCATCGAAGCGGGCTTCAAGGCACTCGCCACGACGAGTGCGGGGATCGCCTTCAGCCTGGGATACGCGGACGGCGAGCGGATCAGTAGAGACGAGATGCTGGCCGCCGTCTCACGCATCACCCGCCGCATCGACGTGCCCATTACCGCCGACATGGAGGCAGGCTACGGCATGCCGCCCAACGCGGTCGCGGAGACTGTGCGTCGTGTCATCGATGCCGGAGCCGCTGGAATGAATCTGGAAGATCGAATGGAAGGAAAGCGCTTGATCGACTTTCCTCTCGCGGTCGAACGCGTCGGCGCCGCCCGGGCCGCCGCCGATGCGGCGGGCGTCCCGTTCGTGCTGAATGCGCGCACCGACGCCTTCGAAGCCCAAGAGCTCCGACCCGAGGAGCGCCTGGCAGAAGCGGTGCGGCGCGGCAACGCGTTCCGCCAAGCCGGAGCCGATTCGGTGTTCGTGCCGTTCGTCGGCGATCACGGCACGATCGAGCAGCTCGTCAAACTGATCCGCGCGCCCCTCAACATCCTCGGCACGCCGAATGCGCCGTCGCTCAAGGAAATGGCCGCGCTCGGCGTACGCCGCATAACCTTCGGCTCGGCGCCCATGCGGGCGACGCTCGGTCTTATCAGGAGAATGGCGCGAGAGTGGAACGAGAAGGGCACCTACGCAACGCTGGAAGCGTACGGCGTGCCGTTCGCCGACCTGCAAAAGCTGTTTGGGTAGCGGACTCTACTTCAACTCGATGTGCAGGTGATCCGCAGTTCCAACGTGGCGTCGAGTGTCGAATCCCATCAGCCAGAAGTAGAACTGCACGCCGCGGTTCTTGATCATTCCTCGCCCGGTGGTCCGTAGATCGACGGCGTGAATCCAGCCGTCGGCCTGACGATAGTGACGCGTGCGACTGTTCGTGGGCAGCCCCATGCGCGTGTAGTCTTCCGGCTGCCGTCCAGTATCGGTGATCAGCATGTCGCGATCGACCAGAATCAGCGTGGACAGCGCGAGACGCAGCAGGGGATGGACCGAGCGGTAGTACGCCCGCACCGGCCCCGATTTGGCGTTCACACTCGCCACGTAGAGTAAGGAGTAGCCGCAGTAGAACACCACGAGCGGCAGCGCCACCCATTTGGCGAGCGGAATGATCAGGGCTCGCCCGCCCTTCCCTCCCTTCTTTGTGAGCTTGCGCGCCAGCCAGACGGCATAGACGGTGACGACGGCGGCGGAGAGAAACGCCGCGACGAGCAACGCGAGCCATACCGATGTCTCGCCGTGCTGATAGATGAAGACCGACCCGCGCACCAGCACGGTAAACGGCAGTGCGATGATCAGCGCGATCTTGAGCAGCGTGCTCAGGGCGACGCCGGCGAGCGCGCGCCATTCGGCGGCGTTCGACGGCGTCGCCTGACGCAACTTCTGGCGCCATTTGCGCTTCCACTCGCGCTGTGCTTCGCGCTTCAAGCGTTCGAGCTTTACGGCGATCGCGTCCATACCGTCCAATCTACGAACCCTGGCTGTGCAATTAGTCACGCCGATCACGTCCTACATGGCATCCCCCCAATGGAGCCGAGACGTGAGAACTCTCGCGATCACACTCATTGCCACAACGCTGGTCGGTTGTCGGAACGAGCGGCGTGCCGGAGACAGCGGTGCGCATCCGCGCTCCGATTCGAGCGGGACGGTGGTACAGCAGCTCCAAGCAGGCAGGAGAATCGGGTACGACGCCGCGGGCAGACCCGCCCCGGCACGGCTCGAGGAAATCGTCGTTACTGGGAACGAGTGGATTCCCGTGGCGCCCGCCGACGCAGCGTCGAGCATGATCATCCGAACCGCCACGGCCACCGTCGAGGTCGACTCGTTGGAGCGGGCGGTTGCTCAAGTGAAGGAGCTGGCTGCCCGTCTTGGGGGTTACGTCGCGAACTCGGAGATCGAAGTGGGGAAGAGCCGCCAACGTCAGGGAGACATCGAGATGAAGGTCCCGGCTATGCGCTTTGAAGAAGTCGTCTCGGGCCTCAGCCCGATCGGCAGACTCGAGTCCGTCAACGTGGAAGCTCAGGACGTGGGCGAGGAGTTCGTCGACGTCAACGCCCGGATGGATAACGCTCGACGGCTCGAACGGCGCCTCATTGATCTGCTCGCCACCCGGACCGGCAAGCTCAAGGACGTGTTGGACGTCGAGCAGTCCTTGGCCCGCGTTCGCGAGGAGATCGAGCGCTACCAGGGAAGGATCCGTTACTTGGAGGCCCACACCGCCATGAGTACGCTCAGTGTGACGGTGCACGAACCATTCCCGGTTGTTGGCACCGCCGGCAAGAGCGTCATGGGCGAGGCGTTCACGCAGGCGTGGCGCAATTTCGTCGCGCTCTTGGCGTTTGTCGTGCAATCTCTCGGTGTAGTGCTCCCGATAGCGGTCGTTGCAATCGCGAGCTGGATGCTGACAAAACGCGTGCGACTCGCGAAACAGCGGGCTGCCTAACTGCCCCGTCGGCCGCTGGTTGCCAGCGGCCGGTATTCTGGCGAGGCTTGAGAGGGTTCTTGCGGCCTACCAGTAAGACCTCCTCAAGGAGGAAGCCATGCCCGACACCATCCGAAAGCTCGACTACTACTACCTCACCGCGTCGGACAAGCCTGGCGAAGGAGCGCGCATCTTCAGTGCGCTGCGTGACGCCGGCGTGAACCTGCTGGCGGTCCACGCCTTCCCGAGCGCGCGCAAATCCCAGATCGACCTGGTGCCCTCCGACGCGGTCGCGTTTCTCTCCGCCGCGAAAAACGCCGGGCTCAAACTGTCGAAACCCAAGACGATGTTCCTGATCGAGGGAGACGACCGCGTCGGCGCCGTCGCGCCCACGTTGTCGCGGCTCGGCGCCGCCGGCATCAATGTCACGGCGCTCAGCGCCGTCCGGACGGGTGGCGGGCGGTATGGCGCCTTATTGTGGGTTAAGCCCAAGGACGTACGGAAGGCCGCCGAAACTCTCGGCGTCTGACGGCATATCAATAAGCGACCCTTACCGAAGGATTACGTCATGGCGTCACGCGCGGAGCGCTACAAGAAGGCGGCGGTAAAGGCCGCGAAGAAGGCGCGCATGTGGGCGGTGGCCGCCGTTCGTCAGGCTGACCGGCTGCTGGTCGAGGCACAGAAACGTGTCGAGACAGAACAACGCCGGAAGCGGGTCAAGGCGGCGCTGCGACGTACGGGGAAGGTGATGAGAGCGGTCGGGCGCGCGGCGATCGTGGCGGGCGTCGCGGCCGGTATCGCCGCTGCGCGGGCGGAGAGTCGCGCGCCTAAGGCGGGCAAGAAGGGCCGCCGCTAGGCCGAGGCGTCCGCTCCGGCCAGTTTGAGCAGTTGCTTCCATTGCGGGGCGGTCACAGGGCTCACCGATAACCGTCCCTGCCGCACAATCGGGAGATCGGCGAACGCCCTATCCGCTTTGATCTGGGCGAGCGTCACGGATTGCGGCAGGCGGCGGTGCGCTTGCAGATCGATAACCGTGAGATTCGGGTCGTGCTCCTTCGGATCGGCGTACGGTGCGGAAACGACCGTGGCCCATCCGACGACGGCCTTCTCGTCCCCGGTGTGGTAGACGAGCACCTGATCGCCGGGGTGCATCGCGCGAAGATTTCTCAGCGCAACCGGATTCTGCACGCCGTCCCAGACGGCGGTCTTCTCGCGCTCGAGATCGTCGAAGCTGTACGTGCCGGGCTCCGTTTTGACCAACCAGTAGTTAGGCATGGCTCGCCCATTGTTGAATTGTGTCCGCCAGCTCGTTCATGACGTCCGACTCGCTCTTCCCCGTGCGCTTGGGGACCTTGAACGAGTGGTTGCCTTCCTCAATAAGATGCAGCGTCGCGCGATCGGCCAGCCTGCCCACGACCTCTCGCAGCAAGTCGAGCTGCGCAAACTCATCGCGCGTCCCCTGCAGAAATAGCATCGGTACGTCAACGGATGTTAAATGATCGGCGCGAGTTGTGCTGGGCCTCCCGGGCGGATGCAGGGGAAAGCCGAAAAAGATGAGGCCCCGTACGCCCGGGATCGGCTGCGATGCTTGCGCCTGCGACGTCATGCGGCCACCGAACGACTTGCCGCCGGCAAAGATCGGTAAACCTGGCGCTGTACGGGCGGCCTCAGCGACCGCCTTCCGCACAGCGTCCTCAGCTATGGCCGGCGGATCTGGGCGACTTTTCTTCGCCTGCATGTAGGGGAAATCGAACCGGTGGGTCGCGATCCCCCGAGCCTCGAGTGCCTCTGCCGCGCGCTGCATGAACGGGTGGTTCATGCCGGCGCCGGCGCCGTGTGCAAAGACGTACAGGAACCTCGCGTCAGTCTTCGCCAAGCAGCTTGTTGAGACGCTCGAGGACGTTCATCAGCTTGGGCTTCTCATCGAGCACTTTGACCACCGGATCGTGACCGAGCTTCTGCATCCGCTTCAGCGCGTTGGCGATCGTCCAATTGCTGTTGTGGAGCTTCGCGTTGACTTCATCCCATTCGATCGGCATCGATACGGGAGCGCCGGGCGACGGCCGCACGCTATACGGCGCTACCATGAGCTGTCCGGCGCGGTTCTGGAACGCGTCGACATAGACTTTGCCATCGCGTTTGCTGATCGTGCGCTGGGTCGTGGCGATGTCGGGGTGCCGATCGGTCACGAGCCGCGCGAACAGCATCGCGAACTTGAGACACTGGTCGTAGGTCATCTGCTTGCCGAGCGGCAGCATGATGTGCAGCCCGGACTTCCCCGTCGTCTTGATGAAGGCCGGCATCTCGACGTCCTCACACACCGTCCGCATCGTCTTCGCGAGTGTGACGACGTGCTCGAACGGCGCCTCTTTCGGGTCGAGATCGATCAGGCACCAGTCGGGGCGCGTGAGATCATCGATCCGGCTCATCCAGATGTGCAGCGGAATCGTGCCCAGATTGACGAGGTAGACCAGCGACTCGACATCGTTGGCCACGAAGTACTGAATGTCGCGCTGCGTGTCCTCGCTCCAGATCGGAATCGTCTGGATCCAGTCGGGGACGAAACCGGGCGCGTCTTTCTGGTAAAACGATTTGCCGTTGATGCCGTCGGGATACCGGGTCAGGACGACCGGCCGGTTCTTGAGATACGGCAGCAGCCACGGGGCCATCGCGCGGTAGTACTCGATCAGATCGCCCTTGGTGTACTTCTCCTCCGGCCAAAAAATCTTGTCGAGGTTGGAGAACTTGACCTCGCGCACCGGCGCACGGGAAACGGGAGACGTGGGCGCCTCTGTGGGCTCCCTGTCGTTTCCCGTTTCCCGTTTCCCGTTTCCCGGCATGAGCACGTCTTCAGGCCGCTTATCGTCCCGAAATCTCACAAAGACAGATTGCCGCAGCAGGCCGTCCTTCGTCATTTCTTTGTACCGCACATCGCAGATCAGTTTCGGCTCGACCCAGGTGTGATCGGGTCCCTTCGGTAGCGCGCCGCCCGGCGGTGGCTCGCACGGCGGCGTCGGGCGAACGAGCGCCTGGAGCTTCGCACTGATCTCGTCGAGTTGATCGCCCGTGAACCCGGAACCGGCTCGGCCACAGTAGATCAGCTTGCCGCCTTGGTACGCACCGACGTGCAGTGATCCAAATCCGCCCCGCGCGCCCTTGGGCTTCGTGAAGCCGACCACGACGAAATCGTCCATCCGGTCGGCTCGGATCTTCAGCCAGTCGGCCGAGCGGCCGCTGCGATAGGGGCTGTCGGCCTTCTTCGCCATGATGCCCTCGAGACCTAGCCGCACCACCTGCTCGTACAGCGCCTCGCCGTTCTTCTCGAAGTGCTCGGAGTAGCGGAGCGGTCCCGTCTGCGGCAGCACCTTCTGCAAGATCGCCTTGCGCGCGACCAGTGGCAGCTTACGCAGATCGTACCCGCCGAACGCCAGCAGATCGAACACGTATAGCGTCGCCGGCGATTCGATCGCCGCCCGCTTCGCCTCGCGCGCGCCGAGTTTGGCCCGCATCTGGAGCATGTTGAAGCTCGGCTTCCCCGCCTCGTTGAGCACCACGAGCTCGCCGTCGAGGATCACGCGGTCGAACGGAATCGCCTTGACCGCCCGCGCGATCTCCGGAAACGACTCGGTGTACTCGAGGCCTTTGCGCGAATAAAGAATCGGCTCGCCATCCGGGCACGCCGCGCGCATCCGATAGCCGTCGAGCTTTACCTCGAAGACCCACCCCTCCTTCGTAAACGGGTCCTCGCGAGTCTCGGCGAGCATCAGCTCGGTGTCTTCGACACGCAGCGCGCGCTTGGGCGCACCCAGCTTCTCGAGTTCCTCCTTGATCGGCTCGGCGCGCGCCTTGGCGTTGCGCAGCTCGTCATTGGTCAGTCCGGAGAGCACCGACTCGTTCGTGTACGGCTCAGTCGAGACGTATTGGTCGCGCTCTTTGATGAGCAGCCATTCCTTTTCCGTCTTCTTGAGCTTGATGAGCGTCCAGCGGCCGTGAAGCTTGTAGCCCTTCAGGTTGAAGAGCAGCTTCCCCTTTTCGAGCCCCTGCTGGGGATCTTCGAGGGGCTCCCAGGTCCCGCGATCCCACACCACCACCGTACCGGCGCCGTAGTTGCCTTCCGGAATGATGCCTTCGAAATCGCCGTACTCGAGCGGGTGATCCTCGACTTTGACGGCGAGCCGCTTGTCGGAGGGATTGGCGGATGGCCCCTTCGGCACTGCCCACGACCTGAGGACGCCATCCATCTCGAGGCGCAGATCCCAGTGCAGTCGCGTGGCGTCGTGCATGTGCACGATCAACAGACCGCCCTGGGTGGGACCCGGCTTGGGGGCGAGCCCCCCCGGCTCGGGTGTCTGGGCGAACGCCCGCTTGGCGCGATACTGCGCCAGCGAATCGGATGAAGACGGAGCTTTGGACTTGGCCATCAGGGCTCGACGAATCTTACTGCCCGCGGGCCCCCCCGAGGAGACGCGCCGCCTGCCGCCGTTTTCCCAGCGCTAATGGGTCGCCGGGGGCCAGTTTCAGCGCCGCATCGAATGCGTCAACTGCAAGCGCGTACTGTTTTGATTCCAGGTAGGCCCTGCCAAGCAGGTACCGACAGGTCGGGTCATCGGGGGCAAGACTCGTTGCGCGAACCAGCGGATGAACGGCATCGGCGGCGTGTCCCCAGTTCAAATACGCATCACCCAGGTTTGTCCACATCGACGCATTGGTTGAGTCGATTCGAGTGAGCCGGGCGAAGGCATGTACGGCTTGGGGCCATTGTTTGAGCTCATAGAAGGCGGACCCCAATGCAGCGAGGGCCGTCGTGTCGTCCGGATGGCCCCGCAACGCGGTCTGCGCCTCGCGCACCACATCCTCAGGCCGTTTTTGCGCAACGGGTGCGACGCTCCTGCCTGCGAGCCGGTCGACGAGGTCCACGGTCGTGTTGTGCTGGACGGTAGCAGACTCGACGTGCGCCGCGTTCAGGCGACGCGCGCCGAGATAGGCACCTGCTATCAACACGAGACCTGTGAGCAAAACCAGACTGGAGCGCCGGGCGGCCGCGTGACCCTCCTGCGAACCTGCGACAGGGATCGTGAGGGCGATGAGAAATCCAACCGCCAGGCCACCGACGTGCGCCGCGTTGTCGATGCCGGTCCGCGCGAATCCCCAGACCAGATTGTACATGACGAACCCAACGATCCCCAGCTTGCCCAACCGGCCGCGCGCGCTGACAAGCGCTGGAACGTCCCGCAGATACACCACGCCCACCAGAGCCCCTGCAACCCCGAAGATGGCGCCGGAGGCTCCGGCGGCGACGATCATGGGATGTAGGCCGGCACTTGCCACGCTGCCCGCCAAGCCGCTCAAGAGATAAATCGCGAAGTATCTGCGCCATCCGAAGATCAACTCTGCGATCGGACCGAGGTTCGCGAGACACACCATGTTGAGCAGGATGTGCAGGACGCCGATATGGATGAACATCGCCGAGACCAACCGCCAGGGCTGAGTGCCAAGCGAGTAGGGGCCGAAGCCCGCGCCCCAGCGGATCAGCTGTTCAGCGGTCGGTTCCAGAATGGAGACACCACCGGCCGCCATCACGATGAAGACGAGGACGTTGATCGCGATGAGGACGAGGGTGACACTCACGCGCGGCTGGTCCGCCGCGCACGTGGGACAGAGTAACCCCCCCCGTGGACCTTCGACTTCCTTGCCGCAACGCAGGCATGCCGCCATGGATCCACCAATGAGAGCGGGTTAGCCCTGACGCTGCTTGAGTTACCGCAAGATATCGTGGAGCGCTAGACAACCTTGGAACGGGCGGCGTATCATAAACACATGGCTGCCCATTCCATCGGTTCCGCCACGGTCTCGTTCGGCCTCGTGTCCGTGCCCGTGCAGCTGTTTGCTGCCGGCGAGTCGAAGGCCGCGATCTCGTTCAACTGGCTCCATAAGAAGGACGGAGCCCGCCTCAAGCAGCAGTACGTCTGCTCCGCCGACGGCGAAAAAGTCGAACGCAGCGACATGATCAAGGGCTATGAATTCCAGAAGGGGCAGTACGTCACGTTCACGCCGGACGAGCTGAAGGCGTTGGAGGAGCGTGCCACCGGTGCGATCGACATCGTCGAATTCCTGCCCGCCGAGCAAGTCGATCGCATCTGGCTCGATCGGACGTACTATCTCGGACCCGACAAGGGCGGCGAGCGCGCGTACAAGCTCCTGGCGGAAGCGCTCGAGAAGACCAAGCGCGTCGCGATCGGTCAGTATGCGGCGCGCGGCAAGCAATACCTGATCATGGTGCGCCCGATGAAGGGCGGGTTGGTGATGGAGCAGCTGCGCTACGTCGACGAGATCCGCGAGATCGCCGAAGTTCCGATCCCCAAGGTGGAAGTCAAGAAGCCCGAACTCGACCTCGCGATCAAGTTGATCGACCAGGCGGCGACTGAAGATTTTCAGCCGAAGAAGTACAAGGACAACGTGCGCGAACGGATGATGGAGCAGATCGAGCGCAAGGTGGAAGGCAAGCAGATTACCGAAGAGCCGGAAGAGGCGCCGAAAGCCAGGGTGCTCGACCTGATGCAGGCGCTGAGGCAGAGCCTCGAGTCAGCGCCGGCGGAGGAGAAAGAGAAACCCGCCAAGCGGCGGAAAGTCGCGGGCAAGCGCTAAGACATCCTCCTCGGCGGGATCTTCATTCCGATTCTGGCGTGGGGCGACTCGCAGTATCAGGGGTCAGCCGCACGAAATCCCGCGCCAGTTTAGGGCCCACGCCCTTCTCTTCGTGCTTGAAGAAGACGTACGCATCGGTCCAGGCGCTCCCCAGCGCCTGGATTTTTGTCGCCCACTCCCGCAGTCCCTCGTCCGAATAGCCCTCATCCCGTAGTCGCACGTACCCAAAGTCGGCGGTCGTGACCTCCGGCGTCGTCCCCGCCTCCGTATCGGCGATGCACAATGCGGTGTTCGTGCTCCGCAGCAACTCATAGACGTCGTCTGACCACCACGATGCGTGACGGAACTCACATGCCGCGCGGACATCCGTCGGAAATTGTGTGAGTACGTCACCGAGTCTTGCGAGGTCTTTCTTAAAATTGGGGGGTAATTGGAACAGCACGGGACCAAGCTTGGCATTAAGCTTGCGAACCGTCTCGAGGAAGATGCGGAGGAGTTCATCGACGTTCCGCAGGCGCGCGATATGTGTGATTCGTTGGGGCGCCTTCAGAACGAACGTGAATGACTCCGGCGTCGCCGCATCCCAGCCAGCGACCGTTTTGGCGTTGGGCATGCGATAAAACGTGTAATTGATCTCGACGGTGCCCAATTGTTGGGCATAGAACTCGAGCCACTTGGCGCTCGGGAGCTTGGGCGGATAGAAGCTTCCTCTCCATTCGGGGAAGTTGTAACCAGACGTTCCGACGTGCAGCCGCATCATCGCGGCAAAGCTAGTCTCACCATGCTGGATGGGGGAGTCGTCGCATGACGAAGCTGAAGCTCACACTCGCCGCGCTCGTCTTTGTTGTCGCCGCATGCGGCACGTCGGCCGAGACCGAGCGCAAGCTGGCAGACCTGGAGCAGGTCAACGCGCAGAAGGATAGCCTGATGCAGGAAGTGGCCATCAGCTCGCGGCTCATCACTGATGTCAACGTCGAGCTCGCGAAGGTGAAGGTCCGCAACAACCGGCTGCGCATCTCGAGCGAGAGCCCGATCACCGCGCAGAACGACACCCTGATCGCCAAGCTCCGCTACGTCGTGGCGCGGGTCCAGGAAACCGAGAACGCGCTCAATCAGAGCCGGGAGCGGGTCAAGGGCCTCACCCAGCTGTCCGACAGCCTGCGCGCAGCGTACGACTCGACCGTGGGCAACCTCCAGTCGGTCATCGCATCGCAGAAGACCACGATCGACCTGCTGACCGATCAGGTGAGCACGCTGAGCGCGGAAAACGTCGCGCTGCGTGACAGCCTGTCGACCGGCTACTACATCGTGGGCACGCGCGATGAGCTGAAAAAGAAGGGCATTCTCACCGAGCAGGGCGGTGGCCGCGTGCTGTTCGTTCTGTGGCGCACGGGGAAGACGCTGCAGCCGGCGCGCAACCTCGATCCCAGTCTCTTCACGGCGATCGACACGCGCCAGGTGACGCAGATCCCGCTGCCCGTGGCGAGAGGGGAATACCGCGTCGCGTCACTCCAGGATCTGGACTACATCGCCGAGGAGCGCGACGACGGGAAATACCGCGGCACGCCGACTCTGACGATCACATCGCCGGTCGATTTCTGGCGTAACTCGAAGTTCCTCATCATCATCAAGGAGGGGTCTTCGAGTCAGGTGGCTAACCGGGAGAGTCAAACGAACTCGGAGTCGCAAGTCACCAGTCGGTAGAGAAGTTGCAGAGTTGCGGAGACGGCGAAGTGGCTCCAACCCCAAGAGGCCAGGAAATGCATTCCTGGCCTCTTTCGCTTGCAGCTTGGGACCACTTCGCCGTCTGTGCAACTGTGCAACTCCTCTTGGCTCTTCTAGCTTGAGACTATGGATAACCGCTGCGGCTGGTCGACCTCCAGTGAGCAAATGATTGCCTATCACGACACCGAATGGGGCGTCCCCGTCCACGACGACAAGCAACTCTTCGGCAAGCTCGTCCTCGATGGATTCCAGGCGGGGCTGTCGTGGGCCATCATCCTGCGCAAACGCGACGCGTTCCTGAAGGCGTTCGATCGCTTCGATCCCGATAAAGTGGCGCGCTACGACGCCAGGCGCATCGCGAAAATCCTGCGCGACCCGGGCATCGTTCGTAACAAGCAGAAGGTGAAGTCCGCCGTGGGCAACGCCCGCGCGTACCTCAAGATGAAAGACGCGGGCGAGTCATTCGACGAGTTCTTGTGGCACTACGTGGGCGGGAACCCGAAGGTCAACGCCTGGAAGACGCTCAAGCGCCTTCCCGCCGAAACCAAAGAATCGATCGCGATGAGTAAGGAGCTGGTCCAGCGAGGCTTTCGTTTCGTAGGACCGACAATCGTCTACGCGTTCATGCAGGCCGTGGGAATGGTCAACGACCATCTCGTGACCTGCTTTCGCTACGCGGAGCTTACTTCGCGCGCTCCAGGTACTGCCCCGAGCGCGGGTCGACGCGCACCTTCTCACCCGGCGAGATAAACTCCGGCACCTGAACGGTCACGCCGTTCGACAGCTTCGCCGGCTTGGTGCTCGAGGTCTTGGTGGCGGTCTTCATCACCGGCGAGGTCTCCACAACCTTCAGCTCGATCACCGGCGGGAGCTCGATCGCGATCGGGCGGCCCTCGAGCCACTCGACCTGGACGACCATCTCCGGTTGAAGCCACGGGGTGTCCTCACCCACGGCACGCTCGTCGAGTGTGAACTGCTCGTAGGTCTGCTGATCCATCACGTGCACGCCGCCCTGGTCCTGATACAGGACCTGCATCTCTTTCGTATCGAGACGCGCTTCCTGAAGGAAATCAGTAGCGGCCAGTCTCTGATCGAACGTGTTCCCCGAGACGAGATTGCGGAACCGGACCTGCACGAACGCCCGGAGGTTGCCCGGAGTCCGGTGCGTAAAGTCCATGACGCGGCACGGCTGGCCGTCGATCATGAGAACATGCCCTTTGCGGATATCGGTTGCTTTCATGGGAGCGGGAACTTAAACCGGCTGCCTTAGCACTCCAAGGCCCCGAGTGCTATCCACTTTCCCGACAAGCCACCGTTTATTAGCGTGAGCAGCCTCACACCCGCGGCGCGTGTCGGATTGCAGCTTTGTGCTGCACCTGTTGTACAACGTAGCTGAGGGTTTCTCAGCCTAAGGCATTGCGGAATAGCCAGATAGATGACCGGCACCAAGCTTGCCTCTACAGTCGCCGTAAGGGGGGAAGCATGATCAGGCCCATCATCCATCGCCAGCTGACCCGTGGCGACCTCGCCTGTCTGGTGGACGAGATCGCGCGGATGGATGTCTCGGAAGGACGCGAAGCCGATCAGGCGCTGCAGGCGGGCGCTGTCGACAGCGTGCTCGATTCACCTGCGGCCCTCGAAGCAGTCCTGGGCCGTGGCGGCGCGCCTGCCCCGCTCCCCCTCACGCTGCTCTGGTACGTCCCGATCCGCGCCCAGCTGCGGACGCGCGGCGTGACCGACATCCTGCTGGCCGACTACGCCGCGACGCTCCCCGTCGTCTTCGCGACCTCGCAATCGCAGCGGGCGATCGCACGCGGCGAGGACGGCATGGCGGAGTGGTGGCGCTTCGTCACCGCGCTGCCGCAGGGCACCGTCGCGCAGGCCGAAGCCGCGGCCGACGCCGCGGCGCTGGCCTTGTGGTGGTCAGGCTGTTTCCCCGAGTGGGTCGAGCGCGGCGGTGCCGGGCACGGCATGGTCCGCGCGTACGTGACGTTCGCCGGCCGCATGCTCGCCCTTGCCGCCGATCTGCTCGAGGCATCGGCCCCCGAAGAGGCCGCGCTGTGCGGGCGCGCGGCGGACGCGCGCACCGAGCTCCATGCCGCGCTCGCCGAGGCGCGCGTCGATTACATCGGCGACGATCCGCACAGCAGCGAAAGCCGCCTCAACAGGTTCTTGAAGCGGCTCGCGCAGGATAACTAGGTACGGGCGCAGCATGCTGCGCCCCTACCGACCTACCATTTCGCAATTTCGTCCTGGAACCGCTTCGACCGCTCCGTCAGATCGATCGGCGTGACTGACGGGTCCTGCTTGACCTGCTGCACGCGCTGCAAGTTCGACACCGCCTTGCCGTACGTCCCCTCGATCGCCAGCGCCGCGCGATACTGCGTGATCGCATCGGCGATCCGGCCGGTGTTTTCCAGCGCCATACCGAGGTTGTTGGAGAACGTCGCGACTTTGTCGTTCAGCTCGACCGCGCGCGCCAGCGGACCGATCGCATCCTCGAACCGCCCGAGGCGAATGTAGAGCGCGCCGAGGTTGTTCATGGCCCAGACGTCGCCGCTGTCCCGTACGACGGCATGCTGATACGCGACGATCGCGTCATCGGTCTTGTCCAGCGCTTCGAACGCACGGCCCTGCAGGCGCAGCGGCTCGCTCGAGACGGAATCGAGCGCGATGGCTGCTTCGATGTGGGTAAGGGCGCTGTCCGGCTGCCCGTCCTCGAGCAGGACGCGGCTCAGGTTCAGATGGCTCTTCACGTGCGTGGAATCGAGGCTGAGCGCCTGCACGAACGCGCTTTCCGCCTGAGCGCGATCACCCGACTTCCAGGCCGAGAGGCCCAGCATGTAGAAGCCCCACGGATTGCTGGGACGGTTCTCGGTGTAGGTCTTGAACAAGGTGGTCGCGTCGTCGTAGCGGCGGTCGCGATAAGCGGAATCCGCCAGCTCGAAGGTCACCGGCCCGCTGATGACGAGTGCCGGCTTTTCGCTGCTCACGGTGCTCACAGGCGTGACTGACGAGGATGAAGACGTGACCGGCTCGCTGGCGCGGGCCTGGTCGGGGTTGCGATCGCCGCACGCGGCAAACACGTACGTGGCGGTCACCATGCACACGATCGCGGCCATGAGAATGACCGGGAATCGGAGCGAACGGTTGGATCGATCCAGCTCGAATTGATACGACATGGCTCCTCCGGGAGCGGGGTTCGCCCGGAGGAAAGGCACGTGCCACACCACGACGTAACACGTTGTTTTTCAACGTCCTATTTCAACGATTGTGTTTCGTTGTACACGCCTCGGGGAGGTTCATGTGTCCTTCTGAACTCCTAGCCGGCGCATGATCTTGAGCAGACTCGCGTGATCGGCGAGTCCCAGCTCCTTCGCGGTCTTCGTGATTTGCCACCCGTTGCGCTCGAGCGCCTGGACGATGATTTGGCGCTCCGCTTCCTGCTTCTGTTCCTCAAACGTGCGTGGTGCGTCGGACAACGCGCGTGGTGCGTGGTGCGTGGTGCGTTGGCGGAGCTCCGATGGCATGGCGTTGAGGGTTAGCTCATCACCATCCACTGCGATGAGCATCCGTTCGACGACGTTCCGCAGCTCGCGGATGTTGTTGCGCCGCCAGTCGTAGGCCATGAGGGCTTCCACGACGTCGGGAGCGAGCGTCTTGGTTCGCATGCCGAATCGCTCACAGGTCGATGCGACGAGATGCTCTACGAGCGCGGGCACGTCCGACAGTCGGTCGCGCAGGGGCGGTACGCGCAGCACATGCACGTTGAGCCGATAGAACAGATCCTCGCGGAACCGCCCCTCGGCCACCTCTTTCTCGAGATCGCGGTGCGTCGCGGCGACGACGCGCGCGTTGACATCGATCGTCTTGTTTCCGCCAAGCCGCGTGACTTTCCGTTCCTCGATGACGCGCAGCAGCTTGGCCTGGGCGGCGGCGGGCAGATCGCCGATCTCATCCAGGAACAGCGTGCCGCCGCTCGCCGCCTCGAACGCGCCTTTGCGCGTGGCGTTCGCACCGGTGAAGGCCCCCCGCTCATGGCCGAACAGCTCACTCTCGACGAGCTCGTGCGGCAGCGCGGCGCTGTTGATGGCAACGAACGGGCCCTTGGGATTGGCGCCGAGGCGATGCAGCTCGCGCGCGACCAGCTCCTTCCCCGTGCCACTTTCTCCCACGATCAGCGCCGGGCTCGGCACCGGGGCGATCCGCACGATCGCTTCCTTGAGCCTGGCCAGCGCGGGACTCGTCCCCACGAGTGGCGACTCGAGTCCGAAACCGCGCCGCAGCAGTGTTACCTGCTCTGTCAGGCGCCGCCGCTCGATCGCGTTCTCCACTTCCTGCACCACGCGCTCCA
>Ga0209377_1001257_pt1 | contig 17195 bp, 14 predicted proteins | sample GraSoiAngelo_141_FD_185898 | JGI IMG/M metagenome (GOLD analysis project Ga0209377, IMG submission 185898) | Grasslands soil microbial communities from the Angelo Coastal Reserve, California, USA - 14_0929_12_40cm (SPAdes) (version 2) | ecosystem: Environmental > Terrestrial > Soil > Grasslands ...
GGCACCGGCGGCTCCGGTGGGTTCGCTGGAGCGGGCGGCTCCGGTGGCTCGTCTGGCGCCGGCGCGCCCGGCGGGGCCAATGACGTTGCCGAAATCGGCGCCGGCGGCGGGGGCGGCAACGGTGGTAACGGCGGCGAAGGCGGTCCGGGCGGCGGCGGCGGTGGTGGACCGTCGATCTGCATCCTGGCCGTGAGTAGCACGCTCATCCAAACCGGCAATTTGTTCGTGCTCGGCAATGCAGGGCTCGGCGGCGCGGGCGTGAATCCGGGGAGTAACGGGCTGCGCGCTGAAGTCGCCACGTTCTAACGGCGGCCGGGGGAGCCCCTTGCCCTACGCGCGGAAATGCACCGGGTCCCTGAGGTTCTGCAGCTCGCGGTAATAGTAGAGGGCGGTCGGCCGGCGTTCTGTGAATTGCAGCGACTCGAGGAACGCGAGCTCCGAGGGCGTAGCCGTGCCGCTCAGTAACGGGTCGCGCAAGAACTCGAGCAGTCCCTTCTCCCGATCGCCATTCACGCTCCGTTGGCGGTATTCAAAGCGTTTCGGCTCTCCGGTGGTAGTCCGTATGGTGAGCGCGAAGGTCGTGGGATCCCACTCCCACGCCGCGATCGCGCTGTCGAGCCGGCTCCGTTGTTTGGGCGTGACGTGCAGGACATCGCTGCCGAGGCGGGCGGCCTGCAGCAGAGTTTGCGCGACCAGCCGCTCGAGCTCGCCGAACGACTGCCGCTCGATGATGGCGCGCACGGTTTCGCGCTCGCCGGGGGCACACTTGCGCAGCAGCAGCGTGCGCAGCGCGGGGAACAGCGGCGCGACCTCACCGATGCGGCGCATGCGCTCCTCTTTGAGATGCGCCTCGGCGACGCGGGCCAGCTCACCGTGGGGAAGCTTCAGGAACCGGTCCATGCGATCGTAGATGTCCGTTCGCTCGGGAGCGGGCGGCGCTTTCTTGTGCGTGAGCAGCTGGGAGACGTATGACTCCGTCACGTGCGCGGCGCGCGCGAGATCGCGCTGCTCCAGCTGCAGCTCATCGAGGCGCTGCCGAATCACCAGGGCGACGTCCATCGTTAACTATCCTTGGTTAATCATGGGACAATTCGTGCTCAGAAGTTGACAAAAATAGTACAGCCGGGTAGTTTGGGCCATGCACACGCACTGCCATCGCTGCGGGGGATTCATCGCGAGTCCCGGCGGAACAACGTACCGGCCGCCGTCACCGGCGACCCCGGTCGCGACGCCGCACAGCGCCCTGTGCCTGTGCGATCATGCGCTCATCTACGGGTCTTCCCCGAACCGCGAGAGCGAGCGCCAGCTGCGGGGCGTGCATCAGCTCCGGTCCGCGTCGCGCAATTAGCGCCAACCGTGCCGCCGCCCGCAGCCCGCTGGTCGCCGACCGCGGGGCGCCGCGCTGTCCCACCTGCCGCGAACCTCTCGAATTCCGCACCGATCGATTCGGGCGCACGCTCGAGCAGTGCCCGTGCGGGCACCGCGCGTTGGTCGAGCGCCGCAGCGGCAAGCGTGAAGAACCTGAGGAGCCTACGTCGTGACGAAAGAAGTCGCGTTGGAAATCGAGGGAACAGTCTCGGAGCTGCTCCGCAACTCCACGTTTCGGGTGACCCTCGAAAACGGCCATTCCGTGCTGGCGACGATTGCGGGCAAGATGCGCAGGTTTCGCATTCGAGTGCTGGCAGGCGATCGCGTGACGCTGGCGCTCTCGCCCTATGATTTGACGCGAGGCAGGATCGTCTACCGCCACAAATAACCGAGCAGCACGCCCCCCGCCTGGTGTTAGCCAAATCTAGTTAAGTTAGACCTGGAAAGCCTGTCGCCACTTGACAAACTTAGTACAGTCGGCTAGGGTCGGCTAGTCGTGGTAGTGTCAGTGCACCGAAGCTCACGCGGTAGCAGAGCAAGGAGTCAGTTATGTACGCACGCAACGTCACGCTGCAACTCAAGGCCAACACGGCCGCCGAATTCACGCGCACGCTGGAAAACGATGTGCTTCCGATACTGCGCAAGCAGACCGGGTTCAAGGACGAGATCACGTTTCTGACGCCCGCAGGCACCGAGGCCGTAGCGATCAGCCTCTGGGAGAACAAGGAGAATGCCGAGGCCTACGGCCGCGACACCTATGCTGGCGTCTTGCGGACCTTGGAGCGGATGGTCGAGGGGACGCCCGAGGTTGAGAGCTACGAGGTCTCGAACTCGACGTTCCACAAGATCGCCTCGCGGAATCCGAATCAGAGTCAGCCCGTAGCCCGTTAAGCAAGCGAAGCTCAGCTACTCGAGGGGCGGCACCATGCTGCCCCTCTTTTTTTGCGACCGGCCCACCCTACGTCCCTAGTTGCAGGACCGCTCCCTCGTGTTCCAACAGCCACCGTTTCGTCTTCAAGCCGCCACCGAAGCCCGTCAGCTCGCCCTTGGCTCCCAGGACCCTGTGACAGGGAACGATGATCGGGATCGGATTCTTGCCGTTGGCAAGGCCGACGGCGCGCGTAGCGTGCTTGTCGCCCAGGCTTTTCGCGATCGCGCCATAAGTGGTGGTCGTACCGTAGGGGATCGCGCGCAGCGCATTCCACACGCGGTGCTCGAATGCCGAGCCGAGTGCTTCGAGCGGTAGCTCGAATGTCGTGCGCGTGCGGGCGAAGTATTCCTCGAGCTGCTCTCGGGCACGCGCCAGCAGCTCGGCGGCCGGGCTGTGATCATTCGCTTCGACCCAGCCGCTCTGATGCGTCGGCGGGGGCCCGCGCCGCGATGTCGCGAAGTAGACGCCGGTGATCGCGGTGTCGGTCGCGGTGACGGTAAGCTGACCGATCGGTGTCGCCAGGGTGGTGAATAACACGTTGTGAAACCTACTTTGCTTGACCTCTCGCCGCTCGGCAAATTGGAACCCGTGATGTCTCGGGTCCTCGTTAGTGCTCTTGTCGCGCTAATCATAGCCGGTCACACGGCAGCCGGCGCCCAGACCGCCGTCGTCACGCACGACGCGTATCTACGGACCGGCCCATCCTCGACGCACACCAAGATCCGCAAGCTCATGCCGCCCGACGAGCTCATGATTCTCGATCCTCAGAAACAGAACGATTACTACGAGGTCCGCACGGCGGGGGGCGCCCATGGCTGGGTCTGGTCACACAACGTCCAGCTTACGACAGCGCCCCCGCCCGCTCCCGCGCCCGCTGCGACCGGTCCCCCCGAAGTGTACCGCAGCTGTCCGCTCGAAGGCTCGGCGATCACCAACAATCGCAAAGAGTCCAATCGCAAGAAGAACCGCATCACTCGACCGGCCTCCGGGGACATCGGCGCGAACGCGACGCTCGCCGCGATCCTTCAGGGCGGCGACGACACGCAGCGGTGGAGCGATGCGCGTGCCGCATCGATCGTGGCCTACGTCTACGACGTGAAGGTCGGTGGTGAAGAGACCGTCAACTGCGGAGAGACCGACAGTCTCTACATCGACACGCATATCGAACTCGTGCTCGGCCCGCAGGATACGCTCAAGACGGGTCGCCTGATCGTGGAGGTGACGCCGCGGTGGCGCGCGTTTCTCGCCACACAGGGTGAGGATTGGACGACGCGCGCGCTGGAGCAGCGGCTCGAGGGGCATTGGGTGCGGTTCACCGGCTGGCTGTTCTGGGATTTCGAGCATGCCGACGAGGCGGCGCACACGAATCCGGGCGGCGATCATGTGTGGCGGGCGACGGCGTGGGAGATTCATCCGATCACGGAGATCAAGGTGTGTCCAGGCACGCCAGCAACGTGCTAGGCGAGAAGCGAGCTACGGCACCACAAACGCCCCTAACCAAACCCAGGCTCAAGTATCACCTTTGTTTCGTCTCGAAACACGCGGAGGATTGCAGATCGGTGGACCTGGATAACGCAGTGTCCCGACGCGAATAGTCCTGCCGACCCGAAGGTACCGTGCGATCCTCCAACTCTTGCCTCTGGCGCCCGTCCGCTCGCACCGTGCTGATCCTCTATCTGTCGTTCACCGCCTGCACGAGTTGGCGCCCCGACTCGCTGACCCCGCAGGCCGTAGTACAAGGCCACCCAACGTCGCTGCGCGTCACGCGCACCGACAGCTCACAGATCACTCTCAGCAACCCCATTCTGCGCGGCGACACGATCGTGGGGGTCGGTCCGGAGACAGCCCATGCGCGTGTGCCGCTCGACTCGGTGCTGCTGACCGACACGCGTCACGGCGACGCCGGCAAGAGTCTGTTGGTTGTGCTGGGCGTCGCCGTAGCGATCGTTGGGGTGGCCGGTGCGTATGTGCTGCAGTGCAACTGTTTTGACATGAAGCGGTAGGGACTAAAGGCTACTCGAGCAGCGCCTGCACCTCAGCCGCCGCCGCAATCCGGCGGTCGACGTGGTCCCCGATCGCTCTGGCGCGCTCGAGCACGAGCGTAAGATCGGACGGCGATCCCATGCCGGACTGCCGCTTCACCAGGGCCAGGCGCAGGTGTTCGAGCGCGGCCACGGCTTCGGTGAGCGATTCACCCGTGTCGCCCCGTGCCCGCAGCGCCTCTGCCCCGGTCTCCAATCGCTCGATCACGGCCGGGAGGTCTCGTGCCTGGCGCCGCTCCGCGTCCGGCAGCGCCTGATAAGCGGAAAGCGCCGAGCGTCCCAGCACGAGCTCGGTCCGCTCGATCGAGGGCAGGGCCGCGCGTGCAGTCGCCTTGAGGCCCCACCCGGCGAGCCAGAAGAACGAGCGCCCGGCTCTTCCGGCCCAGATCCGGTACCACAACGAGTCCAGCCGCCGGAACCATTTTCGCTGCTTGACGACTTCGGCCTCCTCCTGCTGCACCTGCCGTTCGGCAAGCAGGGCCGCCCGAATGTCGTCGAACGTGTAGCCGTCCTTCAGGAGTCGGCGCGCCACCGCGACCAGTTGAAAGATGAGGATCGCACCGATTATCCCCATCCCTTTCCCGGCGAGCACCGACGCCAGCAGCACCAGGGTGGAGACTTGCGCGTTCCGCACGAAGGCGCGCAGCAGCGGCGGGGCGCGAAAGTCTCGGCCCCGCAATTCGCCCGCGACCCGCGCGAGATCGTCCGCCGTCTGAAACCGCTCCGGCGGCGCTTTGCGGAGCAGGCGGTCGACTACGGCCCCGAGTTTGGCGGGCACCTCGGGCCGGAGCGCGTGGACCAGGGGGGCGATCTCGTAGACGTGTTTCGTGATAATCGCGGGCGCGTTTCCAGCCTCGAAGGGTGCCCGGCCGGTGAGGGCGTAGAAGAACGTCGCGCCGAGGGAGTAGAGGTCGCTGCGCGCATCCACCGGCTCGCCGCACGCTTGCTCGGGGCTCATGTAGCGCGCGGTCCCGGTGACCAAGCCCGGGCTTTCCGCTTTCCCTGCCCGGCTCCCGAGAGCGATTCCGAAGTCGGTGACGACCGCGCGCTCGGTCGCGCGCTCGATCATGATGTTGTCGGGCTTCACGTCGCGGTGAATCACGCCGCGCTGATGCGCGGCGCCCAGCGCCCACGCCACTTCCTGCAGCAGCTTCACCGCCAGGCGCGGCGGGAGCGGGCCGGCTCGCTCCACCCGCTCGCGCAGCGTCTCGCCGTCCACGAAGCCCATCACGAAGAACACGAGGTCACCGTGTGCCTCGACGAGGTGAATCGGCACGATATTGGGATGCGCGAGGCCGGCGGCGGTCCGCGCCTCTTGGAGGAAGCGGTCCCGCTCGTCGAGGTGCGTCGCGAGGTGCGGCGGGAGCAGCTTGATCGCGACCGGGCGGTCGAGCGCCACATCACGGGCGAGCAGCACGATCCCCATACCGCCTCGCCCGAGCTCGCGCTCGATCGAGTAGCGGCCGGCAAGCAGCTCCTGGAGGGCGAGGAATTCGGCGCTGATCGGGGCGGTCATAGTGTCTCGTCTTACGTGTGGACCCTCGCTGCGTTTCGAGCGTCAGTGGTGTTGTCCTAGCCCAAATGCCGCAGTAGATCTACGCTCCATGCCCTTCACTGGCATCCCGATCACCTGGCTGATTCTCTGGGTGATCTGCTACAACCGGCGCCTGCAAGAGATCGGTGGCTGGCTGCTCTTCTACTATATCCAACTCTATATGGGAATCGGTGCCACGCTTCTGCTGCTCCCCTTCACCATCGATAATCTGCTGCCGAGTCGGTGGGGGGGCGCGCCGGGACGGTACGCGCTTGCTCTCCTCGGAACGCTGCCGCTGTTCGCAATCTTCGTCATGCAGGCGATCGTAGCGCATCGGCTGCGGCGTTCGCGAGACGCGGTCTATCTGGTCCGGCTGCGGCGGGTCTTATGGGCGAGCCTGGCGATCGTGGTTCTCCGGATCGCGATCGATCTCAAGGTCTTCTCCATCGACCTCTTTCTCGACGGCTGGACGCTGCTGTGGACCGCGGCCTGGCTGCCGTACTTCTACCGCTCCATTCGCGTGGGGCACGTATTTGTGACGAAGGATTGGGCGCGGGTCGCGGCGTTGGTGGTTGACTGACGTCCCCGGCGTTTCTTCATGCAAGTTAGCGATGGCAGAGTCATGAGGCGCGCGCTCTGGGTGGCGCTCTATGCCATAGCCATGGCCGCCGTCGAGTCGGCAGTGGTGGTGTATCTGCGCGCCCTGCACCAGGGCACCGCCCCGCTCACCGCGTTGATGCACGAGATCCCGGCCCCGCTCATCGCCATCGAGGTCGGCCGAGAAGTCGCGACGCTGGTGATGCTCGTCGCGGTCGCGGCGCTGGCGGCGCCCACCGCGTGGGAGCGATTTCTCTACCTCGCGCTCGCATTCGGGGTGTGGGACATCTTCTACTATGTCTGGTTGTGGGTCTTCATTGGCTGGCCGCCGTCGCTGCTCACCTGGGACGTGCTCTTTCTGATTCCCGTCCCGTGGCTCGGACCCGTCATCGCGCCCGTCATCGTGAGCCTGTGTTTGGTGGGGGGATCGCTGTGGCTCCTCAGCCGCCCGGCGCTGCGATTGTCACGCCGGGCGTGGGCGCTCGCGATCGTTGGCGGCATTCTCGTGCTGCTGTCCTTTACCATCGATTATCACTATGCGCTCTCGCGCACGGATCCACCGCGGTTTCGGTGGGAGCTGTTCCTGGCAGGAATTGTGATAGGGGTAATCGGGGTCGTCTGGGACCGTGCCCTGGGCCGGCTCGACGAAGGCGGCAGCCCTTAAGGGCTGGCGTATTGGCCGAGCCGCGGTTTCAACCGACGGAAAACAATCCGCTCCGCAACAATTTGGTACTCCCTTTCAGCAATTGACGTAAATAATTCCCACGCGAGCGGCGGCGCTTGGGTGGTTTCGCGTCTCGTCCTTCGGGATTGCCATGGTTCGCAGCGACGGGGCTGGTGTGGCGAAAATGGTAAACGCAGAGATCCCTCAAATCTCCGGGCGAAGGCCCTTGTGGGTTCGAATCCCACCACCAGCAACCTCGCACCCTATTGACTCGGCACTCCGCATTGCCGATGTTGCAAATACTTGAGGGATCTCTGCGTAGCCAGTTTCGCTACGCCACGAAAGCCGGGGAGCCAGAGCTCTCCGGCTTTCGTCTTTTACGCGAGCTCAGGGCGGGGTAACCGCCGGAACGTTGATGGACCACGTGTTGTTCTCCGCAGCATAACCTTCGGAGCTTCCCATGTCGGAGACAATTCTTGTCACGGGCGCCTCATCTGGCATCGGTCAATCGACGGCGCGGCTTTTGGCCGAGCGTGGCTTCACCGTCTTCGGGACGGCGCGCAAGCCTGACACTAAGAAGCGCGAATCGTTTACGATGCTCGCGCTCGATGTACGGTCGGACGAGTCGGTCCGTGCGTGCGTGGATCAGGTGATGGCGAAGACCGGCCGGCTCGACGTGCTCGTCAACAATGCGGGCTATAGCGTCACCGGCGCCGCAGAAGAAACGAGCGTCGACGAGGCCAAGGCGCAGCTCGAGACGAATTTCTTCGGCGCCGTACGGATGGTGAATGCGGTGCTTCCCGGGATGCGCGCTCGCGGCGCCGGCAAGATCATCAGCATCAGCTCGCTCGCCGGCAACACCGCCATTCCGTACAGCGCCTTCTACTCGGCGAGCAAGTTCGCGCTCGAGGGATATTCCGAGTCGCTGTGGTACGAGGTCCGCCCGTTTGGCATCAGCGTGAGCCTGGTCGAGCCCGGATTCGTCAACACCCCGATCGGCGAGGCGTCGCCGGCCGCCGCACGGCCGCTTCCGGCGTACGACGCGAGCCGCAAGAGCATGCTCGCGGCCTTTGGTCACGCCCTCAAGGCCGGCATCCCGCCCGAGCAGGTGGCGCGGCGCGTACTCCAGATCATCGAGCAGCCGAATCCGGGACTGCGCTACCGGGTGGGCGCGCAAGCGACGTGGTTGCCGCGGCTGCGCAGTGTCGTGCCGTGGAACGTGTACGCGGCAGGAGTGCGGAAGACGTTCGCGGTGTAACCGAACCCGCGGCCCCCACCGGTGTACCCCGTAGCCATGCGGGCCACCACCCTCCTCGTCGCGGTCACCTTCGTCGTCGCAGGCTGCGGGCGACCCCAAAACCCACCGGGTGGACAGCCCACCCCGCCGCCGGCCCCGCCCCCACCCCCACCCGCCGGCGTGCGCGTCGTGGACATGATCCCAGCGTCGCTGAGCGGCGAGACGTGGCAGGACGCAGAGCCCTTCCTCACCGTCTTCGCGTCCAAACCCAACATCCTCGCCGCCTCCGCTTTCACGCCAAACCCCGGCGGGCCGGCGAGCACGACGGCGCCGATCTACGTCTCTGACGATGGCGGCAGCACCTGGTCGCTCCGCAACACGCTGCCAAGCAATGTGCAGACCGCCGACATCACTCACGCCGGGGGCGAATCGCCCACGCTGTACGCCACGATCTTGAGCACTCCCAGCATCGCGCTCAAAGACCTCGAGACGACCGACGTCCTCTCGGCCACGACGATGACACAGGACGCGACGCGGCCCAACACCGACCAGCCCTTCGTCCGCGCCATCCGCGCCGCGAGCACCGACCGGCTCTACGTCGGCATCAACGACTTCGGCGCGCCGAACGGCCGCACCGCCACCGTGGACGTCTCGCTGAACGGCGGCACGACGTTCACGTCGCGTCGGATCGAGTCGCGCAACACGCTGGGCCAGAACGGGCCCTCGATCCGCCCCGCGGTCGCGCGAAACAACACGGTGTACGTCGCCTACTTCGGCTGGCGCAGCAATGCCGGCGATACGATCACGAGCGACATCGTCGTCGCGCGCGACGACAACGGCGCCACCGGCACCACGCCATTCCGGAACCTCGTCGACGCATCGGACAACCAGCCCGGCCGCCTCGTGGCGACGAACCGCACGATCGTCTTTTCGAATGGCCCGACCCTGGGACAGGAACGCATTGGCTCAACGCTGTCGCTCGCGGTGGACGCCTTGCACAGCGACACCGTCTACATCGCCTGGGCCGATCGCGTGGGTTCGGGTGACATCCAGACCGTGCACGTGCGCCGTTCGCTCGACGGCGGCGTCACGTGGAGCAACGACCTCCGCACGCTCCCGAACACGACTAACCCGGCCCTCGCCGTTGCCGATGACGGCACCCTCGGGCTGCTGTACCAGCAGCTCACTGGGACGGGTAACGCGAGCCGCTGGGTCAACCGCTTCGAGCAGTCACGGGACGGCTTCGCGACCCACAAGGACCTCGTGCTGGCCACCGTCCCGGCGAACACCCCCGCTTCGCAGTTCCTGCCCTACCTGGGCGACTACGACGGGCTGCTCACCCGCGGGACCGAATTCCTCGGGATCTTCTCGGCCAACAACACGCCCGATCCCGCTAACTTCCCGTCGGGGGTGGTGTTTCAGCGCCGGGTGAACCAGGCGACCCACCAGCTGCTCGATGGCTCCGGATCGCCCGTGGCCGTGTCGATCGATCCCTTCTTCTTTAGTGTCCCTGTCATGCCGTGAGCGTCACATGCGCACTCGATCACTGATCGCCCTGATCGTCCTGATATCGCTCGCCGTTCCGCTCTCCGCGCAGATAAGCCGAGTGGCGTTGGTGCGTCGGTCGGACATCATCTTCGTGGGAACGGTGACTCGAGCGGGTGTCGTGCGCGTGGACCAGGTGTTCGAGAAGCCCGGCGCCGTCTCTCTAATGAAGGGCGACTCCGTTGCGGTCGTCGCGGCGCGCGCGGGCTCCCCCCCCCTGAATCCCGGAATGCAGGCAACTTTCTACACGACGGGTTGGATCTACGGACGCTGGATCACCGTGCGCGAGGTGGGACACGAGCTCATCGGTCCGCAGCTCGCGACGGTGGCGGGCGCCGGCGGAACCGCGCACCAAGACCTCGTCGCGAGGGCACGACAACAGGTGGACGACGCTGATCTCAAGGCACGCATTCAAACGGCGGCGATGGTGGTCGTGGGTCGCGTGGAGCAGATCCGGCCTCCGGCGTACACCGGCGCGCCGGCACCGCACAAGCGCTTCACCGAGCACGACCCCAACTGGCAGGAAGCGATCATTCACGTGGACGAGGCGCTCAAGGGTGCGACCGCGGGAGAGCGCGTCGTCGTCCGCTTCCCGGGCTCGCGCGACGTCGCCTTCGTCGGCACGCCGAAGTTCGCGGCCGGCCAGGAGGGCACGTTCCTGCTCCGGAAGGACTCGGCCACGGGCTCGCCGCTCGCGTTGATGGCCGGCCAGACGGTCCAGGCCTACACGGCGCTGCACCGGCTCGACGTGCTGCCCAAGCAAGACGCGCCGCACGTGCGCACGCTGATGCGCGGGCCCTAGCCTCCGCGCTAGGACGGGCGGTTCTCTCGAGGGATTCGAGTCCGGTGCGGACCGATGGTGACGCGTCCTTGGAACCCGACCTGGAAGGGGACGATGAGACCGTTGCCGGTGGTCGTCGCCGCGCCGAAGCGACCGTTGACGGCGTAGCGATAGCGCCGCGTCGTGGGATCGAATCCCAGCACGTGGAGCAGCACCCGATCGGGGACGGAGGCGTACCCCCAACCCCGAATCTGCCCCGGGCCGTGCAGCCATCCGTCCACGCCGGCCAGCAGGTTCACCGTGAAGATCGACAGCGCGAGGCGCCGCTCGGACCCGAGCGCCGGCCGCCAATTGAGCTGCACATCCAACGATGGTTGCCACGGCCCCGTACAGGAGTTCCGTGCCGCAACCTTGCCTAGCTGGTTTACGAGGCACGTGTGCACCGCCGAGGGCGCACTCCCCAGCAAGGCAGCCATGGCGTCCGCCACGGCGGTATCCGAGGTGCTCCGGGGATCGAAAATGAACGCGCGGTCGTTGCGGGAGCCGTCGCCATTGAGGTCGGAGCCGACGATCGGGGTGAACGGAATCCCGGAGGTGAGCCGCCCGATCGCGCCGATCTCCAGTCCCTTGCTCAAGGGGAAGGCCACGGTGCCGACGAACAGGTGGCGTCGCTCGAGATCGCTCGGCGCCCACTCCAGCGCGTTGGCATCATATCCCGTCGTGGGCGCGGCGAATCCCTGCGAGGGGACGCAGCAGGCGAAAGACGACTGATCGCGGGCGCGTGTGTAGGTGTACGAAAACCGCAGCACGCCCCCGCCCCCCCCCGTGGCACCGGCGAACGAGAGCGTGAGCTGCTTCGTATCCGACTGGAGGTCGGAGCGAATCGCGAGCACCTTGCCGAATTCGGAGTGGATGCGGGAATTGTCGGGGCTGACCGCACCCGTCGTAGGCTCGATGGAGTCGGCCGGCACCCACACGGGCCGGTTCGCTTCGTCCGGAAGCGTGAACGCGGCCGTCCGGATGAGGTTCAGGTCGCGGAACCCGTACTGGCTCACGCCGCGCGCATAGTTGGCCTCGAGGGTCACCAAGGACCGGGCCCACAGCTGCCGCACGAGCCCGAATGACGCTCGCCACACTCGTGGAGCTGTGAACGCGCGATCGAATACGACCGCGGCTGGCCGGGAGGTGACCGCGGCGGTGCTGGGCGGCGCCGCGCATTGCGACGGGATGCTGGACGGGTCCTGCGCGTAGCGCGCCCAATCGGGGATCGGAACGGCTGGCCCGACGCATACCAGGTCGGTCGCTGCATTCAGGAAGCCGGGGGCGCCTAGCACCGCACTATAGAGGAAGGTCGGGGGCGGGCTGCGAAACTCGCCGATGCCGCCTCGCAGGTACGTCCTGGGGGATGCGTCGACACCCCCTTCCCTCCCTGCACCCAACCCCCAGGTGAAGCCCAGGCGTGGCAGGAGCTGCATGTCGTCTGGGATCCGGTCGGTGCGCACCGCGAACAGCGAATCGAGCGCCCCGTTGTAGGCCGGTGTGTCGCCGAACCGCGTCGCCTCGAGCCGAACGCCGTAGGTGAGCCGCACCCCGCCGGGGATGCGCCAGCTGTCGCCCAGGTACAGGGCGTTGTTCCATACCGTTCCCGCCTGCGCGAGGGGCACGCGTGAACGGGTGAACACCGCCGGACTGTCACTGGCGAGCGCGCTGAGTGACGGGTATTCGAAGGTGCCGAACTGGTTCGGCATCTCGATCTCCTCGCCGCGCGTCGCGTTGACGTAGATGCCGAGCTTGGGCCGGTGCGCCCCGCCGCCCAGCAGCCAGGAGACTTCGTCGGAGACTTCGATGCTGTGCGTCCGGATGTGCTGGGGCAGCGCGCCGTTGCCGCCGAACGCGAGCGTGGCGATCGCTTGCCCCACGTCGGGCAGCTGGGAGGCGACAACGACGCGCGCGACGGGAACCGTCAGGAACGGGGTGACATCGCGCCGGCTCGTCGCGACGTAGCCCCGCAGCTCGTTGATGATGCTCCCGCCGAACGACGACGCCAGCGCCGCGAGCACGCCCCCGCCCCCGTCCGACCGCGTGCCCCCGGTGGCGGGGAAGGCGAGCGGACTGACGCGCGTGGGCGCCTGCGATTCACTCCGGCCGTCGAGCCGCAGGGTGAGCGTATGAGCGTCGGACATCCGCCAGTCGAGCCGCACCAAGGCCACCGTGAGGTCGGCTGCGCGGTCGGCCGCGCCGGCCCGCGTCGCGGTCGCGCCGGTGGCGCCGGCGAGCGCGCGGAAGCGCTCCGCCGAATCTGGACTCACGCCGAGGCGCAGTAGCGCGGCGGGATCGGCGCTGATGAGCGAGGGCAGGGCCTGGTCGCGCCAGCGATGCTGCAACGCACCGAACACGAACAGCCGGTTCGGGACGATAGCACCGCCCAAGCCACCGCTCACCTGGTTCTGGGTGGAGCCGGCGCCGAACGGCGACTCCGTCGCCGTGCCCCAGGCCAGCGAGCGATCGCGCAGCCCCGCAGTGAACGACCCCTGTGGAATGCTGGTGCCGCTCTTCGTGGTCGACGTGACGAGGCCTCCGGAGAACTCGCCGCGCGCCACGTCGTACGTAGTCGTGATCACGCGGGTCGAGCGCAGCGCGTCCTGCGGTACGGTGCCTTGACCGAACGACATGCCGTCGAGGGTCACGTTGTTCGCGGTACTCCGTTGTCCGGCGACGGAGAACGCGGTGGTCGTGGAGTCGGTCGCGGCGATCGGCAACACCCCCGGGGCTAACGCGGCGACGGCGTTCAAGTCGGTCGCGTCGATCGGCAGGCGCGTCATCTGTTCGGGACTGAGACTCTGGGCCGTCGATCCGCCGCTCGAGGTGCTGGGACCGGCCCCGCGGCGCGCGGCGACGGTGACCGCGTCGAGCGAAACGGGGACCGATCCCATCTGGAGGTTCACCTCGAGGCGATCCTCGTCGCCCTGCCGTCTGACGGCCCGCTCGACGGGCGCCATGCCCATGAAGCGTGCGACCACGCGGTACTGGCCGCCACCGTCGGGGAAGACGATGGTGAAGCGCCCGTGCCGGTCGGTGACGCGCTGGCGTGACAGCTGAGTCTCGACGGACGTGGCCACGACGACGGCGCCCTCGAGCGGCTGGCTGTCGGGCCCCGTTACGCGGCCGCTGATGATGTCGGTGCCAGCGCCGATCTGTGCGGCCGCCCGCGGGACCGCGAGCGTGGCGAGGAGAACGATGGAGATGTAACGCATGACCGTTGCCGCGCCGGCAGGCTGCACGACGTGTGCCCACTCGCGGCGCCCTGTCCGCGTCGCGACGTCTCCGTGCAACACGTGGGCGGATGGCGCGATGACCCGAGCACGGGTGCCCTGGATTGCGTGTGGCGCTCGCGCCTGATGTGCCAGCCGTTCAACACCCGTCGCGGTCCTGCATCAACACCGAACGAACATGACGATGCCGCGCCGACTACTTGCTCGTCGCAGTGTGTAACGCGCGCGGCTCGGGAGCGACCGTACCACAAGAGTGTGAGCACCTCGGGGATTCCCTACCGACTGGTGTAACGCCGGTGCGGCATCAGGGTTTTCCCCGGGCACGGCGCTTGCCGCACCCCGCGACGATGGCGTCACGCGCGTGCATCGTGTGCGTCACGAAAAACGCTCCGACGATGGCGCGTGGCGAGTTCCGAACCCGCCACGGAAAGAAAAGAGAAGATCATGGCGAGCGACTCCCGTAGCCCCGTGCGGCTCGCCGCGCACATCGGCGTGTGTCTCCTCCTGGCAACACCCGCCGGCGCACAGACGTCGCCAGCGACAATCACTGTGCCGCGCCTACCGCGCGCTCCCGCCCTCGAGTACTTCGACGGGCAGGACAGACTCGCCGCGGAACGCACTGCGGCTGGCCTCGGGGTCGCCGTCAACGACTTCCGCCAGCGGGAGCCGGGGGACGGCACACCCGTCAGCCAGACGACGACCGCCTATCTCTCCTACGACGATGCGAACCTGTACGTCGTCTTCGTCTGCCGCGACGATTCCGCCAAAGTGCGTGCCCGGATCGCACGCCGGGAGGAGATCGCGGCCGACGACCAGGTGGTCCTCTACCTCGACACGTTCCGCGACCGCGAGCGGGCGTACTTCTTCATGACCAATCCGCTCGGCGTGCAGTTGGACGGCACCATGACCGAGGGGCAGGACGACGACGTGAGCTGGGACGCCGTGTGGCAGAGCGACGGCCAGCTCACGCCGGACGGGTTTGTCGTACGCATGACGATCCCGTTCCGCAGCCTGCGCTTCCCTCGCGCCTCGGTGCAGACGTGGGGCGTCGCGCTCGCGCGAGTGATCCGTCGCGGCAACGAAGAGGCGTACTGGCCCTTTATTACCAAGCGCGTGCAAGGGCTCGTGCCGCAGTTCGCCGAGCTCCAGGGACTCGCGAATATTTCCCCGCCGCGCAACGTCCAGGTCAATCCATACGGCACGGTGGCGCGGGCGCGCGTCCTCGACAAGGACGCGGCCGCCCGAGTTACCGAAGGCGATCAGCGAGCGGGGTTCGACGCCAAGATGGTGTTGCGGGACGCCATCACCCTCGACGGGACCGTCAACCCCGATTTCAGCCAGGTGGAGACCGACGATCCGCAGGTGACGGTGAATCAGCGCTTCGAGGTGTTCTTCCCTGAAAAGCGCCCCTTCTTCATCGAGAACTCGGGCTACTTCCAAACACCGATCAACTTGTTTTTCTCGCGCCGCATCGTGGACCCCGGCGGCGGCGTGCGGCTCACGGGAAAGGCGGGCCGCTGGTCCCTCGGCGCCATCGCGATCAACGACCGGGAGCCGGGCCGCGTACCGGCGCCGGATCCCCTGGCGGGAAGTCGCGCCAACGTCGGAGCGTTTCGCGTGCAGCATGAGCTGGGCGACGAATCCACGATCGGCGCGCTGGTCACCGGCCGCGAGCTGCAAGGCAACTATGCCCGCGTGGCCTCCCTCGATACCCGCTTGAAGCTCGGTCGCACCTGGGCGGCGACGGGACAGGTGATGCGCAGCGGCCTCCGCGAGGGCACGACGGAGAGCGCGGGGAGTGGCGTGTTGCTCGACCTCGTGCGCGACGGCCGCTTCTTGGACTACTCGGGTACCTTCCTGGCCCTGGACCCGGCCTTCGCCGCACCGCTCGGCTTCGTGGAGCGGACCGGCATCCGGCAGACGGAGCACAAGTGGAAGGTCCGCTTCCGCCCGCGCGACAAAGCGGTGTTGAACTACGGTCCCGAAGTGAAGGTCGCCTACGTGTGGGGCCCTGACGGCAGGCAGCTCGACCGCGAGTTCAAAGCCCAATTCCAGGTGGAGCTGGTAGGCCAAACCCAGCTCGCCGTCGAGCGAATCGAGTTGTTCGAGCGATTCGAGGACGCGCCGTTCTGGCCGTTCAAGACCCAGGCCTCGATCTCGACCGAGTGGCTCAAGTGGTTGGCGCTGGACGCGACCTACGCGTGGGGCGGCGACGTGAACCACGACCCCGCGTCGGGTCTCGCGCCATTCCTCGGGCGCGCAACCGAAGTCGACCTGCAGCTCACCGTGCGGCCCACGCCCCGAGTCATGGTGGATCAGGCGGCGATCGAAAGCCGGCTCGACACGTGGTCGGGCGCGCGCGTCTTCACCGAGCGGCAGCTCCGCACCAAGGTCAACTACCAGTTCAACCGGTTCTTGTCGCTCCGCGTGATCGTGGACTACAAGGCCGAGTTCGGCGACACAACCCTCGCCGACATCGAGGACAAGCGGAAATGGGGAGCCGACCTGCTGCTGACCTATCTGGTGAACCCGGGGACGGCGTGGTACGTGGGCTACACCGATCGCTACGAGAACCTCGCGATCGCCGCGGGGTCGCCCCCGACGCTGTTCCGGAGCCGCTCGCCCGATCTGTCGGTCGGGCGGCAGGTGTTCGTGAAGCTCAGCTACCTCTGGCGCTTCTAGGCGCGGGCGGAACCGTGTCCGAGACCAGACGCCGGAGGAAGGGGGACCGGGACACATCGCCGGAGGGCGGCGACGTGCCGAAGATCGTGGAGAAGCTCGAGCTCGCGCTGCACGCCCTTTCCGCATCGTCGGCCACGCCCGAGGAGTTGGCCGAGATCCGGAGGCTGCTCGACGGGATGCGCGCGTCGCCGGCGTTGCGCGCCGACCCAGTCACGCCCACGCGGTCACACCTGCCGCCGCTCTCCGTTCGTGAGCCCCCGCTCCCTCGGATCGCCACGTATTCCCAGGGGATGCACGGGTTCGGGCACATTCGGCGCAACGCCACGATCGCGCACGCGCTGCGCGGCGCCGGCACGCAGGCGGTGATCCTCATGATTGCCGAAGCCTGGCAAGCCGGCGCCATCCCGATGCCTGACGGCGTGGACTGCGTGACATTGCCGGGTTTACGCAAGGAGGCCGATGGCGCTCTGAACCCCCGTTTCCTGGACGTCTCCGACCAGGAGTTGATCACGCTGCGCAGCAAGGTGATTCGCAGGGCCCTC
>Ga0209377_1001258_pt1 | contig 17185 bp, 18 predicted proteins | sample GraSoiAngelo_141_FD_185898 | JGI IMG/M metagenome (GOLD analysis project Ga0209377, IMG submission 185898) | Grasslands soil microbial communities from the Angelo Coastal Reserve, California, USA - 14_0929_12_40cm (SPAdes) (version 2) | ecosystem: Environmental > Terrestrial > Soil > Grasslands ...
TTCGGCGTCGGGATGGGTGGCGCCGCGGGACGAGGGCTTGCTTCCGCCGGCCGGGCGCCTACTTCTTGTGCCGCGCCGCTGCTCGGCGAGCGATCCACCGCATGTTGTACTGGGCCAGCAGGTACGTGATGAAAAGCATGCCGATGATGCCGATGCCGACCCAGGTCATGGTTCGCTTGGCCAGCTCGTTAGGCGCCAGCGGCGCGTTCCCGGCGCCGAGCTGGTTCTGCTGGATGATGTAAGCGGCCATGTCTTTGACGTCCTGGGCGGTCAGGTTGGGGTTGCCGCCTAGCGGCGGCATCGCAATCTGCTTGGGGTCACCCGGTTGAGGCTTGCGGCCGTTCGTGATGATGTCGATGAGGAAGTTGGCGTCGAGCGGATTGGCCACCCCGGGGAGCTTGTCGATCGGATTGAGCACCGCGCCGATGCCCCCTTCCAGGTTCACACCGTGGCAGCTGGTGCAGTTCTGCAGGTAAAGCGTGGCGCCTCGGGTGGGGTCGCCCGGCAGGGCGGTGTTGGCAGGCGAAGCGTCCGCCAGGGTGGTGATCGCGGTGAGCGCGAGCACGGCCGGGACCGCGATGGCGACCAGGGCGGAGACTTTGAACCCCTTGACGAGGTGCATGCCGGAAAAATGATAACCGGATGGGGTTGGCGCCCCTTGAGCGGGAATACCCGGGAACCGCGTACGTTTTAAGGCGGTATGGGCTGTTGTTCGCCGGTCTCACGTTCCGGGTTTTGCTGCGTCTCGAGGCGCTGGCTCGACGCGAGATCGGCATACCGTGGCTGATCAGTCCCGATTGACCCTCGACCGCAGTTCGCGACGGCGAATCGCGGTCATTGCCATGCACACCTCGCCCACCGCATCTTTGGGCCAGAACGCCAACGGCGGCCTCAACGTCTACGTGCGCGAGGTCTGCAGCGCCTTCAGCGACCGGGGCATCGCCACCGACGTGTTCACGCGGCTGCAGTCGCCCGACGATCCCGCGATCGAGGCGCTGGCGCCCCTCTCTCGGGTGGTCTACCTGCCGGCTGGCATGGGACTCGACAAGTACTCCCTCCTCAACCAGGTGCCGGCGTTCGCCTCCAGGGTCGCCTCGTTCGCAGCACGCGAGGGAATCCAGTACGACCTCCTATTTTCCCACTACTGGCTTTCAGGAGAGGTCGCTTGCCTTCTGAGGCCGCAGCTGGCCGCCGGCTGGGCGCACGTCGCGCACACTCTGGGCCTGGTCAAGAATCAGCACCTTGCCAGTGGCGCGCGTCCTGAGCCCGCGGCCCGGATCCGTGTCGAGAGTGAGATCGCGCAACAGGCCGACCTGCTCATCGTTTCGACACCTGACGAAGGCGAGGAGCTGGTCAACGCTTATGGCGCGAACGCGGATCGCGTTTTCATCGTCCCGCCTGGAGTCGACCTCGCAACCTTCCGGCCCCTCGATCGGGCCGAGGCGCGGCGGAAGATCGGATTTGGTGGGCCGCTCGTCCTTTTCGTGGGCCGGCTGGAACGACTGAAGGGTGTCGACATCGCGATCCGCGCCCTGTCGCTGCTCAGCGACCGCGCAAATCCAGATCTGCGCCTGGTGGTTCTGGGCGAGGACAGCCGCGATGGCGACGAAAGTGAGAAGGAGCGCCTGAAGGCGATCGCATCAACGCTCGGGGTGCGGGATCGCGTCGACTTCCTGGGTTCGGTGGCGCATCACGAGCTGCCGTACTTCTACTCCGCCGCCGACGTGTGCGTGATGCCTTCTTACAGCGAGTCCTTCGGGCTCGTGGGATTGGAGGCGCAGGCCTGTGGCTGCCCGGTCGTCGCCTCAGACGTCCCCGGACTGCGCTCGGTGGTGCGCGACGGGGTCAGCGGCTACCTCATCGACGGCGACGATCCCGCTGAGTACGCCGATCGCATCGGCCGGCTGCTCGCGGATCATGAGCTCGCGCAGCAGATGGGTCGCCGGGCCAGCATGCTCGCGCAGCGGTTCTCGTGGACGCGCACGGCTGACCGTCTCGAGGCTTTATTCGACGACGCGATCGACAACGCTCAAAGTCGCGACCAGCTGAATATCGGACGCGACTAGAGTCGCGTCCAGGCTGGAGTCAGACAGGAGTAGGGAAACGACGCGCTGTCGAACCGCGTCAGCGCCGTCGGCCTCGTCCCATCCGCATTCATCATCCACACCTGGTTCTGGCTGACAAAGGCGATCTGGTGGCCGTCGGGCGAAGGGACCGGGTCCGCCACGTCGATGGGAGATGAAGGGATCGCCAGGGCTGCGGTCAAGGCGGCCGGCGGGGCAATCGTATTCACGAGAAACGCCTTTCGCTGCTGGCCGCTTGAGGTTGTGACGCCCGCCGAGAAAACAAGATGGGTCGAGTCGGGTAACCAGGTGGGATGGCCTATGTCTCCGGTCGCGACCGTCGTCGTCGCCGCCTGCCCCGTGAAGCCGCGCACACGCAGAGCGATGCCTCCTGGATCCTCACGAAGGTAGGCGATCCGGTTGCCGGCAGGCGACCAGCTGAGGTCGCTCAGCGGTCCGGTTTCCACAACGAGCTCGTATCGCGACCGCAAGCCGACGTCGTAACCCCATACGGTCGACACCGAGCCGGAGGACCGCACGTACGCGACCCGCAAGCCGTTTGGTGCGCTGGCTGCGTCCGAAACGTTGGTGGCGATGACCTCGTCCGCACCGTCGACCGACAGCCGGTGGAGCGTGCCGCTGGTGTCGATGTACACGTACCCGAGCCCAGACGCGAGCGCGGCCGCCCATACGGCTTTGAAAGGGAGCTGCGTCGAGCCGACGCCGGGTGTGAACGCGGACCAGCTCAGCGCGTCGCCCTGGATCAAAAGACTCGAGCCTTCGGGCGACCAGCTGAACGCGTGCACCGATGGTCCATCGAAAACGCGGCGGGGGAAGCCGGACTCGTTGACGATCCACACGCCTCCGGAGGAGCCGTCCGCGAGAGCGGTCGCGAACGCGACCCAATGGCGCAGAGGCCGCGACGGTCCGGTGGTGAAGACGAAGCTCTGGTTCCGATTCAGCTGATTGCCGTGCGCGTCGAGCGCGGCAATGCTCACGTCGACGGAGTAGGTCGTGGAGGGGTCGAGGAGCGAGTCTGTCGCCACGACGGCTCGCTTCGCGTCCGTGGGATCGAGACGGACGGAAAAGGGCACGGATGGTTCGATGGTGATCGCGCTTGCCAGCGTCGTGGCATCCATCTCACGCGTGAAATCGATGCCGAGATATGACGCGGGATCCACATCGACCTCGTTGTTCGCGGGTGTCGATGAGGCGATATTGGGCGGTCGCTCTGTAGTGAACGTCCAGTGGTGGCGAAGCGCATATGCGTTGCCCGTGAGGTCCTTGTAGCCCGCAAGCAGGAGCACCTCATAGATCTTGCTGGGCTGCAGAGTCGCGTGTTTGTACTCGAGCGAACGCGGCCCCAGCCACACCACGTTGCCACCGGTTGCCGGCAGCAGTGACAGCCTGCTCTCGACGGAGCTCTTGTCCACGTCGTGATCGAACGTGATCAGGATTGGGGCCGCGGTCGAAACGTCGATCGCGCCACGCTCTGGCGAGTAATCGACGATCTGTGGCGGGCTGCCTCCGCACGATGTGAGCGCACTGAGGACGAGCAGCGCGGCGGCGATCGATGCCGACTTCACTCGTCGACTAGAGGTGTGACTTGAGCCGCGCCCTCATCTCCTGCGCGAGCTGCTCGAGCCGCGAGGAGTCGACGAACAGAAGTGAGATGCTCGGCACCTGGTCGATCGCGCCTTCGATGCCGGGCAGCGACGGATCAGCCGCGCCGAGTATGTCCTTGACCTTTCGCGCGCGGTTTCCCAGCGAGTCCTCGGCCATGGCCTGCAACTCGGCGACGATCGAACCCCAGTCGAGCTGGGGACCACCGGCGGAGCCGGGCGGTGTGGTCGGCGCGACCGATGGGGACTGCGGTGTCGGGAACGTGGGGTAGGTCGCCGTCGGCGCCTGCACGGGAGGCTGCGTCTGCATCGGCGGCGGAGTCGCGATGGCAGGAAACTGTTGCGTCGGTGGCTGCTGCGCCGCGGGTGCGGGCTGCACTGGCGCGGCGGCCGGTGGCGGCGCTGGCGCCGGGTTGCGCACTGCCACCGCCCTCTGTCCCGACACGACCTCGTCGACGTCGAGCGGCGGATGCTTGGTGGCGTCCGCGGACTTGACCTCGATCATCGCATTGGGGTCGTCGCAAAGCGCAAGCGCGCGGTCGGGCTTGTCCGAGATGTCGCGAGACTCGCTCGTGTACGCGCCCGCTAGCTCGCCCTCGGAAAGGATGATCACGCCTGTTCCGGCACCGGCGCGGATCATCACGCTCCCGCTCAGCTTGCGGTCACTCAAGAACTTGAGTAGCGCTTTCATGTCCACCCAGCCTGCGTAGAGCTCGGTGTACATGGGCTTGGAGACGGTGAGCTCGTAGAGACCATCGATGAGCTCGGGCGAAAGGCCGACGACGTCGAGGACGCCGTGGCCGCCGGTGACGTCTTCGTTGAACTGATGCAGCGCTTGCTTCCCGAGCACAAGACCCTGCGCCTCGCCAACGCCGTCGTACATACACTCGAGTGCCGAGCCTTCTCGGAAGAGGATGAGGCCTGCTGCGTCGTCGGTGAGGAGGCGGACGTAGCCGGTGTAGCCCTCTTTCTCCAGCGTCGTTATCAAGCGCGGGAAATCGACGAACGAGGTCTTCAACGAGTCATAGATCACCTGTCCGGCCGGGACCGGAATCGGTTCGCGCCCATGCTTGGGCTGTGGTCTGTGCTTCACGCCTCGTCTCGGCTGGGGTGCGTCAACCTTCTTCTCCGATACGGGTTGGTCTCGGTGCTCAGGCTGGGCTTCGGCTGCGGGCGGAGGTGCAGGCTGGGCCGGAGCGTCTTTGGGCGCAGCCTCAGCCGCGTGAACGAGCTCGGGGATGCCGGCCTTGACCGTTTCGTCTGCAGGCAGCTTCGCCTTGGCGTCGAACTCGAACTCGCCCTTCGTCCAGGCGAGCGCATTGACGACAGCGTCGTCGCCCGCCTTCCCGTTGCCCTCAGCATGGAAGAGATGGCCGAACAGAAAGTACAGCGCGGTCGACTCACCGTTGCCATTGCGAAGGGTAAGGGTACCTGTCGACCTCTCGCCCTGGGCGGATTCCAGAAGCGAGCGAAGAGGGATTTCGGCGAGCGTGCCGTGTGACTGCAAATGCGTCTCCCGAGATCGGCCCAACACCGATCGGTGGTCTAAGAGAAGTTAGTATAGATATCAAGATCGGATCCGCGCGCCCGGAGCCCCCAGACCTTCCACTCCCCTCCGAACCTTCGCCCGCGCGATTGTTGCTGGTCCGTCACGGCCAATCGACGTGGAACCGCGAACACCGAATCCAGGGGCAGCTCGACCCCCCGTTGTCGGAACAGGGTCGCCGGCAGGCCCGTCAGGTGGGGCGGAGGCTGGCCCATCACCGGTTCGCCGGCTTCTACACCAGCGACCTCGAGCGCGCCGAGCAGACTGCCCAGCTGATCGGCGAGGCGACCGGCTCCTCGCCGTTCCCCAGAGCCGGCCTTCGCGAGATCTACCTCGGCGACTGGGAAGGCTTGAACACCGAAGAGCTCGCACAGCGCTTCCCCGAAGCGTGGGCGAGGTGGATGGAGGAGCCGAGCTGGGACGTGGTCCCCGGCGGCGAGGGCGCCGTCCCGTTCGAGTCGAGGGTCAACGCTGAGTTGGATTGGATTCTCGCGCGCCACGAGCACGGCGACGTCCTCGTCGTCACGCATGGCGGCGTGATCCAGGTCGCGCTGCATCGAGTCGTGGGCCGGCCGAATCACGGGCTGTTCCCATTTCGAATCGAGAACGCATCGATCTCGGTCATCGAAAAGCGCAACGGCCGATTCGTGGTGTCGGGAGTCAATGACACGAGTCATCTGGAGGCGGGGTCCGAATGACCGATGCACGCGAGAGCTGGGACCGCGGGCTTGACGAGCGCGCATCGCCATCGCCACTTCTGCAGACGTGGGGCTGGGGCGAGGTGCAGTCGCACGCGGGATGGACCATAGAGCGGGTGCGGCTCGAGGGCGGTGCGATGGCCAGCGTCCAATTGCGAGGGCTGGGTCCGGTGCGCGAGGCGTACGTGCCGCGCGGACCAGTGCCCGCTTCGCCTGATGCGATCCGCGCGCTGGTCGATTGGGCGCGCTCGGCGAAGGTGGCGCGAATCACGGTCGAGCCGGAGGAGCCGAGCGAATTCGGCAGCGTGATGAGCGAGCGAGGATTCAAGCGCGCAGTGGCAGTGCAGCCGCAGCACACCCGCATCCTGAAGCTGGCGTCGCCTGATCAGATGCTGGCGACCTTCAAGCACGGGCGGCGCTACAACATCAGGGCCGGCGAGCGGCGCGGGGTCGTCGTCGAAGAAGGCAAGGATGCGGCCGAGCTCGAGCGCCAGTCCGCGGCGGTCGAGCGCCGCGAGTCAATACACCTCCCGGCGAGGAGCTACTACCAGCTGCTGCTGGATGAGCTGCCCTGGTGCCGCACATATGTCGGCCGCCATCCGGTCACGCGCGAAGCGCTCTCGGCGGTCCTCGTCGCCCGGCATGCAGGCCGTGCATATCACCTGTTCGCCGGGCGCAGCGGCGCTCACCCGGAGCTCATGGCCAACGACCTCGCCTGGTGGGCGGCGATCAAGGCCGCCGCCGAGGATGGCTGCCGGGATTACGACCTGTGGGGTGTGCCACCGCCCGCCGCCGGCTCCGAACACCCGTGGCACGGCCTCGGCTTCTTCAAAGCCGAGTTCGGTGGCGAGGAGGTGGAATACGCGGGCGCGTGGGAGCTAATCCTTTCGCAAGCGGCCTCGAGGCTGATCGGCCTGGAGAAGAAGGCACGTGGCCGCATTCGGGGCTTGAAACGCAACATCTCCTAACAATCCTTCAGATCGATTAGGATATTTGCGATGGCGCAGTCGAACGGGGCCCGAAAGGTCCTGATCGTGGACGGCGACTCGGCGACCAGGCGGGACGTTCGCTCCGCGTGCGCCCAGGACGGCTACCAGGTGGTCGAGGCCGACACCGGCGCGGAGGCGCTGCGCCAGATCGACTCGCTGCGGCCAAACCTCGTGCTGCTCGAGGTGGCGCTCCCCGACGCTTCCGGTTTCGACGTTTGTCGCGTGCCCGTGATCATGATGAGCTCGCGCTCGGATGAGATCGACGCGGTGGTTGCGCTCGAGATCGGCGCGGATGACTACGTCGTCAAGCCCTTGCGCCTCCGTGAGCTGGCGGCCAGGATCGCCGCGCACCTGCGGCGGATGCGGCTGGAATCGGCGGAGGCCACACGCAACCGGCTCGAGTTCCGCGACCTGCTCATCGACGTCAACGAGCGCCGTATCTACAGGGGAGGGCAGGAGGTCGAGCTGACCCACACCGAGTTCGACCTGCTGACATTCCTCGCGAGCAATGCGGGGAAGGTGCTGAGCCGGGAGAAGATCCTCAACTCAATCTGGGGCTACGAATATCCGATCGAGACCAGGGTCATCGACGTGCACATCCGCAACCTGCGGCGCAAGATCGAAGCGCAACCGTCTCGCCCCTACTACATCCTCGCGGTACCGGGCATCGGCTACCGATTCACGAACGCCCGCCCCACGTAATGGCAAGCGTTAGCTGGGATTTAGCCCGCCCTTAAGCGTTCCGTCAGTACTCTCGTTGCGATTCTTGTCCGTCGACTAGAGGGGGTTAGCGAATGAGGCGCACTTGGTCCTTGGGTATGGCGTTCGCTCTCGTCTCGGCGATGTCGCTCGCGATGGCATCTTTCGCCGGCGCTGAGTCCGACAACGGCACACATAGTCCGATCAAGCACACGATCATTCTCTACCAGGAGAACATCTCCTTCGACCACTACTTCGGCACGTATGGGCACGGCTCGAACGGGATACCAGCGGGCTCGACTCTCACGCACACCGATGGCGTTCAGACGTGGGGTCCCTATGCGCCGACGCAGCTCAGCGGCGCAACGCAGAGCCGCACGTGCGATGTCGACCACAACTACAGCAACATGATCCGGATGGTCGACCACGGAGCGATGGACCAGTTTCTGCAGTTCGGCAATGACAAGATCGTGACCAACCCGAGTAGCTCATCGTCGACGACATGCCCGAAGTTCGAGACCATAGCTGCGCCAGGGAACGGCCTCACCGCACTTGCCAACGGGTACTACACCGGAACCTCCGGCGACCCTAACGCGCCGCTTCAGAACTACTGGCGCCTCGCGTCCCAGTACACGCTCGCCGACAACTTCTTCCAGGGCGTTTACGGCCCGTCCACCCCGGGCGCGCAATGGCTCGTGGCGGCGACCAACAACACAGCTGGCGACCCCAACCCGATCGGAGACAAATGCCTCGACTACCCAGCGGGCATCAGCCCGCAGGACATTCCGAACCTCGGCGCCGAGGCCACTGCCGCCGGCACCAGCTGGGCGTGGTTCCAGGGCGGGTTCGGCTCTTGCAGCACGCCCAACGTCGACGGCTACAGTGCCCACCACGACCCATTCCAGTACTTCACCTCGACCGCCGACCTCAACCACACGTGGGCGTACGACCCGCGCATGGATTACCCGCAGGCGAACCGGCACCAACGCGACTTGAGCCTTCTCTATGCGGCCCTGGCCGGCAGCCCGTCCGTCAGCCTGCCTGCGATCTCATGGGTGAAGGCGCCGCAGCTGGAAGACGGCCACCCGGGTTACTCGGGCCCGGCGCTCGAGGACGCTTTCGTTGGAGACCTCGTCGCCCGACTTCAGGCCAGTGACTACTGGAAGAACACGGCGCTCATCATCGCCTTCGACGAGACCGGCGGTTGGTGGGACCACGTCGCCCCACCGGACCAGGGCGGACCCTTCGCCAACTGGGTCAACGGCCAGCCCAACCTAAGCGGCTGCCAGTACCCTGGCATCCCCGGCGCACTGTGCGGCGAGGCGGGCTTTGGCCCACGGATGCCCGTGCTGATCGTTTCCCGCTTCGCGCGCCAGGGCTTCATCGACCACGACCTGCTCAACACCGCTTCGCTCGACAGGTGGGTCGAGTGGAACCACCGGCTTCCCGCGCTCGGCGTGTGGGGCGATAGAGACGTCACGGCCGGCAACCTCACCGGCGCATTCATCTTCGGGGCCTAACGATTCATCGGGGGCCGGGGGCGATCGCGTCCCCGGCCCCGAGCTCTTCCAGGCCATCCAGGACGAACTGCCGCTCGGCGAGGCGAGGATGCGGGATCACGAGGTCCGGTTCCGATATCCGCTCGTTTCCGAATAGAAGGATGTCGACGTCGATCACACGCGGTCCCCAGCGGCGTGTGGGTTTCCGCCCGCCCTCGCGTTCCACCGACTTCGCCGCGGCAAGAAGCGTTCGGGGCGAACCCGGCCATTCGACCTCGACGACCTGGTTCAAGAATCGTGGCTGATCCAAGACGCCCCAGGGCTCGGTCTCTATGACGCGACTTTGACGCAATATCCGCGCTCCTCTTTGACGCAACCGCCGCCGCGCCGCGCTCAAATTGCGGTCGCGCCTTCCGAGGTTGGATCCGAGGCCGAGGTACGCGACGGTCAACGACTCATGCGGTCGGCGACGCGGACCACACGCACCATCTCGCGCACGTCGTGGATGCGCACGACATCCGCGCCTCGCAAGATCGCCGCGGTCACGGTGGCTGCGGTGCCCTCCACGCGATCGGTGACCGGAAGGTCGAGCAGCTTGCCGATGAACGACTTGCGGGACGTTCCGATCAGCACCGGCTGCCCGAGCTCACGCAGCTCTACCAGCCTGCGCATGACCTCCCAGTTCTGGTCGGCAGTCTTTCCGAATCCGATGCCCGGATCGATGATGACGCGCTCACGCGGCACGCCGGCAGCGATCGCGGCGTCGACGGACGCTCGCAGGAATCGTTTGACCTCGGTCATCACATCGCCCCCGTATTCCGTGCCGTCCTGGTTGTGCATCAGCACAAGGGCGCAGTCATGACGCGCCGCGAGCTCGGCCAGGACCGGCGTGCGTGCCAGACCCCATACATCGTTGACAATCGTTGCGCCCCCCTCTACAGCGGCCTCCGCGACGTCGATCTTGTACGTGTCGATGGAGACCGGAGCTCCCGATTCCTTCGCCAGCCTGCGAACGACCTCCTCGGTGCGCCCGATCTCCTCGCTTGCGCTGATGGGAACGTGGCCCGGCCGGGTGGATTCGCCGCCAACGTCGAGAAAGTCGGCGCCCTCCTCGACCATGCGCATACCCTGCGCCACGGCCGCGTCACGATCGTCTCCCAGCCCATCGCCGCTGAACGAATCCGGGGTGACGTTGACGATGCCCATCACGTAAGTGCGGCTGCCCCACTCGAACCGGCGGCCTCCTATTTCGGCGATCACGACGCCCAGTATGAAACCCCACGAAATCTTCGATTTCGCGGGGACCCCTTAAGCTGCGAGCAAGAGATGAGGCTCGAGGAACTGGCGCGAGGCGTGCCCGACGCGGCGCTCGAGGGCAATGGCGACGTCGAGGTGCGCGGCATCGCCTACGACTCACGGCGCATCAAAGCGGGCGACCTGTTCGTCGCCGTGACCGGGATCCGCTCCGATGGGCACGCATACGCGGCCGACGCCGTGGCCGCGGGCGCGGCTGCAGTTGCCGTCCAGCGACCCGTCGAAGTTCCGGCCGGCACGCCGGTCCTCAAGCTCGCCTCCACCCGCAGCGGCCTGGCCGAGATCGCGGCCGAGTTCTACGGGCGCCCCTCGCGTCATCTTTATGTAGCTGGAATCACGGGCACTGACGGCAAGACGACCGTGACCCACATGGCCGAGCACGTTTTGATGGCCAGCGGGGTCGTCGCCGGGGCGATGAGCACGGTGGCGTTCTCCATCAGCGGAGACCAGACCGACAACACCACCGGCCAGACCACGACCGAAGCCCCGCAGGTGCAGGAATGGCTGCGCCGCATGGTTGACGCAGGCGTCAAGTGCGTTGTCATCGAAACCACATCGCATGCGTTGGTGCAGGAGCGTGTGCGCGCCTGCGATTTCGATGTCGCGGCATTCACCAACGTCGGGCACGATCACATGGACTACCACGCGACGTGGGAGGACTACCTCGAGGCAAAGGGTCGCCTCATCGACCTCGCCGCAGCCGGTGCCGACAAGGGCATCGAGAAGACCGCCATCCTCAACCGCGACGATCCGAGCTACGAACGGCTGTCCCGCCGCTCCATCTCGCGGCGCTGGTCTTACGGCCTCACGACCGCCGCCGACCTGCACCCGCTCGACCTGTCGATGAGCGCGACGGGTTCCCGCTTCCGGCTGAAGACGCCCGCCGGCGAAACCGAGGTCTCGCTGGCCGTGCCGGCTCGGTTCAACGTCTACAACGCGCTCTGCGCGGCCGGCGTATGCCTCGCGGTTGGCGTGCCGGTGGAAGAGATCGGTCCCGGGCTGGCCGGGTTCGATGGTGTGCGAGGCCGGCTGGAACGCGTCGACCTTGGCCAGGACTTCAGCGTCTTCATCGACTTCGCCCATTCGGCGGGCGCGCTCGCGAGCGCGCTCGCGGAGCTGCGTCCCTTCACGCGCGGCCGTCTGATCGCGGTCTTCGGCTCGACGGCGCGCTCCGACCACGACCGGCCGGGCATGGGGAAAGCAGCCGCCGATCTCTCCGACTTCTTCATCATCACGACCGACGATCCGCTCCGCGAAGACCCGGCGGACATCGCGCGCGACGTGCAGTCGGGCGTCGTGGGCAAGGCCCCCGGGCGGGATTACGAGATCGTCATCGACCGGCAGGCGGCGATCAGGAGGGCGATCGATCTGGCGCGTTCAGGGGATACGGTCCTCCTGGCCGGCAAAGGCCACGAGCGCACCATGCAGATGGCGGCTGGAGCGCAACCTTGGGACGAGCGCGTAGAGGCGGAGGCTGCGATCAGGGAGAAGGGATCGCGGCGCTAGCGCCGCCGCCGACCATGCGCACGATCTCGACGACGTCGCCATCGTCGAGCTTCGCATCCGCATACCGCGAGCGTTCGATGATGGTCCCGTTGTGCTCGACCGCTACCCCGCGAGGGCTCACGCCCAGTTTCTCGAGGTAGGTCAACAACGCGGTCGGCCCATCGAGCTCCACGCGCCGACCGTTGATCTGCAGGGCAATCATTCGAAGAACCTGATCGCGGCGTAGCCGGCGGCGCCGGCCTCGTGGCATTGAGCGATTCGTTCCTGCGTGACTCCACCGATCGCCAGCACCGGAATCGCGAGAGCGTGCGCCACCTCGGCCAGAGCCGCGATGCCGACCGGCGGCGAATCGGGATGGCTCGCGCTCGCCCACACGGGACCGAAGATCACGAAATCTGCGCCTGCGCCCTGCGCCCGCAGCGCGCTTTCGAGCGAATGGACCGAACGGCCCACCAGGCGCTCGCCGACCAGACCGCGCGCCGCCTCGACCGGGATGTCGCTCTCCGGCAGGTTGACGCCCGCCGCGCCCGCCGCAAGCGCGATGTCGCATCGTGAGCTGACCACGATGGGCACCGGCGACATCGCCACGAGCTCCGACGCCTCTTTTTCGATGGCGCGTGCGGTCGCTTGGGCAGCTCGAAGCTGAAGGATTGTGGCGCGCCCGGCCGCTTTGATCCCGGCGCCGGCACTGGTGATGATCGCCATCGCGACTGGAGTGACTAGCGGGAAGGCGAGATGCCCTCGGTGGGCGAGCTGGGGCTTGCCTGGACGCGCTTGGGGATGAGCCCCGCGGTGTGCGCCTTGCGGCCCGCCTCCACGCCGCCCGCGATGGCCTCCGCCATCAGCGGCGGATCCTGCGCGAGGGCAATCGCGGTGTTGACGAGCACGGCGTCCGCGCCGATCTCCATGGCGAGTGCTGCGTCCGATGGCGATCCGATACCCGCATCGACGACCACGGGGACCGTCGCCTCTTCGATGATGATCCGGATCTGCTGCAGGGTCTGCAGCCCTTGCGCGGAGCCGATGGGAGAGCCCAACGGCATTACCGTGACCGTGCCGATCTCCTCCAGCTTCTTCGCGAGCACCGGGTCGGCGTTGATGTAAGGGAGGACCTTGAATCCTTCGGTCACGAGAGACCGCGCCGCCTTGAGCGTCTCCTCGGGGTCGGGAAAGAGATAGCGCGGATCGGGGATGACCTCGAGCTTGACCCAGTCCGAAAGGCCCATCGACCGCGCGAGACGGGCGATGCGGATCGCCTCGTCGGCGGTGCGGCAGCCGGCGGTGTTCGGAAGGATGCGGTAGCGCTTCCAATCGATGACGTCGAGGATGGTTTTCTTCTTCGGGTCGTCCAGGTCGAGGCGGCGCAGGGCCACAGTCACCAGCTCGCATCCGGAGGCCTCGAGCGACGCCACCATGGTCTCGTTGTCGGCGTACTTGCCCGTGCCCAGGAACAGGCGCGAGCGCAGCTCGATGCCGGCGATGATCAGGCGGTCCGCCGTGGCTGTCTGCACGAATTCAGCTTAGACGCTGAGCAGCCTCGGTCTCTGCTCCAGGGAATCTAGAGGTCTTGATGCTCCAGGAGCTTCTTGTCGCGCGGGTAGGTCAGGCGCTTGATCGCAGCCTCAATCGGCAACCACACCAGCTTGTCGACCTCGATCCCGGCCTTGAAGCGACCGCCCTTGGCCTCCATGAGCCAGTAGCACGCCACCTTGTCTCGGCCGCGCCGATCCACATAGGCGGTGCACCCGAGGGGTCGTTCGATCACGCAGCGAAGCCCAGTCTCCTCGCGAACTTCGCGCAGCGCGCAGTCCTCGGGGGACTCATCCGGCTCGACTTTGCCCTTGGGCAGAGTCCAGTCGTCGTACGCCGGGCGGTGGATGATCGCGAGCTCAGTGTCGCCGGATGAGTCGGTGCGATACACGACTCCACCCGCCGCCCGGATGACGTTCACATCGGTCAACTCGAGAATCTTGGTGGCCAACATTGCTCCTTCGTCTGCTTGATCGGCGGGCTAGGACGTATTTCTCTTTACCGATGACGGGCAGTGGTTGAGTTTACCTGCGCGGCCGGTCCTGTCGATAGCCTTTGAACAAAAAGCCTAGAGCTGTCTCGCGAGTCGGATCTGGCGGCGCAGGACCCAGCGACTGCCAAGGTTGATGACGAGCACCATGAACACGAGCACGAGCGCGGCGCCCCATGCCTCCTGCTGCAGGTCTTTGTACGGGGTGAGCGCATCGCGAAAGACGACGAGCGGCAGAGTAGACATTGGATGGCCCGGATCAAACGAGAGGCGCTGGTTGCCGAGCGCTGTGAACAGCACCGGCGCCGTTTCGCCCGCGGCACGGGCGACCGCAAGCAGTGCACCGGTGATGACACCCGGTGCGGCCGCCGGAAGAATCAGCTGCAGCGAAACGCGCCAGCGCGGCAGGCCGAGCGCGAGGCCCGACTCGCGCAATCCGTTCGGAATGAGGCCCACCGCGCTCTCGGTGGTGCGAATCACCACGGGCAGCATCAGTATCGCGAGCGCGACTGAAGCGGAGGTCCCTGAGAAGTGGTGTTGCGGTACGACCACCAATGCATATGCAAAAAGGCCGAGCGCGATGGATGGAGCACCAACGAGCACGTCGCTCGCGAGCCGCACCCAGCTGGCCCAACGACCGGAGCCGTACTCGGCCAGGTAGACCCCGCCCAGCACGCCGACGGGAATCGCAGCCACCGAAGCGAGGCCGACGATGATCGCGCTGCCCACGATCGCGTTGGCGATGCCGCTGCCCGGTATCCCGCTCGGGCGCTGCGAGTTGATGAAGAATTCCAGGTTGGTCACCGCGGGCAGCCCTTTGGCGATCGTGAACCAGAGCACGAGCCCAAGCGGAACGAGGGCAAGCGCGGTCAGCGCATACATGACCGCCATCGCGAAGTTGCTGCTGAACCGCCGCATGAGGTTGTGTCTCATACGGGGTCCCCGCAAAATCGCAGATTTTGTGGGGTGTTCATACAGCTGCCCTTGCCTTGGCGGAATGGACGAGCAGCAACGCGACGACGTTTACGGTCAGCGTGACCAGGATGAGGACGAGACCGATCTCGACCAGCGCCCCCTGGTAGACGTCACCCGTGGCTTCGACGAACTCGTTGGCGATGACCGCCGCCAACGTGTAACCCGGAGAAAAAATCGAATGCGGAATCTCGGGCCGGTTGCCGATCACCATCGCGACGGCGACGGTCTCCGCCAGAGCGCGTCCCAGCGCGAGGACCGTGGCGCCGAAGATCCCGGCACGCGCCGCCGGCAGGATCACGCGCCAGGTTGTCTCCCACCACGTTGCGCCGAGCGCGACGGTAGACTCGCGCAGGCCGCGTGGGACTGCGCGGATGACGTCCCTCGACACCGCCGCCAGGGTGGGAAGGATCATGACCGCCAGCACCAGCGACGCGCTGAACAGGCTGGTCTGCCGGGGCACGCCACCAAGGAACGGAACCGAGGCCAGGTGGTCCGTGATCGGCGTTTCGATGTGCACGAGTGCCCATGGGGCCAAGACATAGAGCGCCCAGATCCCGTAGACCACGCTCGGGATCGCCGCGAGGAGCTCGATGCCTGTGCCGAGAGCGCCGCGAAGGCCCTGCTGCCCTGGTTCGGCAAGGAGGACCGCGACGGCTATCCCGACCGGGAGTGCGATGACCAGCGCGATCGCACTGGTGACCAGGGTCCCGAAGATGAAGGGAAGCGCCCCGAACGTGTTCGTGACCTGGTTCCAGTCCTGGCCGACCAGAAAGCCGAGTCCGAACCTGGTCACCGACGGCCATGCCTGCTGTATGAGGACGGCGACGATGAGGATCAGCGACGCCGGCGCTGCCCAGCTGACGAACGCGGTGAACGTTCGGTAGCGGTCTGGCGGCCGGGGGATCGGGGCTACTGCGATCGCGGGGCTATCGACCGCGGCCGCCAACGTGACTCCCTCGCGTGTTGCCGGGGATCGGTTCTGGCGCACCGGCGAGCAGGTCGGCGGCCGCCGCCTGGCGATCGAGCCGGTAGCCGATGCCTCGTACGGTCACGATCTCGAACGGGGCTCGCCCGGCGAACTTCTCGCGCAGCCACCTTATGTGCACGTCGACGGTCTTGCGGTCGCCCGTGAACTCGCGACCCCATACGTTCTCGAGCAACGAGTCGCGTGTGTGCACGCGTCCGGGGAAGGCGAGCAGGTAGGAAATCAGGTCGAACTCGCGGGCCGTCAGCTTGACGTCAGCGCCGTCGAGGATCACGCGGCGGGCGGCCCGGTCGATGCTGAAGGCCCCGATCGAGTCCTGCTCCGGGATCGACTTCGGCTCGTTGGCCTCGGGCTGGGCGCGACGGAGCACCGCGTGTACTCGTGCCAGGACCTCGCGAATCGAGAAGGGCTTCGTGATGTAGTCGTCGGCGCCCAGCTCGAGCCCGACGATCTTGTCGACCTCGGAGTCCTTGGCCGTGATGATGATGATCGGCACGCGGCTGCTCTTGCGAAGCGCGCGGCAGAAGTCGAAGCCGCTCATGCCAGGCAGCATCAGGTCGAGGAGGACGAGATCCGGACGGGCGGTGCGGGCAGTGCGCAAACCCGAGGCACCGTCCGAGGCCTCCTGGACGGAGAAGCCCGCGGCGGTGAGGTTGTACTTCAGCATGTCGCGGATGCCCTCGTCGTCTTCAACGACCAGAACGCGACCCGAGTTGGCGGCGGCGCGGCTCACCCGAGCTCGACCACCTGGCCGGTCTCGAGAAACACGATGTCCTCCGCGACGTTGGTGACGCGGTCGGCGATGCGTTCGAGGTTGTGGGCGACCAGAAGCAAAGTCACCGCGCGCAGGGCGCCGTCGGAATCGGTCTTGCCGGTGCCCATCTCCGAGATCAGCTCGTCGAACACGCGGTGGTAAAGGCGGTCGATCTCGTTGTCGCGGCCCGCAACCTCGCGGGCGTGCGCCTCGTTCTCGTCGATGAGCGCTTCAAGGATGTCGTGCACCTGGCCGATCGCCAGGTCGCCCATGAGACCGAACTCAGCTCGCAGCGGTCGGTCAGGTAGCGCGACCAGGGTCTTGGTCATCCGCCCGATGCGGACCGCGTAGTCCCCCATGCGCTCGAGCTCGGTGGCGATGTACTGGATGCCCATGAGGCGCCGGAGGTCGCGCGCGACCGGCTGCTGCGTCGCGATGACCATGAAGATCTGCTCGCGGATCGTCTTGAAGAGCTCGTTGAGGTACTGGTCCTGGGCGCGCACCTTCTCGGCCGC
>Ga0209377_1001259_pt1 | contig 17178 bp, 10 predicted proteins | sample GraSoiAngelo_141_FD_185898 | JGI IMG/M metagenome (GOLD analysis project Ga0209377, IMG submission 185898) | Grasslands soil microbial communities from the Angelo Coastal Reserve, California, USA - 14_0929_12_40cm (SPAdes) (version 2) | ecosystem: Environmental > Terrestrial > Soil > Grasslands ...
GTCCGGTTACGGATCCTGCAGGTCGCACATCCCTGCCGGCCATTTACGGGTTGGGCACTGGGCACAACCGTCGAACCGGAGGAGTTGAAAAAGCATCTGCAGTTTTTGGACAATGGGATGCGAGGGTTTTACTGCGTCGGCGAAGGGACGGGGACGGTGGCGCTGGGGGACTCTGTCGTAATTCTGTAACGCGGAAGTATGAACGCGGAACGCGGAACCGGAGGTGTTGCTCCAGTTCCGCGTTCGCACTTCCGAGTTCCGCGTTGTGTTTAGCTCAATTCATCCCACGCCATTGCCGAGGTCTTATGGCAGCGCGCGCATGTCATATCGTTGGTCCGCGCTTCGATCCCCTGCCGGTGACGACAGCTCGGACAGACGGCGTACGTGAGCGGGAAGATTCGTCCCAGCCGCTCGATCACGCGGGGCTCGCACTGCACGATCGTCCACCGCTCCGGCGGATGATACCGGATTTCCAGAAAGCGGCGGTCGACCGGAATGTTGTGCCGGTTCACGTCGAGCACGACGATGTTGCTCGAGGAGATGCGCACGACGGGATACCATGCCCCGCGCCGCAGGGTGTGTGCGCCGGCGGGGCCGACGCGCGCCCAACCCTTCACCTGCAACTTCGTGGGCGTTACCGAGCGGGGAGCCGTTTCCATAACCTTAATGCTATCCTGGCACGCAAGTGCTTGTCGTGACTGGAGTCACAACCGATACGGTCGCCTCAGGCTCACCCGCATTCAGAGAACCCGCAAACGTGACACTTCGCACATCCCTCGATGAATGCCAGCTGCGAGCCGCAGTCCGGGCAGGCGCCGATGAAGTCCTGCTCGGGGCGGCGCGTGCTCAGCAGCGCGTCCCCGGAGGAGCCTGGAACGACTTCGCTCGGCATCGGCGCAGGGGCTCCCCCACTCATGCCCAGCTCCTGCTGCACACCCTGCTTCTCCTGCATCCATTTCTCGATGGCGATACCGATCGCGTCCGGGACGGACATCACCTTGTTCGGGCCGAGGCCGACCGCGCGGTCGGACGAGATGCCACGAAGCTGCCGGTAGATCTCCGGCAGCGGCACGCCCGAGCGCAGCGCGAGCGAAATCAGCCGGCCGACTGCTTCCACGTCGGCCATCAGCGCGCCGCCCGCCTTGCCCAGCGACATGAACACCTCGAACGGCTGTCCCTTATCGTCCTCGGTGATGGTCACGTACATCGTGCCGAGGGGTGACTCGATCCGGCGCGTCGATCCCTTGAGGAGGTCGGGGCGCGAGCGCTTGGCGCGGCGCTGCAGGTTCTCCGCCTCGACGTCGTGCAGCCGGTCACGCGTGCGCTGCAGCTCCGTGTCCAGCTCGGCGATGCGGCTGAGCGCCTCGGCGAGGGCGTCCTTCCCTGCTCCCACGGCCCCTTCCTGGACCTTCTTTGCGGTCGAGCCGGTGGAGAGCACCTGGTTCTCGCGCGCGCCGTCGCGGTACACCGTCACGCCCTTGCAGCCCAGCTCGTAGGCGTAGCGGTAGATCTGCTCGACATCCGCCTCGGTCGCGTCGTTCCCGAAGTTGCAGGTCTTGGAGATCGCCGAATCGGTGAAGTCCTGGAAGGCCGCCTGCATCTGGATGTGCCACTTGGGTGTCACGTCGTGCGCGGTCACGAAGACGCGCTGCCAGGTCTTCGGCACGGCGTCGAAGTGGATGTGGCCGGCTTCAGCGATCTCCTTCATCAAGTCGTCCGAGTACCACCCCTCGCGCTTCGCGATCGCCACGAAGTCCTCGTTCACATCCGGCATCAGCACGCCCGCCTGGTTGCGCATGAAGGCGACCGCGAACAGCGGCTCGATGCCCGACGAGCAGCCGGCAATGATGGAAATGGTGCCGGTCGGCGCCACCGTCGTGAGGTTGCAGTTGCGCAGCTTCCGCATCGGGCGGATGCGCTCGCCCCGCGCGTTGCGGGCGCAGGTGGCGTCCGGTCCCCAGATGGACCCTTCCCACTCCGCGAACGGGCCGCGCTGCTCCGCCAGCTTCCCGGACGCGACTTTCGATTCCTCGTCGATGAACTCCATCAGCTTGCGGCCGAGCGCGACGCCCTTATCGGAGTCGTACGGGATGCCGAGGCGGACGAGCAGGTCGGCCCACCCCATGATCCCGAGTCCGATGCGGCGGATCCGCTTCGCCAGGTCATCGATCTCAGCGAGCGGGTACTTGTTCGCGTCGATGACGTTGTCGAGGAAGTGCGTGCAGAGGTGCACCGCGGTGCGCAGCCCGTCCCAGTCGACCTCGCCGTTCTTCACGAACAGGCCAACATTGATCGACCCCAGGTTGCAGACGTCATAGGGGAGCAGCGGCTGCTCACCGCAGGGGTTCGTCGCCTCGTAGCTGCCGAGGTGCGGCACCGGATTGTAGTGGTTGGCGCGGTCGATGTAGAACACACCCGGCTCACCCGTCTTCCAGGCGCCGTGCACGATCTGCTTGAAGACCTCACGCGCATCGCACTCGCCCACGACTTTACCCGTACGCGGGTGGATCAGGTCGTAGGGCTTCCCTGCCTCGAGCGCGAGCATGAACGCGTCCGTCACGGCGACCGAGATGTTGAAATTGGTCACCTGCGTAAGGTCGTCCTTGCAGTGGATGAAGTCGAGGATGTCGGGGTGATCGACGCGCAAGATACCCATGTTGGCGCCGCGGCGGGTGCCACCCTGCTTCACGACGTCGGTCGAGGCATCGTACAGCTTCATGAACGACACCGGGCCGGAAGCGACACCCATCGTGGAGCGCACGACGTCGTTCTTGGGCCGCAGCCGCGAGAAGGAGAAGCCCGTCCCGCCGCCCGACTGGTGCACGAGGGCCATGGCCCGGAGGGTGTCGTAGATCCCCGAGTGTCCATTCGACAGCGCGTCTTCAACCGGAAGCACGAAACAGGCAGACAGCTGGCCCAGGGGGCGTCCGGCGTTCATCAAGGTCGGCGAGTTCGGCATCCACACCCGCGTCGCCATCAACTCATAGAACGTCTCGGCGAGGCTCTCCACCGCTCGATTCGAGGCGCCATAGGTCCGGTCCGGTGCGGCAATGGTACGGGCGACCCGCCAGAAGAGGTCCTGGGGGCGCTCCACCGGCTTCCCCTGGTCGTCCTTAACCAGATAGCGGCGCTCAAGGACGGTCAGAGCATTCGCGCTCAGATCGAGAGGGGTGCTAGGGGTGGAAGCAGTCATTCGAGCTCGTCCCTTGGCGGTAGAGCGTCACAAGACCTGTGGCGCAAAGAATGAAATGTAGCCCGACAGCAGGCCAACTCAAAACCGACGGCAACGCGTGGAGGATCAAGGTAGAGATACGACAGAACCCGGGCAAGACTCGGGAACTAATCAGGTCGCGACTCGCTCCCTGAGTATTCACATCACAAACTTGGTCGCTCGCGTGGAAACGTCCCGCGACGATGTCGCTCGGCTTCCGCGACGTAGTGCTCCCACGTTCCCTTGATGCGCGCGCGCAGACCATCATCCACGTGACGGACGACCCGCGCGGGCACGCCCATGACCAGTGATCCCGGCGGCACCCGCATCCCTTCCGGCACGACGGCGCCTGCCGCGATCACGCTACCGGTGCCCACGTGCACGTCGTTCAGCAGAATGGAGCCCATCCCGACGAGGCAGTCGTCCTCCACGGTGCAGGCGTGGAGAATCACCCGGTGCCCCACCCCGACCCGGGCGCCGATCAGCGCCGGCTTTCCTTCATCTACATGCACAATCGTCGCGTCCTGCAGGTTGGTGGCCTCGCCGACCACGATGGGGGCCATGTCGCCGCGCAGCACGGCCTGGTACCAGACGCTTGACCGCGGGCCAAGCGTGACGTCGCCCAGCACGACCGCGCCCGGCGCGATGAATGCGGTGGGATGGATCTTGGACGTGTGGATTACTGCCGCACCGGCTGGAACGGCCACTGCACCCATGCTTCGGTAGGCTCGCCGTTCTTCTGCGCCGGGTTCCAGCGGAGGTTCTTCACCATGTCGAGCGCTTCATTATTGAAGGTCTCGACGTTCGAGGGCACGAACACCCGCGATTCCATCGTGGTGCCGTTGCGCGACACCCGCACGAGCAGGATTGCCTGGCGTGGGAATATTGGGGCGTCCGCCGGCACAGGAATCAACGTGGGTGAGAGCGGTACCGGGCGGCTGTCGAAGCAGAGGTTGTCCTGGTTGTACGCCGGGCCATACTGGTCGCACGGGCCCGCCTCATCGTCCCCCGTGCTCAGCATGTCGATGCGCACCGTGAATGTCTCGCCCGGGGTGATCGTAACCTGGCGATCGTAGGTCTGATACCCGGCCGCCCGTATGGTCACGTGGTGAACTCCCGCCGGCAGATCGAGCTGCGTACCGCGCACTTGCTGTCCTTCGATGAGCACCCGGGCACCCTGTGGCACGTTCTGCAGCACGAGGCGGCCCGGCGTGCCGGGAGGGGCGAGGGGCGTGCGCACCGTCGGGGTGCGGCTCGTGTCGGCCCGGGTGCTGTCGACGTGCGCGACCGCGGAAGTTGAATCCTTGCGTGGCGCTCCGTCCAAAGCAGCGAGCGAATCGGAGGGCGTCGGAGGGGGCGCGGGCTTGGCGAAGATCAGGCCCTGCTTGTAGGCGTAAAAGCCGCCGCCGCCGAACACCGCCCCCACGATCAGGAGCCACACGAGGAGTCCCGCCAGGACCGAGCGGCGCGGCTGGTCAGGGACGGGCAGGACTGGCGCACCACTCGGAACCGGCGGCCGCGTGCCGGTCGCGCGCGGCAGCGGCGTCGTGGGCGCCGTGGCAATGCGCGGGCCACCTGCCATGGACGTCATCGCCTGGGTGGCATCCGTGGTGAATGTGACCGAGCGGCCGCCCTCGAGCACCCCGATCAGCTCGTCGGCGTTCTGGAAGCGCTGCGTCGGTGTCTTCGCCATCATCTTGCGGATGATTTCGAACAGCTGCCGCTTCTCGGGGCTATCGAGCGGCGGTGTGGGGATCTCCTCCATGATGTGCTTGTAGCCGATGGAGAAGGAATCCTCGCCGTCGAACGGCACGGTGCCCACGAGACACTGATAGGCGACGACGCCCAGCGAATAGATGTCGCTGCGGCCGTCCAGCGGCTGCGCCTTGGCCTGCTCGGGGCTCATGTAGTGCGGGGTGCCGATCGACATGCCGGTGCCCGTCAGCTTGCCGCCCGAGACCGCCTTCGCGATCCCGAAGTCCGTCACCACCGCATGCCCGTGCTCGTCGAACATGATGTTGTCGGGCTTGATGTCGCGGTGGACGATTTCCTTTTTATGCGCGTACGCCAGGGCGCGGGACACCTCGGACAGAATGCGCCGGATCTCCACCGGGGGCAGGCTGCCGCGCGTCGCCAGGACACTCGACAGCGGTTTGCCGCGCAGGAACTTCATGACGAAGTAAATGATTCGTCCCGATTTTCCGACGCGGTAAATCGGAATGATGTTGGGATGCTCGAGCTTCGCCGACGTGCGGGCTTCGCGCTGGAAGCGTTCGACGAACTCGCGGTCGAACGCGAGTGAGAACGGCAGCACTTTGATGGCGACTTCGCGGTCGAGCTGCTTCTCTTTCGCCTTGAAGACGATCGCCATGCCGCCGCGGCCGAGCTCGTCGAGGACTTCGTACTCCTCGTTGAGCTCCTGGCGCACCATGTCGATCTCCGAGATGTCCGGAGCATCCGCGATCCCCCGGACGCCGGTGGGCGTCGTCGCGGTCAGGTCGAGACCGCAGGAGTCGCAGAACTTCGCGGTGTCCTTATTCTGGGTACCGCAGCGGGAGCAATACATCCGGTCTCCGAGGGAACCGCGCAAACATAGGAGTCGCCCCCAGCAGGGTCAACAGATCAGCGATCGACAACTTGGAATCGTTGAATTCGCGTGACGCTTGCTCCCGTTGCCGGATCGGAGATCGTGACCGCCAGACGGTAGCTCCCTTTCCCGATGTCACGCAATTCGATGCCGCGCTGCACGCGCGTGATCGGTCCGTCGGACGGCGCGTCGAACTCGAGTAATACGGGCGAACGGCCGCCGCCGAACAGCCGACCGATGGCGCCGAACAACGAGCGCCCGCCTTCACGCTCCAGCCGCACGACCGTGTGATACGCGGCGCCCCGTCCCAGTCCGTAGATCTCGTAGTACAGATGTAGTGCGCTTCTTTCGGGGAATCCCTGCAGCGGATTGAGTCGCACGGTGTCACCGGACGGCGCGTGCCAGACGAGTCCGGAGCCCTCGCGTCCCACGACGACGTCGCTCACGGAAAAGCGGTGCGGATCGAGTGTGTCGACGCGCGCCTCACCCGCGACGAGATCCCCGGCGCCACCGTCGGTCGTCGCGACGAGCAAGCGGAAAACGTAATGACCCGCCGGCACCGGCAGCGCGATGCGGCCCGTGAGGTAATCCGGGTGGCGCAGCGGCTGGCGCGCCGCAAAGACGCGCAACGTGTCGTGCCGGGCTACGACGTGGCCGGTCGAATCGACGACGATCAGCCGAAACTGGAGCGGGTAGCGCAGGCCGCCCGCGGCTTCCGCCGGCGCCGCCGAGAGCCGCTCGCCGGGAATCGCGAAGACGACGTGCAGCAGCTGCCCCTCCCCGGCCGGCCCCGTGGAGTCGCCGGTACCGGTCACGAACTCGCTGGCGACGATGTCCATGGGCAGATCGAAGCGACGCCGGTAGCTGTCGCTGGTCGTCGCGTACGCGATATCGCGCCGCCCCTGGTTGCGCTCGGTCGCAATCTCGGAGCTGGGGGGCCGCTGGCTCGCGGCGACGCGAGTGTACAGTGGCCCGAAGTCGTGTCGCGACGCGTACAGGTCGGCGATCTGCGGATCCATGAAGGAGGCCGCGCGCACCCCGCGGCTGAACCCGAGCACGTCCACCAGACTCTCCACCAGCTTGAAGTCGGTGGCATCGTCGCGCGCCACGAAGTGGAAGACGAGGTCGCCCGACGGACGGTGGTACAACCAGCTCTCATTGGGCTCGACGTCAGGTTGGATGTAGCGTGCCCGCCGGTCCGGCTCTCCGTGCCGCAGATAAATGACGCCGCGATCATCGAACTCGGCCTGCGCCGACCGGTAACGCTCGGTGATATCGTAGTGACGATGCCGGCTCACGAGTCGAAAGTCATGCCGCGCCTGGAACCAGCGGCGGTAATGCTCGGCCAGCCGCTCGCCGACATCACGCGCCTCCTCGGCGTCGCGCTTGCTCCAGAACTCGTCCAGCCATTCGGCGCGCTGGCCTGGGGTGGTGAGCGCATCGAAGGCCTTCAGCTCGGCGGAATCGGCGATCCAGGAGAGGTCGAGCCGGTAGAGCGCCACTGCCGGCGGTGATTGCGCGGCGCGCGCGCCGTTGAAGTACGCCGTCCAGCCCTCTCTGGGACGGCGCGCGAGGTAGGAGGTGCGCGCGACCTCGAGGTAGCCGATTGCGGAGTCGCCATCGAGCGCGAGATAGGTGCGGAACGCAGCGAGCGCCGAGTCCGTCTCACCCGCTTCGCGCTCGACGCGGCCGCGGACCAGCTGCACGTCGGCGTGGCGCCCCGCGGATGAAGCGGCGGCCAGCCGCACCGCGCTCAAGGCGACCTCGAGCCGCGGGCGGATGCGCTGCGTGAGCGCCGTGGTCGCGAGATCAACGACGGCCGACGCAAACGAGGGATCGGCTTCCGTGGCCCGCGCGAATGCCTTCGCAGCCTTGGAGAGATAATCCTTGCCGAGCATCTGACGCAGGTTCTCGATCGCGATCGAGCCTGCCTCACCGATCGCGAGCTCCGCGAGGCCGTCGCCATACCAGGGATAGGGCCAGTCGGGCCGCAGCTCGCCCGCCCATTCGAATTCCCCGGCGGCGTCATCGTAGTGTGATTTGTTCTTGGTGATCTCACCCAGGCGATAGGCGATGAATCCGAGCCGCAGGTGAATGAGCGGATCGCCGCGATTCAGCTTGGCCACCGCGATCGTCGTCGTTTCGAGCTGTAGCAACGCCACGCTGTCCTGCACGAGGCTCAGCGAGTCGCGCAGCGTTTCCAGATTGGCGCGATCAGCGGGTGCCTGGACCAGAGCGGCAAGAACAAGGAGCACAGCCATCCTGCTGGATTATAAGCGGGCTGGCGCGGGCTGCTCTTACGGGGCGCGTCAGAAGTCGGCGGCGAAGGCTCCGTAGATCTGCGCCTGTCCGGTGGCCGGCTGCGCGACCCCAACCCGCACGCGCAGCGGGAGGTCGTAGCTCACCGTCAGATCGCCGACCAGCTCGACGCCGAACGACCGAAGGCTGTGTAACCTCGCCGCCTCACCGGGATTCCACGCATCGCCAATGTCGCCGAAAACGGCCACCGAAAACTTGTCCGCGCCAACCGGCAGGTGACCGACCGACTTTCCCACGAGCGCGAGTGGCAGCCGATACTCGACCGTCGCAGTGGCCGCGCGGCGGCCCCTGGCCGCTCCGGCGGAATAGCCGCGCACCGGAAACGAGCGAAACGTGCCGATCGTCTGCGCGAACGCGAGCTCGGCGGCGCCCGACGACACGCCGCCGACGGAGAGATGATCGGGGAGGGGTCCGTCCATCGCACCGGTCGCGATGCGCATCGCCAGGACGGGGTATGCGAACCCGAGCCGAGGTCCGAGTCGGAGATAGACATTGCCGCGGCCTCGCACCTCGGTCAGCCAGCGGGAGGTCCCCTGCTCTCCCCGATAACGATAGAGGAAGCTCGCGGTGGCGCCGTCCTGCAGCGACACGGTGAGCGGCGCCGCCACCGCCGATCCAAAGGACAGACTGGCGACGCCACCGACCAGGTCGTGCGAGGCGCAGCCGATGCAGATGTCGGCGAGCGTGGTATCGGGCTCGGAGACGTATCGCTTTCCTTCATATTCAGCGCCGACCCGTAACGACACGAAGCTGCGCCAGCGCTGCGCCAGGAACGTGGCGCCGAGGGCGGCATCGCGCTGCTCTCGCGACACCACGTGGCCTGTACTGGCGATGCCGATGAGCGACCAATCGTTGGAGGCGGAGAAGTCGAGTGTGGGATCGCCGAGTGCGTTGCTCACCAGGGCGAAGAATCCTTGCGCGCGACCTGGCGACCCCGACACGAGGGCGTTGGCGAAATAGGCGTAGCGACCCACCGCGTCGCCCCCGGCCGTGGCGGCGCCGAGGAAGTGGCCTGCTTCGCCAGCATTGTAGGCGAGCGGGATCCAGAAATGCGGGCGCAGCGACGGCCACGACGAGTATCCCGTCTCCCGAATGGCGACATGCGGCGCCGAGTCAAACGGCGCTTCAGTGGCACCTGTCTCCATCGGTCGTGGTGACTGGAGCGGCGCGACCGCGCGCAGCTCCCAACCCTCGTGGCCCAGCGTGGTGAAGAGGATCTGGCCGTCGGGTAGCACGGCAGGAGACCGGGCACCCAGCGGCTCATCGGTGAGTCGCGTCACTCCCTGTCCGTCTTTCCAGAGATGGATCTGCGGAAAACCGGCGGCATCGGTCACGAACAGTACGCCACCCATGCCCCAAACAGGATCGGCGACGAAGTCGGCGGGCTGAGTGAGAACCGACAGCGATTGTGCGGGCGGCGCGCCGGCGCGCCAGCGCACCAGCTGCCACTGTCCACTCTGGTGGCGTGGCGCGACGACCCAGCGCCCGTCCGGCGACGGGACGACATCGCCCCAGGTTGTTCCAGGCGCATCGATGATCGGATCGGCCAGATGCGGCGCCAACGCCGGCGCATTGATCCCATCGCCGAGCTTGAGCGCCGCGAGCACGCCCCCGCCGACCCTCGGCTCGAGCAAACGACCGGCGTCGGACATGCGCTGCCATTCTGCCGAGGGCGGCGGCAGCCAGCGCCATAGATCGCTGCGCACCGTCCAGCGATCGGCGTACTCGAGCTGCGCGACGATCAGCGTGTCCCTGAGCCAGTCGTAGCTCACCTGGCCGTTGACGCGATGCGAGCGGAGCACCGCGCCGCTCGTCGCATCGACGACGCGGAGCTTCCGCGCATCGCGGCCATCGTCGTAGACGTATGCGATCTGGCTCCCGTCCGGCGAGACCCGCGGCACCGGCTCGCTGCGCAGGTGCGCGGCGATCAGGCGGCTGCGCGTGAGATGCTGGTCCGGCGCCGCCGTTGCGATCGCGCGCTTCCACTCCTCGAGGAGGGCGCGCGGCGCGCCGGCGCGATGGAGTGGCCGCGCAATACGGAACGGAATCAGCTGGCCGGCTGTCGTCTCCGAAAAGCGCGGCACGAGTGAATCACCCGCCGTCTGCGAGAAATACTCCCAGAACCGGCTGCCGTAGGCGTAGGGGGTGAGTCCGTCGGCCCACCGCGTGAACAGCAGCGCGTCGTAGGGCGAGCGGGTGTCGCCTGTGGCCGCGTCCGCACCGACCGCCTGTCGATGGAAGCTCCCCTCGGCGCGCCCTCCGGCCGTGAAGCGCGACTCATAGTAGGTCGCGAGGCCTTCGATCACCCAGCTCGGCTGATACTGATTCGGGAACAGCCCCGGCAGGCGGCCAAAGACGCTCTGCAACGACCCCCACACGCCGCGCGACCGATCCAGATGAAAGACGTGGGTCAGCTCATGCACAATCACGAGTCGCTGCCAGCTGTCGTACGTCTGCAGCGCCGGATCGGTAGCGGGTGGGACGAGCAGAATCGTGAACCGGTTGGATGGATACGTCGACGTAAAGCCGTTGGGTGTGTCGAAGTCGTCGGACAGCGTCAGATCGACGATGCCCCGCGGCTGGTGCAGCTCCGTCGACAGCAATCGGTAGGCGCGCTCCGCTTCCGCCGCTGCTTCGAGCGCTTGGTTGCGGTTGGCTGGACGGAAGTGGACCCGGAAATGCGTCGTGTGAAGCGTGCGCCAGGCGCCCGATGGATTGACTTGGCTGGACGCGATGCTGGGGAACGCGAGGAGGGCGAGGAGAATTCTCATCGTGCCACTTCCCTCAAGAACTCCTCAATCCCCTTCGCCACGCCGCGAGCGTACCGCAGCCGCCCTGCGGGACTGGCAAGCAACGCCTCCTGCTCGGGAATCATCATGAACAACCCTTCGGTGAGCGCCGACGGCATCCACGGATCGCGGACGAGCGCGTAGTCGCCGCGGCCCATGCCAAGGTCGTGCACACCCAGCTCGGCAACCAGCGCGCGATCGAGCGCCCGCGCCAATGCGGCACTGCGCGGATGGAAGTAGTAGACGCTCGTGCCGTTGTTGACGAACGGATTCACGCCGTCGGGCAAGGCGTTGGCATGAATCGAGACGAGCACGTCGGCATCGTGCTGCTCGGCGAATTGCGTGCGCGGAAATAGATCGATCGGCGTGGAGTCGCTGCGCGTCAACAACACGGTCGCACCGCCCTGCTCGAGCAGTGCCTTGGCCTGCTGCGCGACGGCCAATGTCGCGACGGGCTCCCACAATCCCGAGGGCCCTTTGGCGCCAAGAGGCGGATGGCCGGGATCGATCACGATCGTACGGCCGGCGAGCGGGCGGCGTGGGTCGATCGCCGGTGGGCGGCGGATCTCGAGCACCAGATCGCGGCCGCTCCAGTGGGTGCGATATCCCCAGACCCGCCCGGCGAGCGACAACGTGATCGTCACCTCGTCGCTCGTGGGCTGTGCGTAACTCATTCGCGTGACGTACGGGTCGCTGCCGCCGTGTTGCATCCAGTTCACGTCTGACGCGACGCCGTAGAGCCGCAGCGTCAGGCTGCGCTCGTCTTCTTCGACTTTGAATGGCACGTGGGCAGGCAGCGGCACGTGCAGCACCAACGAGCGCGGTCCGGCGACCAGCCGCACGGAGCCGACGATGCCGCCGGGCGGCGGCGTGCCGGAGGCGAGCGGAACGACGTCGGCCGTGTTCACCCAGGCGACAGTGCCGCGCGACAGCTGCAAGCGCGTTTGCCCCGCCCAGCGACCGTTGGCGACCGCGCTCGTGCCCAGCGGAAAGAACCAGTTGTACGTGCCGTAGGGGACCGCTTTGCCGACGGTCAGGCTGTCGGTCTTGCCGGTGTGCGCCGTGTCGTCGTTCAAGACAATGACGGCGGGATGAGAGCGATCGAGCGTATCGACAACCAGAGGCCAGACGGCGCGCGCGGTGTCGGTGCCGACGATCGCTTCGACGATCGCATCACAGACCAGTTGAGCCGGGAGCCAGGCGACGTAGCGATCCGCGGCCGGTGGGAGCCGATAGGCCGTCGTGTCCGTTCCGAACGCGCGCACGCCCCAGGTCGGCTCTTCGGGCAGCGTGTCCGGAACGAACCAGACTACGTCCTGCTTCCCTTCCATGCGCAGGCGGACCCGAGCGCCTGGCGTGGCGCGCACCGCGAGTCGGATTCCCTCACCGGCAGGAAAGGCCAACGTGTCGGTAGGAGTGAAGCTCGTCGTGTCGATCCAGGCGACGGCACCCGGCGCTGGACGAAACGGCTGCGCGACCGGCGCCACGAATGTGGTCTCGCGCAGCTCCGCCCCCGCGCCGGCGCGCGCGACGATGTGAAAATGCGCCTTCCCCACCGAGTCCTGCTGCAGCGGCACCCATGCGAGCCAGCTGCCACTCGCGTGGACCGTCACCGGGCGGTCATTGATCGAGAGCGTGGCATCGCCGCGGCCGCGTCCCACACTGCCGAAAACGAAATTCGAGTCCTGCGCCTGAATCGGGTCGGCGGTGTCGGGATAGACGATCGTGATTGCGAGGGGCTCGTGCGCAGGCGCTGGTGCGGAGGGACCGGATTCGCGACGCGCTGCCGGCGCCGCGCACCCCGTTGCGGCAAAAAAAAGCGCGGCAGAAACGAGTCGCATGTGGCGCAAGCTACCGCTGAGCAATAAATTGGGCCACCTTACTTTATGAGCCTTTCTCTCGGCACCTGCGAGTATTGCGGCCGGCAAAATGACGCCAGCGCGCAATTCTGCTCCGACTGCGGCAAGCCGCTCACGAAGGCTGCCGCGGCGCGCACCGCCGTATCCGCGGGAGGCGGAGGCGGGGTGGTATCGCGGACGAGCGGTCCACCGTCGCCGGGAGCGACGCCCATCGAGGGTGCGTGCCCGCTGTGCGGATCGGTCCAGGCCCAGAGCGGTGGTGGAGGCGGAGGCACCACGGTCGAACGACGGTCCATCCCCGACAGACGCGCCGATCATTCCCTCACATTGATTCTGGTTTCCGAGATGGCTACCGAAGTGGCGCGCTTCGAGCGGAGGCACGCTGCGACGTCGATCGGTCGAACCGAGGGTGACATCCGGTTTCCCGAAGACCAGTTTCTCTCGCCGCTCCACGCCAAGTTGTCGTGGGAAGAGGGCCGTCTCGAAGTCCGCGATCTGGGGAGCCGCAACGGCACCTGGGTGTTTCTCGATGAACCACATCGCCTGAACGACGGCGACGTCGTCCTCATCGGATCGCAAGTGCTGCGGTTTCGCCGCCTGGGCTATCCCGGCCCCTACACCGCCGAGGCCGATGCGACGAAGCGCATGGGGAGCATGACGCCGAGCGCCGACATCGCGAGCCTCACCCAGCTGCGCGCCGACGGCAGCGCGCGGGACGTCATTCAGCTCTCACCGGGACGCGACGTCCACATCGGCCGCGAGCGCGGCGACTGGATCTTTCCCTACGATCCCTCGATGAGTGCGCAGCATGCGACGGTGCGCTCCGAGGACGCCGACTTCGTGATGGTAGACGATCACAGCCGCAACGGCATCGCGATCGCGGCGCGAGGCGCGATGGTGCTCCAGCATGGCTCGCGCATCATGGTCGGCGACAAGTTGCTCCGGGTGGAACTACCGGGAGCCGCAGGGACGGCAGGGACGGGGGCGGCAGGGGCGGCAGGCTCATGAAGGTGTGCCCAGTTTGCTCTACCGACTACGGCGATGATGTGAAGTTCTGTCCGAGAGACGGACAGACACTCCGATCCGCAACACCAGCTGCGGATCTCGTCGGCCAGGTCGTCGCCGACCGCTACCACGTGATGAAGAAGCTGGGCGAAGGCGGGATGGGTCAGGTGTACCTCGCCGAGCACGTGAAGATGGGGCGGCGCAGCGCGATCAAGGTGATGAATCCGTCCATGGTGCACGATCCCGATGCGATCGCCCGCTTCAATCGTGAAGCCTCCAGCGCCAGTCGTATCAGTCATCCCAACGTCTGCGCGATCTACGATTTCGGGGAGACGTCCGACGGGCTGATCTTTTTGGCGATGGAGTTCATCGAAGGTGAGCCGCTCACCGACCTGCTCGAGCGGCAAGGGGCGCTGCCCGTGGCGCGCGCCGCGAACATCTTCCTCCAGACCGCCGATGCCCTCCAGGCTGCGCACGACCTCGGCATCGTGCATCGCGATTTGAAACCTGACAACATCATGTTGACGAAGGGAAGAGGAAGCGCCGATACCGTGAAGGTCGTCGACTTCGGGATCGCGAAGGCCATCGGCGGTGATGACAGCGGGCAGAAGGTCACCAAAACCGGCCTGGTCATGGGCACGCCGGAATTCATGAGCCCGGAGCAGCTCTCGGGCGACAAGGTAGACGGCCGCAGCGATCTCTACTCGCTGGCGCTCGTGTTCTTCCGCATGCTGAGCGGCAAGCTGCCGTTCGAGGCGACGACGGTGCAGGAAACGATGATCAAGCGGCTCACCGACGAACCGGCCAGGCTCACCGAGGCTCGACCCGATCTGTCGTTTCCGCCGGGGCTGCAGCCGGTGTTCGACACCGCACTCGCGCGCACCCCCGCCGAGCGGTACCAGACGGTCGCGAAGTTTGCGGCCGACGTCGCCGCTGTCACCGGCCGGCCCGTAGCCCGCTCGGTGCCGCCCACGGAAGCCAAGACCGAGCTCATCGATACGCCCACGATCCGTACGGCCGCGCCACCGGCTCGTCGCAAGCGGCCGATCCTCGCGGTTGCGGTTACGCTCGTCGTGATACTCGCGAGCGGTGGCGCGTGGATGGTGTTGAGCGGCGGCAGCAAGGCCCCACCCCCGCAACCGTCGGTGGCGCCCGACACTGCGAAGCAAACTGCCGGCGGGCACAATGGCCATGAAACCCGACCCGGGGGCGCAACGCAATTGCAGACAGGAATCGACCCGTCGCAGGCAGGGAAAATCCTGGATGGACTCATCGAAAGTCCACCAGCTGTGGTCATCGATTCCGCCGCCAAAGTCTTTTTCACGGCTGGCGTGAAGAAGGGCGATAAAGCGTTCGCGGCATGCCTCGTCGCGCAAGCTCAACAAGCTTTGGGTAAACGCAGCAGAGCGGTGCAGTGGGCCAATCGCGGCCTGGAGATCAATCCGCAGCTCAGCTCGTGCCAAAACGTGGTTCGAGGAGGTGGGTCATAGCGCGCATGTTCGGACGCTCGCCCAAGGTTCGCGTCGAGGTCGCCGCCAAGACCGACCAGGGCCGCACGCGCGATCACAACGAGGACCGCTTCCTCGTGGCCGACCTCACACGCAACTCAGCCGCCCCCCCGCTCCAGCCGGATGTGCGCCCGCATGAGATCGGCCCGCGCGGCACGTTGCTCGTGGTCGCCGATGGCATGGGCGGCGCGGCGGCGGGCGAGCTCGCGAGCCAGATGGCGACCGACACGATCTACGCGCATCTCGCCAAGACCTGGCACGACGACGACGCGACACCGCAACGGTTCGCGTACCGGCTCAAGGAGGCGGTCGAGGTCGCCAACGCGAGCATTCACGCGCACGCCAGGGCGCATCCCGAGGTGCGCGGCATGGGCACGACGACGACCGCCGCGGGCGTGCTCAACGATCATCTGTACCTCACGCAGGTCGGCGACAGCCGGGCATACCTGATTCGCGGAGGCGAGGCGCATCAGCTCACCAAGGATCAGTCACTGATGCAGCGGCTGGTCGAGGCGGGCGAGCTGACCGAGGAGGAAGCGGCGCAGAGCGAGCGCCGTAACATCATCCTCCAGGCGCTCGGCCCCGATCCCAAGGTCAAGGTCGATCTGACGCACCAGCAGCTGCGGCGCGGCGACATCCTCGTGCTCTGCTCCGACGGCCTCTCGGGACAAGTAAAGAAGGAAGAGATCGCCAGGATCGTGACGTCGGCTCCCGACCTCGCGAGCGCCGCCGACAAGCTCATCGCGCTGGCGAATGAGCGCGGCGGTCCGGACAACATCACCGTCGTCGTGGCGCGGTTCGACGGCGAGGGCCTGCGGTTCTCGGGCAGCGGCACACCCGAGGACGTGGGGCATCAGGTCTATCCGTTGATCGATACCGAGACGAGCACCGAGCCGGTTCCCGTCTATAAAGGAAGCCGTCCGCCCGTCCCCCGCAGCCAAGATGCTCGCAATCGCACGCGCACCATCGTGCTCGGCGCCCTCGCAGTCCTCGCTGCGCTCGCCTGGTACCTGACGCGGGCGAAGTGAAAGCCCAGTTCAAATTTCTCTCCGGCGCGCGCGCCGGGCAGATCGAGACCTTCCGGAAGGGCTACATCGGGCTGGGCCGTCACCCGCTCTCGGACGTGCGCTTCGATGCCGAGCGCGATCTCGACGTCTCATCCCGCCACGCGGCCATCGTCCGCAAGAGCGAGGGGTTCATCCTCCAGGATCTGGGCAGCCGCAACGGCACGTTGGTGAATGGGCAGCGGATCACGGGTGAGACGCTGCTGCAGAACGGCGACGTGATCGGCTTCGGCGCGAACGGCCCCGCGCTCGAGTTTCAGGTTATCAACGTCACGGATGCCCCGGCGACCGCTGGCGCGGTGACGGGAGAGGCGGGGGGGACGGAGGCGCACGCCCAGCGCGCGTCCTCTCCCCCGGACGTCTTTCCGGCTGCGCCGCGGCAGAGCACCGGGATGAGGATTGCGGCGGAGGTGTCACGCCAGACCGCGCAGCTGCGCCGCACCACCAAGGTCCTGGTCGTCCTGTTGCTGCTTGTCGGCACCGGGTTCACGTGGATGCAGTGGGACACGGGCCGTCGCGCCCGCGAGCTGACCCGGCTGCAGGCGCGGGCCGACAGCCTGATGGTCGAGGCGCGAGACATGTCGGCGCGCTACCGCACCGAGCTGCAGGGGATTCGCGACGCGCTGGGCGCTTCGCAGCTGGAGACCGCGCGCCTGCGTCGCGAGCTGGCGGCTGCGGGCGATGACGGGACCTCCGTGTCCCGGCTGCGTGCCGAGCTGGATACCGCCGAGCGCCGTCAACGAGCGCTGGCGGGCGCGGTCGGCGGCGTGGATTATCGCGCGATTTCGCATAGGAACCAGGACGCGGTCGCGATCGTGCTGGTGGAGTTCAATGAC
>Ga0209377_1001274_pt1 | contig 17064 bp, 19 predicted proteins | sample GraSoiAngelo_141_FD_185898 | JGI IMG/M metagenome (GOLD analysis project Ga0209377, IMG submission 185898) | Grasslands soil microbial communities from the Angelo Coastal Reserve, California, USA - 14_0929_12_40cm (SPAdes) (version 2) | ecosystem: Environmental > Terrestrial > Soil > Grasslands ...
TCCGCACTCCACACGCTCGACCATCAGTTCTCAAAGAGCCACGCGCAACAAGTTCGTGCGCAGACTCCAATCCTAACCGGGCGTGCCAACTCGAGTCAAGGGGGCCTGCTGACTGAAGATACGGCCCCTCCCCCACCCCCCTCTCCCACCCACCCAAATGGATTGCTAGCTGAAGCCCACAGCCCGTGCCACATTGCCACCCATGGAGCTCTCGCACGCCGATCGACGGCTCACAACGGATCGCCGCGCGCCCACGGATCGTCGCCGGGTCGTCACCGTGGTCGTGGAGGAGCGGCGCTCTGGTGTGGAGCGGCGCGCCCAACCCGAGCGACGCGCGCCCGAGAGCGCCGGCGAACACATTCGCAACGCCCTGCAGCTGCTCACCAACGTCGCCGAGTCGGGCACCCTCGACGAGGAGAGCCTCCGGGATTTGGATGCGGCGATGTTCCGACTGCGGTTTGCGCTGGACCGATTAGAGGCGCGCGGCTAGCCGCCTGATCGACTCACGGCGCGCCGCGGGCGGCACTCTCGTCCGGCTCGGCGCGCGAGCCCGACGAACCTCTGGGTATTCCCTGCATCACTTCCTCGACCTGCCGCCACAACGTGTCCAGCGAGAGCGGCTTCAGGACGAATCGCTCGGTCTCCATGAAGAGCGACAGGCTGCGCGGCTCGGGCAGCGGCTCCGACGCGATCAAGACGAACCGACCTCTCAACTCCGGGTGCAGGATGAGCGCCTGGCGCCAGAGCCAGAGTCCTCCGCGCTCGGGCATGTTCAGGTCGGTGATGACGACGTCGAAGGATCGTTGCTGCAACGCTTCCAACCCTTCCACGCCGCTCGCGGCCGTGGTGACGCGGCAGCCGCGACGCGTCAGCGAGCGCGCCATCGCCTCGCGCATCGCGGCGTTGTCGTCGACCATCAGCACGGAGGACATACGTGCAGTGTCGTTCCGACGTCGCTCGTTGGCAAGTGTTGCAGGGGCGCAGCAGATCGAGCTTGGTGAGTTAGGGACTGCTAGTCTGCTGGGGGCGTGTGCGCTTCCCGCGATCCTTGACGTACACGGTTGTGCCCGGCGGCCCGCTGCCCAACTCCGTCATGCCGATCTTGGTCGCGATCGAGCGCGCCCCGTCATTCCCGTCACCGATGCACGCGATGACGCGCTCGACTTTGAGGGTGTCGAATGCCCACGCCATGGCGAGCTTGCACGCTTCCTTCGCCAGGCCTCGCCCTTGTGCCTCGGATCTCAAAGCGCAGAGCAGCTCGAAATCGGTTCCGTCGAGTGCTTGCGATCGGACGAGCCCCGCGACGCCCACACTCGCCCGACCCTCGATGATCGCGAACAAGTGGTGGGGATGCTCCTCATCCGGCAATGGCAGCGTGCCGACGAACTCCCACACGTCTTCTTGCTGCTCCAGGGAGCTGAGCAGTTCATCGTCGGATTGGCTGAGCGGCCGAAGCTCCACGGGCTTAAGGTGCGGGCGCAGTGGCGGCCGGCGCAAGTCAAGCGCTGGCTCGGTCGTCCCCGTCTAGAAGCCCAGTAGGACGTGGACCAGGCGCATGACACCGTACGCGAGCGGCGCTCCCACGCCCACCTTCGGGACCAGCCGCTTCCATGGCTGCTTGTGCACGAAGTGCGCGTGCGCGGCACCAGTGCACGTCATCGCCACGGCGATGGCCGGTGTGCCAGTAGCACCGTCACCCAGCCAGCGCCCAAGCAGGACGGTCGCAGCGACGCCGCCCAAACGGCCGATGATTACGGCCAGGAGAAAGATGCCGAGTTCCTGCAGGAGTGGCGGCGGAACGCGGGGCACGGTGGGATGCATAGGCAAGAGGATGCTCGGTGTGATGGGGGAGGGCGATGGTGCGGCGCGCCGAGAACGATCAAGTTCCATGGTCTACGCGCGCCGCCCGCCCTTGCGCCTCAAGTGGGCCGCGACAGCCGAAGCAGGCGCCACGCCCAAAACGACAGGGCGCCTGCGCCGACGGTGATGCCGACCCACCAGGGGTTGGTGAGGAGGTGCAATCCTTCCGCGGCAATTCGCCACAGATGGGCTAGCGTGAGAAGTCCAAAGACGACGCCGGTGGTGAGAACATAGGCTCTCATGGAAGGAAGTCCTGGGGTTGGGAGGAGTCGCGCTCAACGCCGGCTATCGGTGTGTTGCCGGGACCAGGTAGTCGTGCGCGGCAACGATCTGCCAACGCGCGTCTCGACTGACCCACGTATCCGTGAACCGGTACCGACGATCAAATGAGCCATTCGGCCCATGGCCGCCGACAACCAACCACCCCGTTACGACTGCCGTCGCACCGAAGCGGTGGACACGCATGGCCTCGTTATGCGCGGTCGTCACCGTATCCAGTCCAGCGACCACGTCGTGTAACACGTCGTCCCGACTCACAGTGCGGTCGTCCTCAGTGTAGATGAACCCATCCGCAAGGAGTCGCCGAAAGACCGCGGCATCACGGCGGATCAACGCCAGGGCCCAGTCATCCTCCAACCGCAAGAGAACGCGGGACTGGGTGTCTTGCACGCTGAAGTCGTGCGAATAAACCGCGAGCGTTGCGAGCAGTGCGGCGGCGAGAAGGAACTTCATCGGTGGACTCCCTCGGCTGTGGTGCGTCTGGCCAAACACGTTGATCACGGCTTCTCTCCATCTGCGTCCATCCTTATGGCAGCGCCAGCTGGTGCGTCGCCCACCACTCCCGCGCCCGCTCCTGGGTCCAGGCGCTCGCACCATCCAACTCGGCCAGCCGACGCGACAGCTCTCTGGCGGACTGCGGTCGATTCGCGGGGTCCTTTGCCAGACAGGATAGCACGAGCTCATCGAGTGCCGTGGGAATCGGCAGGTCCGTCCGGGCAGATGGAGGCGTAGGCGGCGTCTGGGCGTGCTGCATGAGAAGCCCCATCGGGGTCTCGGCGGTGAACACGAATTGCCCAGTCAGGAGCCAGTAGGCCACACAGCCGGTCGCATAAATGTCGGCGCGCCCGTCCAAATCAGTTCCCATCGCCTGCTCGGGGGCAATGAACGCTGGCGTACCTTGGACTGCGTTCTCCCGCGTGTGCACCGGGCTCGTGTCCGCGGAGTCGCGGACTGCCCTCACAATGCCGAAATCCAGCACCTTCACGAAGTCGTACTCCTCGCCGTAGCGGCAGAGGAAGTTGTTCGCGGGTTTGATGTCGCGATGCACCAAGCCGCATGACTCGGCCTCTGACAGCGAGTGACAGACCTGGCGAAGCAGGTAAATGGCGCGTTCGGGCGGGGTTGGCCCGAAGCGCCGGAGCAACGAGTCCGCATCGAGGCCGTCGAGCAGTTCCATCACGTAGTAGAAGGCGCCGTCGGCGGCGATCCCAAAATCGAAGAGCTCCACGGTGTGGGGCGAACGGAGGCGGGCGATCACCTGCGCTTCGCGCTCGAATCGTCGGACCGCCTCCTCCGACACTCCGGCACGCGCATCCCCGGCGACGGAGGGCCGAATCAGTTTGATGGCGGCAGGCCTTGCCAGCATGCGATGCCGGGCTCGCCAGACCTCGCCCATCCCCCCCTCGCCGAGCTTCTCCTCCAGGCGGTAGCTCCCCAGCTCCCGGGCGCGCTTGACCTCGGTGCCCAGATAGTAGACCACGCGGGCTCCGACATAGGCCATGCCCACCACGAGGAGGTAGGGGAACACGAGACCGAAGAAGAACTGTGCCGGCTCTATCCGAAACGAGGTGGCGCCGGACGCGATCACGAGCCCGATGATGACGGGGACCGAGCTGACCGATGCGAGGGCGGCCAACAGCGCCCGGCGCGGCGAGGTTGGCAGGACGACCGTAAACAGCACGACCCAGACGGCGACCCACGAGAGCCCCAGCATGCCACGGTGCATCTCGAGTCCCATGGGATCGGCGAACTCGGCTGCGGCGATGGCGTAGCTGCTGGCGATCTCGAATGCCAGGCCGAGGTTCATCGCCGCGGGAAGCGGAAGGCGCGGGCTCCGAATCACCGCTGCGACGAGCAACGCTACCACGATCCCGATCACGCTGGGGCCCCACTGCACGAAGCTCCCGAGGAATCGGGCCTGTTCGCCCGGGAGCAGCAGCGCCGGGAGGATTCCGGCCATGAAAAAGACAAACGCGTACAGCAGGGCGAGGACGCGGAGGCGTCCAGCAGATTGGCTGAGCAGATCGAGCGGGAATCCCGACGAGATCTCTCGAGCGGTCGGGTCACGCTCGTCCGGGTGCATGAGAGTCACGTGCTCGTGCATGCCGCGCTCCAAGCGGTACCTACGAAATGTATCGTGTTGGTGCGGCTCTCTCGGCTAAGCCGTGGACTGCTCAACACGGGACCCTCCCGTGAGGTATACCGGCGCGGCCTGCGCCACTCCGTCGACTATAACCCCCGCGAATCGGAGGGGCAGACATGCAGCGAAGAAGAAATCGGGGCTGGCCGTACGACAAATAGTCCTCTTTGCGTGTCGGGGTCCCGCGGTGGCGCTTGCCCTGGGGGTCAATCGCGACGAAGTCATAGGCATAGCGTTGTCCGATAAAGAGCCAGGAATGCGACGTCCGTGGCGTGACACCGCCCCTTCCCACAAGCCATCGGCCCTTGAACGGCAGCGTGTACGAGACGCGCGGGCTGAACGCGCGCGGCGTGGGAGCGCGGCTGAGCAACCGCAGTCGGACCACCACCCCTCCGATCAGCTGCAAGAGACTCTGCAGCAACACGCGAGGGTTTAGCGCGCTCAGGTTCGTTGAAAGGAAGTAGCGGAAGGCGGAGCGATCGTGGAAACGAAGGAGCAGGAGGGCAACCGCCCATGTCGCCAGGACGACGAGACCGGATCGGGAGAGCAATGAGATGACGACGGCCCCCCAAAGGATGAGGGCCGCGACGAGTCTGGGCACAAGCACTCGCCGTGGGCTCACAACCGCCACCGAAACAATGCGCCCGGGAGGATTCGAACCTCCGACCAACAGCTTAGAAGGCTGCTGCTCTATCCACCTGAGCTACGGGCGCCGGAACCCGCTTAACCTAACACGCTGCGCCGCGGTCTATATGGCCCGCAGCACCCTTGGTCGGGGCGGCGCAATATCGTATCGTAGGGGCGTCGCACCGCCGCCGACTAGGGCCCGCACGAGGAGATTACGATGCGCACCGCCCGTTGCCTCGGTCCGCTCCTGATGCTCGCCATCTTCCCAGCCTTTCAGGAGGCCGACCGGCCCGATCGGGATCCGCCCGGCCGCGTCGGCCGCCTGAGCTTCGTCACCGGAGCAGTCTCCTTCCGACCCGGCGACGTCGACGACTGGGTCGCGGCGACGGTCAACTATCCGCTGCACGACGGGGACCACCTCTGGACCGACAGCGATGCGCGTGCCGAGATCACGGTCGGCTCCACCGCCTTCCGCCTGGCGCCGCAGAGCGCCTTCGGATTCCTCGCCCTCGATGACCGCACCGTGCAGGTGCGGCTGTCCCAAGGGTCGTTGAACGTGCGCGTACGCGACCTGGACGATGACGAGAGCTTCGAGATCGACACCCCGAGCGGGGCCGTATCGCTGCTGCGCACGGGCGTCTATCGCGTGGACGTCGACACGACCGGCGACACGACCTCAGTCACCGTGCGGCACGGCGCAGCCGAGGTGACGGCCGCGGGCTCCGCTTTCCCGGTGCGCGGCAAGCACACCGCCGTCGTCGCCGGCGGGGACTCAGCCAGCTACGACGTGCAGGACGCGATCCGGTCGGACGATTTCGAAGACTGGTGCGAGTCGCGCGACCGTCGGTGGGACGATTCGCGCTCCGCCCATTACGTGTCGCACGGCGTGATCGGCTACGAGGACCTGGACGACAACGGCGACTGGCAGGAGACGCCGGACTACGGCGCGGTCTGGGTGCCGCGCCGCGTCGCCACGGGGTGGGCACCGTACCGCTACGGCCATTGGGCCTGGGTGGAGCCGTGGGGATGGACGTGGATCGACGATGCGCCCTGGGGCTTCGCCCCGTTCCACTACGGTCGGTGGGTCTATGTGGGCGGCGGCTGGGCCTGGGTCCCGGGCCGGGTGGTGGCGCGACCGGTGTACGCGCCGGCGCTGGTGGTGTTCGTCGGCGGCAGGAACTGGAGCCTGGCGATCGCCGGCGGCAGCGGCGTAGCGTGGTTCCCGCTCGCGCCGGAAGAGCCGTACGTGCCCGCGTATCGCGTGAGCAACACCTACATCCGCAACGTGAACGTGACGAACGTGAACGTCACCGACATCACCGTGACGAACGTCAACGTCAAGAATATCAACTACCGGAACCGCCGCGAGCGGGATGGCGTGACGGTCGTGTCGCGCGAGACCTTCGTAGGTTCGCGCCCCGTGAGCCAGGGCGTGATCGTAGTGCCGCGCGACCGGCTCGACCGGGCGAGCGTCGTCGGCGCCACGGCCCAGATAGCACCGGGCCGCCGCAGCGTCCTGGGGCAACCCACGATCATCGCGGTGCGACACCCGCCCGCGGCGGTCACGACGCGTGAGGTCGTGGTGCAGCGTCCGCCGCCGCCGCCGCCGGTGCCGTTCGCGGCGCGGGAGCAGGCCCTGCGTGCTCGACCCGGCAGGCCGCTCGACGACACCACCCTGAGCACGCTCCGGGCCCGCACGCCCGCGGGGCACGTGAGACCCCTGGTGCGGCCGGCCGTCCCGCCGACCGCCGAAGGCCCCTCCCCCTCCCCCTCCCCCTCCCCGTCCCCCGCGCTGCGCCCCGCGCGTGAAGGGATTCCTCCGCGGCCGCGGCCCAGGGAGCGCCCGCAGCCGACGGAGCCGCTGCAACCGACAGAGAAGCCGCAGCCTGCGGCACGGAACGAGCGACCAGCGGGGCGCGCCCGGCGCCCCACGCCAACGCCCGCGCCGGCAGCCGCGCCCGAAGAGAGGAAGGCACCGCGGGCGGAGCCCAGGCCGCAACACCCGGAGCGCCGACCGGCGCCCGAAGAGCGGCCTCAGAAGGAGCGTAAGGCCGAGCGGGACACGACGAAGGAGAAAACGCCGTCGTAGATTAGAGGCGGACATGGAGACCAAGCGACGGTACGAGCACCCGACACCGGCCGCCGGCACGGTGCCGGCGGCGGTCTCGCCCGAGCGGGCGCTGCGGGTGTTCACCGAGCCCGAGCGCAATCCGGGGATTCCCCTCGACTTGGATCTCGTGCGCGCGCTGCGCATCAACCGCAGCGCCGTGGAGCGCCGCGCCGCTACGATCCCGACACGACGCACCGTCAAGAAAGAATGGCAGGCCGCGTGGCTGCTGCGCGCGATCACCTGCATGGACCTGACCACGCTCCAGGGCGACGACACTCCGACCAACGTGCTCCGCCTGTGCGCCAAGGCGAAGAGTCCCGTGCGGCCCGATCTGCTCGCCGCGCTCGGCGCCACCGAGATCGGGATCACCGTGGGCGCGGTGTGCGTCTACCACGCCTTCGTCCCCGTCGCCGTCGAAGCATTGCAAGGCTCGGGAATCCCCGTGGCCGCCGTCTCGACAGGATTCCCGGCGGGGTTGAACCCCTTGCCCCAGCGGATCGAGGAGATCAAGGCGTCGGTCGCCGCGGGGGCGCAGGAGATCGACGTCGTGATCACACGCGCGCACGCGCTGGCCGGAGCCTGGGAGGCCGTGTACGACGAGGTCCGCGCTTTCCGGGAGGCCTGCGGTGACGCGCACATGAAGGTGATCCTCGGCACCGGCGACCTCGCGACGCTCGTGAACGTGGCGCGCGCCAGCCAGGTCGCCATGATGGCCGGCGCCGACTTCATCAAGACGTCCACGGGCAAAGAACCCGTGAATGCGACCCTCCCCGTCGGCGTGGTCATGACGCGGCAGATCCGCGACTACCACGAGCGCACCGGATATGCCGTCGGCTTCAAGCCGGCGGGCGGGATCCGCAAGGCGAAACAGGCGCTCGACTGGCTCATCCTAATCAAGGAAGAGCTCGGCGACCGCTGGCTGCGGGTCACTCTGTTCCGGCTCGGCGCGTCGGCGCTCCTCACCGACATCGAGCGGCAACTCGAGCACTTCGTGACCGGGCGGTACTCGGCGGCCCATAGGCACCCGATGGTATGAGACCGGGATGCGGGATGCGAGATGCGGGATGCGTGGTTAGGAGATTGGCATGACCACGGTGAGCGAGATTTTTGAGACGATGGCGTACGGGCCGGCACCCGAGAGCGACAAGCCGGCGCTCGAGTGGATCGCCCGGCAGAACGGGGCGTTCGGACTGTTCATCGGCGGACGCTGGACCAAAGGAACGAGCGACGCCGGGTTCGACGTCATCAACCCCGCCACGACTGCCCGGCTGGCGCGCGTCACCCAAGCCGGCCAGGCGGACGTCGATGCCGCCGTCGCCGCGGCACGCCAGGCGTTTCCTTCCTGGTCCGCGCTGTCCGGCCACGCCCGGGCGCGCCACTTGTACGCCCTGGCGCGCGCAGTCCAGAAGCATTCCCGACTGCTGGCGGTGCTCGAGAGCCTCGACAACGGCAAATCGATTCGCGAGACCCGGGACTTGGACATCCCGCTCGTCGCCCGCCACCTGACGCACCATGCCGGCTGGGCGCAGCTCGCCAGCCCTGAGTTCGCGGGCTACGGGCCCGTGGGCGTGGTCGGGCAGATCGTCCCCTGGAACTTCCCGCTGCTGATGGTGGCGTGGAAAATCGCGCCGGCGCTCGCCGCCGGAAACACCGTCGTCCTGAAGCCGGCCGAGTTCACGCCGCTCACGGCGCTGTGCCTCGGCGAGATCGCGCACGAGGCGGGGCTCCCGGCGGGCGTCCTCAACGTGGTGACGGGGGACGGCCGGACCGGCGAGCTGATCGTGAACCACGCCGACATCGACAAGATCGCCTTCACGGGCTCGACGGAGGTGGGCCGGATCATCCGCAAGGCGACCGCAGGATCGGGGAAGCGGCTCTCCCTCGAGCTCGGCGGGAAGAGCCCGTTCATCGTGTTCGATGACGCCGACTTGGACAGCGTGGTCGAAGGCGTGGTGGACGCGATCTGGTTCAACCAGGGGCAAGTGTGTTGCGCGGGGTCACGGCTACTGGTGCACGAGGGGATCGCCGAGCGACTGGTCGCCAAACTGCGCGCCCGGATGGAGAAGCTGCGGGTCGGCCCGCCGCTCGACAAGGCGATCGACATGGGCGCGATCGTCGCGCCGGTACAGCTCGAACGCATCCGCTCGCTAGTGAACACCGGCGTCGAGGAAGGCGCGACCATGTGGCAGCCGTCGTGGGCCTGCCCAACGGACGGCTACTTCTACCCGCCGACGCTGTTCACGAACGTTTCGCCCGCCGCCACCATCGCCCAGGTCGAGATCTTCGGCCCGGTGCTCGTCTCGATGACGTTCCGCACCCCCGCCGAGGCCGTGGAGCTCGCGAACAACACGCCGTACGGCCTCGCGGCGAGCGTGTGGACCGAGAACATCAACCTCGCGCTCGACGTAGCGCCCAAGATCAAAGCGGGCGTCGTGTGGATCAATTGCACCAATCTGTTCGACGCGGCCTCGGGGTTCGGGGGGTACCGGGAGTCGGGATTCGGGCGCGAGGGCGGTCGGGAAGGCATGTGGGAGTACTTGAAGCCCGAACGGGATGCGGGAAGCGAGATGCGGGATGCGAAAAAGAAGCCAGGGAAGCCAGCCCGCGCGGCACGCATCCCGCATCCCGCATCTCCCATCCCGCCGATCGATCGGACCTACAAGCTCTTCATCGGTGGCGCGCAGGTCCGCCCCGATCAAGGTTACAGCCGGAAAATCCTCTCCCCGTCAGGCGCGTTGCTCGCCGAGGTCGCGGAGGGGAACCGCAAGGACATCCGGAACGCCGTCGAAGCGGCGCACGCCGCAGACGGATGGGCGAAGACGAGCGGCCACAATCGCGGGCAGGTCCTGTACTATCTCGCCGAGAACCTGGCGCAGCGCGCCGACGAATTCGCGGATCGGATCGCGGGCCTCACGGGCCGCCCTGTCGGCGACGGGCGCCGTGAAGTGGACGCGAGCATCGCACGCCTTTTCTCCTACGCCGCGTGGGCCGACAAGTACGACGGGGCCGTGCACCAGACCCCGATCCGGGGCGTCACGCTCGCCATGAACGAACCCGTCGGCGTGATCGGCATCGCCTGCCCGGAAGAGGAGCCCCTTTTGGGATTCGTGTCGCTCGTCGCCCCGGCCGTCGCGGTCGGCAACACGGTGATCGCGATCCCGTCGGAGATCCATCCGCTCGCCGCCACGGAGCTGTACACCGTGCTCGATGCCTCGGACGTGCCCGCCGGCGTGATCAACATCGTCACGGGGGCCAAGGACGCGCTCGCGAAGGTGCTCGCGGAGCACGACGACGTGGACGCCGTGTGGTACTTCGGAAATCAGACCGCCGGGGCCGAGGTCGAGCGGGCATCAGCCGGAAACATGAAGCGGACGTGGGTCGAGTGGCATGCCAGAGACTGGATGGACGCCACGTGGGGGGAAGGGCGGGAATTCCTGAGAGAGGCGACTCAGGTCAAGAACATCTGGATTCCCTACGGCGAATAGCCCCTCTAGTCTTCACGCCGCCAGACGTTTGCCGTCGGCGGGTGCCGGTTTGACCTTCATGCGCTTCCAGCGGTTGCAGATCGGGCAGCCCATATAGGTGCGGCCGAGCCAATCGGTTTCGTAGTGTTGTGGATGCCGGCACGCGTTGGGCGACCGGCGTTTCGTGACAGCGCGCTTCTTGGTCGTCATAGGGATCTCGCCACGTGGCCGCGACTCTGTGTCAACCACCGATGCCGCTCGGAAGTTCCCGCTCGCTAGCGTCTTACCCCAGCGCCAGATACCGCTCATCCCAGGCGATCCCGAACTCACCGTTGCACTTCGCGCACCGCATGTCGAGGGTGTAGCGTGTGATGGGGGCGCGGGCGCGACAGACGGGGCAAACCGCGTAGCGCGAGCGCCAAGGGTCGGGTGGCTCGTCGGCGGGGGAGGGACGCACCACGAGGGTCCAGTGGCGCGGCCGGGCGAAGAGCGTTTGCAGGTAGCGCCGTGGGACGCGGACCCGTTCGCGCCGGGGCACCTGGAGGACCGCGTCCTCGGGGGTGAGTCCCACGACGCGATACCAGGCGCCCCGCCTGAGGCCGCAGCTCACGTCGAGCTTGAGACGGGCCCACGCCCCCGGCAGGGCGTCGCGTGTCTGCTCCATGGCTGCAACCTGACCGGGCAAGCGGAGGCTGTCAATCGGGAAAACACCTGGGTTTCAAGTCGGGGCGCCGGGATTTGAACCCGGGACCTTCTGGTGAGATCACGCGCTCGTCACTCAGGCGAGCACCTCACCCGCTTTCTTCAGGGGGATTCCCGTGTCAGGTCCTCGCCAGCCGTCCGCGAGAGTTTACGGCGCCCAGCCCCTCCGCCCACCTAGCGCGGGGAGTCCGTTGCTCGCCGCCGTTAATCACTGCCATTCTGCTGGCCGTGTTGTGGCCCTGCTGGTCTACGTAACGCCCGGGAACACTCCCATGAGACCGATATGGGAAAGTGGAGCCGGGGGAGCAATATTTTCGGGCCAGGAAGGTTCGTTCTCGACCCCTCGTTTCGTGAGGTTCGCATGGTTGACGCCAGGTTGTCGCGCCCCGCGATGTGGCTCACCGCCGTGACGTTCACGCTGGCTGCGTGCGGTGTGGGTGCGCCCGCTCCACCGATTCAGGTCCCGGTTCCGAGCACCGCGGCGGAGGCACCCACCGGATTCGACAACCGGAGTAACGGCGCGGCCACTGACTCCATCCACCAAGCCGATCAGGACGCATTCGACGAAGTGGAAGAAATCGCGGACGGCTTGGGACCACTCTACAACGCGCAGGCCTGCCGCGAGTGCCATCAAAACCCCACCTCGGGCGGAGCGAGTCAGATCGCGGAATTGCGGGTGGGTCACCTGGGACCGGATGGGCGGTTCCGCAACGCCGACATCCCGATCGCGCGCGGGACGGTGGTCATCTCCGGTCGCACGCTCGTCAACGATCGGGCCATTTGCCCCAGCGCCGCGTTCCCGGATTCCGAGATTCAAGAGCGGGTGCCTGACACGGAGACGATTCGCACGACGCGCGCGTCCCTCAGCCTGCTGGGCGACGGGTTGGTGGAAGCCGTTGCCGACGAGACGCTGATCGAGATCGCCCGCGCGCAACGCCGGACGACGCGCGGCACGATCCGCGGTCAGGCGCTGTATGTACCCATCTTGGAAGCCCAGGGGGAGACGCGCATCGGGCGGTTCGGTTGGAAGGATCAGCACGCCAGTCTGCTCTCGTTCTCGGCCGATGCCTACCTCAATGAGATGGGCATCACCAGCCGGCTATTCCCCGATGAAGTGACCACGCTGTGCAATACGGTATCCGAACCGAACAATACGACCGACGCCGACGGGCTTGCAGATATCGACCGGTTCGCCCGCTTCCTGCGGGCCACCAAGGCACCCGCCCGCGACACGGTGCTGGCCGCGACCCCCGCGGCGCGCCGCGGGTCGGAATTGTTCGACACGATCGGATGCGCCACCTGCCACGTTCGCACCCTTGTCACCGCCGCCGCCGGAACCGCGATCAACGGCGGCACCGACACCATCCCATCGGCGCTGGGCGAGAAGGCATTTCACCCGTTCGGCGATTTCCTGCTGCACAACGTCGGCACCGGCGACGGGATCGTCATGGCCATGCCGGAGCACTATGGGCCGGCCGTCTATAAGGTCGCGTGGAGGGAGTTTTCGATCGACAGTGTCGGCCGCACCAGGAACAAGGTGCGGACGGCCCCGTTATGGGGGGTGCGCCTCCGTCCGCGGCTCATGCACGACGGGGCGTCGCTGACGTTACGCGACGCCATCGTGCGGCATCGGGGCGAAGCGAGCCGCGTGTCCAACCGTTTTCGTAAGCTGACCCAGAGCGATCAGGAAGCCATCATCGCGTTCCTGAAGTCTTTGTGAAGCGGTTGAGCGGATTGACGTTGGGAAGTCGGGGCGCCGGGATTTGAACCCGGGACCTTCTGGTCCCAAACCAGACGCGCTACCGGACTGCGCTACGCCCCGTTGCTACTGCGAGTCAGCAACTTAACCCGGGCTTCGCTGGCCTCCAAACCGCGCGATGTCCAGGGTTGCGGTTGTGCGGCCGGGGCTGAAGCGCTATTCCTTACGCGAAGCTCCCCAACTCGGAATCCGCAATGGCTCGCCTGTTCTGGCTGACGGTCATGGCTGCCTTCGCCGCCGCGCTGCTGGCAGGCGCCTCGTGGGCCGCCGCCTTCCTGGCCGTGGGCACACTGCTCGGCTCGCCCCCGCCGGAGATGGGGACCCAAACCACCACGTTTGTGTGGCGCGGCATGGCCCGGCTGCCGGAACACCCGCGCGTGTGGTGCTTTACGTTCGGGCCAACCCGGGTCCCAGGCGCGCCCACGGTGCGCATCTACGTCAGTCCGCTCGGGCGAGTGGTGGAGACTGAGCCGGCCGATCTGGAGGCGCGAGTGAAGGCCCTTCATCCATACTGACAGACGGCACGGGGCTAGCGGGACCGCCGCACCAACACCTCGACCAGCGCTCGGATCGCTCGCCCGCGATGCGACACGCGCTGCTTCGCCGGCATCGGCGCCTCGGCGAACGTCATCCCCAGATCGCTCGACAAGAACAGCGGATCGTAGCCGAAGCCGCCGCTCCCACGGGGCTCGGACAGGATCCGCCCCTCGCACGTCGCCTCGACCAGCTGGGGCTTCGCGAGCGGCGTATCGAGATAGGCCACGACGCACCGGTAGCGCGCGGTGCGCTGCTCGTCGGGAACGCCCGCCAGGCGCTCGAGCAAGAGCGCGTTGTTCGCGGCGTCAGCCCCCCCGCCACCCCCGCCCCCCCTGCCCCCGCCCCTGCCCCCGCCGCCCCCTGCCCCGTGCATCTGCGCCCAGCGCGCGGAGAACACGCCCGGCGCGCCCTCGAGCGCGTCCACCTCGAGCCCCGAGTCCTCGGCGAGGGTCGGAATCGTGGCGCGCTTCGCGAAGTAGCGCGCCTTGGCGACCGCGTTCTCGGCGAAGCTCGTGCCGCGCTCCAGATCGGCCTCATCCGGCAGCCGCTCGAGGAACTGGTCGACCGGGAACACCAGCTGGAACGGGAGGCCGGTGAACAGGTCGCGGATTTCCCGGATCTTCCCGTGATTGCGAGTCGCGATCAAGAGCTTCGTCTGAGCCGGGGGCTGGGCGGGCTGGGGGGGCTGGGTCACCGCCCTGCCTTGCCGCGGAGGCGCGCGAGCAGCTGGCTGGTCGACGCCCCCTTCACGAGGGGAACTCGCACGACCCGCCCGCCCCACCCTTCGACCTGGTCCGCACCGACGATCGCCCGGCGCGCATAGTCCGCTCCCTTGACGAGCACGTCGGGACGCAGCCGCTCGATCAGCGCCAGCGGCGTGTCCTCGTCGAACAGCACGACACAGTCCACACAGGCGAGCGCGGCGAGCAGGCGGGCCCGCTCCCGCTCGGGCACGATGGGTCGGTCGGTCCCCTTCTCCAGCCGTCGCACCGACGTGTCGCTGTTCACACCCACGACCAGCGCCCCGCCCTCGGCGCGCGCCGCCTCGAGCAGCGTCACGTGCCCGACGTGCAGGAGGTCGAACACGCCGTTCGTGAACACGACGGGCCCGCGCTGCCGCTCGCGCCACCGGGCGGCGTCCTCCGGCGCGCGTATCTTCTCGCCCGTGCTCACGGGACCGAATCCTCGTCGAGCGTCGCGCCCCAGCGCAGGGTCCACTGCAAGAGCGGCGGGGTCACGAGCGTCGTGGCGATGACGACGAACAGGATGGCGCTGAACAGCCGGTTCGAGAGAATGCCCGCCGCCAACCCGATTTGCGCGAAGATGAGCCCCACCTCGCCGCGCGGGGCCATCCCCACACCGACCGCCGGCCGGTTGAACCGCCGCCACGGGACCGCCCAGCCGCTCGCAAACTTTCCGAGGACGGCGATGGCGAAGAGCGTGCCGCCGATCGCCAGCGTCTGATGGCTCTCGGGCACGAAGGGGTTCCACACGCGCGGGTCGACGGCGGCGCCGATGCTCAGGAAGAAGATCGGCGTGAAGATGTCGGCGACCGGCTTGATCCGCTCCTCGATGGCGCCGAATTGCTTCGTCTCCGACAGGATCAGCCCTGCGGCGAAGGCACCGATGATGAGTGCCGTGCCGGCGCGCTCGGCCAAGACACACAGCAGGAGCAGGAAGGCGAAGGCCGACACGACCAACACGCCCCGCACCCGCATTCGGTCCACCAGACCGAAGAGCCGCGGGGCGACCTTCAGACCGATCCACAGGGCCAGAAAGAGGAACGCGACCGCCACACCGAGGATCCGCAGCGCACCGTGCAGGCTGAACGCCGTGCCGGCGGCGAGTCCCGAAACGACGCTCAAGATCACGAGCCCGATGACGTCGTCGATCACCGCGGCGCCCAGGATCAGGCGCGCCTCCAGGCTGTGCAGCACCTGCAGGTCCTTGAGCACGCGCCCGGTGATCCCGACCGAGGTCGCGGTGAGCGTCGCGCCCACGAAGATGGCGGTCGTCAGCGAGTCGGCGGACGTGTGCTCGACGCCGTGCCAGCTGGACCGCCAGTACAGAAAGCCGAGCCCGAACGGCACCGCGACACCCACCACCGCGACCGCCGTCGCGGCGGTCCCCACGCGCATCATGGCCTTGAGATCGGTCTCGAGCCCGATCTCGAACAGCAGCACCACCACGCCGACTTGGGCGAGCAGCCGAAACACGGAGGTGAGCGGGTCGTCCGGGCCGATCGGGATCACCTTGAGAAAACCGGCGCCGAGCAGGATGCCCGCCAAGAGCTCGCCCATCACGGCCGGCTGGCCCAGGCGCTCGAACGCCTCGCCGGCGAATTTCCCGGCGAGCAGCATGATCGCAAACACCAGGAAAAACCGGGCGACGTCGATCCCGCCGGCTGCCCCGAGCAGGAGCGGCAGACCTGCGGCCAGCGCCCACGTGGGCGGGCTAAAGCGGCTGCGTCGCCTTGGGATGGAAGTCGAACGTATGGTTGAACAGCGGGAGATTGACGGTCTCGCTGTACTGGGCCTCGATCACGATTTCCCGCGGCGACGCCCGCCGCACGATCCGGATCTGCTGGGCCTCGGGTGGGAGACCGATATCCTGCGCGGCCGCCTGGATCCGGCGGCGGATCGTACCGTCGTCGAGGGAGGGGGCGAGCTGGGCTTGGGTCTGCATCTCGTCGAGCAGGCGATAGTACCGGAAGAACAACTCACCGATGTTGACGCCGTAGTACAGCGCCCCGACCAGGAAGAGCAGCGAGACGAGGCAGCCGGTGGAGCTGGCGCCGCGGCGACCGCGGGAGGGGGGCTTCACCATTGCGACTGCGCCCCGTCGACCAGGTCGTCGACGAGCCTCTGGAGCGCGATCTTGCGGCCCGCGGCTTCCTGGGGCGGCGCGTAGTCGCCGATCTCACTGAGCCCCTGCCGCTGCCACAGGGTCTTGCCCTCCCGCTGATCGAGGATCTCGACGTCGATGGTGATCTGGACCTGGCGCCGCGTGACGTCGGTGCGTTGCTGGCCCCCCTGGTACGCGACCGGTACGTCGGGGTCGTAGCGGATGACCTTGCCGCGCACCACCGCGTCCGCGTTGCTCTCCCCCGCGAGCCGGAGCCCGAGCCGGCGCTGGAACGCTTCGAGCACCGCGTCGTTCACTTCCTTCGTCAGCGCCGGCTCGGCGGTCTGGTTGTCGAAGGGCAGAATGGCGACGGTCTTGATGTTCGGCAGCCCGCCGCCGGTGAAGCCGTACAGGCACCCGCTGAGCGCGATGGCCAGCGCGCTAACGGCGCCCGCGCCAAATCGCAGGATCGAGCACCGCGGCCGTATCGACCAAGACCACCGTAAGCTCAAAACGAGCCCTCTCCTCCGGAAAATCCATGCGGGCGCGCGCCGGCATCCGCTGCGCGTCGAATTCGGTGCGGCTGCGCGCCAACACCTTGCCCTCTCGCCGCCACTCCGCCTCGAGCACGCGCGCGCCGCCGCGCGTCTCGCGGTAGTCGAGCGTGTCCCCGTCCGCCGCGAGCCGCCAGATCCGGACGCTCGAATCGGCCCCCCCCCCCCCCCCCCCCCCCCCCCCCCCC
>Ga0209377_1001278_pt1 | contig 17036 bp, 12 predicted proteins | sample GraSoiAngelo_141_FD_185898 | JGI IMG/M metagenome (GOLD analysis project Ga0209377, IMG submission 185898) | Grasslands soil microbial communities from the Angelo Coastal Reserve, California, USA - 14_0929_12_40cm (SPAdes) (version 2) | ecosystem: Environmental > Terrestrial > Soil > Grasslands ...
CCCCCCTCTTCGACCCGGCCGGCTAGCGATGGCCTGTCGGATCTTAGTCCGTTTGCCCGTGCGAGGATGCGCATACTCCGCAAGCCTAACCGGACCCGGGGAAGGGCGGCAGGGCACCCGCGGGACGGTTGCGCCGACCCGCGGGGCGGCACTCGTCAGCAATCGTCAGGCTGGCTTGACGACCTTCTTGTGGACGTGCTCGATGTTGACATCGATCCGCTCACGATAGCGGCTAATCCAGTACTTCGACATCCCGGCCTCATACTTCGGAGCCAGCAGGTCGGCAATCTTGGGCTTCATTTCATCCAGCGTCGCGCGGTCCGCGGCCGCCTTCTTCACGGCGGCGATCAGGTCGGCCAGGTAGTTCTTCAGGAACGTGACATGGCTCTTCGGCGCGACGTCGCCGTGGCCGGGGATGATGTGCGTGAAGTCGAGCTTCTCGAGCGTCGCGAGCGACTGCACCCAATCCTCCGGGTACCCGTCGCCGATGAACGGCATCCAGCCAACAACGGCGTCGCCGGTCACGAGCACTTTCTCCTTCGGCAGGTAGACGAAGACATCGCCGTCGGTGTGCGCGCGACCGACGACGTGAAGCTGGATCTCACGACCACCCTCGCGGAGCGTCGTGACGCCGCCGGGAACGCCGCGCGTGGGCGGGACCGGTTTCAGCTTCTTCAGCTCCTCGAGATACATCTCCGTCTGGCGCAGATTCGACTCAACCCGTGCCTTCGCAGCAGGGTCCGATGTCTTCGCAACCTCCTCCTTCAGCTTCTCGATTTCGGCCGGCAATACTGCGAGCTGTTTTTCGATGTAGGGAATGCCGCCGACGCCAGCGTCCGGCTTCGTCATGTTCTGGCGGGTCTGCTCCGAGGCGATGATCTCGAGGGCGGGATAGGCGCCCCTGTAGAGCTCGTTGCCCTGCCAGTGGTCCCAGTGGAAGTGGGTGTTGACGATCTTCTTCACCGGATTCTTCGTGATGCCCTGGATCTCCTTGTAGAGTGCGGCCGCGGCCGACGGCTTCGAATGCGTGTCGACGACGACGGCGCCGTCATTCGTCAGGATGACGGCAGCATTTGAGTTGACCTTGAACGCGGGTCCGGCGAACGCTGCGTACACGCCGTCGGCGACCTTCTTGAGCTCGAATAGGTTCTTCTCGTGCGTGGCCGCATGGGCATCCACGCTACAGCAGATCTCGTGCGGGTCGAGCGTGTGGACAGCGGCGGCTGCGATACCGAATTGCGCGAGCACCTGGCGGCGGGTCCACATAGGAGGCCTCCTCGGGGTAAGGGTGGTCGGCCGATCCGTTGTTCCGCGGTTGGCGGGATTATATCGCCAGGGCAGCGTTCGCGCTGAGGAGGGTCGTCGATTGCCCACACTGGTGATCGGCGATGTCGCGGCGATCCTCCAGCTTGGAGAGGTTGTGTGACCCAGCGCTCAAACACCACCCCACACGGACACGCCACGGTGCGCCTTTCCAGACTTGTGGAGTGGCGTCGCTCGGTCAGACAAATCCGGTCCTGGTGTCAGATCCCCGGCAGAACTCCAATCTGACGGAGCAGGTGCGCGTTGTCGAAATAGACATACGCGTGGCCAACCTTGTTGTTCTTCACTTCCATGACCGTGCAACCGTGATTGCTGGCCTTGCGCCCGGTGGCCGGAATGTCGGCGAGTGGGCCGAGGTGGGTTCCGCGAGAACGCCAGCGGACGACCACATGGCTGTCGCCAGCGGCCAGGATCTGCTCGATATCGAGGTGCAGATCGGGAAACGCGGTCACGTAGACTTTGAAGAACCGACGTGCGCCGTCGTGTCCGGAGAACGGCGCCGGGAAGGCATCCGATTCCCACGTGGTCTTCGTGTCCAGGCGTTTGACGAAGGCTTCCACATCGTGCGCATTCCACGCGGCGAACATTTCCCGAGCGATATGGAGGTTGTCCTGCCCAGTCATGGTGGCCTCCTTTTGCTCGATAGACTCAACTGAGAGCCGCGAACTCCGCCTCCGCCTTCTCCAACCAGTACGTCATGCCCATCTCGCGGTACATCGTCGTCGCGATGGTGAGATGCTCCTGCGCCTGCTCGCGCTTGCCCGTGCGCCGGTAGAGCTTGCCGAGGCCGAGGTGGCAGTGGGCGACGAGGGGGCGCATACCGAGCTCCTGCGCCAGAGCGAGCGCCCGACCATAGTGCTCTTCGGCTCTGGCGCTCGGAGCGGGATCGCCATGGGACTCAATCTCTCCAAGAAGCCGCAACACCCAGGCTTCGTGACCCCGTTCTTTGTGATCGCGCGAGAGCTGCAGTGCGCGCCCGGTGCGCTGGCCGGCCTCGTTGAGTTGGCCGGCGAGGAGGTAAGCCTCGCCCAGCCAGGCCACCGTCAGCGCATGGCTTCTCATGATTCCTTTGGCGGCGTCCGTTTCGACGGCCGCCTCCAGCAGGGCAAGGGCTTCCTCGACGCGCCCAGCGAGGGCATAGGTCAGGCCCAGGCACGCAGCAGCGCCAGGGAGGTTAAGCTCAATGCTCCACTCTCGGCAGACGGAGTGTGCTCGTTCAAGGGCCGGGATGGCCCTGTCGAGATCACCCTTCTTGAGGTACACACCGCCGACGCCCAGACACGCATGCACGACACTAAGGGGTCGAGTCGTCGCCTCGGCGATCCGCAGCGTGTCCTCTCCTCTGAGGGCTGCCTCCTGGAATTCCCCCAGCTCGGCCAGGCACCAGACCAAATACCAGGGAAGCACAGTAAGGGCACCAAACGGGGACACACCGGGCGCGTGGCGCTCAAGGGACCGGACGGCCTCAATCAGGGCGTCCCGTCCCCGACGATACTCGCCTCGCTGATAATGGGCCGGCCCACCTCCGTACGCTGCTGCGAAGCGCAAATCATCATCCGCGAGGGCGTCGGCAGTAGCGAGGGCGGCTTGGCTCAGTTCAATGGTGCGGTCCGGATCGCCGGTCAGCCAGAAATTGTGAGCCAGTAAGACAGACACCCACCCAATCCTGCGCTCATCACCCAAGTTCCTCGCCAAAGCGTGAGCTTCCTGAAGGGTTTCGCGGACCCGCGCCACTTCTCCGAGCAGCATGAGAGCGTAGCGAAGGCTGATGCGGAGGTCGACGGCCCGCTCCAGCGTGTCGCGAGTCGTCGGGAGATGTTTCAGGGCGACGAGTCCCTGCTCGAACGAGACCAGCGCCTCCCGAAGCGCGGATCGCTGAAGTGCCCTATTTCCGGCTTCGTTCAGATAGCCAACAGCCTTCCCCCACATCTCGCCGCACACTGCATGGTGCGCCAGCCGCTCAACGTGCTCGGTTAGCCGCTCCGGATAAGAGCGTTCGATGGCGCTGAGGATGCTGACATGCAGAGCCTTGCGCCGTTCCTGGAGCAGGGTGCCGTACGTCACTTCGTGGGTCAGCGCGTGCTTGAAGGTGTACTCGGCATCCGGAAAGAGTCGCGTCTCGTACAGGAACTCGCCCGCCTGAAGATGCACGAGCCCCCGATGCACTGCCTCTTCCTCCGCCTCCGCCACGGCGTGGAGCAGCGCGAAGGGCACGTCCTTGCCGATGACCGAAGCTGTCTGGAGCAGCCGCTTGTCTTCCGCCGGGAGCCGGTCGATCCGGGCGGCCAAGATCACCTGCACGGTCGCCGGGACGTCGATCGCCTGGATCGGCCGGATCAGCCGATAGGCGCCGCGGTCCCCGGTGAGTGCTCCCGTTTCCACGAGCGTCCGGATGCTCTCCTCGATGAAGAAGGGGTTGCCGCGTCTGACCAGCAGTCGCTTCATGGGCCCCAGCCCCGGGTCGTCGCCCAGCAGCGCGCTCAGGAGCTCGCCCGTGCTCTCGGGCGGGAGCGCGTCGAGCCTCAGCTGGCTGTAGTAAGTCTTGCTGACCCAGCCATGCTGGTACTCGGGCCGGTAGTTGACGAGCAGGAGGAACCGGGCCGTGGGGAGACTCTCGACCAAGCCATCGAGCAGCGCCTGCGTCTCGGCATCGATCCAGTGCAGGTCCTCGAAGACCAGGAGGACCGGTTGCCCTTGGCTCTCCCGGAGCAGGAGGTGCTTGACGGCGTCGAGGGTGCGCTGCCGGCGCTGGGGGGGATCGAGCGCCTGCCAGTGGGCATCCTCGACGGGCACGTCGAGCAGGGCCAGCAACGGCAGCGCGGGCTTTAGCGATTCGTCCAGGGTGAGGAGCTTGCCGGTCACCGTCTCGCGGATCTCGCGGTGGGTCTCGCGATCGTGGATCTTGAAGTAGCGCTTGAGGAGGTCGATGACGGGCAGGTAGCTGGTCGCCTTGCCGTAGGACACGGAGCCGGCTTCCAGGATGAGCCAGTCCTGGGTGCGGTGGGAGTGGGTGAACTCGTACACGAGGCGGGACTTTCCCACCCCGGGTTCCCCCACGAGGGCGACGAGCTGGCCGTGGCCATCGTGCGCGAGGGCGAGCGCCCGGCGGAGGTGCTCGATCTCGGCGTCTCGGCCGACGAACCGGGTCAGTCCCCGAGTGGCGGCAGCGTGGAGTCGGGTCCGCGAGGCACTCGCTCCGGTGAGCGCGAAGATCTCTACCGGTTCAGGCAAACCCTTGACCGCGATCGGCCCGCGGGCCGCGACCTGCACGTATCCTTCGGCGAGCTGCAAGGTCGCGGGGGCTAGCAGGATCATGCCGGGCGTGGCCATCTGCTCCATGCGGGCGGCCAGGTGGGTCGTCTGCCCGACCGCGCTGTAATCCATGTGCAGATCGGAGCCGATGGCGCGGACGACGACCTCGCCGGAGTTGAGGCCCACGCGAATCTGGAGGGGCACCCCGTGCGAGCGGAAGACCCCCTCCGCGTACCGCGCGACTGACTCCTGCATCTGCAGCGCCGCGTAGCAGGCGCGCACGGCGTGGTCCTCGTGGGCGAGCGGCGCGCCGAACAGCGCCATGATCCCGTCGCCCATCACCTGATTCACCGTGCCCTCGTAGTGATGGACGGCGTCCATCATCAGCGTGAGGACGGGATCGAGGAGCTTCCGCGCCTCCTCCGGGTCACGGTCGGCGAGCAGCTCCATCGAGCCCTTCAGGTCGGCGAAGAGGACCGTGACTTGCTTGCGCTCGCCCTCGAGGGCGCTCTTGGACGTGAGGATCTTCTCGGCGAGGTGCTTCGGCGTGTAGGACTCCGGTGATGTAAACCGCGGTTCGGCTGTTGCCTGTGCCGCGACGGGCGCCCCGCACTCTAAGCAGAATTTCGCGCCGGCGGGCAGCTCACTACGACACTTTGTGCAGGTCAGCGCTACACGGGCTCCGCACTCCAGGCAGAATTTCGCCTGGGGCGGGTTCTCGTGCTGGCACCGGGGACACTGCATGCCTGCCTCCGGAGTCTGGGCCGCTAAAGGTCGGGACGGTGGGCCGAGACTAGACTGTCGCTAGCCCAGTGGTCAACCGGAGGGTAACCGTCACTTATGAGCAGCTGCGCCGCAGGGGTGTCAGTTCAGACCTGCTATTCGCAGTAGATCCAACCCAGCATTCCAGGAGGTGATCCACCGTTCAAAGGTGACGCCGCACGAGCAGGCAGTGAGCCGCTGCCCGCCGTCAATCCGAAAGCAAATGTATGGGGCCGCACTGCGACTCATCATCCGTCGTTGCCGTGACAGGGTACCCGTGATTGCTCTGAGACGGCATCAGCGCTAAGGTCCAGGCCACCAAGCCAGCACGGCTCGTAGGAGGTCGGGATGAGCCGCTACGTTGTCATCCTCATCGTGCCTCTCGTCGTCGGAAGCCTGATCGCTGTCGCAGTTCTCCTCCTCAATGAGCTGCGCGAACGACGCGAGCGAAAAGACATGGAGTTGCGTGAAGCCCGACGTCTTAACAGTCGAGACGTCGCGAGGCTTTCTGCCCGATCGCCTTCAGACGGCAAAGACCGACGCATCGCATCCTAGTCCGTCTTCCCTTAGCGGCCCGGTCCGGATTGTCAGGCGATGAAGTCAGCGAGGTCGTCGAGCACGCCACCCGCTTGGGTGATTTTGTGTGATTTGTCTTCCGAAAAGCTCGCCCGATGGGTCCCGACCGCGCCTGATCAGGCCTGCTCAGTCCTGAACGCGGGAGCGCGTAACACTGCGTACGATCAACGTGTTACGCGGAACACCGCAGAAAGACTGAGGGCCGGCTTTGTACCGGCCCTCGTCTGTTAATCAGGAAGTCGCTGGTTCGAGCCCAGCCCGGGGAGCCACTTACTTCGCCGAGTTCTGAGACAACCTCAGTTCGGGAGACCCCCTGCGGATGGGTCCGGCTCGACGGAGCCAGGACGAGGTAGAGAAGGTATCCGCATACTGTGCGGCGGGCCATGCGACACCCCTTTCGTGGAGCGCTAGCGATCCTTCCGCCGACCAATTGCCCCCGCACGATGGTCAGAGACGAGGCGGCCCTCCTTGAATACGAGACGCAGCCGCCGTAGGTTCCTGATGTCCCGTAACGGATCGTCGTCGACGACGATGAGATCGGCAAGCTTACCCGGCTGGATCGTTCCGAGCTCGGCGCCCACACCGCAGAGCTCAGCGGCATCGCGCGTGGCGGCGAGAAGAGCCTGCCGCGGCGTCGCTCCGTCCTTCACCCACAGGCCCAGCTCGAGCAGCGCCGCCTCCTTTAGCGGGCGGATGTCAGAGCCCAGCGCCATCCTCACGCCGGCCGCGAGCGCTCGCCGGAACCACTCGCGGTGCTCACTGGAAGCCAGGTCCGCGCGCTCACACAGGTCGGCTGACAGGTTCCGCTGCTCGACCCATCGTTTCTCCCACGGATCGCTCGCCTGATCCGGTGTGAGGTGGCTGATCGCCAGCGTGGGTACATACCAGGTGTCACTTGCGCGGAGCAGCTCGACGCACTCGTGATCCATGATGTAGCCGTGCTCGACGCTGTGCGCGCCAAGCCGGACGGCCGTCTTCACCGCTTCGGGGTTGGCGGCATGCGCCATCACACGAAAACCGCGGGCGCGACAGATTGCGAACGCCGCCTCGAGCTCCTCGTCGAGGAGAAACGACTGCCAGTGGCGGTCCCAGGCCGGGCCCATGATCCCACCCGTGAGGTTGAGCTTGACGTGGTCAACGCCGTTCTTAATCTGCTCCCGGATCGCGCGGACAAAGCCGTACGGGCCGTCGCATTCGAGCGCATGGCCCGACGTCAGGAAGTGGCCACCCGTGCTGGTTAGGAAGTGGCCGGCCGCGAACACACGCGGGCCCACGTACTGGCCTGTATCGAACGCCCGCTTCCAGGCCACGTCCATGAAGTGCGCTGAGCCGGCGCACCGCACGCCTACGACGCCCGCCTCCGTCAGCGCCTCCATGAGGCGCTGGCCAAACACGATGGTTTGGTCGACAACGCTGGCGCCTGTCTCTGCGAGATAGTCGGGATGAATATGGACATCCCAGAGTCCCGGCAAGAGATACGCGCCGCCCAGGTCCATCACGTCGGCGTTGCGCGTGTCGGCCGAATGGCTCCCGTCGAGGACCTCGGCAATCCGTCCTCGCTCGATCACGACGCTTCCACCAGCTATGGGCTGCTCGCTCACACAGTCGATGACGTTCGCGTTGGTCAGCACAAGTCGGTCGTGGGTCATGGCATAAATGGGTTGATCTAAGACAATCTCCTCCCGCGCCGAGTTGGCCAAAGAACCGCGCGGGACATCAGGGGGCTAGGGTCTTCAAGCTTCCGGGCGTCCGTCGGCTTTTGCGAACGCACGGGCCGACGGCCTCGTTCATTAAACCCGTAGCGGGGTGCGCGATGCATCATCGTCACTCCACGTGTCAGTAGCCCTGGAGCATGCGGTCGACGGCGGCGCGGGCGCGAGTCCAGTCGTACCAGCGGTACATCCGCATGTCGGCGACGTGCTGGGCCGCCGAGTAGAACATGTCGTACTGGAGCTGGCGCCCGCCGAACTCCGTTCCCACCAGGTCCCAGATCAGCTTGAGCAGCTTCACCCGCTCCTCGGCCCCGGTCTCCGCGCCCTGGTAGTAGCGGTGCGTGTCGTCCCGCGTCTCCGCGCTGGCGAAGGCCTCCTGCGAGGAGGGGACCGCGATGAAGGCGCCGCCGGCCAGCTCGCGCAGGGTGCGCATGAGGTCGGGCGCCAGGCGGCGCTGGAGGTTCATGGCCGCATAGACGTAAAGCGGGTTCGGGCGGGCGATCCCGTTGCGCACGAGCGGTACCGTCTCCGCCGCGTGGGCGAGGGCGTCCATCTGGGCGCCGACCAGCGCGATCTCGGCGCCGAGCTGGGTCTGGACCGGCGGCATTTCCTGGATGTTGTGGAGCTCGGTCAGCCGGAGGGCGAGGCCGGCGACGAACTCCATCTTCACGCAGAACCGGATCAGGGTGTGGAAGTTCACGAGGAGGTGGGCGGCGGCTTCGTGCCACTGGGCGTTCACCAGCTCAACGCTGCGATGGATGAACACGTGCTCCCACGGCACGAACACGTCACGCAGCACGACGAGGGTGTCGATCTCGTCGAAGCGCGACGAGAGCGGGTAGTCGTAGACGCTGGTGGCCATGGTCGCGTACGGCCGCCGCGGGTAGATGCGCAGCCCCTCGGCGGCGGTCGGGATCACGACGGAGAACGCGTAGTCGTCGTCGCCGGGGGCGAGCGGCGTGATCGAGCTGACGATGAGCCAGTCCGCCATGACGGCGGAGGTGGCGATCATCTGGGCACCGCGGAGGACGAGGCCGTCGTCGCGCTCCTGCGCCACCCCCGCGTAGAGGAAGGGCTCCTTCTGCTTGTGAGCCGGCTTCGTGCGATCGCCCTGCGGGGGGACGACCGCGTAGGCGACGAAGAGGTCCTCGTCGCGGGCGCGGGCGTGAAAGCGGCGCACGTTCTCGGCGAACGGCTCGCCGCCGCGGGCGAAGACCTCCGGGTGGCTCGCGAACCCCGTGAGGATCGAGGCGCCGGAGTCCGCCGTGCGTCCCATCACGCCGCCGGAGGGCTCGCACCAGGCGCGGTGCACCTGGCGGCGCAGGGCAAGATCGGCGGACGAGCGGGGGACGAGCCACATCGCCGACGTGCGCTGCCCCGTCGCCGCCTCCAGGTACGTCGTGGCGGCGGGGTCCCAGCGCTCGCGCGCCTGGTCGTACATGAGGCCGACCTGACGGATGGGCTCGGCGAAGGCCGGGTGCGTGGTGACGTCCTTCACCCGCTGGCCGTCCAGGAACACGCCCCGTCCATCCCGGAGGCTCTCGACGAACGCTCGCCCGCTTCGCATGCCTCGCTCCCTTCTCCTCGCGCGCGTTGACTCGGCGACGATAGTACAGTAGGCATTCGATTCCGGGAGGGATCCAGTCGATGCGACTCCTCGGCAAGGGAGTGCTCGTCAACGGCGGGAGTTACCTCGGCTAGCGACGTGACCTCACGATTCCCGTACGTGTTCTCGCCGTTCCGCATCGGGCCGGTGGAGCTGCGCAACCGGATCTTCGTGCCGGCCCACACGACCAACTACGGCGTCGATCACCTGCCCAGCGACCGGCACGTCCACTATCACGCGGAGAAGGCGCGCGGCGGCGCCGGGCTCATCATCTTCGAGGCGATCCGGGTCCATCCGACCAGCATCGGCCGCGCGCAGGGCGTGATCGGCTACGATCCCCGCGGCGTCCCCGCCTTCCGTCGAGTCGCCGACGCCGTGCACGCCGAGGGGACGAGGCTCTTCGGCCAGATCGTGCACGTCGGGCGGCACGCTGAGGGCCACTTCGGGCGCACGCCCACCTGGGGCGCGTCCCCCATTCCGTGGACGCCGGGCGGTCCGATCCCGCACGAGATGAACGAGGACGACATGGAGGCGGTCGTGGCCGCCCACGTCCTCACCGCCCGCCACCTGCGGGAGGCGGGGCTCGACGGCCTCGAGGTGCACTTCGGCCACGGCCATCTCCTGCAGCAGTTCCTCTCCCCCGCCTCGAACGTCCGCACGGACGCCTACGGGGGCAGCGAGGAGAACCGACTCCGATTCCCGCTGGCGGTGCTGCAGGCCGTGCGCGAGGCGATGGGGCCGGACTTCCCCGTCGGCATCCGGATCAGCGCCGAGGAGTTCATGGCCCCCGGCCTCGGGCTCGAGGACATGCAGCGGATGGTGCCGAGGATCGCCGCCGCCGTCCCCATCGACTTCGTCAACGTCTCCCACTCGGCCTACATCGCCCACTACTCGCTCGCCACCCAGATGGCGGACATGCACTTCCCGCGCGCCGCCTTCCGCTACCTGCCGGCGGGGATCAAGGCAGTGGTGCCCCACCTTCCCGTCTTCGCCGTCTGCCGCTTCAATCGCCTCGAGCTCGCAGAAGAGGTGCTGGCGGCTGGGGAGGCCGACCTCGTCGGCATGGCCCGCGCTCACATCGCTGACCCGTTCCTGCTCGCCAAGGCGCGGGCCGGTCGGCTCGACGAGATCCGGCCGTGCATCGCCTGCAACCAGGGCTGCATCGCGATGATCGAGCTCCACCAGCCGGTGACCTGTCTCATGAACCCCACCGCGGGTCGGGAAGCGGAGTGGGGGGAGGGAACGCTCACGACGGCGGCGGTGCGCCGGCGCGTGCTGGTGGTCGGCGGTGGCCCGGCAGGGCTGGAGGCGGCCCGGGTGGCGGCGAGCCGCGGCCACGACGTCACCCTGTGGGAGCGCGAGCGCGAGGTCGGCGGCCAGGTCAACCTCGCCGCCCGCATTCCGACGCGCCGCGAGTTCACGTACGCGCGCACCTTCTTCGAGGAGCAGTGTCGCCGGCTCAGGGTGACGATCGAATGCGGCGTGGAGGCGACCGTCGACCGCGTCCTCGCCTTCCGGCCCGACGCGGTCGTGCTCGCCACCGGCGCGCGGCCGAAGCTGCTAGTCATCCCGGGAGCGGCGCACGTCTTCTCGACCTGGGAGGCGCTCCTGAAGCCGGCAGCGCTCGGTCACCACGTGGCCTTCATCGAGGCTGACGGCAACTGGCAGTCGGTCGCGACCGCCGAGCATCTGGCGGAGCTCGGCAAGCGGGTCACGCTGATCACGGGAGGTGTCGCCTACGGAGCGCGGATCACCATCTACAGCATGCTCGCCGTCCAGCCACGCCTGCGGGAGAAGAAGGTCCGGGTGATGCCGCTCCGCGCGGTGCGTGCGGTCGAGGGGCGCGCCGTGGTCCTCGAGGACCTCTCCACCGGAGAGCCGGACCGGCTGGACGGCGTCGACAGCATCGTCGCGGCGGTGGGCGGGGTCGCCGAGGACCGCCTGGCCCACGAGCTCCGGGGCCACGTCCCCGAGCTCCGGATGGTCGGCGACTGCGTCGCCCCTCGCACGGCGCTGGAGGCAATCTTCGAAGGTCACGCGGTCGGCCGTGCCGTCTGAGCGGCCCATGGTCCAGAACCCGTCCAGCTGACCTGGGAGCACCTGCCCACGAGCGCGACCGGCACCGGGTGGGAACGCACGCCGTGGCACGCGGCGCAGAGTGCGACGGCGCGGCTGGCGCGCTCATCACGGCGGCGGCCGTAATGTCGAGTTGCCGGATGCAGTGATGAACGCGCGACACGCCGCTGCGCTGGCGATGTCAGTCGCGCACCGCGCAGGGATCACCGACCCGCCGCTCTCCGTCCAGGTGCGGGCCGCCCGGACGGTCATCGTGTTCTCGACACACGTCGCATTCGTCGCCCACGACGCAGCGACGAAGCGAAGGATGGCGGTCGAGCGGCTCACCCTGCACCGTCTGGCGGGTCGCGATCCCGATTCCCGTGCTCGCAGGCGGCCCGGTGTGCCTGCGCACAAAGGTGGTCGGCGGTTCTGGTCTCCTCCACCATGAGTACGCGCTTGCGGATCGCTCGATCGGAGACGCGTACGCCGACGATCACGCCGCGCTCTGCGCGGCGCTGCACACGGCATTTTCGTCGAATGAGATCGATGCGCTCGTCGCGGCGGGACTACCCGCGGCGGCGCAGCTAGACCTCGATGACGTGGTGCGAGGCGCCGAGGCAATGCCGGATCGGGCAAGGGCGCTCGCGCTTGTCGAGGCGCATCGCGCGCAGGTCATCGCGCCGGCCGACAGAACATTCCTGCATGGCGACGTCGGGAGCCACAACCTCGTCGTCGATGGCAACGGGCGCATCTCAGGACTGTTCGACTTTGAGGAATCAGCGGCCGGGGATCGGCATCACGAGATGCGGTGGCTGCCGTCGTACGGTGATCGCATCGTGCGCCGTGTGGTCGAGGTCTACCGGGCACGGACCGGCGTCGTCATCGACGAAGTGAGACTCAGACGCGCGCACGCACTGGCCGCCCTCGCGCAATACGGTTGGGTGTGGCGGGCGCCAGACGAGCACCATCGCACTGGGCGGACCCCGGACCAGACGCGCGCGTGGGCGATCGAAGCGGTGGCGCGCGCGAGCGCGGTGGAGGGCAAGCGATGACGCGGGCGTCCGCTGTTCGGTAAGGGCTGTAAACCAACGACGGGGATCCGCCCGTACACTCCGATGGCCCCAACGCTCGTCCGCGCGCCCTTTCACCGCCCCGGTTGGATCTACGAGGAGAAGGTCGACGGCTACCGCATGCCGGCCTACCAGGACGGTGCCCGCGTCCGCCTGGTGAGCCGCAAGTCAGGCGGGTTGCGGTTGAAATTCCCGCGGTCCCGTCCAGTTGACATGACGCGGCCGTGACCGGAGTATCGATATCAAGCAGCAACTGATCCGGCCCCCGGGCGGCCGCGAGGCAGGAGGACCCCATGGCCAGCAAGCACGCGCAGGACCTTCGGCGCCGGATTGACGCGGCCGCCGAGAACCTGAGCCGCCAACTCCAGGGCATGGACGCCCACATGGAGCGTGCGGACGCCCCGGGTGAGTGGACGACGCGCGAGGTGCTCTCGCACCTGCTCTTCGAGCCGGGCTTCGACCCCGCGGCCACGCTCGCCACCTTCTCGGAACGCGACTATCCCGTCGTAGAGATCGCCCCCGGGGACACATTCCTCGACGAACAGCGCCGACGGCTGACGCTCTCTCAGTTTAGGGACGCGCTGGATGCACAGCGCCGCCGTGTCCTGGACTACATCGAAGGGCTTGACGAGCCGGCCTTCGAGCGGCGCAAGGCGCGTATTCCCCTCTTCAAGCAGTTCATGGGCACGGACGAGATCACGATCGACATGTATCTCGGCGCCATGTTCGACTATCACTGGAACGACCACGCGGGCCAGCTCGAGAAAATCCGGCAGGCCGTCGGCCTCGGCAGCGGCGCCGCCGCGAAACCCGACGGGGTGGGCGCCTAGCACGTCATGGCCGGCACCAGCGGGCTCGTATCGCCTTCGGTTGACGTCGGGGCCCAACCCGACGCGCACCCGGCCGCGCTGCCCTTCCGGACCGAGCTGAGCCTGGCCCCACTCATCCGGTTCTGGACTCAGCTCTCTGCCTACAGCGAGTTGGGCCGTGGGCCGCTGCCCGGGATCGTCCGCGAGAAGATCAAGCAGGCGCCCGAGCTTTCCGCGGTCATCGATGACGTGTCGGTGATCGGGAAGCACCGGCAGCTCGTAGATCTCATGATGAGCGCCATGTTCCCGCCCGCCTTCTGGCAGCAAGAGTATGGCGCGGCGCTCTTTCCGTTCCAGCTCCGGGCGTTCTACGCCACGAGCCTATTCCGTCGCACGCTCATGAACGACGACGGCACGTTCCGCGGCCGCGTGAACGTGGAGGAGCAGCGGCTCCGGGCCGCAAAGCTCCTGCTTGCCTACGAGCTGATCCTCGAGCGCACCTACGGGATCGACCTCGGCGTCGAGATCCCTGTGGTCTTCACGTCTGAGGACCCGGCCACCACGCTGGAGCGGCACTTCCGCCTGGACTTCGACTGGCGGTTCGTAGACGTGAAGCTCGACGGGCCCGCGCCGAAGCTCACCGACGCCATGCGGCGGCAGCTCGAGAGCGGCAACGTGGACCTCGACCAGCTCCGCGAGCTCGTGCCTCCGGAGACAGTCACGTTGCGCGGCTTCATGATGCTCAAGGCCGTCGACGTGACCGACCAGGAGGTGCTCTCCTCGCTCAAGCGCGACTTGATCGACAAGGAGTCGATCGTGTCGAGCGCCCGGTTCGAGAGCCTCCAGGCCAAGCTTCGCACGCTGTTCCGGCGGCCCAGCCTGCACCTGGGCCTGGCCGCGGTGGAGGGCGACCGCGTGCTCGTGCTGAACGACGCGATGAGCCACGATCGCGCCAGCATCTTCGCGGACTCGGCGCACCACAAGACGTCCGAGTTCACGGGGTCGCTGTACGAGCGCGCAGTCATCCAGAACCGGCCCGTCATCATAGGTGACCTCGCGGCGTGGCCCGACCGTACGCGGTCGGAGGAGGAGCTAATCGCCGCCGGTGCCCGCACTTTCGTCTGCGCGCCGCTTCACTACCAGGACAAGGTGATCGGCACGCTCGAGCTTATCTCGCCCCGGCCGGGCGACCTGAACGCCACGCACCTGCCCAAGCTCGAGGAGGTGCTGCCGCTCTTCTCCATGGCCGTCCAGCGGAGCGTGGAGGAACTGAATGCCCGCGTCCAGGCCATGATCAAGGAGAAGTGCACGGCCATTCATCCGGTCGTGGAGTGGCGCTTCCGGAAGGCCGTGTTCAACACAATCGAGCGGAAGAGCGAGAGCGTCTCCGACGCCGCCGCGGAGATGGAGCCGATCGTGTTCGAGAACGTCTACCCGCTGTACGGCCTGGCCGACATCCGCGGCGCGTCCGCCCAGCGTGGCGTGGCTATCCAGGCCGACCTCCTCACCCAGCTCCGCCTCGCCGCCGACGTTCTGCGCGCCGCCTGCGAAGCGCAATCGCTCCCGGCGCTCGACGAGCTCTGCTTCCGCGTCGACAAGCGCATCGCCCAGGTCCACCGGAGCCTCAACTCCGGTGACGAGACCGGCATCGTGGGGTTCCTGCGCGCGAACGTCGAGAGCCTGTTCGACCAGCTGGGCAAGTTCGGCACCGACGTGCGCGCGCGGATCGAGCTGTACCGCGGCGCACTGGACGCGCGACTCGGCGTAGTCTACCGCCGGCGACAGCTCTTCGAGGAGAGCGTCACTCGCATCGCCGAGGCGATCTCCGCCTATCTCGACCGCGAGGAGCTGGGCGCGCAGGCCATGTTCCCGCACTACTTCGAGAAGCAGAAGACCGACGGCCTCGACTACCAGATCTACGTCGGCCCGAGCCTGCTCGAGGACGGCCGCTTCGACCCCATCTGCCTCAAGAATTTGCGGCTCTGGCAGCTCATGCTCACGTGCGGCATCGCCGTGCGCGCCCACCAGCTCCGCGACCGGTTGCCCGTGCCGCTCGAGACCACCCACCTAGTTCTGGTGCAGCACACGCCGCGCTCCATCCGCTTCCGTTTCGACGAGAAGCGTTTCGACGTCGACGGCGCGTACGACATCCGCTACGAGATCGTCAAGAAGGGCATCGACAAAGCCGTGGTCCAAGGCACTTCGGACCGCGTAACCCAGCCCGGCAAGATCGCAATCATCTACAGCCAGAGCCCAGAGGGCCGCGAGTACCGCGGGTACATCGAGTACCTGCAAAGCCTGGGCTACCTGACCAGCGATGTTGAAGAGCTGGACCTGGGCGAGCTCCAGGGCGTGCAGGGCCTCCGCGCCCTACGCGTGGCGGTTGCCCTGGACAACCCGGCCATCATGCAGCGCGTGGGGCCGGACCCCGATCAGCGATAGCATCGACGCACGGTCGCGCGCCGCGCGCAGGCACGATCCGTCGGGGAATCCGATCGAGCTGTTTCCAACCTTGAGGCCAGTAGACCGCGACAGGGCGCCGGCTCAGCCCCGCACGATGAGATCGATTTCGACGAGTGAGCCGAGAGCCAGGTTCGTGACGCCCACCGTCGTCCGAGCGGGGAAGCGTCCCGGTTTGAAGTAGCTCGCGTACACCGCATTCACGACCGGATAGTCAGCGGAGAAATTCACGAGGTAAATTCGGACCATTACCGCGCGCTCCAAACTCGTGCCGGCGCCGCGGAGAACGATCTCAAGATTTTGCATGATCTGACGCGTTTGCTCGGCCGCGCCCCCCTGCACCAGGGTTCCGGTCTTCGGGTCCACGCCCAGTTGTCCCGTGACGAAGAGGAAGTCGCCCGAACGCACCGCGTGGCTGTAGGCCGCGGTCGGCGGGGGCGGTGGAGCGTCGGCATTCGTCAAGAACTCGATGTCCATGGCGTCTCCATCATCGTTAGCGCTCAAGAAACTGCCGACGGCCGGCAAACTGATTCAGTAGCGCGGGCCCCGGCGCTTGTAACAGGCCCGGTTGGTGCGCGTCGTACCGTTCGGATAGACTCCCGGCAGCATGCAGTTGATCTGGCTCGCGGTCGTTCTCAACCTCACTCTTGCGCCTCTCGCGGCCGAGGCACAGCAGGCGGGCCAGGCCGCCCGAATAGGCTACCTGGCTGCCAACCTGACAGTTAGCCCACACATGACCGAGGCCTTTCGTCAAGGACTGCGTGACCTCGGTTACGTCGATGGCCGCAGCGTCGTGATTGAATACCGAGATGCCGAGGGGAAGTACGATCGGCTCCCCGCTCGTGCGGCCGAACTGGTTGCGCTCAAGGTCGATGTCATCGTAGCCGCGGACACACCCGCTGCCCTGGCCGCCAAGCAAGCGACCAGGACCCTCCCCATTGTCTTCATTGGTGCTGGCGATCCGGTGACGATCGGGCTCGTCACCAGCCTTGCGCGGCCGGGTGGCAATGTCACGGGGTTGTCCCTCCTCGCCCCGGAGTTAGTCGGCAAGCGTCTGGAACTGCTCAAGCAGGCCGTTCCAGGGGTCGGTCGGGTCGCCGCCCTCTGGCAGCCCGGTTTCGTCGGCGAACGCACAGAAAAAGACATGCTGAAGGAAGTAGAGGTCGCGGCCCGGGCGCTGGGGGTGCGGCTTCAATTCGTTGAGGTGCGCGGTCCCGCCGATTTTGACAGGGCCTTCTCGGACATGACCAGGGCGCGCGCGGATGCTCTGACTGTGTTGGGGAGCGCCATGTTCGCCAATGAGCGAAGACGCGTCGTGGACCTGGCGGCAAAGAACCGGCTGCCCGGGGTGTACGGTTTCCGGGAGTATGTCGATGCCGGGGGCCTTATGGCCTATGGACCGAACGTT
>Ga0209377_1001282_pt1 | contig 16999 bp, 17 predicted proteins | sample GraSoiAngelo_141_FD_185898 | JGI IMG/M metagenome (GOLD analysis project Ga0209377, IMG submission 185898) | Grasslands soil microbial communities from the Angelo Coastal Reserve, California, USA - 14_0929_12_40cm (SPAdes) (version 2) | ecosystem: Environmental > Terrestrial > Soil > Grasslands ...
CACGAGAAACAGCGTGGACCGGATCCAGCGTGTGGCCTCTCCCAAGGTAGTCGAAAACTTGTTCTGCCAAGGCCTCAGTTCTTCGTTCACCTGGATGATGCGGTTCAGTATGAGCCCGAGCCTGGATGGGTCCACGCGACCGGACTGGTGGAATGCGTGGAGCTCTTCGGCGGCCTTGTCGAGCCTTGCGAGGAAATCATCTCCGGTTCGCCATATATCGAGCACGCTTTTCATGTAGCTCACGCGGTGAAAGCGCTGATAGAGGCTGATGACCCCGGGTATGTCATCCGGATGGGTTCCGCCTTCGATGAAGCCAGCCCGCACGGCTGAGTAGTCCGGAGCGGATTTTTCGAGCTCGAACCTGGCCCTTTGGAAACCCAGCGGCACCATGATCGCCTTCCGATAGCTGAGGAAATCAGACTCGGATTTGGTCTCGGCGAAACGCAGCAGGTGGAACACCGCTTCCTTCTGATTCTTCGACCACAGACTCTCGCCCTCGACATACGCGCGACCTGCAGTGAGGATGTCTATGCTGACAATGGCGAGCCACACCAGCACGGCGACGATCGCCAGGAACGGCGAAACGATCAGGAGCATGCGTTTGCTCATGGCGAGCCACTGAGTGACTTTCGCGAACGAAGTCACAAGGGCTTTGATGTCGACGTATGGCATTTTCATTTCCGTCTTGCTTTCGCTCCCGGAACGCCTGAGGTGCCGGAAAAAGTTAGCGCTCGCATTTGTCAGCAAACCGAGCTCCTCCGAACCCTAAGAGAGCACGTTATATGCCCGCGAGTGGAACAAACGGAACCTACGGAAACCCGTGAAGGTTACGGCTGGATGCTGAACCTTCCTTCTGTTCAGCTTTGACAGGCGACGACTTGTCGCCAGGGACGACAGAGTTTCAACAACCCGCGGTAGGGGGGAGTCCGGGATTCCCTAAGTGGCTGAAGAAGACCGCCGGGAAACGCACCCGGAGCGTGTGGACCTCAAGGAGTGTGAGCCCGGTGAGCGATTCGTCGCTCACCGGGTCTTGCGGAACCGCCTTTCGGCGTCGACGAGCCCCTAGAAACGGTACGCGAACTGCGCGCCAAAGATGTCGACCGAGCCTTTGTAGTTTCCGACGACCTGCCCGTTGTTTGCCGGGGGTGTCGGATTGAGCTGATTGATAGGGGCGTCCTTGATGAAGAGATGCGCGTAGCCGAAGTCGAGCGTGCTCTGCTTCGACAACTTGTACTGGCCGCCAAACGATAGCCACAGGCGATTGTTGTCGGGCAGGCGTGCGGTTCGGTCGGTGTCGTTGACGGGCGTTTGGTCATACGCGAGGCCCATCTTCATCGACCAGGCATCGTTATAGCGATGAACCGCCCCGACGCCGACGCGCCAGGTGTTCTTGAAGTTTTCGGGGGTACTGCTCAACTGTCCGCCGGTGTCCAGGTTAATCGTCAAGTCTTTAATTTTCGACCAGCCAGTCCGACTCACGTCGGCAAGCAAAGTCCAGTCTGGATTCAGGCGATGCTCCACGGCGATCGACGCGGAATCGGGCATTTTGATGTCCGTGTTCACGTTTGCGCTTGCAAAAGGAAAGTTCGACGAAAATGTAGCGGTTCCCGTTAGATGGTATTTGATCGATGACCGGTAGGAAACGCCCAGCCTCGTGTCCGGAGCCACCTGGAACATCGCCCCGAGGTTAAAACCCCAACCACTCGTGTCCTTGGCCTTGATGTCGGCAAGTTCTTCGGACGCCCCCAGGTTAACGGCATTCGTGAACTCCGCGTCGATCGACTGGTAGTTGAGCCCGAAGCCGAGCGATACCGTCTGATTGAGCTTGTAAGAAACCGCGGGATTGATGTTGAGGGTTGAAATATCCGACTTGATCGCCTGGAACCGGCCCATCCAGGCCGGGTCGTATTCGGTCTTCAATCCGAAGGGCACGCTGACCCCGACGCCGACCTTCCAATCAGGCGCAAGATCCATCGCAAAGTACACGTTCGGAACCGCAGAGAGGTCTCCTGCGTTCCCACCATCGTTGCCCAGAGGTCTCGGGCCGGCGCCTGGCGTGGAACCTGAATCGCTGAACTTCGCGGACAGATTGATGAGCGCGAGGCCAGCAGAGACCTGCATTCCGGGCAGCAGGCTCATGCCTGCAGGGTTGTAGAAGATGATGCTCGCATCGTCCGCGGCCGCCGCGGCTCCCGCGTACGAGCTACCCAGACCGCTTGCACTCTGTTCGATCAGGGCGAACGCGGAAGCATGCGCCTGCGAAACGCCCCCGGCGAAAGCCCCCGCCACCGCGAGCGAAAGAGCGGTTTTTCTGATCCTGGTACCTGCCATGAGAATCTCCTCTTGAGCGTTAGCGTTATTGAGAGCCGAATGAGCAGCTGTCTTGGCCGCCGACACGATAGCATAACGTCATGGTCCCGCAAATGGGCGCTGCGCAGGCAAGCCGGCTTCGCCTGAGGGCGGGCCTCTCAGGCGAGGGTCACCCGTGCGAACTTGCGCTTGCCGACTTGCAACACGACCGTATCCCCCCGCTTCAGGGAAAGCCCCTTGTCGGTGACCTTCTCGCCGTTGATGCGCACGCCGCCCTGCTCGATCATGCGCAGGGCTTCCGACGCGCTGGAGACCAGCTGCGACTCCTTGAGCACTTTCGCAATCGCCATATCGGCGACTTTGCCCGGCGTCGATTTCCGATCGACGCGCTGGACCTGGACAGTAATTTCAGGAATGCCCTCGGGCGTCACGCCATGCTTGAAACGTGCCTCGAAATCGGCTTGGGCGCGCTCCGCCGCCCCGGCGCTGTGAAAACGAGTGACGATCTCGCGCGCGAGGAGTACCTTGATGTCGCGCGGGTTGCGACCGCCCGATACCTCCTTCTCCCACTTCGCAAGAGTTTCCAGGGATTCGAAGGAGAGCAACTCCAAGTAACGCCACATCAGCGCGTCGGAGATCGACATTAGCTTTCCGAAGATCGCCTCCGGAGATTCGCTGATACCAACGTAGTTGTCGAGCGACTTCGACATCTTGTCGACGCCGCGTATCCCTTCGAGAAGTGGCATCGTCAGGATGCATTGCTGTGGCTGATCATAGTGCTTCTGCAGCTCGCGCCCTACCAGCAGATTGAACTTCTGGTCGGTCCCCCCGAGCTCGATATCGGATTTCATCGCCACTGAATCGTAGCCCTGCATGAGCGGGTAGAGAAACTCGTGGATGGCGATGGGTTGGTGGGCCGCATAACGCTTGCCGAAATCGTCGCGCTCGAGCATTCGCGCAACCGTCCATTTTCCAGCCAACCCTATCAGACCGGCTGCCCCCAGCTCGTCAGACCATCTGGAGTTGAACAGGACTTCAGTCTTGTTGGCGTCCAGGATCTTGAAAACCTGATCTTGATAGGTTTTCGCGTTCCGCAGGATCTGCTCCCGCGAAAGCGGCGGTCGCGTCGCGTTCTTGCCGCTCGGGTCACCGATCATCCCCGTGAAATCTCCGATGAGGAACTGGACGTGATGGCCCAAGTCCTGAAATTGGCGCAGCTTGTTGATCACCACCGTGTGCCCGAGATGCAGGTCGGGCGCAGTCGGGTCCAGTCCTAGCTTCACGCGCAGTGGCCGCCCGGATTTGAGCCTTTCCCGCAACTCGGCCTCGACGATCAGTTCATCGCAGCCGCGCTTGATGACTCTCAGTTGGCGATCGATGTCGCTCATGGGGGCTCAGATGGCTGACCGGGCGGTTATTTGTTAGACTTTTTTGATTCAATCCGCTGCCGATCATGCATAACGACGAGGCTGGAATTGTAACGCGCTCCGGCGGAAGCCGCCTCCGATGGCTCGCGGCCGCCGTCGCCATGCCGCTACTCGGCGTCGTAGCCGCCTTCGGCACCGTCGCGCACGTCCCGGAACCGGTTCCCGTCCGGACCGTCGTCGAGGAGCTCGCCCTGTCCGCGACCCCGATCGGCGACTCGGGAACGATTATCTACTTTCAGGAAGATCGCTTCAGACGCAACGACACGCTGGCCGCTCTGATCGAACGGCTCGGGGCCGATGGGGAGGAAGCGGCGACGCTTCTGCGGTCTTCGCGTGCGGCGCGGCCGTTCCGCTTTCTGCTTCCCGGAACGACCGCCCAGGCAAAAGTCGACGAGGTCGGCAGGCTGCGCTCGATATCGTTCCTCACCGACAGGGACACGCTCCTCTCTGCGGATCGTTTCGGCGACGGATTCGTCAGGTTCGAGCAGCAGGCCGATGTAGCACGAGGAATAGAGATGAAATCGGGCGAGATCAAGACCTCCCTCTTTGCAGCGACCGATGCCGCGGGGATTCCGGACAGCATTGCGGTCCAATTTGCGGACATCTTTGGCGGCGAGGTGGATTTTCATCGCGATCTGCGCCGCGGAGACCGCTTTGGGGTCGTTTTCGAAACCTTTCACCACGGCGGCAAAACGATCCGATTCGGGCGGGTGCTCGCGGCCGAATTCTACCGCCAGAGGAAAACGTACCGCGCCGTATGGTTTCAGGATCCCTGGGGAAGGGGCGGTTATTACACCCCGGACGGCGAGAACCTGCGCAAGGCATTCCTGCGCTCGCCTCTCGAATTCTCGCGCATCACCTCCGGGTTCGGTCTGCGCCGGCATCCGATTTTCCACCAGTGGCGCGCGCACCAAGGGGTCGACTATGGAGCCCCGGTCGGAACAAGGGTGAAGTCGACCGGCGACGGTGTCGTGTCTTTCGCGGGACGCCGCAACGGGTACGGAAACCTCATCGTGCTCAGGCACCACGGGGGTTACAGCACGTACTATGCGCACCTGAGGAAATTCGCGCTGGGGTTGAGGACGGGCAGCCGCGTGGTCCAAGGCGAAATCATCGGCTACGTTGGGCAAACCGGCTGGGCGAGCGGCCCCCATCTCCATTACGAATTTCACCTGGGCGACCAGAACCAAAATCCGCTGACCATGGCTTTCCCTGCGGCGCAGCCGATTCCCGCGATCGAACTGGCCGCATTCAAGCGCACCGCCGATCCGGTCATCGCGCGACTCGATCTTCTGAAAAGCGGCGACTTAGCGCTGCTCGAGTGAGCGGTTCGACGAGATCGGCATCTTCCGAAATCTACATCGGTTTGATGTCGGGCACGAGTCTCGACGGCGTCGATTCTGTCCTCGTCGACCTGCAGAGCCGGCCCCTTCTTTTGGGTGTCGGGTTCCTACCGTATCCGAAGACCTTGAAAGGCATCTTGCTCGCCCTGCACGAGACATCCGGCGACGAGCTGCATCGCGCAGCCCTTGCGGGGATCGAACTCTCGAGGCTCTACGCTAGGGCGGCCGAACGCCTCCTTGAGAAACGCGGCGTCAACGCGCAAGCCGTATCCGCCATCGGTTGTCACGGGCAGACAGTGCGTCATCGGCCGGGGTCCGGATATAGCTTGCAGCTTGGCAATCCTGCGTGGCTTGCCGAGCGCACAGGCATTACGGTGGTCACCGATTTCAGGAGCCGCGACATCGCTGCCGGCGGGCAGGGTGCACCGCTCGTACCTGCGTTTCATGCGGCCGTTTTCCGGAATCCGCGCCATCACCGCGTCATCGTGAATCTCGGCGGTATAGCCAATCTGACCGATCTTCCCCGCAAAGGTCCGGTTACAGGCTTCGACACAGGACCCGGCAACGTTCTACTCGACGCTTGGACGCATGAGCGATTCGGCCTCGACTTCGACCGCGGCGGGGCGCTTGCCGCCCGGGGGCGGCCGGTCGCATCCTTGCTGAAGAGGCTTCTCGCCGACCCTTACTTTCACCGCTCACCACCCAAGAGCACGGGCCGCGATCGATTCAGTTTCGATTGGTTGCGTCGGTTCGGCGTCGGAAGGCACCGTGCCGAGGATGTGCAAGCCACGCTGGCCGAGCTTACGGCGTGCAGTGTCGCCAAGGCGATTGCAAGGCACTGTCCCGGCGCAGAGGAGGTTTACCTCTGCGGTGGCGGAGTACGCAACCAAGACCTGGTGATGCGCATCACCCGGGCACTACCCGGCGTGAAAATCGCCTCGACCGAACGCCTCGGAATTCATCCGGATTGGGTGGAAGCGATAGCCTTTGCGTGGCTCGCGCAGCGAGCGCTGAAGCGAGAGACCGGAAGTCTTCCCGAGGTCACCGGTGCGAAGAGGCCGCGGGTGCTCGGTGCGATTTACGCGGCTTGACCCACGGCTGGCTATTGCGAATAAAAACCCAAAACAAAGCGAAGACCTAAGACCTCCGCTTCAGAATCCCAAATGGACTTTACGCGGAGAACGACGAACCGCACCCGCAGGTGCTCGTCGCATTGGGGTTTTTGATGACGAATTGCGCGCCCTCGAGGCCTTCGGTGTAGTCGATCTCGGCGCCGACGAGATACTGGTAGCTCATCGGGTCGATGAGCAACATCACCCCGTTTTTCTCCATCACCGTGTCGTCGTCGCTCTTTACTTCGTCGAAAGTAAAACCGTACTGAAACCCGGAGCAGCCGCCACCCGTGACAAACACGCGCAGCTTCAATTCGGTGTTGCCTTCCTCGTCGATCAACTGCTTGACTTTGTTGGCGGCGCTGTCAGTGAAAACAAGCGGCGCGGGCATCTCTGCGACAGCATTCATGTCTCAACTCCTGTTGCAAACCCCATTATCGGACCGGGACCTGAAGCGGTCAACCGTGCCAGCCACGTAGATGGGGCCGCAGGCACCGGGATTCAAGCCGGAAGAAGTCATTGCCGCCCGTTAGATCGCGGGCTTGCTCGTCGCGAGCTTCAACTCCACGGTCTTGGCTTCGCCCGAGCGGTGTACCAGATGCCCCTCGACTATGGCGCCGAGATGCATCTCGAGGCTGTTGTAATGCACATCTCCCTTGACCCTGGAGCGCGACTGGAGTTCGAGGAATTCGGCCACGTACACGGGCCCCGTGATCTCGCCGTTCACGACTAAGTGCGATACGCTGATTTCCCCTTCGATGCGAGCCTTTTCGCTCAGCACCAAAGTCGAAGGTTCGTCGGAAACGGCAGTTACATTGCCGACGACTTCGCCGTCGACACGGAGGCCTCCGGTGAAGTTGACGTTGCCTTCGATCTTCGTGCCGACGCCGATCAGGCTGTCGATCCGATTTTGCGGCTTGCTAGGCTGCTTGCGAAACATAGCGCTTCCTACTGGCTAAGAAAGGTTGATGTTTTGGCTGGCACGAGCCTCGCTGGACCCGTTCTCCAGGATACGCGCCTGTACGGTCCGCACTTTGGCCCCCGCCGGAACCCGAAACGTTCCCTCAACTCGACGAAAGTACTTGAAGTTGAGCTTAAAAGCAGTGCTGCCTGTCTCGGCTGACTCGGGGATGATGATTGTAGCATCCCTGCCCTCCTGCTGCATCTCCACCACAAGCTGCAAAGACCCGTGAAACTCGCGGTCAAGCCTGCCACCCTGAAGGACGAGCAGCCGGTAGCGAAACTCACCGGGAAGCACGTCACGTTCGACTTTGAAGCGGTGGATACTGACTTTCTCGCCGCGTCGTTCGCTCGGGACGAGATTTTCGAAAAAGGCTAGATCCTCCTTGAGTCTGTTGTTTTCGTCTTCGAGGGTCTTCACCTGAGAGGCAAGCTGGGCCTGCGCAGTTTGCTCGATCTTCAGTCGCGACTCACTGGCGTTGGCGATCGAGCGCAACCTCGCCGCTTCGCTTTCGAGCCGCCCCATCGATTCGCGAAGCCTGGCGAATTCGTTTTGCAGCTCGCTACGATCGAAACCGGCGAAACGACGCCCGGCGTCGTACATCCACGCCGCCAGCGCAAGCGCGAACGAGAGGAACACCAGCATACCAAGCCAGCGCCAATACCAAGCGACGTGTGTCTGGACCGTCATCTTCGGCGCAGAAATTCCAAAGCGCTGGCGGAATTGTTTGAGAAGCTTGGACATTGGATTCTTCGCCGTCGAGTCAGGGCACAATGGCCAGGTGCGAGAGACCCATCGTTTCCTCGAATCCAAACATGATATTCATATTCTGTACCGCTTGTCCCGAGGCACCCTTCACCAGGTTGTCGATCACCGATACAACGACAAGGATATCTCCCCCATTCGGGCGATGGATCGCGATACGGCAGGTATTGGTGGCCCGCACCGAGCGCGTATCCGGTTCGCTTCCGACAGGGAGCACATCGACGAAGGGCTCCTTGCGGTACCGATCTTCGTAAAGCTTCTGGAACTCCATGTCAGCGGTGATGCGCGCATACAGAGTCGCGTGGATGCCCCGAATCATGGGCGCCAGATGCGGCACGAATGTGAGGCCCACGCTCCTCCCTGCGGCTGCGTACAGCTCCTGCCGAATCTCTGGCCAATGCCGATGGCCGGAAACGCTGTAGGTTTTGAAATTATCTGAAGCCTCGGAGAACAGGAGATGCTCTTCGGCTTTCTTGCCGGCACCGCTCACCCCGGACTTTGCGTCGGCGATCAGGTGATCGAGGTCGACGGCCCGGGCCTCCGCAAGGGGCAACAGGCCGAGCTGGACGGCGGTCGGATAGCACCCTGGATTCGCTACCAGGCGTGCGCCCTTGATTTTTGCGCGATTCACCTCCGGCAGACCGTACACTGCCTGGGCGAGAAGCTCAGGCGCGGCGTGCTTGACCTTGTACCACTTTTCCCACTCAGCTACGTTCTTAATGCGGAAATCGGCCGAGAGATCGACGACGCGCACGCCGGCCTCGATAAGCGCCCTCGCCTCACCCATTGCGACAGCGCTCGGCGTCGCGAAAAAAACGACATCGCACTTGGCAAGGTCGGACTTCAACGGATCCGAGAACGCTATCGCCACGACCCCCCGCAAGCTCGGAAAAACCTCCGCCACCGCAATGCCGGCCTCCTTGCGCGAGGTGATCGCGACGAGTTCCGACTGCGGGTGGCGCGCGAGGATGCGCAGCAACTCGATCCCGCTATATCCGGTCCCACCCACGATGCCGACCTTAATCATCACTGCCTCAGAAAAGCTAGTCTACCTGTCGGGCTCCTTCGAATCGCGTCCCGTTCCGGCTGAAACGGGACCCGCAAACAAAAAAGCCGCCCGGAAGGCGGCTTTCCTGTGCCAATCTCTGAACATCAGCGTTTGGAATATTGCTTGCGCCGCCGCGCCTTATGCAAGCCGACTTTCTTTCGCTCGACCTCGCGCGCATCGCGAGTCACCAAGCCCGCCTTGCTCAAAAGGGGCTTGAGCGCCGGATCGTACTCGATCAGCGCTCGCGTCAGGCCATGGCGCACCGCCCCCGCCTGGCCGAACTCTCCACCTCCCGATACGTTTACCATGACGTCGAACTGGGTCAGCTTGTCGGTCAGCACAAGGGGCTGGCGCACGACCATTTGCCCGGTCTCGCGCGCGAAGTATTCGTTCGCCGGACGGTCGTTCACGACGAAGTCACCCTTGCCGGCCCTGATGAACACCCGCGCTACGGAACTCTTACGTCGGCCCGTTCCATAATAATATTGCCCTATCATGCGTTGATCTCCAGTGCTTGGGGCTGCTGCGCCGCGTGCGGGTGCTCCCCACCCGCGTAGACTTTCAGCTTCTTGAGCATCGCGTAGCCGAGCGGCCCTTTGGGCAGCATCCCTTTGACCGCAATCTCGAGCGCCCGAGTCGGGAACCGCGCCTGCATCTTGGCAAAGGTGGTCGAGTAGACCCCACCTGGGTAAGTGCTGTGGCGATAGTAAGTCTTGGCCTCGCCCTTGTTCCCAGTAACACGCAGCTTACCGGCGTTCACGACAACTACGTAATCCCCGGTGTCGACGTGCGGAGTAAACTCCGGCCTATGTTTGCCGCGTAGTCGCCGAGCGATTTCGGCGGCAAGTCGCCCGAGCACCTTGCCACTGGCATCGACCAAATACCAGTTGCGCCTGACCTCATGCGGTTTGGCGGAGAAAGTGGGCATGGCTTTGGAATTCCTGGGTCCAGTATACGACGAAAGCGCGTGATTTTATTGAAGAAGTAGCAAAGTGTCAAACGCATTTCAGAGGGGCGGCTCCCAAAAAAAAGCGCAACCCCGAAAGGTTGCGCCGAATCCACCAAAGGAGGAGGGTGGAGGAGACAAACTTGTCGAGCGCCCAAAATGGCTTCCGAACGCCCGGTACGAAGACATTATGAAGGTAGAATTGGTGCGGTGCAAGAATATTTTGGTGCGGTGCGGTGAGAAAACGAGCCCAAGATCAGGAACCATCGAAATAAACGCGTATTCAACCAATTAGTGTTGAGTGCTTGGTTCGATTTGATAGCGAGCGAAAATGGAGTGCAAAGTCAGATGGGTCGGCCCCGACGGCATGACCTTCGTCGCCGAAACTGAAAGTGGCCATGCTTTCGTCATGGACGGTGCGCCCGAGGGCGGAGGGCGTAACCTGGGGCCGCGGCCGATGGAGACGGTGCTCGCCGGAACGGGCGGCTGTACCGCCTACGACGTGGTGCTGATCCTCAGGAAGAGCGGCCAGAGCATTTCCGCGTGCGAGGTCTTGCTAAGCTCCGAGCGCGCGGAAACCGATCCCAAGGTGTTCACCAAGATCCACATGCACTTCGTCGTACGAGGCAGAGATCTGAAACCCTCGATGGTCGAAAGCGCGATCAAGCTCTCGCACAACAAATACTGCTCGGCTTCGATCATGCTCGGCAAAACCGCGCAGATTTCGCACGACTACGAAATTCTTTCCGATTGAGACCGCGCGTGCGCTAGATCCAGTACGAGAACCTTGTCATCAAGCGTGCGGCGAAGCGCATGCCGAGTCTGGCGGGTTCAGGTAGCTCGCGTGCCCCGAGCGCTTCGGCCGTGCGCCGGTGTCCGGCCTCTTCCCGTTGCATGTTCTCGATCACGGCCCGCGTCTTGGCGTCGCGACCCCCGAGTCTATCGATGTGTCCTTGCAGGTGCTGCTCGACCTGCCGCTCGGTCTCGGCGAGGAATCCGAGATTCCAGAGCTCGCCCAATCGCCCCGAGGCATAACCCAAAGCCAGCGAACCCGCGTACCACAGGGGGTTGAGCAGGCTCACCCGGCCGCCGAGCTCGCGTACGCGCTGAGCGCTCCAGGCGAGATGATCGGCCTCCTCGCGCGCCGCCTTTGCGAGCGCGTCCTTGATGTCATCGTTCGCCGAGGCGAGTGCCTGGCCCTGGTAAAGAGCCTGGGCACACACCTCCCCGCAGTGGTTCACGCGCATCAGAGCCGCAGCATCGCGGCGCACGTCGTCGCGAAGATCCTCCTCGGCGACGACATCAGCCGGACTGGGCCGGCGCGCGACCGGCTCGCCGTACAGTGTCCGCAAGGCCTTGTCGAACTCGAGGATGCAGAGGTCCAGATCGAAGCGCCTGTCGTTTGGGATTTCCATTGAAAACTCCTCTCCGGGGTTCCGATGATACCCCCGGAACCCTCGGCTCCTCCATCGCAGCAAATCGCAGGCAAAAAAAAAGGCGCCCGAAGGCGCCTTTGGTCTGTTGCTGTTTCTGCTACGTCAGAACACGTGCTGCATGCCGATCGCCAGGGTCGTCACGTCCGTGCCCGCAGCAAGACCGCCGTTGGTGCCGGTGCCCTGGTTCGCTGCCGGTCCCGGTCCGTTCCCGGCCGGGCCAGCAATGTAGTAATAGTTCGTGCTGATCCCGTTATCGATCTTGTTGTAGACGAAGTACATCTTGGTGCGCTTGGACATGATGTAGTCGTAGCCCAAGGTCATTTCTTTCGCCTTTCCCGCGTCGCCGCAGGCCGCGCTGCCGATCACCAAGTTCCCGGTGCCGGTATTGGGATTGAAAGCGGCCGGTTGAATGCAGCTCTTGCCGCCCGGGGTCGCGCTATAACTCAACCACACCTGTCCGGGACCCGCGTTGACCCTGCCGTTGACGACAGCGGACTTCACGTCCATCTTGTTGTTTACGGCACTCGCTGCGGCGTTATTGGCATATTTCAGCTGTTCCAATCCGGCGCCGATCTCAGCTATGCCGAAGTTCCACTTGATACCGGCCTGGACCGCGCTGTCTTTCGGATTCACCTCCCCGCCGACGGCCGTGTTCGGACGCAGTCCTTGGTGGGAATCAACCGCGAGGGTGAGCGCCAGGGGTCCGCGCGCCCAAGTGAGGTTGCCCGAATACTCTTTCGGTTTCGGCACGCCGTTGGGGAAAGCGCTCGCGGGCGACTGGTAGTTCGCCAGTGCCGTCATCAGCCTGAACTGCAGGCCGGCGAACACCGGCGACCAGTACTGGATCGAGTTGTTGACCCGGCGCGACCAAGCGGTGCCGTTGGACGTCGCTTCGGTCACGCACACACCATTGGCGCCAGTCGTGACGCTGCCCGTTGTATTGCCTACCGTGGTCGTGCACAGCGGATTCGTAAGAGCGCCGGTCGTGTCGCCGTTGCCCACGATGACACCGCCAGCCGAGAAGCCACCCGAGGTGAGCGAGTTCCACGTGAACATACTAACCTTGTAAGGCGTGTCCCAGATGCCGAACATGATGTCGCCGAGGGCGCTCGAGACGCCGAGACCCGAATTCCGGCCGCCGAAGTGAGAGCCCGTGGTCGCCGCGGAGTCCAGACGTCCATCCGGCCATGCGCCTGCTTCGAGCTGGAACCACGCGGCCGTGCCGCCGCCCAGGTCTTCCCGGCCGCGCACGCCGATTGCATTGCCCGCCGAATGGATGTCGCCTTTTTTCACTTCGCTAATCGTCCCGGAGCCGTTGCTTGAGAACTTGTTGCTCATGATCGCTTCATCGAGGCGCCCGTAGAGCGTGATGCCGGCATTCGACGCCACCCCCGCCGTGGGTGCTCCCGTGGTAATCTGCGCTACCGCCAGGCCCGGGGCAGTCACCGCGCCAGCCACTGCGAGTGCCATCAGTTTCTTGTTCATCAATATCTCCTCTTCATATTTGACTCGAGGGCAGCCGCACCGCACCGCCCGCTCTCACCCCTGAACCGGGCTGTTGCAATTCTGCCAATCGAACCTTTCAAGCTCAATAGAGAACTGTGAATTTTTACGCATCCGGGACCTCGCGATGTTGCATTTTCGCAACACCAATGCGATACCTCAATTCGAATCAAAAGGTTAAGAATATGCGGGCAAGCTCGCTTCCGGGGTCATCGGCCCGCATCAGGGCCTCCCCGACCAGGAACACCTGAACGCCCCCTTGTCGCAGCTGCGCTGCATGATCGGCGGAGAGAATCCCGCTCTCGCTCACTGCGATTCGCGGTCGCGAAATCCGCGGCGCCAATCCGAGGGTCGTTTCGAGCCGAGTCTCAAAGCTGCGCAGGTCGCGGTTATTGATGCCGATCAGCGGGGTCGCGAGCTCGAGGGCGAGTTCGAGCTCGGCGCGGTCATGCACTTCTGCGAGCACTGCCATGCCGAGCGAAGCCGCCGCAGCTTCGAGCTCGCGCATCTGCGACAGCTCGAGCGCCGCAACGATGAGCAGAATGCAATCCGCACCCATCACGCGCGATTCGTACACCTGGTAGGGATCGATCACGAAATCCTTGCGCAAGGCCGGGAGGTCGCAAGCCGCGCGCGCCGCAACAAGATCCTCGGCACGACCCTGAAAAAAGCGTTCGTCGGTGAGCACCGAGAGGCAGGCCGCGCCGTGCTGCGCATAGGAGCGGGCGATCGCTGCCGGATCGAATCGCTCGCGAAGAACGCCCTTGCTCGGGCTCGCCTTCTTGATCTCGGCGATCACCGCCGGCTTCCCGGCGGTGATCTTCGCGCGCAGGGCGCCGACAAAATCCCGGGGTTTTCCCGCCGCTTCCGCCCGGCGCCGTGCAGCGGCCGCGCCCAGGGTTCTCTTCGCGCTTGCGATCTCCTCGGCCTTGACCGCGAGGATCCTGTCCAGAATGTCAGCCACGCGCGAGCTGCTGGGTGAATTTCACGAATGCATCGAGCTTGGAACGTGCGGCGCCGCTCTTGATCAAGTCGAAGGCCTTTTCCACGCCGTCCTCGAGACTCGCCGCTCTGCCGGCAACGTAGATGGCGGCTCCGGCGTTGAGCGCGACGATGTCACGCGCTGCTCCAGCTTTGTTTTCGAGCACCGCCACGACTACGTTTCGCGACTCTTCCACCGTCGTCACGCGCAGCGCTTTCGGATCGTGCACGGGCAAGCCAAACTTTTCGGGGTGAATCGCGTACTCGAGAACCTTGCCGTTCCTCAACTCCCCGATCATCGTCTGGCCGCTCACCGAGATCTCGTCCAAGCCTTCCAGGCCGTAGACGGTCATCGCGTGGCGCGCCCCGAGCCGCTGCAGCACCCGGACCTGGATTCCGACGAGATCGGGATGAAAAACGCCCATCAACTGCGTCGGCGCGCCGGCCGGATTGGTGAGCGGTCCCAGGATGTTGAACAGGGTGCGCACCCCAAGCTCCCGCCTCACCGCGGCGGCGTGTTTCATCGCCGCGTGGTGCGCAGGCGCAAACATGAAGCCCACCCCGATCTCATCGATGCAGCGGCCCACTTGCTCGGGCTTCAAGTTGATGTTCGCGCCGAGGGCCTCCAGCACATCCGCGCTGCCCGACTGTGAAGACACCGCGCGGTTGCCGTGCTTGGCGACGCGACCCCCGGCCGCAGCGCAAACGAACATGGACGCGGTCGAGATATTGAAGGTCTGCGCGCCGTCCCCACCGGTACCCACGATGTCCACCAGGTTGTCCGGATCCTTAACCGTCACCCGCGTTGCGAGCTCGCGCATCACTTGCGCCGCGGCCGTGATCTCGCCGATCGTTTCCTTCTTTACCCGCAGCCCCACGATGATGGCCGCGATCATGACGGGCGAGATCTGCCCACTCATGATCTGCCGCATCAGGTCGAGCATTTCGTCGTGGAATATCTCGCGGTGCTCGATCGTACGCGTCAGCGCTTCCTGGACCGTGATGCTCATGCCGCCTCCCGTTGCAGGAAATTTTTCAAGAGCGCGTGCCCATGCTCGGTGAGAAAGGACTCCGGGTGGAACTGCACGCCCTCCACGGCGAACTCGCGGTGGCGCACGCCCATGATCTCGCCGTCTTCGGATTCCGCCGTGATCTCCAGGCACTTTGGCAGGGTCGCCCGGCGAATCGCGAGCGAATGATAGCGGGTCGCCACGAAGGGACTCGGCAGTCCGCGAAACACCCCGAGGCCCGAATGGCTGATCGCCGAGGTTTTCCCGTGCACGACCTTGCCCGCATGCACGACCTCGCCGCCGAAAGCCTGGCCGATCGCCTGATGACCGAGGCACACGCCCAGTATCGGGACCCGGCCCGCAAACTCGCGTACGGCAGCGAGCGAGATCCCCGCTTCAGCGGGAGTGCAGGGCCCCGGTGAGATGACGATGCCTCTCGGCTTCATCGCGGCGATGTCCGCCGCCGCGATCTCATCGTTGCGAAACACTCTGACGTCCGCGCCCAACTCGCCCAGATACTGCACCAGATTCCAGGTGAAGGAATCGTAGTTGTCGATCATCAGGATCATGCCCGCCGGTCCATTCCGTTCGAAGCGATCTCCGCAGCGCACAGCACGGCCCGCGCCTTGGCACGGGTTTCCTGCAATTCGCTTTCGGGCACCGAGTCGGCGACGATCCCGGCACCCGCCTGCACGTGCATCTGGCCGCCTTTCACAACAGCCGTGCGGATCGCAATCGCCAGGTCCATATCACCGTTGAATCCCAGATAGCCTGCGGCACCCGCGTAGACGCCCCGCTTGTCCGGCTCGAGCTCATCGATGATCTCCATGGCACGTACCTTGGGCGCGCCGCTCACCGTTCCCGCGGGAAATGCCGCGCGGAACACGTCGAGGCAATCCAGCCCGTCCCGCAGCCTTCCTTCCACGTTCGACACGATGTGCATCACGTGCGAGTAGCGTTCGACTGTCATCGTTTCGGTGAGCCGGACCGTTCCCGTCGCGGCTACGCGCCCGACGTCGTTGCGGCCGAGGTCGGCCAACATCACGTGCTCCGCACGCTCCTTCGGATCAGCGAGCAACTCGCGCTCCAGCGCGACGTCCTCGTCTTGTGTCGCCCCGCGGCGGCGCGTTCCGGCGATCGGGCGCACCGTAACCGTACCACGCTCCAGACGCACCAGGATTTCGGGTGAGGCGCTTACCACCTGGAAGTCGCCGAAATCGAAATAGAACATGTACGGCGACGGATTGATCGAGCGCAAAGCCCGATACAGGGACAGCGAGGAGCCGGCAAACGGACGCGACAACCGCTGGGACAGCACGACCTGCATGATGTCGCCGTCGTGAACGTACCGGATTGCGCGGTCGACCGCAGCGCGGAAGCTGCCCGCGTCGAAATTCGATGCGACCTCCATTTCCGCGTCACGCGTCTCGGAAGGCGGTGACAAAGGCAATCTAAGCGCGCCCAGCAGTTCGCGCAGACGCGCTTGGGCGTCCTGCCATGCGCGCGGCTTGGTCGGGTCGGCATAGACGACGAGGTAGAGCTTGCCCGAAAGATTGTCTATGACCGCAAGCTCTTCGGACACCAGCAGCAGCATGTCCGGACAACCAAGCGCATCGGGCTTGAGCCATCCTCCGGCGAGTCGCGGCTCGATCCACCGCACCGTGTCGTAGCCGAAGTATCCGACAAGGCCCCCGCAGAACCGGGGCAGGCCGGGGAGTTCCGCGACGCGGTAGCGCGAAAGAAATTCGCGCACGAAGACGAGCGGATCGGCCGTCTGGGACTTCTCCACGATAACGTCTCCATGCATCACCGTCACCAGGCTCCCGACGGCCCGCAGCCTCACCGGGGCTGCCAGTCCAATGAACGAATAACGCCCGAAGCGCTCTCCGCCCACCACGGACTCGAGCAGATAGGTGTTGGAGCGATTGGCAAGCTTCAGGTAAAGCGATAGTGGCGTTTCGAGATCGGCGAAGGTCTCCGCGAGGAGCGGAACGCGGTTAAAACCCTGTGCGGCAAGCCGCTGGAATTCTACTTCGGTCATGACTGCTCCACGAAAACGTTGCGGGGTACTGCGGGGCGCGCGGGGCGCGCGAGCGACTGCAGACTAGCTGCGCCACCAGCGCCAACTGCGCGATTGCACCCGTTTCCCGTCGTTTT
>Ga0209377_1001293_pt1 | contig 16937 bp, 14 predicted proteins | sample GraSoiAngelo_141_FD_185898 | JGI IMG/M metagenome (GOLD analysis project Ga0209377, IMG submission 185898) | Grasslands soil microbial communities from the Angelo Coastal Reserve, California, USA - 14_0929_12_40cm (SPAdes) (version 2) | ecosystem: Environmental > Terrestrial > Soil > Grasslands ...
CCCTGCGCCATCGCCACGTCGAGCACCCTCCCCCTGCCCGTCCGGGCGCGCTCGACCAGCGCCGCCAGCACGCCGATCACCGCGTTCTGCCCGCCCCCGAAGAGATCCGCGAGCTGCACTGCCGGCACGCCGCCGTTGCGCGCGACGATCCCCGCAAGCGCGACGTACCCGATGTCGTGCCCCGCTCGATCGCGCCACGGCCCGCTCTGGCCGTAGCCGGAGATGCGGCAGATCACCAGCCGTCCCGGGTCCGCGAGGAGATCGGCGAACCCGAGCCGCTCCAGCACGCCGGGGCGGAAGGACTCGATGAGCACGTCCGTCACCGCGCACAGGCGGCGGAGCTCCGCCGCATCCGAGGAAGTCTTCAGATCGAGGACGATCGACCTCTTCCCGCGGTTCAGGGCGGCGAACATCCCGGCGGAAATCTGGCGCAAGTAATCGCCATGCTCGGGGTCCTCCACCTTCACCACGTCCGCGCCCAGGTCGCTCAGGACGAGCGAGGCGTACGGTCCGGGCAACAGCCGGGACAGGTCGAGGACGCGAACGCCGTCGAGCGGCCCGAACCGCACTCTGGGAGGGTTCTGCGGAATGACCGTGCTCAGGCATAGCCCCTAAGCCGCCGGGACAGGTCGAGGACGCGAACGCCTTCGAGCGGCTTACCCAATCACCTTCTGCAGTTTCATGGCGAGGCCCATGTCGCCCTTGATCTTCAGCTTCCCGCTCATGAACGCCATCTGCGGGTTCATCTTCCCGGAGACGATGTTCATGAAGTCGTTCGCCGCGCAGGTGACGATGCACTTCGCGTTTCCCGTCGAACCTGCCTGCACGCTGCCGGGCTCCTTCGTCAGGTCCACCGTCCAGACGCCGCCGTTCTCGCCGGTGATGTTGAACTCGTAGATCGAGTTCACCGCCTTCGAGGTCTCGGGCTTCTCGACAAGCTTCCTCGCGATCTTCTCCTCGAAGTAGGACTTGGGCGTCTGCTCGGCCATCGGCTCTCCGGCGGAAGAACTGAATGCCCATTCATTCAGCGGCCGCGGAATCTATCGGCGGGCCGGAGCAGTGTCAACGAAGGACGGAGGCGGCCGACCGCTCCCAGCCGAACAGGGGCGCGACGAGCCTGGCGAGCGCTTCCAGCCGCGCCGCCCGATCGGAGACGAACGGACCCGGCCCGAGCACGTTCGCGCCGGTCATCTCCGAGACCCAGCGCGCGTTGGTCGCCACCGTCGGATCATCCTCCGCGGAAGTCCGGTTGAGCACCACCGCCGCGAGGAGAAGCCCGCGCTGCTCGAGCGCGTCCACATTGAGGGCGCAGTGGTTCAGCGTCCCGAGTCCTGCCCGTCCCACCAGCACGACCGGAAGCCGCAGCCGCTCGGCGAGATCGAGGTTGGTCACGATCGCCAGCGCCGGCGCCCTGTCCGCAGGGTCCATCTGGTCGAGCGAAAGCGGCTCCCGCGCGAGCGGCACCAGCAGGCCTCCCGCGGCCTCCACCACGATCGGCGTGCTCGCCCGCGCGACCAGTTGCTCGATGCGCAGCAGGTCGATCTGTGCGCCCTCCGCCTCCGCCGCCACCAAGGGCGCGGCGGGGAGCCGGAATCGATAAGGGCAGACTTCGTCCAGGGACTGCGCGCTTCCGCACTCCTCGCGCAGCGCGAGCGCGTCCTCCGGCCGGTCGGGCTCGCATCCGGTCTCCACCGGCTTCAGCGCCAGCGGGCGCAGTCCCTTGCGAGCGAGCGAGGCGCAGATCGCGCGCGCGATCTCCGTCTTGCCGACACCGGTGTCGGTGCCGGCGACGAAGAAGCCCTTCACCCGGTCGCCTCGACGATCGACTCGCGAACACTGTCCACGAGGAAATCCACCTCGGCCGGCTTGATCGAGAGCGGGGGCATCAGCACCACCACGTTGCCCAAGGGCCGCAGCATCAGCTCCCGCTGGCGCGCGGCGAGCGCGACCTTGTGCCCCACCCGCTCGGCGTAGGGAAACTCCTCCTTCGTCTTGCGGTCGCGCACCAGCTCGATGCCGATCATCAGGCCGCGCTGCCGGATGTCGCCGACATGCGGCAGCTCGGCGAGCGGCGCGAGGCCTTCCGCAAGCCGCTGCGCCATCGCGCTGGCGTGATCGAGGGTGCGGTCCTCGTCGAACAGACGGAGCGAGGCGAGGGCGGCGGCGCAGGCGAGCGGGTTGCCGGTGTAGCTGTGGCCGTGGAAGAAGGTGCGCTTCGACTCGAACGGTCCGAGGAAGCTCTCGTAGACCGCGTCGGTGGTGAGGGTCGCTGCGAGCGGCAGGTACCCGCCCGTGAGCCCCTTCGCGAGGCAGAGGAAATCCGGCACCACCTCCTCCTGCTCGCAGGCGAAGAGCGTGCCGGTGCGGCCGAATCCGGTCGCCACCTCGTCGCAGATCAGCAGGACGCCGTTCTCCCTGCAGGCGCGCGCGATGCGCTTCAGGTAGCCCGGCGGGTGCGTGATCATCCCGGCGGCGCCCATCACCAGAGGCTCGAGGATCACCGCTGCGATCTCGTCGCGCCTTCCGTGGATCATCGATTCCGCCGCCAAAGCAGCGGACTCGAGGCAGTGCTTCGGCCCGGTGGGCCAGCGATAGGCGTAAGGCGCCGGGACGCGCAAGCAGTCGAACAGCAGCGGCCGGAAGATCTCGTGGAACAGATCGACCCCCCCGACGCTGACCGACCCCAGTGTGTCGCCGTGGTAGCCCTCCGCCAGTGCGACGAACTTGCGCTTCTCCGGCTTGCCCCGCTGCTTCCAGTGCTGGAACGCCATCTTCAGCGCGACTTCCACCGCGGTGCTGCCGTTGTCCGAATAGAAGACCTTGGTCAGGCCGTGCTCGCCCGGAGGGAGGCCGGCCCGTGGAGCCCGCGCAACGAGCTCCGCCGCCAGCTCGATCGACGGCGTCGAGGCGAGCCCGAGCAACGTCGTGTGCGCCACGTGCTCGAGCTGAAGACGGATGGCGCTGTCGATCTCCGGCCGGTGGTGTCCATGCACGTTGACCCACAGGGACGAGATCGCGTCGAGGTACTTGCGCCCGCGCGTGTCGAAGATCCAGGAGCCACGCGCGTGCTCGATGATCACCGGCTCGTCGCCCGGGAGCGGCTCGAGCCAGGTCTGCATCTGCGTGAATGGGTGCCAGAGATGCGCGCGATCCAGGGCGACAAGGCGCTGGTGGCGCGATTCAGCCTCCTCGATTGATTTCGGGATCTCACTCATCGAGCGAAGGTTTTAGCACGCGCGGAGCGCGGCGAGAGCGGCATCGATGTGCGCCTCGGTGTGTGTGGCGTTCAGCGCGAAGCGGATGCGGCTGGTGCCCGGCGGGACCGTGGGCGGCCTGATGGCCTTGGCGAGGATGCCCAGCTCGCGCAGGCGGGCGGCCGTCGCCAGCGCGCGCTCGGGCGCGCCCGCGAGAATCGGGAAAATCGCGCTGTCTTCGCGCGCGGTGACGCCGAGCGCACGGAGGCCGGCGGCGAAGCGGCGCACGTTCGTCCACAGCTGGGTCCGGCGCTGGTCTCCCTCCGCGCCGGCAAGGATCGTCAGGGATGCCAGCGCGGCGACGGCGAGGGCCGGCGGCAGCGCGGTGGAGAAGATCAGCGGGCGGGCGCGGTTGACGAGCAGGTCGCAGATCGCCCGCGAGGCGGCGACGTACGCGCCGGCCACCCCGAACGACTTGGAGAGCGTGGCCATGCGCAGATCGGCGGTGACACCGAGCTCGGAGCAAAGGCCGGCGCCGCGCGGGCCGAGGACGCCGGTCGCGTGGGCCTCGTCCACGACCAACAAGGCTTGCGCATTCGCGCAGACCTCGGCCAGTTCGCGGAGCGGAGCGCGGTCTCCGTCCATGGAGAAGATGGCGTCGGTGACGACGAGCTTGCGACGCGCCGGCGACCGCAGCAGGCGGGCGACCGCGCCGACATCGCCGTGCGGGTAGATCTCGATGCGCGCCCTGGAAAGGCGGCAACCGTCGACGATCGAGGCGTGGTTCAGGGCATCCGAGAAGATCAGGTCCTCGGGGCCGGCGAGCGCGGCGAGGAGGCCGCAATTGGCGGCGTAGCCGCTGCCGAAGAGGATTGCTGCCTCGGTGCCTTCGAACCGGGCGAGTTGCGCCTCCAGCTCGTGCTGCGGCAGGAAGTCGCCACAGACCAGCCGGCTCGCGCCTGCCCCGGCGCCCCACGCGCGCGCTCCACCGGCGAGCGCCTCGACGATGCGGGGGTCAGAAGCGAGCCCGAGGTAGTCGTTGGAGCTGAAGTTGATCAGCCGCTCCCCGGGACGCAGCTCGACCTCGGCCCCCGGCGGGGTCCGCAAAGGCTCCATCGACCGCAATAGCCCGCGCGCTCGGAGCGCATCCAGCTCGCTGCGCGCGATCTCGTCCGCTCCCGCCATCGCTCCGCACACTATCAGCGGAACGGGAACGCGCGCAGCACGGTGTGCGTCGCTCCGCCCTTGCCGAGGACGCTCTGCATCAGGCACGCCTCCCGCGTCGTCCAGCGGGCAAACTCGCCCGGGGTGATGGCCGCCAGCGCCCGCTTCGCCGACTGCTCTCCCCGCGGCCGCACCCGGGCGAACGTGAGATGAGGCCGGAAGGGGCGCTCCTCCAGCGTGAATCCGCGCTGGCGCAAGGCGGCACGCAGGCGCTCGGCGACCTCGATCAGCAGCGCCGCGCCGTCCTTCACCCCAAGCCAGAGGACGCGCGGCCGGGCTGTGTTGGGAAATGCGCCCGTTCCCGAGAGCGCCACCTCGAATGGCGCCCCTTCGCGCAGCGCCTCGCCCGCCGCCAGCGCCTCGTCCGGTCCCGGCTGCTCGCCCAGGAAAGCAAGCGTGAAGTGGAGTTGCTCGATGCGCGTGAAGCTCACGCCGTCTCCGCCCGCCTTCTTCGCCGCCTCGAGCGGCGCACGCAGCCGATCCTTCGCTTCGCCCGGCAGCGGCAATGCAAAGAAGAGGCGCATGAGTTATCCATGCAGTCCCATGCCCCGCAAAAGCAAGGCATCGACGCGCGCGCCGCTCCTGCCGCTTCCGCTCGTCGAGCGGCTGCTCTCCGCCGCCATGTCGCGCGGCGCCGACTTCGCGGAAGTGTACGTGGAGCGGAACACCACCACGGCCGCGACGCTCGACGAGGGCAGCATCAAGAGCGCGCAGTCCGGCTCGGTTACCGGCGTCGGCGTCCGCGCCATCCGCGGCGCACAGGTCGGCTACGCATATTCAGACGATCTCGATGAGGCAGCCCTGCTCCGCACCGCGCATACCGCCGCGCTGATCGCCGACGGCAACCGCGAGCCTGGACCGGTGAACATGTCGCGCACCCCGCTCCCCACCTACTACCAGGTGCGCACTCCGCTCGCTTCCATCGACGTGGCGCGCAAGATCGAGCTACTGCAGCAGGCCGACTCGGCCGCGCGCGCCTACGACCGGCGCGTGAAGCAGGTCACCGGCGGCTACGCGGACCAGACGCGCGAGATCCTCGTCGCCAATACGCTCGGTCACCTCGCCGAAGACCGGCAGGATCTCTGCCGCCTCTCGGTCCAGTGCGTCGCCTTCGGCAAGAACGGCGAACGGCGCACCGGCTTCTACGGCGGAGGCGGCCGCGTCGACTTCCGCTTCTTCGAGGATTTCTCGCCCCAGCAGGTGGGCCGCGAGGCCGCGCGGCAGGCGGTGGCCACGCTCGGCGCCGTGCCAGCGCCCTCGGGCCCGCAGACGGTTGTGCTCGCGCCAGGGTGGAGCGGCATCCTCCTCCACGAAGCGGTGGGACACGGCCTGGAGGCCGATTTCATCCGCAAGGGGACCTCGCTCTTCGCCGGCAAGCTCGGCGAAAAGGTGGCGAGCGAGCTCGTCACGGTGATCGACGACGGCACCGTCGCGGGAGGCCGCGGGTCGATCAACGTCGACGACGAGGGCAACCCCGGCGAGCGCAAGGTCCTGATCGAGAACGGGGTGCTCAAGGGTTACCTCTATGATCACCTGAACGCCAAGCTCACCGGCCAGCGCAGCACCGGCTCCGGCCGGCGGCAGAGCTTCCGGTACGCGCCTCTGCCGCGCATGACCAATACCTATCTCGCGCCGGGCGATCAGACGCCCGAGGAGATCATCTCTGGAGTCGAGAGGGGACTGTATTGTCGCCAGTTCGGCGGCGGCCAGGTGGACATCTCGAACGGAAACTTCGTCTTCGAGATCAGCGAGGCGTATCTGATCGAAGGGGGAGAGATCACCAAGCCCGTCAAGGGCGCGATGCTGATCGGCGTCGGACCCGAGGCGCTGAAAAACGTCAGCGCCGTCGGCTCCGACGCCTCGCACGATCCCGGCCTCGGCACCTGCGGCAAGGACGGGCAGGCGGTGCCCGTCGGCGTGGGACTGCCGACGGTGCGCATCGACAGCGTCACCGTCGGGGGCACCGGCGCATGAAGCTGCTCGATACCTGCGAGCTGCTGGTCACGCTCGCGCGCAAGGCCGGCGCCGCGGAGGCGGAAGCGTATGCGGAGCGGACGCGCGAGGCGTCGGTGCGGGTGCGCGACGGCGAGGTGGAGGAGCTCCACCAGGCATCGTCGAAAGGGATTGGCCTGCGCGTCATCTGCGGGCAGCGGCTCGGCTTCGCCTACGGGACGGACCTGTCGAAGGACGGCCTGAAGGGGCTCGCCGGGAAAGCCGTCGCGCTCGCCCAAGGCGCCGCGAAGGACCCCGCGAACGGGCTCCCGCGCGGCGCCCAGCTCGGGGCCGTTGCCGGGGGCGAATACGATCCGGCGATCGAGGAGATCGCGCCCGAATGGAAGCTGCGCGCCGCCAGGGAAGCGGAGAAGGCGGCGCGCGCCGAGGATCCGCGCGTGCGCAAGTTCGATTCCACCGGCGCGGGCGATTTCCTCTCGCAGGCGGCCATCGCCTCCAGCCAGGGCGCGCGCGGAGAGTCGCGCGCCTCTTACGCCTATGTGTACTGCTCGCCGGTCGCCGAAGCGGACGGGCAGCTGCAGACCGCCTCTTGGAGCGACACGCGCAGGACGCTCGCCACCCTTCAAAGCCCCGAGGAGATCGGCCGCATCGCCGCGCGGCGCGCCGCGCGCATGCTGGGCGCGCGCAAGCCGAAGACCCAGCGCGTTCCCGTCGTCTTCGATCCACAGATGGCCGCGGGGTTCATCGGCGGCGTCTCCGCCGCCGTGAACGGCCTGCTCGTGCACAAGAAGTCGAGCTTCCTCGGCGCGCTGATGGGCAAGCCGGTCGCGTCCAAGGAAGTGACGCTGGTGGACGACGCCACCCTCCCTCACGGCATCGCCACCCGCCCCTTCGATGGCGAGGGCGTTGTCTCCCGCCGGACACCGGTGATCGAACAGGGCGTACTCCGGAGCTTCCTGTACGACGCCACCACCGCGCGCAAGGCGAAGGCGAAGAGCACCAGCAGCGCGTCGCGCGCCTGGGCGAGCCTGCCGTCGATCGGCACCAGCAACTTCTATCTGCAGGCCGGCACGCAGAACCCCGAGGCGATCGTCAAGGGCGTGAAGAACGGACTGTACGTCACGGCCATGCTGGGCCGGGGCGCGGACGTGGTCACGGGCGATTATTCGCGCGGCGCGAACGGCATCTGGATCGAGAACGGCGAGCTGGCGTATCCCGTGCAGGAGGTCACCGTGAGCGGCAATCTCCTCGAGATGCTGCGCGGGATCGATGCGGTCGGCGACGACCTCGAGTTCCGGGCCTCGACGGCCTCGCCTACCATCCGCTTCGCGGAGCTGGTCGTCTCCGGCGCATGAGAGCGCTGCTCTTCGATCTCGACGGGACCCTCACCCACAGCGGCGGCGCCGGAAGCCGCGCTCTCGGCCAGGCGCTGCACGCGCGGCCGCGGGCAGCCGCCGAGCTGCGCAAGATGCGGCTCGACGGCATGACCGATCGCGCGATCGCGCGCGCGGTCCTCGCCGCCGAGGGGAACCAGGCAGTGCCGCTCGACGAGCGGCTTCGTGGCGTGACGGCGAGCGACATCGACGCCGTCCTCGTCCGTTACCTCGACGCGCTCGCCGTGCAGTGCGCGCGCCAGGCCTATGTCGCCCTGCCCGGCGTCTTCGTCCTGCTCGAGCGGCTGCAGGCGCGCGGCGGCGTTCTCCTCGGGCTTTGCACCGGCAATCTCGCGCGGGGCGCGGAGCTGAAGCTGACCTGCGCCGGTCTGTGGGGTTCCTTCCGTTTCGGCGGCTACGGCAGCGACGCGGAGCCCCGCGCCGAGATCGTGCGCACCGCCTGGAGCCGCGCTTGCGAGCTGGGGGCGACCGAAGGGCTGGTGATCGGCGACACCCCGCGCGACGTGCTCGCCGCGCACGACGCGGGGCTTCCCGCCTGCGGTGTCGCGACGGGACGCTACAGCGTCCACGAGCTCGCGGAGCACGGAGCAGAGCTGGTGCTGGCCGACTTCAGCGACGTGGAGCGAAGCGAGCGGCTGCTGCTCGGTCCATTGCGCTAGGAGCGCATCTCATGACCTCGGACCGAGCCAGCGGCGGAGCACCGGTCCAGGTCAGGCCATCGCGGTCCTGGACTTTTCGGTGCGAATTGGACCCGGCGCCGGGTGTGGCGTCGGCACAGTGCGCCGCTTCTTCGGCTGCGCCGGAGCGCCCTTTTCCGGAGCAGGCGCCGGCTTTTCGGCAGCGGCCGCGAGGAGAAAGAGCGCGACGAGCAGGATTCGCATTCCGTGATAGTACCGCCGGCCGCGAAAGGACTCCATGCCCCGCCTCGTCGTCTTCCTTTGCTGCCTCGCCGCGGCCGCATGCAGGAAAGCGTCGCCGCCTCGGCACCGGTTCTGCGATCAGGACCTCTCCGGGCTGTGGCTCAACTCGAGCGATCGGCATTTTGCCTACCGCTTTCGCGATGATGCCGGCGTGATCCGGGGCGAGTACCTGCAGCGGGAGGACGATGGCGGCCTGAGCAACCCCGTGGAGCCGATCACGTTCGAGCTGCGCCGGGGCGAGGACGCCGTTTCGGGCGTCATGCGCACCACAGGGGAGTCGCCGAGCGGCCGCGCTTGCCCGGTGGAGTTCGAGACCCGGGTCAGCGATTGCAAGCCGGAGGCGCTCCAACTGGTGGTGGAAGTCTCCGCGGCCATCGGCGCAGACTGCAGGCGCACTCCCGCGGAGGACGGCGGGATCGCTCCTCGCGATCTCCGAGAGTTCCGCTTCGAGCGCGCCGGGCGATGAACGCTCAGCCCTGAACGAGGAGCTCGAGCTCGGCGCGGACTTCGTCGGCGAGCGAGGGGTCCCCTTCGGCGAGACGAGCAGCTCGAGCCGCCCGGGCCGGATCGCCGCCCTGCTCCCGCAATGCGCGAGCGAGGGCGAGGTGGAGCGCGGCATCGTCCGGCGCCAGCACGGTCGCCCGCGTGAGCGCGAGGATGGCGCCGACCGGGTCCTTGGCGAGCAGCAGCGTCCCGAGCCGGGCATGCGCCCGGGCGTCGTCCGCGAGCCGGATCGCGGCGCGCAAGTGTTGGATGGCCTCGTCGCTCCGGTCCGCGCTCTCGGCGATGCTCGCTAGCCGGAGGCAGGCCAGGGATGCAAGGCGCGGGTCTTCCGCCGCGTCGCGCGCACGCAGGTACAGCTCTCTTGCGCCGGCCTCGTCCAGGTGCAGAGCGCGGTAGTCACCGAGCGCGAGCAAGACGTCGGGATCGTCCGGCCGCGCCTGGGCGAGGCGCTCCAGCGCGGCGAAGAGCGCCGGCATCCGCTCGCCTCCGATCGCGCGCTGGGCAGCGTGCAGCAGCGCGCGAGACGCGGCGGCGAGAGCGGGAAACTCCCCGGTCAGGGCGAGCAGATCGTCCACGCCCTCGCGACGGGCCGCACGACACAGGCGCAGGATGGCCTCGGCCGGCATCTCCGGCTCCATCGTGGCCGGCGGCGCCGCGGCGTCTTCACCCAGCGCCGCCAAGGTGCGCCGGGCGATCCGACGGCCGAGTTGCGCGGCGGCGCCGACCTGCACCCGCTCGTCCCACTGCTCCCGCACGGCACCGCGCGCGTCGGCGAGGAGCAGCTGCAGCGTGAGCCGCTCCCCGGCGCGCGTCAGGGTGGCCCCGAGCGCGAAGTCCGCTCCGAGCTGCCCGGCGGCATCGCCCAGCGAAGCGGCGGATACCTCCACCGGATCGACCACCAGCCGCGCGTCCGCCGACGGCCCGCACAGCTCCCAGGCCGTTTCCCCGGCGAGCCAGCGCGCGAGGTCGTGCGCCTGCGGATCGATGCCATCCACCGCAAAGGGCAGGACGGCGACGATCCTCACCGCAGCTCCGGCACGTGCTTGCGCAGGATCTGCTGCACGTCCTTGAGCTCGGCCCTGCGCTTGAGCGCGTCGCGCACGTACCGCAGCGAGCTGGGGATGTGCGGCAGGAACGACGGATTCTTCTTCACCCGGTCGATGAACACGAACCGCCCGGCGTCCTTCAGCTTGCGCTGCACCGTCAGCAGATCGAAGAAGGCGACGAACTCGCCGGAGTCGAGCCGCGGCCCGCCTTCCGCTACGAAGCGCTGCAGATAGCGCGCGAGCATGGCGTCGATGAGCGGCCGGTCCAGCTCTACGTAGCTGTCGCGCAACAGGGCGACCAGATCGTATTGCCGCGGCGCTTGCAAGGCGTCCTGGAAGTCGATCACCACCTGCTCGCCATTGGCGAGCACCATGATGTTCCGGCTCTGGTAGTCCCGGTGCGTGAAGCCGCGCGGCGCGCCGGCCAGCTCGCGGCAGATGCGCGCGAAATGCTCCCGCAGCGCCTGCAGCTCCGCCCCGGTCGGCGTCGCCCCGCGCGCGAGCAGCCCGTACTCGATGAAGTGCTCGAATTCCCAATGATACAGGTCGTAATCGAAGGCGCGCGACCAGGCGAAGCAGCTCGGGTCCGGGCTGCGCTCCGCATGGGCCCGCAGCCGCGCCAGCTGATCGATCGCATGGGTATACAGCTTCTTCCGATTCACGCCTTCCTGCAGCGCCCGCTCGAGGGTCCGATCGGTCAGGTCCTCGATCACCAGGAAGCCGTCGCGGGCCGCGTCGAGGAGGATGCGGGGAACGCGCACGCCGATGCGATCGAGGTACCGGTGCACATTGACGAATGGCAATTCTTGTGGCGCGTGATCCTTGCTCGCCTCTTCGCTCTTCACCGGATCCGGCGGCAGCTCCATCACGATGGCGTTGGGGCCCGTCATCCCGTGCACGCGCCAGTAGATGCGATTGCCCGCCCCTCCGGGCAGCCGCTCGACTCGCCCCGCCGGCTGGCCCGTCGCCGACGTGTAGGCGGCCTGCAGTTGTACTTCATTCATGTGTCGGGGCAGAGTAGCACGCACCGCCCGCGCTCTCCTGATCTATAACTCCTTCGTCCGGAGGAGCCGACGATGCCCGTCTTCCAGAACATCCTGCAGGCGATCGGGAACGTGCCTCTGGTGCGGCTGAACAAGGTCGCCGGTCCGGACGACGCGGCCGTCTACGCAAAGTGCGAGTTCATGAATCCCGGCGGGTCCGTCAAGGACCGCATGGCCATGTACATCCTCGACAAGGCCGAGCGGGAGGGCCGGCTGCGGCCTGGCGGCACCATCGTCGAGAACACCTCCGGCAATACCGGCATGGGGGTGGCATTGTGGGCGGCGGTGAAGGGTTACCGCTGCGTGTTCACCATGCCGGACAAGATGAGCACGGAGAAGATCAACGCGCTGAAGGCGTTCGGCGCCGAGGTGGTGGTGACGCCGACCAACGTCGCCGCGGAGGATCCGCGCAGCTACTACGAGACGGCCAAGCGCATCCACCGCGAGATACCGGGCTCATTCATGCTGAACCAGTACCACAACCCCGACAACATCGAGGCGCACTACCGCATCACCGGGCCGGAGATCGAGAAGGACTGCCGCACGGCCGGGTTCAACCTCGACTTCTTCGTCGCAGGGCTGGGCACCGGCGGCACCATGTCGGGCGCCGGCAAATACTTGAAGGAGAAGTTCCGCGGGATGCGGAACATCGGCGTCGATCCGGAGGGGTCCGTCTACCTCGACTACTTCAAGACCGGAAAGCTCACCCAGCCGCACGTCTACAAGGTGGAAGGCATCGGCGAGGACATGCTCTGCAAGGCGATGGACTTCGCCGTGCTCGACGACGTCCGCCGCGTCGACGACAAGCAGAGCTTCGTGATGGCGCGAAGGCTCGCGCGCGAGGAAGGCCTCTTCGGCGGCGGGTCCTCGGGCTCCGCGGCGCACGTCGCCGTCGATCTGGCCAAGGAGATCGGCGCGGGCAAGAACATCGTGGTCGTGCTGCCCGACAGCGGCTCGCGCTACATCACCAAGTTCTATTCGGACGAGTGGATGAAGGACAACGGCTTCCTCGATCCCACCGATCGGCTCGGCACCGTCGCCGACCTGCTCGGCGGAAAGAGGCCTCCGCTCTATACGGTGAAACCGACCGACCACGCCAAGCACGCCGTCGATCTGATGAAGCGGCACGGAGTCTCCCAGCTTCCGGTCGTCGAGGCCGGGAACAAGCCGGTCGCGATGCTGCACGAGGTGGACTTGCTGCAGGCGCTGATCGACGGGCGGCACAGGCTCGACGAGCCGATCTCCGCCGTCATGAAGCCGCTGGCCGGCGTCGTCACGCTGCGCACGCCGGTCTCGCGATTGAAGGAGCTCTTCGCGACCGACCACGTGGCGATCGTGAAGGACGGCGATCAACTCGCCGCCATCGTCACCAAGATCGACCTGATCGACTGGCTCGGCACCCGGGTCTCGATCCGCTGACCGCCTGCGTGTCGTCGTTCCGTTGCGGCCATTCTCGTATCGAGGGGTCCACAAGACGGTCGAGCTGCATTCCCTGCGCGGCGGAGTGATACATCTCCGCCCGCGCTCTGCTAGCTCTCAAACATTCTCCGGAAAGGCCTGACAGAATCCTCGCTTATCCGCCCTTCGGCCAAACTGAACCCTGGTTCCGAAGGCGCGACGCGTTCTTCCGCAGGCAATTGCTGAAGACAGCGGATCCCGCCGCCGCCGCAGCGGCAATCCCGAGCTGCTTCCTGGGCAGGTTCCGGGGCTCGAATCCGCCGCCGATCCCGATGGCCTCGACGCAAGCGACGCCCTGGCCCGAAGCGAACGCGATCCTCGGCCAGCCGGGTCAAGCGATGACCGCGTGCGCGCAGGACGAGCTGGCCTACTGAGCGCGTGAAAGCCTGGCGCGCAAGGCCCCGTCCAGCACCTTGGCGATGCGGTGGTGCGCTTCCGGCCCGGGATGTCCGTCGCCCACGATCAGCTCCGCCGGATGGACGTCGATGATCGCGAACGGCAGGTTCTGCTCGACGAACAGCGCGCTGACGATGGAGGCTTCCGCATGGCCGTCGAGCGCCCGCTCGGCCCCGATGGAAAAGATGACGAAGAGGGGCTCGGCGCCGTGGGCGCGCGCGGTGCGCGCCGTTTCGCGCAGGACCGCTGCCGTCAGTTGCATCGACTCGCGCAGGTCCGCCTCGCTCATGTACGGCAGCTCGTTCACGAACAGGTCGCGCAGGCGCAATGCCGCGAGGAACCTGCGCGCCGGCGGGACCAGCGCCAGCGCTCCGTCGCGAAGCACGAGGCGACCCCGGTAGTCCTGTACGTTGCGCGACAACATGACGGGGACGAAGGTCGTGACGGTCAGCACGGGCCGCTTGAGCCGCTCGAGCGCGTCCTCGAGACGCAGGTACGCTTGATCGGATCCGTACCCGCCGCACGCTACGTTCACGACTTGAAGGCCCAGGTCCTTTCCCATCTGCGCCGCGAACGTCTGCTCGTACGGCACCCCGTGGCCGACCGCGATCGACTCGCCGGAAACGACGAGCGACGGCAGCTCCGGATCGGGTGCGCCGGCGTCGCTCGCGGCGCGGTCGCCCCACGCGTCGATCGCGTACGCGATGCGCCTCTCATTCGGACCGAGGACAGTCGTCCGAGAGGGCAGCAGCACCCAGCCGAATCGCGGATCTTCACGGCCGAATCGGAACTCGAGTTTGAGCGACCTCCAATAGGCAGTCCCGTGCTCCTTCAGGCGGAGCACCACCTCGGAGGTGGCGAGCGCAAGCACAACGGCGAGCGAGATGCGGAGCCACCCGGCAAGGCTCGATCGCGCCACACCGCGACCGAGCGGCCACGCCAAAGCGAGCAGTACGAGACCGCACACCGCCGCCGCGATACGCGTATCAGACACCCACGCGGGCGCCCACGGGTAGTACCAGGGCAAGAGGACGTGGCGCTCGAACCAGCGACCGTCGAGCACGCGCGCGGCGACCAGCAGCGCGGCGCCGCAGGCGGCGCAGACGGTGGTGGCGATCCAGCGCACGTTCCGCGCAGCTTAGCGTGTGCTACCGTCCCGGGCATGACGAAATCGTTCGTCCTCCGCGTTCGAGAGGTCGTGAGCGTGGACGGCGACGGGGCCGTGGGCGGCGCACCTATCGCAAGAGCAGCGCCGCGAGCGCGATGGCCAGCGGCACCACCAGCGTGGCGAGCGTGAGGACGAGCGCGGCCGGGCGACCATTCCGGGTCGGGCGAGGATTCGGACATCTTGTCTCCCCTCTGCGCGAGCGTGCTATGCAGGGCGCCACATGAGCACCCGCGACAGCGACCACTTCGAGACCAAGGCCATCCACGCCGGTCAGCAGCCCGATCCGACCACGGGCGCCGTGATGACGCCAGTTTATCTGACGTCCACGTACGCGCAGTCCGGCCCCGGCGAGCACAAGGGCTTCGAGTACTCGCGCACTCGCAATCCGACGCGCGACGCGCTCCAGGGCTGCCTCGCCGCGCTGGAGAGCGGGAAGCACGCTCTCGCCTTCGCCAGCGGGCTGGCGGCGACGGACGCGGTGCTGCACCTGCTCTCCTCGGGCGATCACGTGGTGCTCAGCGACGACCTGTACGGAGGGACCTTCCGCCTCGCGGACAAGGTGTTCAAGCGGCTGGGCATCGAGCAGACGTACGTCGACGTCGCCGACCTGCGCGCAGTGGAGGCCGCGTTCCGCCCGAACACGAAGCTGCTCTGGGTGGAAACGCCAACCAACCCCATGCTGAAGATCTGCGATCTGGCGGCGCTCGCGGAGATCTCCCGCAAGCGCGCGGTGATCTCCGTCTGCGACAACACGTTCGCCACCCCGTTCTTCCAGCGGCCCCTGGAGCTGGGGTTCGACGTCGTCGCACACTCGATGACCAAGTACCTGAACGGCCACAGTGACGTGGTCGCCGGCGCGCTCGTGCTGCGACGTGACGACCTGCACGAGAAGCTCGCGTTCCTGCAGAACGCGGTCGGGGCCGTGCCCGGCCCGCTCGACTCGTTCCTCGTCCTGCGCGGGCTGAAGACCCTGCACGTGCGCATGGAGCGGCACGACCGGAACGCGCGCCTCGTGGCGGAAGCCCTCAAGCGCCACGCGAAGGTGGAGCGCGTCACCTGGCCAGGTCTCGCCGAGCACCCGCAGCACGCGCTGGCGCGCAAGCAGATGACGGGGTTCGGCGGAATGCTCACCTGCGTGGTCAAGGGCGGGCTTCCCGCGGCGCGAACGTTCCTCAAGGCGTTGCGGCTGTTCGCCGTCGCCGAGTCCCTGGGCGGCGTGGAGAGCCTGATCGAGCACCCGGCGATCATGACCCACGCTTCGGTGCCGCCGGAGACCCGCCGCAAGCTCGGGATCGACGACGGCTTCCTCCGCCTCTCCGTCGGGATCGAGAACGGCCAGGACCTCGTCGACGACCTGGTGCAGGCGCTCGACCGCGTTTAAGTCGCCAGCTTCAGCGGCGGCGGCTCCTTCTCCACCAGGTACTCGAACTGCCTGCGCAGTTCCTCCGGGCTCATCTTGATCGTCGCGGCGATCTTCCCCACCAGCGCCGCGTCGTCGAAGTCGTCCCGGCGCAGCCGGATCATGTACCGCCGCGCGATGGCGTAGCGGTCCGAGTGGATGTCCACCAGGCGCACCCGGGCGCGGCCGGTCTTCGGATCCAGCAGCTCCGTGAAGGGCACCGGGACAAAGTGGCCTCCCTGCACCGAGACCATCGCCTTGTCTCCGCCGGAGAGCAGGTACTTCGTGGCGCAATAGCCGAGATCGCGCGTGTACTCCATGTCGTAGGGGATGGGATCCGCGCAGCGCAGCTCGTAGCCGATGTTCTTCGATACCAGCGTAGCCTTGATGCCCAGCGAGGCGAGGCGCGCGGAGACCTGGTGCTTGAGGATCTCGCCGATGTCGACTTCCGCCAGCCGGACGTGCCCGTGCTCGTCGCGCTCGACCTCGTCCAACCCGGAGAGGTCCTTGGGATCGACGCTGAGCACCAGACCTTCCGCGACCACCGCCACGCCATCGCGCCGGCCCATCGCCAGCCGCTTGACCACGGCCATCGCCAGCGTATCGACGAAGAGCCGCAGCGGAACGCCTTCGCCGAACTCCTCGCTGATCAGCGTGAGCGTCGCGCCCACCGACTTCCCGATGCCCAGCGCGAGGTGGCCCGCCTTGCGGCCCATGGCGACGACGATGTACCAGCGCGAGGTGGTGTAGGCGTCCACCATGAGATTTTTCACGAGCTCGACGCCCAGGTGCCGCGCGGTCTGGAAGCCGAAGGTGTCGATGTGCGGCGGCAGATCGAGGTCGTTGTCGATGGTCTTCGGCACATGCGCGACGCGCAGCCGCCCCGCCGCGACTTCGGAAAGCTTCATCGACGAGAAGGCGGTGTCGTCGCCGCCGATGGTGATCAACATCCCGACGCCGAGATCGGCCAGGGCATCGCGCGCCGCCACCAGGAATCGCTTGTCCTTGGTCGGATTGGCCCGGGAGATGCCCAGGAGCGAACCTCCGCGGAAGTGGAGGCGGCTCACTTTATCGATGGTGAGAGGGATCACGGCATCGGGCGCCCCGTGCATGATCCGGTCGAACCCATCGCGGATCCCGATCACCTCCACGCCCTCGAGAACGGCCCGGATGGTAGCGGCGCCGATGACGCTGTTGATGCCGGGAGCGGGTCCGCCACCGACGAGGATTGCCAGCTT
>Ga0209377_1001294_pt1 | contig 16924 bp, 14 predicted proteins | sample GraSoiAngelo_141_FD_185898 | JGI IMG/M metagenome (GOLD analysis project Ga0209377, IMG submission 185898) | Grasslands soil microbial communities from the Angelo Coastal Reserve, California, USA - 14_0929_12_40cm (SPAdes) (version 2) | ecosystem: Environmental > Terrestrial > Soil > Grasslands ...
GCTTGCCGTGCACTTCTCCGTGGAAGGTCAAGCCGGTCGTCAGGCTCTTTACGCTCAGCTTCATTAGTCCTCCTGGCTCGAGTCCTCCTGGCTCGTCACGAAAGTAGCCGACCGTCGACGGCTCGGCAACCCGTGCGCGCTCTACACGGAATCACACGGCGTCGGTGGTAGTCTCCATCGGGATGCCACGCCCGGCGCTTCCGTTGCCCGCGGTCACCGCGCTCTTCCTCCAGCGGCAGCACCTCGCCCGCCCGCGCGCGTCCAGGCTGACCGCCGGGCGGCTCGGCCGCTTCGTCGAAGACGTGTGTGGACTCCAGATCGACTCCATCAATGTCCTGGAGCGCGCGCACTACCTGACGGTGTGGAGCCGCTTCGGCCCGTACGATCGCGCGCGGCTCGACCGGCTCGTGTATCGCCGCCGGCTCCTGTTCGAGTACTGGGCGCACGCCGCGTGCCTCGTGCCGACCTCGATGCTGCCGTGGTGGCGGCGCGCCATGCTCGACTATCGCGTTCGGCACACCGGCTGGTCCAACTGGCTCCGGCGGAACGCCAAGGTGCTGAGCCTCGTGAAGGCGTCCGTTCAGGCCAACGGGCCGATGGGGAACGCGGACTTCGCAGGGCGGCGCCCGGCGGGCGGCCGCCGCGGGTGGTGGGACTGGAAGCCCGTCCAGCACGCGCTGCATTATCTGTGGATGACCGGCGCGCTCACCGTTGACTCTCGACGCCACTTCCAGAAACGCTTCGACCTCCTGGAGCGGGCGATGCCAGACGTGCTCGGCATCGAGGCGGTCTCGTCCGAGGAGTTCCAGCGCTGGCACCTCGAGCGCTCCCTGCACGCCATGGGCGCGGCGACCGAGGCCGATCTGAGCCGCTATCTCAGCTTCCCCCGCTTCACGCCGGGCGCGCGCCGCGCCGCGCTCCGCTCCATGGTCGAGCGGGGCGAGATCGCGGAGATCGAGGTGGAGGGATCGCCCGGTCGGTGGCTCGCGCTCGCGCGCGACCTGCCCGTGCTGGCGCGCGCGGGGCGGGCGCCCGCGCCGTCGCGCGGGACGACGCTCCTCTCGCCCTTCGACTCCCTGCTATGGCATCGAGATCGGGTTGCGCGCCTCTTCGGGTTCGACTACCGCATCGAGGTCTACACTCCGGGCCCCCGGCGCGTGCATGGCTACTACACGCTGCCGATCCTCCATCACGGTCACCTCATCGGCCGCCTCGATGCCAAGGCCCATCGCGCCGAGCGGCGGCTGGAGGTCCGTCACGCGCACTTCGAGCCGTGGTTCGCTTCGGTGCAGGCGCCGCCGGCCGGAGGGGGCCAAGTCGATCAGGACGAGGCGCTCGCCGGCCTCGGTGAGGCGCTGGGCTCCCTGGCCGCCTTCGTGGGCGCCGACGAGGTGACGCTCCGACGCGTGACGCCCCGGCGACTGCGCGCGCCGCTGGCGCGAACGCTGCGCGGGGCGGCGCCGGCTGGGAACGTTACAACCGTGGAGCGATGACTTGGGCTGCCTCCGCTGACGTACGCACCGGCACGATCTCGAACTCGACCAGATCCTTCCAGGCGTCCGTCCACACAGCGAAGAGTGACGCGTCCACAGTACGCATCAGCTGATAGCAGGTCTTGAACTCGAGGTCCACCCAGCTGGAGACGTACTCCAGGCCATCAGGCATCATCCGACCGCGATCTCGGGCACGACGATATACCTCCGGCGCTGCCCCTTCCCTGAATCGTTCGATAACCATGTAGAGCACGCTCGGTCTCCTCTGCTGGACCGCACACGGCGTCTGCAAATCGACTCTTCTCGCGGATTTTTCCACAGGCTCAACGTGCCGGTTGAGCGGCGGGGGCTGCGCGGCTAGACTTCGACGCCTTCGTCATAACGCCGGCCGCTCCAATCGGATGTTGGACGGCCCTGTCCAGTGCACGTCGCACCGTCAGCCCCATCATCGCTTCGGCATCAGCTCGAAGACCGGATAGCGCGCAGCAAACGGCCGGAACAACGCGGCGGCCGAACCGGCCGGCACGGGGAAATAGCGTTGGACGGTGAGCGTGAAGCGGTCGAGATACGCCTTCAGGATCTCCGGCTTCTCCTCGTCAGGAACCGCGCGTAACGCGAACTCCTTGCACTGCCGTCCCTTCTTGAGCGACACAGAGCCGCTGGCGACGGCGTTACGGACCCATTGCGTATATCCTCGACCGGCAACCAGGAATTGCTGGCCGTTCCGTTTGAGAACGTCTACCGGCGTCGAGTACAGTCGCCCGCTCCGTCGTCCCCGGACCTGGAGCAAGTAGTTATGTGGCAACCCGAGGCCAAGCCCGATGAGAAGCCCGAAGAGCTTGTTGAACATACGCTCAAACCTATTAGGCCTGTCACAGGGCTCCATCTCGCGATTCATGTCCTGCTTCCGAGGTCCGCCCAACGGACCGCCCTTAAGCTGCGGCGCGCTGGTGAAAGATTCATCCCCCAATCTACACGCGCCAGCAGCTTCAAGCGCTTGCTAGGCGGCGCGCCGCTAGCGCTCGAGTGCTGAGGCAGATCGCGGGCCGTCGGCTGCTGTAGCGACCGGTCCGGCGGCTACTCGCGTTGGCATAGTTAATCGGGAATCTCGGCCTCGACGAGTTGCGCCAGAAGGGTGAGCGATTCTTGCCAACCGAGACAGCAAGCCTCGGGTGGAATGACGTCCGGCAGCCCTTCTTGCACGATGTTCAATTCAGTTCCGCAGGACACCTTCTTCAAAGTGATCGTCGTCTGCATCTCGCCGGGTAGGTTCGGGTCGTCGAATTTATCGGTGTGGCGAATGCGTTCGTGTGGCACCAGTTCTAGGTATTTTCCGCCGAAGGAGTGACTCCGACCGGTCGTGAAATTCGTGAACGACATCTTGTAGGTGCCGCCGACTTTGGCGTCCATATGGTGCACCTTGCCCGTGAACCCGTTCGGCGGAAGCCATTTGGCCATCGCATCCGCGTCGACGAACGCCCGATAGATCTTCTCGGGCGTCGCACGCAACACGCGGTGAAACCGGACGGTGTTTGTCGGCATTATCTGCTCCTTTCGTTGGGTCGTTCGGCAAGATTCAAAGGCGATCTCGGCGTCATGGCCCTGCCGCCGAACGCACGGCTGAGCGGCCGGCGCAGTACGGTGTGCGGCTAGTAACTCGCCCTTCATGCGCAGGCCCGCTCCAGCCGCTCGTTGGGTGGCTTACAGCCATCGGCGCACGGAGGCCTTGTAATTCAAGTACTGGGCACCGAATCTTCGTTCCAGGTACTGCTCTTCTCTGCGTATGACGACGCAATGAATGAGCGCCACCGCACCAACGAGCGTGGCCAACAGCCACAGGCTGTTGACCCAGATCGCGATACCAAGCTGTAACAGTGAGAACGCCAGATAGATCGGATTCCGGCTGAAGCGATAGGGACCCGTCTGGACGATCACGGTCGTTGGCTTTCGGGCGGGTACGGGTGTGCCGGCTGCGCGGAATTTGGCAACCGAGTAAGAGAACAGCGCTATGGCAACCACGACAAGGAACGCGCCGAGCGGCGCAGCCAGCGATTTAGGAAGGAGGGGGAATGGCGTGGCGAGATGTATCAGCGCCCCTGTGACGAGCGAAGTCAGATAGACGAGCGGTGGGCGAACGAGACCGAGATTGGCAACATCCTGCCCTACATTCGGGAGACCCGAGCTCTGAGGCCTGGCTGTCATGGTTTTCGATCCTTCAGGTCGATCCGATTGACGCCGCCGGGCAACAGCAAGCGAAGCGCCGCTGTTGGACGGTCGGCTCGACCGCGTGGTCACGCGGGGCAGCATGACGACGAGGGTTGCGGCGACAAGGAGAGCACCCGCTGCCCCGAGCGAGGGCACAAGGAAGCTACCGGTGAGGTCGTACACAAAGCCAGCGAATACCGGACCGAGAATCTGGCCAAACCCGAACGAAGCGGTCATGATGGCTAGCGTGCGTCGGGGTTCACCATGAGAGAGGCGGCGCGCCTCAATCAGGCCAAGCGCAGTGATGCCCACGAACGTGCCGCCAAGCAACAAGGCAGAGGCCACGATCCCCGGAAGAGTAGACCAAAGGACGCTCGCAGCCACTCCCGCAGCCTCAAGCGCGCAGGCGAGAGCAAAAGCCTTCGCGTTGCCCATCCTATTTGCGCAGAACCCCCAGAACGCGATCGAAGGGGCCGCCGCGAGTCCGACCAGGAGCCAGACGAAGGGCTCGGAGCTGCGCACATCTTCCGATGCTCGGACGATTGCCACCAGAAAAGTGGCCGTGATCACATAGCCGAAGCCAAAGAGCCCATATGCGAAGACTAGACTCCGGAGTGCTGAATTCGGCGGGGCTGCCCCCGAGGTTGAAGGAGTGTGCAGTTCAGTGCGATCCGGAATCAAGGTATAGACGATCCCCAGGCATAGCAGCGAGAGCAGCCCACTCGCAAGCCAGAGCGAACGCCACTCGCTACCCGCTGCCACTAGGATCGACACAAGAATAGCCGACGCAGCGATGCCCGAGCCCACGCCCGCGAAGTGAACTACGGCGAGCTTGGAGCGCCCCACCGCACCGAGCCGGTCGAGTACGAGAGCGGAAGAAAAGACCAGAACAAACGCACTCGCGAAACCACCCAGAAATCGCAGCACGAAGAAAGCCGGCGTGGATTCTACAAATCCCATCGCGCCCGTTGTGACCGCACTGACCGAGAGTGCTGCAATCAACCATCGGCGGCGCGAGTCCAGCATCGCTGAACTGGCGGCGACGAGGGCCCCAATGAGATAACCAGCGAAGTTGGCGGAGGCCAAGGCGCCGGCCATCGTTTTCGTCATTCCGAGGTCCTCGACCATCAGAGGCAGAATGGGTGTATAGACGAATCGCCCAACCCCGAGGGCCGCAGCAAGTGCGATGAGACCACCTACCGCAAGCCAGACCGGATTCTGCGACTCACTGATCATTTCGTTGTGCCCGGCCAAACCCCTTGTGACGCCGAACTAGAATTAGACAGAACTATGTAACACCCCAAACACTGCGGCCGCTGCAGCCTAACACCCCCGTTGGGGTCCGACGCCACCGGGCGATCCCACCAGGAGTTTCAACACGCTTCGCGCTTCGCGAGCGCGGGCCCGGACCGCGTTAGACAGACCGGCCTATCTCGCGCCGCGCGCGAGGCGTCGCTGCTCTCAAACGGAGACGTTGCTGGCCGAATACGCCACGAACGTAGCCCAACGTCTCTAGCTTCGCAATCTATGCGTGCTGGTCAGGAGCCGAGCGCACGCGCGCCGGATTCCTGCTACCATTCAGGCACCCTAGCGACCAGAGGCGCGACCATGGACAAGGAAGGCTCCCAGCTCATCCGCGGGCTCGAGGGCGTCGTCGCCGCCGAGACCCAGCTCTGCGACCTCGATGGCGCGCACGGCCGCCTGGCCTACCGCGGCTACGACATCGCCGACCTCGCGCGCCGCGCGAGCTTTGAGGAGGTCGCCCACCTGCTCTGGTACGGCGACCTGCCGACCGCAGCCCAGCTCGACCGCACGACCGTCGCCCTCATCGCGGCGCGGGACATTCCGCGCGAGGTCGTCGAGGCGTTCCGCCTCATGCCGAAGGGCACCGATCCGATGCGCGCCCTCCAGGGGGCGGTGGCGCTGCTCGGCATGCACGACCCGGACGCCACCGACAACTCGCACGAGGCGAACCTCCGGAAGGCCGTGCGGCTCACGAGCCAGATGGCCACCGCGATCTGCGCCCACCACCGCGTCCGGAGCGGACAGTCGCCCGTTCCCGCGGCGCCGGACCTCGGGCACGCGGCGAACTTCCTCTACATGCTGACGGGCAAGCGCCCATCCGCTGTGACGGCCAAAGCCTTCGACGCCAGCCTCACCCTCTACGCCGAGCACGAGCTGAACGCCTCGACCTTCACGACGCGCGTGATCGTCTCGACGCAATCGGACCTGCACTCCGCTGTCGCGGGCGGCGTGGGGGCGCTCAAGGGCCCACTCCACGGGGGCGCGGGCGAGGCGGTCATGCGTACGCTGATGGAGATCGGCGAGGTCGCCAACGTGGACACGTTCTCCGACCGGGCGCTCGCCGAGAAGCGGCGCCTCATGGGGTTCGGTCATCGCGTCTATAAGGCGGGCGACCCGCGCGCGGCGATCCTGCGCGGCATGGCCGAGGAGGCGTGCCGCCAGTCGGGCCAGTTCAAGTGGTACGAGATGGCCGTCAAGCTCCACGCCCGCATCAATGCCGCCAAGGGGCTCATCCCCAACGTGGACTTTTATTCGGCGCCCCTCTTCTATTCGCTCGGCATCCCCGTGGACCTCTTCACGCCGGTGATCGCGGCGGGACGGATCGCGGGCTGGACGGCGAACATCATCGAGCAATGCGACGACAACCGGCTCATCCGGCCGCGCGGCGAGTACGTCGGGCCCAAACGCCGCGCCTTCGTGCCCGTGGACACGCGTGGCTAAGAGCCTCACGCGGAAGCTGATCGAGGCGCATCTCGTCGCGGGCAAGCCGGTTGCCGGCGAGGAGATCGGCATCGCGCTGGACCAGCTGCTTCTCACCGATACGAACGGCACGATGGCGTGGCTCCAGTTCGAGGCGATGGGCTTCCCCCGCGTCGTGTCGCCGTGCGCCGCCACCTACATCGACCACAACGTCTACCAGGTGGACTCGCGCAACTCCGACGACCACCGCTACCTCCAGACCGCCTCGCGCCGCTACGGGGCGATCTTCTCCAAGCCCGGCAATGGCATCTGCCATCAGGTGCACCTCGAGAGCTTCTCGGTGCCGGGGCAGACGCTGCTCGGCACCGACAGCCACACACCGCTCTGCGGCGCGGCCGGCATGCTGGCGATCGGCGCAGGCGGCCTCGACGTCGCCGTCGCGATGGGCGGCGGCCCGTACTCCTTCACGATGCCCGCGGTCGTGCGCGTGTGGCTCACGGGCGAGCTCGGACCATGGGTGACGGCGAAGGACGTGATCCTCGAGATGCTTCGCCGCTTCAGCGTGCGCGGCGGCGCGGGGAAGATCTTCGAGTACGCCGGCCCGGGCGTCGCCGCGCTCTCGCTCCCGCAGCGGATGACCATCGCCAACATGGGCGCCGAGCTCGGGCTGACGACGAGCGTCTTCCCGTCGGACGCGGTCACCCGCGACTACTTCCGTCGCCTCCACCGGAAGCACGCGTGGACGCCGCAGGCGGCGGACGAGGACGCCGAGTACGATGAGCAGATCGCGCTCGACCTCTCCGCGATCACACCCCTCGTCGCGCTGCCCGGCTCGCCCGACCGCGTGGTGCCCGTCGAGGAGGTCGCGGGGACAAAGATCGAGCAGGTGATGGTGGGCTCCTGCACGAACGGCTCGTGGGAGGACATGTGGGCGGTGACCCAGGTGCTCCAGGGCCAGCACGTGCACCCCGACGTCTCGTTCGTCCTGTTCCCGGGGAGCCACCGAATCCTCGAGACGATGGCGCGCGAGGGGTTGCTCGCCGATCTCCTCGCCTCCGGCGCCCTCCTCTCCGAGCCGACGTGCGGCTCGTGCGCGGGCATCGGCCACGTGCCGGCGGCCGGGACGAAGAGCCTCCGCGCGTTCAACCGCAACTTCCCGGGCCGGAGCGGGGTGAAGGGCGACGAGGTCTACCTGTGCTCGTCGGTCACCGCGGCCGCCTCGGCGCTCACGGGCACGATCACCGATCCGCGGACGGCGGGCACGCCGGCCGCCCCCTACCTGCCCGAGAGCTTCGCCACCTCGAGCGCGGGGCTCGTCATGCCGGACGGCAAAGGCGAAGTCATTCGAGGACCGAATATCAAATCAGTTCCGCTGGGTGAGCCAGTTGCCGAGGCGCTCGAAGCTCCAGTGCTGCTGAAGCTCGGCGATAAGATATCGACCGACGACATCTCCCCCGCCGGCGCCGCGGTGCTCGTCTTCCGCTCCAACATCCCGGCGATCGCCGAGTTCTCCTTCAAGTACGTCGACCCGGAGTTCGTCACTCGCGCGAAGGCGGCAGGGTGCGGGATCATCGTCGCGGGCGAGCTCTACGGCCAGGGCTCCTCGCGCGAGTCCGCCGCGACCGGCCCGATGCACCTCGGCGTGCGCGCGGTGCTCGCCAAGTCGTTCGCGCGGATCCACCGGGCGAACCTGATCAACTGGGGGGTCGTGCCACTCACGTTCGACGATGGGGCCGCCTACGACACGCTCGAACAAGGTGACCGGCTGAGCCTCCACGGCCTGCGCGCCTCGCTCGCCGCCGGCGACCGTGTGAGCGTGCTCGACGCACGTACGGGCCGGCGCTTCTCGGCCTCGTGCGTGCTGACGTCGCGCGAGCGCGACGTCCTCCTCGCGGGCGGGCTCCTCGCCTACACGAAGGGGCGCGCGTGACGCAGCGGCGTATCCGCGCGGTCTACATGCGGGGCGGGACCAGCCGCTGCCTCGTCTTCCACGAGGCCGACCTGCCGGGCGCGGGCCCCGCGCGCGACCGGATCCTCCTGACGGCGCTCGGGAGCCCCGACCCTTACGGCCGCCAGCTCGACGGGCTGGGCGGCGGCATCTCATCGCTCTCCAAGGCGTGCATGATCGGGCCGCCGTCGCACCCCGGCGCCGACGTGGACTACACCTTCGCGCAGGTGGACGTGAAGCGCCCGGTCGTGGATTACAAAGGGAACTGCGGCAACTGCTCCTCGGCGGTCGGCCCCTTCGCGATCGACGAGCGGCTCGTGAAGGCCGTCGAGGGCGAGACGCTCGTGCGCATCCACAACACCAACACGCGGAAGCTCATCGTCGCCCACGTCCCCGTGACGGACGGCGAGGCCGCGGTGGAGGGCGATTTCGAGCTCGCGGGCGTCCCGGGGCGCGGCGCCCGGATCGCGCTCGACTTCCTCGATCCGGGCGGAGCCGGCACGGGGCGCCTCCTGCCGACGGGGAAGCCGCGCGACGTGGTGGACGGTGTCGAGGCGTCGCTGGTGGACGCGACGAACCCCGTGGTCTTCGTGCGCGCCAAGGACGTCGGCCTCGCCGGCACCGAGACTCCCCAGTCCATCGACGCCGATCGTTCGGTGTCGGCCCGCCTCGAGGCGATCCGCGTCGAGGCGGCGCGGCGCATCGGGCTCCCGGGCAGCGCCGCCGTGCCAAAAATCGCCTTCGTCGCGCCGCCGACGGACTTCACGGCGCTCGACGGCGCGCGGTACCGGCTCGACCAGGTCGACCTCGTCGCGCGCGTGATCTCGATGGGCAACTGTCACCGCGCGTTCGCGCTCACCGCCGCGATGTGTCTCGCGGTCGCCGCACGCGTCGAGGGTACCGTCGTCCGCGAGTGCGTCGCGTCCGTGAACGGCGACGTGAGGCTCGGCCATGCGTCGGGGGTGCTGCCGATCGACGCCGCGGTGAGCGTCCGCGACGGGGCGCCCCGCGCCGAGCGGGTCACCGTCTACCGGACCGCGCGCCGGCTCATGGAGGGCTTCGTCCGGATCCCGTGACGTCTCCCTGTTAACCGGCGTCCTCACCGTGGAGCTCAGCGGTTGGGTCCCGGCGGCAGGTCGCGGACCCGGGCGCGAATCGTCGTGCCTGCCTCCGCGCCCAGGACCGAGGCGGTGTCCGACCGGTGTCCCCGACCGGGGAGAGCGTTAATATATAGCCCCCATGGCAACCGAAACGACGCGACCGGATGAAACGACGAGCCACGCGACTGCTCTGACGAAGCGCATCCTTATCGTTAACAACGACCCGGAGATCATCCGGATGCTGACCGAGTGCCTCCGCGCCTTCCAGCACGGGCACGCGTATGAAATCGCGTCGGCTCATAATGTTAGAGATGCGCTCGCCATACTGCTGCGGGCAGGGTTCGGGTTCGATCTGATTCTCCTGGAGGTGCACATATCATGGATGGGCGAACGTGACTGGCCCGGGCATGGTCTCGACCTACTGAAGGAAATCCGCAAGCGCGGCGTGGACGTGCCGGTGATCATGACGTGCCCCCCCTTGGAGAAGAAGGGGATGGACGAGGCGCAGAGCGCAGGAGCCTTCGCCTGGCTCAGCGGCGAGTTGGGCGAGCTGGAACGTCTCGTCACCCTCGCCCTCTCAGGTCCGGCCCAGGGTAGCTCAAAGACGACCCCGCCAGCCTAGCAGGGGCAGGTTGGGGTCCCGTGAGCCGGTTGTATCTCACGACGGAGAAGGACGAGATCGCGCGGCGACGGGGGTTGGTCCCCAAGGGAGAGGTCGTCGAAGCGTGGGCCGACCTCGTCGAGCCCGGCGCGCTCTGGCTCGGCGAGGCGTCGAAGGCGCTGCTCGAGCGCGCAGGCACACCCCTGGCCGTCAGGCTCTCGCTGCCCGCCGACAGCGTGGCCGTCTACTACGGCCCGCAGCTCTCCGACGTCGAGTCGCTCCCGCGCGAGGAGTCGTTGAGGGCGCGTATCGTTTCGGGGCGCGGGATCGCCGCCACGTGGATCACGCTCGACCGTTTCGGCCAGCGCAACACCTTCGAGCCCCAGTCGCCCGCCGACCCGGTCTTCAACCTCCGTCGGGTCGGCGGTGGCAAGGGCCACCTCTGGCGGCTCTTCCGGACGAAGCCGGAGGCGATCGTCTACATGGTCGAGGCCTACGGCCGGGAGTCGGAGGGCACCGAATGGGCGCGGGCCCTCGCCGTCGAGGACTTCGACGGACTCTTGAAGCGCCACGCGCTCCAGGGCGAGGGCTAGGGCCTACCCCATGACCACGGCGCTTGACGCGCGGACCCAGCACGATCGGATGGACCGGTTCTACCGGCTCGTCCGCGCGATCGGCCGCTTCTGGCTCTGGTTCTTCTTCAAGTCGGTGGACCGGCGCCATCCCGAGCGCGTGCCCGACGCCGGACCGACGCTCCTCTGCATCAACCACCCGAACAACTTCATCGACTCGCTGCTGGTCGGCGCCGCCGTCCGGCGGAAGGTCCACTACCTCGCCACCGCCGCGCTCTTCCGCAACCCGCTCGGGGCGAGATTTCTCGGGGCTTGCGGGGCGATCCCCGTCTACCGCAAGCAGGACGACCCGAACACGATGGACCGCAACACAGACACGTTCGCGGCGTGCGCCGCCGCGCTCGCCGAGGGGCGCCTCATCGCGATCTACCCGGAGGGGACGACGCACGCCGAGGCGCGCGTCCAGCGCATCAAGACGGGCGCGGCGCGCATCGCGCTGGCCTACGAGGCCGAGCACCCGGGCGAGCTCCGCCTGGTCCCGGTGGGGCTCACCTTCGAGGCGCGGAAGTCGTTCCGCGGGCGCGTCCTCGTCTCGTTCGGCCCGCCCGTGCCCGTGACGCCGTACCTGGACGCGTACCGCCGGGACCCGGTGAAGGCCGTCGAGGCGCTCACGACCGCGATCCAGTGGGCGATGGAGGCCGAGGTGGTGCACGTCGAGCGGATCGACGCGACCCAGCTCGTGCGCGCCGTCGAGGAGCTCTACCGTGGCGAGCTCGCGCGCGAGCTCCAGGAGGAGCGCGGGCTCCCCCCCAGGCAGATCGACCCGATCCGCCTCTCCCGGGCCATCGTGGACGCGGTGAGCCACTTCAAGGCGCACGATCCGGAGCGTGTCGAGCGGCTCTGGCAGCGGATCCAGGGTTACCGCGCCCTGCTCGCAGAGCACCACATCAAGGACGAGGCGGTGCGCGCACGGCTCGAGCTGCCGCGGCGGGCGCAACGGATTCGGCTGGGCTGGCAGGCCGTCGTCGGCTTTCCCCTTTTCGCCTTCGGTGCCTGCGTGAACTTCCTCCCTTACTGGATCCCCCGCTGGACGGCGCGCCGCATGGCGCGGAAAGAGACGGACTACGCGACGTGGCGGTTCCTCGCCTCGGTCGTCGCGTATCCCCTCTTCTGGGGGATCGAGATCTGGCTGGTCGCCTGGCTCCTCGGCGCGGTGTGGGCGCTGGCCTTCGCGCTGGCGCTCCCGCTCTCGGGCATCGTCGCCTACCGGTACTGGGTGGGCGCCGGCCGCCTCACGAGCCGCCTCCGACTCAACCTCCTCGCGCTCACGCGCGAGCACGCTGCCCGGCGCCTCACGGCCGAGCGGCAGGCGATCATCGGCGAGCTCGAGCGCGCCAAGACCGAGTACCTGGCCGCCACGAAAGGGAGTCCTTTTTGAGCGTTCGGCTGCTCGAGGAGATGTCGTCGCCGGCGCTCGACGCGCTCGACCGCGCGCGCACCGTGATCATCCTGACGGTGAGTCCGCTGGAGGAGCACGGTCCGCACCTGCCCCTGGGCGTGGACGCGATCGCCGCGCGCCACTTCGCCGAGTCCACCGCCGAACGACTGGTGGCGGCCCGCCCGGGCTGGACCGTCGTGCTCGCGCCCACGCTCCATCTCGGCTCCTTCACGTTCGACGCCCCCGGGACCGTGAGCGTGCGCCAGCGCGTCGTGCGCGACGCGCTCGTGGATTATGGCGCGTCGCTCGCCCGCGCCGGTTTCCGCTACATCCTGGTCGCGAACGGTCACGGCGGGCCGGGCCACCTCGCCGCGCTCGAGGAAGCGTCGGCCGCCGTGTCCCGGCGGTACGGGATCACGATGGCGTCCTTCACGGGCCATCTCGCCTGGCAGTTTCTGCGCGGCCGCTACCTCGACAAGATCGAGGCAGCGCTCGGTCGTCCGCTCGACGACGACGAGCGGCAGGCGTTCGCCGAGGACGCGCACGGCGGCTGGTGGGAGACCTCGCTGATGCTGCTCGTGCGCCCCGACCTCGTGGACGGCGTCTACCGGACGCTCCCACCCGCGCGCTACTCGCTCGCGGCGCGGGCGATACCGAACTACCCGCTGAAGAGTGGCGGGCAGGGATACGTCGGCCACCCCGCGATGGCCGATCCCGCCTTCGCCAAGGCGGCGACGGAGGTCCTGATCAACGAAACGATGGCGCTGGTCGAGGCGCTGCTCGACGGCCGGATCCGTCCCGCCGACCGGCGCTCGCCGTTCTTCGCGCTCCCGTTCTTTCGCACCGACTTCTGGCCCCTCGCGACGACGGCCCTGGCATTCGTCGCGGTCGGTGCGATTGCCCTCCTCTTCAAACGATCGGACCGATGATCGACCTCGAAGCGAGGGACGGCGTCGCCTGGCTCCGCCTCAACCGCCCCGAGGCGCTCAACGCGCTCGACCGCGCCCTGACCGGAGCGCTCGAAGAGGCACTCACGCGGGTCGCCGGGATGGACGACGTCGCCGTGCTCGTCGTCGCCGGCCGCGGTCGCGCCTTCTGCGCCGGCAACGACCTCACCGAGATGGCGACGCTCACCGGGGACGAGGCCGAGGCGCTGGCGACCCGCCAGGCCGTGCTCCTCGACCGCTTCGCGCAGCTGCCACAAGTGACGCTTGCCGCGATCGACGGCTGGGCCCTCGGCGGCGGCCTCATGCTCGCGGCGGCGCAGGACCTCCGCGTGGCCTCCGACCGGGCGCGCTTCGGCCTCCCCGAGGTCACGCTGGGCTTCAACCCCGCCTACGGCATCGCGCGGCTGCTCGACGTCCTGGCCGGCGGCTGGGCGCGCGAGCTCCTGCTGACCGGCCGGACGATCCACGCGAGCGAAGCGCTCCGCATGGGGCTCGTGAATCGCGTCGTCGCGGCGCCGACGCTCGAGGCGACCGTCGCCGCGCTCGCGGCGGACATCGCGCGCTCGCCACGCGCGGGTCTCGCGGCGACGAAGGAGATCGTGGCGGCGATCCGGAGGGGCCCGCCGGGGCGCGGCCCCGAGGCGTACGGCGCCGCGCTCCGCGCGAGCCCGGAGGCGCGTGCGCGGATCCGCGCCTTCAGAGAACGCAAGACGACGCGCTGAGCCGGGCGGCGCCGAAGCGGGCGCCGTTACGACTTCGCCTGGTGCATCACCTGGTCGGCCTCGCGGAGCAGCTCCTCGGGCGTCTCCGGAGGCGACTGGCTGTACGCCACCCCCACATTGCAGCGGATGTGGTCCACCGGCAGGCCGCGCTTCGCCGCCAGCTGCGCGATCTTGTCGCGCACCCGGGCCACGACGAGGTCGACGGCGTCGGGCCCGGCATCGGGGAAGAAGATCGCGAACTCATCGCTCCCGTGGCGCGCGACGAGATCGGTGGTGCGCGTCGCCTCGATCAGCGCGTCAGCCACGGCGCGGAGGACGTCGTCGCCGACGCCGTAGCCGAAGCGATCGTTGATCGCTCGTAGATGGATCACGTCGAGGACGAGCATCAGCGCGCCGGTCCCGCGTCGGCGGGCCACTGCCGCGAGGCGCCGGTACTGGTCGAGGAAGGCGCGGCGACTCGCGAGCCCCGTCACCGGATCGGGCGCATACCGCGAGAGCCGCCGGTCGGTCTCGTACAGCCGCCCGGCCATCATCTGCAGCAGCGCCAGCGCGAGCCCCACCGACGTCTCGAGCACCTGCAGAAAGTCGTCCTGGTGGAGCAGGAGGCAGTGCGTCCGCTCGACCGCCAGGACCGTTGACGACCGTGCCCGGTTGCGGATGATCGCGAGCTCGCCCACGATCTCGCCCTCGCCGAGCTCGCTCAGGATGACCTCCCCGGAATTGCCGGCGGCCTCTTCGAGCACGCGCGCGCGACCGGACAGGATCACGAAGAGGCTGTCCGCCGGATCGCTCTCCTGGATGATCGAGTGGCCCGCCGGGAAGACCTCCTCGGACGCCCGCGCGACTAAGAGCTCGCGCTGTTCGTTCGTGAGCGACCTGAAGAGCGGCACTGACGTGAGCAGCCCCGCGTAGCGCGCCCGGCCGGCTTCGCGATCGGCGCCCTCGGCCGGGCGCGGCCGGGTCCCACGCGGACCGTCGAAGGCCGTCAGCGTGCGCGAGAGCCACGCGCGAACCCGCGCGCGCAGCATCGGCGGGCTGAAGGGCCGGGCGAGGTAATCGGTGGAGGAGGCTTCGCCCCGGCCGACCACGTCGGCCGCCACGGAGCCGTCGGCGAGCACGACGACGGGGAAGTTCGCCCGGCCCAGGCGCGCGCGCAGCGTGTCGAGGGCGCCTGCGCCCTCGCTGTCGAGCAGCGCGCGGTCGATGATCGCCAGGTCCGGCCGGAGATCGGACCCCCGCCTGAGCACGGATGGCACGTCCGCAAGGCGGAGCAGGACGAGGGCATCCTCGCCGAGGACCTCCTCGATCGCGGCGACCTCCGTGTCGTTGCCGCTGACGACCAGCACGCGCCCACCCGCGATCTCCCGGTGCTGGAGCGCGGAGGCGGCCGCCACGTCGCGCGTGGCCCCGTTGCCGCGCACCTCCAGCTCGAGCCCCTCACGCGCCGCGAGCACGTCGAGCCCTGACCCGTGCGCCGTCGCGCGCGCCCGCGCGTGCGACTCGATGCGCTCCATGGCCGGGTCGTCGTGCTGCGGGTCATGATGGAAGAGGACGAGGCGCACCACGCCCGCCGCCAGCGCGACGTCCACCGCGTACTCCAGGGAGCTGTGTCCCCAACCGACCTTGCCCCGGTACTCCTCCTCGGTGTACTGCGCGTCGTGGATCACGAGGTCGGCGCCGCGCATGAACGCGATGTGACGCTCGTCGCCCGGGTGCTGCGAAACCCGGCCCGGCAGGCTCCAGAACGGCTCGTGGTCGGTCATGTAGGCGAGCGTCGCCCCGCCGCTCGACAACCGGTACCCGATCGTCGGCCCGGTGTGGTTCAGGTACTGCGTCTCCACGCGCACCTCTCCGACGCGGAAGAAGCCCTCGTCGAGCTCCGTGTAGTGGATACGGCTCCGCAGCTCGCGGAGCTTGACGGGGAAGTACGAGTACTCCATCTGCCCGGACATCGCCTCCTCGAGGCTCCGCTGGAAGCCGCGAGGCGCGTAGATGTTCAGCTCGGCCCCGGGCAGGAACGCGGGGATGAAGAACGGGAAGCCCTGGATGTGGTCCCAATGGGTGTGGCCGATGAAGAGGTGGAGTCGCATCGGCTGGGGCATCGTCCGAACGAGGTGGAGCCCGAGCCCGCGGACGCCGGTGCCGCAGTCGAGGACGATGACGGTGCCGTCGGCGGCGCGCACCTCGGTGCACGACGTGTTGCCGCCGTAGACGGCGGTCGCGGCTCCCGGCGTGGCGATGGATCCTCGCGTGCCCCAGAATCGGACTTGCATGGCAAAGTCTACGACTATCATACTGCCACCTGCCTGGACCGGCTCAATCTCGGCCTCCACCACCTCGCCAAGCCACGCCCGCGCTGAAGTGTGATAAAAAGCTGCGGGGAACGAGGCGCGCACCCTCAAGGAGGACGCCATGAGGACGACTCGGCGAAGCTTGCTCAGACTCATGGGCGCCGGGGCCGCCGCGGCAACGGTGCGGCACGACGCGGCGCCGGTGTTCGCGCAGGCCGGCGGCCCCGTGAAGATCGGCGTGCTCACGATCCGCGCCGGCATCGCGGCCCCTGTGGGCGCCGCGGGGCTGCGCTCCACCGAGTGGTGGCTCGAGCGGGTGAACAAGGCGGGCGGAATCCTCGGACGCCCCGTGCAGCTCATCGTCGAGGAAGAGTCGAACCCGAAGGACACCGTCGAGCGCTACCGCAAGCTCATCCTCCAGGACAAGGTGGAGGCGGTGCTCGGCGGCATCTCCACCGGCGTGACGCTGGCACTCGGCCCCGTGGCGGACGACCTCGGGACGCCATGGCTCTCCTGGGACGGCACCACCCAGAAGGGCGTCGAGGAGACGATGCCCAACCCCAAGTGGGCCTTCAAGAGCGTGGACAACGAGGTCGAGGCGATCGTGGCGGGCATGCTCACCGCGAAGTACTTCAAGGGCGTCAAGACCGTCGCGGGCATCGGCAACGACTACTCCTACGGCCACGATTGCTGGGAGTCCTACCAGGCGGTGCTCAAGAAGTACACGCCGGACGTGAAGTTCGTCCTCGAGCTCTTCCCCAAGCTCGGGGTGACCGATTTCACCTCGCACATCGTCGCCATCCAACAGTCGAAGGCGGACCTCCTCATGTGCTCCTTCTGGTCCGGCGACGCGACGATCATCATGAAGCAGGCGGCGGCGGTC
>Ga0209377_1001297_pt1 | contig 16922 bp, 11 predicted proteins | sample GraSoiAngelo_141_FD_185898 | JGI IMG/M metagenome (GOLD analysis project Ga0209377, IMG submission 185898) | Grasslands soil microbial communities from the Angelo Coastal Reserve, California, USA - 14_0929_12_40cm (SPAdes) (version 2) | ecosystem: Environmental > Terrestrial > Soil > Grasslands ...
TCCACCATTTTGGGTAAGAACTGCGGCGGGATCGTCACGATGTGTGCTCCCGCCAGAGCTGCCTGCTGAATATCGATGACTGCGCGGATGCTGCCCACAATGATCTTCGCTGCGTAACTCCACTGATCGAGCCACTGACGCACGTTTCGGATCACCACCGCCGCGTCGTTTCCTTCGTCCGCGATGCGGCCCGCGAAGATGCTGACGTAGGCAGCGCCTGCCTTGACTGCGAGAATGGCCTGGTTGAAAGAGAGAATGGCCGTCGTGTTGACCGCAATGCCCTCGCCGCTTAAGCCGTGGATGACGCCCAGGCAGGATTCTCCGCGCTCATTCACGATCGGAATCTTGACCACGACGTTTTCAGCCCACCCTGCGAACGTCCGGCCCTGTTCTAGCATCTCGCGAGGATTGTTGCTGGTAACCTCAACGCTGAGAGGACGGGAGCCGAGCAAGCGGCAGAGCCGCCTGGCCCCAGCCTCGCAATCATAGACACTATCTTTGAGCATGATGCTGGGGTTGGTTGTGACGCCGTCGACGACACCTTGCGTCAACCAGTTTTCGATTTCGTCATACTTGGCGGAATCTAAGAAGATCTGCATTGCCACCTCCGATCGCGATAGCTGTTTCTGCTCGCTGCCGATAGCCACCGACAGACTCCGCAGATTGCGCTGCCAGGGAACCGTTCATGCGCTTTCCTCCGGCCTCTTCCTTCCGAGGTAGAAGAAGCGGCGCTGCGGGAGAGAATCCCGTCCAGCCGCGCGACCAGCCAGCCGCGTCCCTGCGGCACCGGCTGTGCTCCGGTCACCCGCAGCGTTTCGAAACCGTGTCTCTCCATGAGCTCCCAGAATGCCGTTGTCGTTGCGGTGTGAATGTGGCCCACCGGCGAAGGCTTCCGCGCGCGGTAGTGCGGGTGCACGCCCACCACGAATTTCTGCGAAACTTCCACGTCTCGCGGCTGATACCCGAGGAGCAAGGCGATCCGATTCTGCCAGCCTGCGAGATTGGGCAAAGAGACCATGGCGTAACCACCCGACCTTAAGACGCGCTGCATTTCTTGGATCACGACGTCAAAATCCGCAAAGTAGTCGAGCATCCCGAATGACGTCACGAGATCGAACGCCCCATCCGAGTGCGGCAGCGGCTCCGCTGCCAAGTCCGCCAGTTCGGCCGCCACGCCTTTCGCACGTGCCTCTGCCAGTACGCTCAAGTCTCTATCTAAACCGTGAATGTCATTCACTCCGAGACGCATGCCGACGAATCGTGCGATCCCGCCAAAGCCGCAGCCGATGTCCAGCATCCGTTGAATTCCCGCATGGCGCAGTGGCTCAAGCGCGAGTTTCAGGTCGCGGAGCATGTGCGCGGTCGTGCTCCGGGAAAAATCAGATGCCGTGATCCACGTCTCCTCCTTGGCGGCCGGCCCAAGCCCTGCCGCAATCGTCAGGACACTCTGGTTCTCGCCCACAGACTCACCTCCCCGATGCCCGGAGCACTTCCGGCAGCGTCTTCAGCAGGATTCTCAGGTCCAGCCACAGGCTCCAGTTCTCGATGTATTCCAGATCCAGCGCCATGCTTGTTTCGAAGGATGGGTCGCGCCGCGCCGTCACCTGCCACAACCCGGTAATCCCCGGCTTGACGTCCAGCCGCCGCAGGTTCTCGACCGTGTACCGCTCGTAATCGTCCAGCGGATGCGGCCGCGGTCCCACCAGGCTCATTTCGCCTCGCAGGACGTTCCACAACTGCGGCAGTTCATCTAGGCTGAGCTTGCGCAGCCATCGTCCGCAGCGCGTTACCCGCGGATCGTCCTCCATCTTGAAAAACGGCCCGTCGCGTTCGTTCGTTTCCCGCAGCGGCCCCTTTTGCGCGTCGGCGTCTGCGATCATCGTGCGCAGTTTGAAGCAGCGGAATTTGTTGCCCTTTCGCCCCACGCGCTGCGCCGCGTAGATCGCCGGCCCCGGGGAATTGATCCGGATCAGAAGCGCTAGGACCGCCAGCAGCGGCGCAGTGACGAACAATCCGGCTCCGGCGATGACCACATCGAGCATGCGCTTCACTGCCAGCCCCATCCTGGGGATCGGTTCGCCGTGCAGCTCCATCACCGGAAAGCCGCCCATCATGTGCACCGAAGTGCGCCAGCCCAGCCCGTCGTAGAGTTCGGGAATCACTTTTAATCCCAGGCGCAAACGCCGCGCCTCCCCTACCAGTTTCTTCACCAGTTCGCGCTCTGACGGCACGGTGATGAACAGCTCATCTGCGAAGTGCGCCAGCGCGACGCGGCGCAAATCGTTGAATGTGCCGAGAATCTGCTGGTCTGCGGATAACCGCGCGTCAAGAAAACCGCACACCGCGTAACCGAGCTGGCGGTTTTCTTCGAACCACCGCGCCAGTGCGCGCCCGGTTCTTCCGGCGCCCACGATCAGTGCACGGCGCACCCCGACGCCCTCCATTGTTCGCCGCACAACCATCCGCCTCTTGAAATAGCGCCACCCCGACAGACTCGCCACGTTCATCACGCCCGCTGACACCACCACCAACCGCGAGACCTCCTTGGTCCCGGAAGTGAAAATAAACAGCACCAACAGCCCGGTGGCCAGACTTACCGCCTTGGCTACCATCCAGCTTTCGTCCAGGAATCGTCTCTCGCGCAATGTGCGGTAAAGGTCCTGGCTCGCGCAGCCCAGAACGACCAGTGCCGCGTAAACCAGAAAAAAACCGATGTACGGGTGAGCTTTCACTTGCCCAAACAAGCTGCCGCGCGGGCCGAAGGGGTGCCCGACTCCGAAGCGTACCCAATACGCCAGCGCACCGATGAAACACACCGTCGCCGCATCGATCACTCCGTAGGCCACGCGCACTGGAAGGCCGCGGGGCCGCAGCTTGCTGCCCGCCACTTCATACGACAGCGCTTCCGCCCCCGTCGGTGCGTCCGCCGTGAGTTCCTCCGGCGGAGCCCAATCGAGCTCTGACCGCGCAAGAGAGCGCTGAGTGCCTGTGGCGTTCATTGTCAGTTCTGAAATCTCCGTCGCATAAGGCCTTAGTCGGCCGGAGCCGCCAAAGCCGCGCCGCTCGCTCTGCTTTCTCTTGCGGGCGTTTTCCGTTCTGTCAGCAGCGAATCGAGCGCCGCGGCCACCTTCGTGCGATTCTTTGTCGCGAAGTACCACTCGATCGTCGCGCGCAACCCATCTATAAATCTCACTTTCGGTTCCCAGCCCAGCAGCCGCTTAGCCAGTGAGTTGTCCGCGACGCGGTTCATCGGTCCGGTGGGCATTTCCGGATGTAGCTCGATCGATGCGCGGTGACCCGTATAGCGGAGCACTTCGACCGCTGCATCGATCACCCGCGTGCGCTCCATCGTCCCGAGATTCACAGCCGTACCGTCCTCGATCACCTCCGCCGCGCGGATCGTTCCCGAAACGATATCGTCTACGTGCGTCCAGTTGCGAATCTGCTCTCCGTTGCCCCAGACCACGTAGGGGCTCTGTCTTACAAAGGCCCGCGCAATCATCGCAATCACTGCGTGGTTTTCGTGTCCGCGTGGACCGTATACCGTGAAGTAGCGGCAGGATGCTGTCTTGACCCCGTAATCCCGGTGGTAGGCCTGCAGGGTCATTTCTGCCATCAACTTTGCCCAGCCGTAGAGGTTGTCCGCGTCATAAGGCGGACCCGCCTTGTCCTCGGTGAGGTAGAGAATTTCGTTCGGGTCTGTCTGGATGTAGTTCGGATACACGCACCCGGAAGAGGCGAACACGATCTTTCCGATGTTTTCTTGCACACAGGCGCGAAACACCAGTCCGTCGAGCGCAAAATTTGCCGCGCAGGCGGCCTGGTGCAGGTCCACGTAGCCACGCCCGCCGTGATCCGCCGCGAGATGAAACACCACGTCCATCCCACCCACGGCGCTTCGTGCCACGCCGTCGCCAAAGAGGTCCGCCTCATGGAACTCGACAGCTCCGTGCTTCAGCGCTTCCGCGAGGCTTTCCGTTTTGCCGCTGCTCAGATTGTCCACGACGCGCACCTGCGCGCCGCGCTCCACCAAGGCGTCCACCAGCGCCGATCCGATGAACGACGCTCCTCCGGTGACTAAGACACGGGAATGTCTCCAGTTCATAGTGCTACTCCTTTCTTCGCTGTCAATGCGGTCAGAAAATGGAAAAGGTAAAAAGCCTAGTCCCGGCCGGACCTACACGAGTGGCTCGAGGCAGGACGAGTCGATCTGCACGTGAATCGACCGCTGGATCAGGTCCACGGACAGGACAACGCGCTGGTTGCCTTTCCGCCGCACGAGGATGCCTTCATGGCCAGCGAGTGGCCCGTCCGTGATCCGCACGCCGCAGCCTACCCGCAAATACGGATGGGGTTCCGCGCGCATTCCCTCGGCGAGCGCCCAGCGCAGGCCTTCGACTTCTTCTTCGTCGAGTGCCGCTGGCGCGTCGCCGTAACCCACGAGCCGAACCACACTCGGAACCTGGAGAACTTTCAACCGATCACGCAGGGCCAATCGCACAAAAACGTATCCGGGGAACAAAGGCATTTGCAGCCGCACGCGCCGGTCCTTCCATCGCCGCACCGACTCATACAGCGGCAGAAAATGCTCCACGTCTCGCACGCTCAGTTGTTTCGCCACCCTTTTCTCGTGGTTTGCGCTGGTGTACGCCGCGTACCACCGCTGCTCCAGGTATGCTTCAGGCAGCAGCGCCACGCCTCCCATTCCATGTCCGTCGAGGCCCACAATCGGCGAAATTGCGCTCACTGTTCTGCGCTCCCTATATTCATCAGGCCCCCTGCCGGTGGAATTTGGCGGTACACGGCTTCGCCCCGTCACTCACAGGGTGATTTGTGACCTAACCCATGTATCTACAATTAATTACAGACGCCTAGCTAGCTACTAGGCGCCATGCTTCTCTTCCTCGTGCTCTTTGCCTTCCGGCCTGGCTTCCGACTTCTTCCACAAGCTCCCCTGCCGGTGTCCGTTCGATTCCGCGCCTGCGCCGTTCCGCGAGAACTTTGGCAGACTTGCCCGCACCGTTGTGAACACTTCCGTGGCAAATTCCTTTCGCGGATCGCCCGCCTCTATCGCATCCCATCGCGCCTTGCCAACGACCCACGTCATCGCTGTCGAGACCCCAAGCAGAGTTCCCAAGAGGGTGATCGCCCCGCGCGGAGGAAATGACTTCTTCGTCGGGACGATTGCCGCATCCAGGACTTTCACACTGGGGATTTCTTTTGCTTCTTCGACTTTAGCCAGCTCATATTGCTGCGTCAGCAAACCGTACACGGTCTCCTCAATCTTCGTTTGCCGGTATAAGTCCGCATAGGTGACTCCGAGAATGGGGAGCTTGCGAATCGACGGATATAACGAGTTGTCGCTCTTCGCGCCTCCATCCGTTCCGGCGCTGCCGATCTCGCTCAGCTTTTTCCTTAGCTCGCGCACTTGCGCATCCGTTGCGCGCACGCGCACATTATTGTCGGTGAATATTTGTTTCAATCCTTCAAGCTCGGATTGTGCCGCGATCAGTTGGCCCTGCAACCTGGCCGCAGCTTCCACCATCGCCTTGCCTTGTTCGGGAATATCAATCGCGGTGTTTCTGCTGGCGAAGTCACTGAAGTTCTTCGCCGAGCTGTCTAGCTCGCTTTTGACCGCTTTCAGACGCCCCTCTAAGAAAATCCGCTCGCGCCGCGCCGAAGAAGTGCTGACCTGGGCCACGAGGCGGTCCAGTTCGTTCACGTACGATTGCGTCATCGCCGCCGCGCGCTTCGCGTCGTGGTCCGTCACGTCGATGGTGATGATCCCGCTCTTGCGATCCTCCGCGACATCGGTGTGCTCGGCCAGGTCTTTTCTTGCGTCCTCGATCTTGGAATCTCCGTAAAGCTTCTTCAGATTGAATTGCTCGATCAGCCGGTCCTGTACCGTCTGGCTCTGGAGGATGCCCACAAAGAGCGCGCCGGGGCTTTTCACGCCCAACACGTCGCCGGCAACACTCCCCAGTCCTCCCACGCCTGCACGTCCTGTCATTGCGGCAAGCATTCCCAACGATCCGGACTGGCCATCGGGTGGCATCAACCTCGTCACAGATTGGTAGCGCACGGGAATCAGCATCGCGATGAGCATGCTTGCGAGGAACGAATAAACTCCAGCGCGCAGCATGAATCTGCGGTTTTCCCAAAGCAGCCGGAGATAAGGTAAGAGACTTGCCTTGATTTCCACCTGCTCTAATGGAAGCGATGGCTCCGGAATGTCGTGCTCACGCACCTCCGGCGGTCGTTCCCACGCCGGCGCTTTTCCCGTCGAACTCAATTTTGATTCCCTCCACCTGTCGCGCTTCGTGCGTCAAGAAAAGTTGTGGAACTGAAAAATCTTTGCGATTTCGCGTACGACACACTAACCTTGCCAACACTGAACCAGTAGCGCTGTTCCGAGAATTGTCATCAGAGGCGTCGTCCTCATGTGTCCTCAGGGAATGGCCACAGCCGCTACCAATGCCGCAGACGATGCGATTTGCGCGACCGAAAGAACATTTTTCAACGTGCCGCCCCCTAGCACCGGCTTTTCCGGCACTACAATCATGTCGCCCGGCCCCAGCGTCGACGAGAGCACACCTCCGGACCAAAAACTGCCCTGCCTTCCCCCGGTGACCGAGCCGTCGGAGCGAATAATGAAGACCCCCTTTTTGTCTGCAAGTTGCGTGGGGCCTCCCGCGCGGGAGAGATACCACCCGGCGTTTTTTCCCGGTGTATAGGTGAGGGCATTGGCGTTGTACAGCTGCCCGATAACCAACACGGATCCCGGCTGCTTGGGAATCGTGAGGGAGTCGCCGGCGCGAAGCTCGAAATCGTCCGGGGAGCCCGCAAAGTCTTTGCGGTCCGAGCGAAGATGGATGACCAGCCGCCCCGATATGGGAGCCTTGCGCAGTGCATCCAACGCGCGCTGGCGCTGCTGCATGGCAGCCTGTTGCAACGCAACTTCTTCCGTTCCGGTCGTGGATACCGAAGTCTTCACGACGGCGGATTCCTGCTCGAGCCGTTGGATCAGGTCCTGACGGCTCTTTTGCTGAAGTTCACGAACTTCGTTTCGTTCGAACACGGCTGCGCGCGGATATGCGGTCCGCAAGAACCCGCCGGCACGCTTCAGCAGCGAACTCAAGCGTTCGCCCGGCCGGATGCCGTACACACCCGGCTTACCGATTTCGCCGGCGATCGTCACTGACGCGCCGATATCTTTCCACCTTCCCTGCTGGGGCACGGTCAACACGTCGCCATCGCTCAGCGGGGGATCCTCCCCTGTCTCGCCTTGGAGTGCTGCTGTGAGATTCACTTTCTGTTCTCCCGCTGTCTGCGCACCGGCCGATGCAGTCCCGCTCACCGTGTAGTGCGTCAGATCCCCACCCTCGGCATTCGCGCTGCGCAAGAGTCCGCCAGCCGAGCGCACCAGATCCGAAACGCGCATGTTCGCCATAAGCGGGTAGCGTCCTGGCCGCGCCACATCACCCCGCACATAGACACTGGGAGGGCTTACTTTCTGCGGCTGGCGATGTACCAGGATGCGGTCGCGCGGCTCGATCAGGATGTTATTGAGTGCGTCTCCGGCCAGCGCATCGCGCAAGGAGACATTGAAAACCTTCGCCGAACCGTCGGGCATGGCACGGAAGAGTTGCGCCGTGTCGAGCCATGCTTCCGGCGTGACTCCGCCAGCTTGGTAGATGGCGTCGCGGAAATGCTGCTGGCCGCTGGTCCGGTAGCGGCCCGGCGCGCCCACTTCACCAGTGACCAGCACTTCGGGCGCGGGCTCGAAATCGTAACGGCCGAAGATCCGCACGGTATCGAGCGGCTCGAGCTTCGGCGCGTTCTCAGGATGCTCCAGCGCCGCCGCAAGGTCGAATCCATGAACTACCGGACGGTAATCCGGCGCAGTGATGCGAATAATCTCGGCATAGCGCCCCGCGGGTTCCGGCAACAAGTCTTTGTATGAGGAAATGACGTCGGTCAGTTTTATCCCTTCGTGATAGGAATAGCGCCCCGGCCGCAGCACATGGCCCTGCAGGTAAACGGCGCGTTCGTTGTAAGGCGCGATGGGGAAAATGTGAATCTCATCGCCGTCTTGGATCGCGAACTTCCGCAGCTCGCTGCGCAGAGCTTCCGGATCGCTGGTTTCTCCAATCTCCAGGCTGAGCATCGTGCGCTTTTCATGGGCCACCAGCCGTTGCACTTCGATGTGCCGCAGCGCCGCGGCAGGAAGAATCCCGCCCGCCAGATCCAGGGCATCTTCGAGATCTTTCTCGTCCCGCAGTTCGTACCACGCCGCTCGCCGTACCATGCCGTCCACTGTGACGACTGGCCCAAGCGGAGGCACGAGAAGGGAATCTCCATTTTCCAGCCGCTTCAGGTCGCTGCGAATGCCGTGCAAGAGCAGATCGTAGGCATCCACTTCCTCAACCAGTTGCTTGCCGCGGTAATGCTGGATGCGCCGCAGCGAGCCTTGCGGTTTCACGCCGCCAGCGGCAAACAAGGCATTCAAAGGAGTGGAGAGCGAACTCACGTCGTATGCGCCGGGTTCGGCCACGTCGCCCACAACGTACACGCGCACCGTGCGCAGCCGCAGCAGCGACACATCCGCGGAAACATCGCGAAATTGCGTGCGTAGCACGCTCTGGACTTCTTGCTGCACATCTGGCAAAACCAGGCGACCCTCGCGGTCCACAGTGCGGAGCAGCCGCTGCGACACGCCACCCCATAAGTTGACCGAAAGGCTGTCTCCCGGCCCCACGACGTAGTCCGGCCCCACGGGAAGGTCCATCGGCAAGATGTCCGGATCTGCTGTGCCGTTGCGGAAGACCTCCAAGCCGAACCGTTCCATTTTTCGATTCGGTGAATTGGCCTGTACATATAGATCGTAGAGCGAAGGCACATCCGCATACGGATTCGGTCGCCGCTCCAGGCGTACCGGCTCAAAATCCGCAACAGGCATTCTCGCGCCACTGCGTGACGGCCGTGATGCCGGTGCAGACGGCAAATCGACGGGCGGGAGAAACGCATCCGTCGAAGCTACGGCTGAAACGTCCTCAGGGGTTGTGGCTGTTGCTGTGCTTGCTTGACGCACCGAAGCCTGGGTCAGCTCCATGCCAGCTTCCTTTGGGGCCGTCAGCACATCGGGGCGCGTCTTGTCCAGCACTCCATCCACAGCATTGAGCGGCGGCCGGACAGGGCGCGCCTGAGACGGTACTTGCCCTGGAGACGGCGTCCCCTGGCCAACGTTGATCACGGTTTGTGGCGGAACGTTGCCACGGTCAGCCGCGCGGTCCGCCTCCACTGCCCGCTCACGCATCGCCAAGTTGTGCTCCGTGGCCAGCTCCGAATCGGGATTGATCTTAGGCACGAGATAGCCGTAACGCCGAAGCAGTTGCGTGGCGAGAACCCGTGTCCGCAGATCCTGCCGCAGCCGCTCGTTGATCGCCCCATCGCTCAGATCCGATTCCTCCAGGATCTGTCCGCCATTCCCAGCATCCTCTGCAAGCAGTCTCTTGAATTCCACCATTAGCCCGGAGTCCTTGTTCAGGACTTCTAGAATCTGCTCCGCCGTGCCCGCCACGCGCTCGAGATTGTCCGAGACGATGTCCGCAGCGGGCCGCCCGGAAGGGCTCTGCTGTTGTGGCGGGACAGGTGCCCCACTGAGAGATGCGGCAAATCCGCACGTCAGAACCACCTGGAATGCTTTCTTCAGAACCCTCATGATTTGTCCCCTTGCGATGAAACCCTTCTGTCTCGCATCACGAAATTCACCCCGTAGCCGTGGCCATGCTTCGCGCTGCGATCAGCATGCTCTCCTCAGACGGCTCGATATTCTTGGACTGAATTTGCAAAACGGCCCAGTAACAAATGCTCCGATTCTGCGCCGAAGAAACGGCGATAATTCGTACTCCTGGATGGGCGTGAAGGACCGCGTCGCAAATTGCGGGTCGCTTTCCCGAGTCATCCAAAGTCACTATCAGCAAGTCAGGCAAGGTTTCATTCATCCGATCGTGAATCTCCGCCTCATCGGAAACTTCTCCTACGATTTCAACGTCCGGTTGATTCGCGAACGCTGCTAGAACCGCCTCCCGCATCAGCCTGGGATGGTTTGCCACGAGGATGCGGATCAGCTTGGTCATGACCATTTAAGGCGTCGAGAAAGTATTGACCTGTCAGGGAAAAAGGAAAGACCTAAAAAAGGACTTGAGGAAGTACTAAGAAAGTACTTCAAAAGAGTACTTTCATATTAGGATGAATGTTCCTAGAAAGTGCTGGTCGAGCGCCCGTTACAGGACAACAATTCGAATTTCTCTATTGAAACTGCGATTTGTGCCGAAATGGAATTCCCCGAAACCCAAACGAGCCGCGGTCGAAAAGCTGGTTGCCTTTGGTGACAATTTGGCGTTGCACCAAAACGTAGCAGGAAAATACTTCCATTGTCACAAACACACTTCCAGCTCGCAGAATACGTTAGAATTAGAAACGGAGGAGTGGCCGAGTGGTTGAAGGCGGCGGTCTTGAAAACCGTTAGGCTCGAAAGGGCCTCGGGGGTTCGAATCCCTCCTCCTCCGCCAGAATTGCCACCGCGTGTGCGACCTCTGCTCCTTGCGCTTCGGAGATAGTTTATTGTCAAGCTAATTCGGGGAATTTCGACGCACCCCGCCCACCCTGTGAGCCTATACTGGGATAGCTTACCGTATGACCTCTCCGCGCACGATCGTTTGGGCGGTTGGAATATGTTTCTTCATTCTCGCCGTCTATGCCGGAGCCTCGCTCTTACAACCCCGCGGCTCGCAAACACTGGTCACGTTCGGAAACGTGGTGCAGTGCATCGTGCCGCTGTTTGCCAATGCAGGGCTTCTTCTGAACGCCGGAACCCCCTACTGGCGGCGGAATTTCTTCTGGATGCTGATCGCCCTGAGCTGCACTCTATGGATGATCGGGCAATTTCAATGGACCTATTACGAGGTTTACCTTCACAAGCCGCTGCCCGGCCTGTATCCGGGCGACATTCTTTTTTTCTTGCGTGGCATCCCTATAATGGCCGCGCTGGCATTGCAGCCGCACCGCAAGCGCGGAGAACTGCATACCCGCCTTGGCTACCTGGATTTCACTCTCTTGCTGGCGTGGTGGACGTTTATTTATGTGTTTTTCGTTCTGGCGTGGATTTATGCCACGCCCTCACTCCCGCAGTACAATCACAATTTCAATCTCGTCACGAATACTCAAAACTTCGTCATCGTTATCGGACTCATCGCTTTCTGGCTTCAAAGCAAGGGTGCCTGGAAAACCGCATATTTCCATCTCCTAGGGGCTTCCACTCTCTACATGTTATCTGCCTTGGTGATTGACGTAAGGAATGATATAGGCGACTACTATACAGGCAGTTTGTACGACCTCCCGCTTATCGCTTCCTTTTTCTGGTTTGCACTGGCTGGTCTGATTGCCTATCTCCATCGCGCAAATATGGACGCTGCTCTGGCAGAAGATTCTTTCGATTCCGACGACGATCTCGCGCGAACCGTCCACGGCTGGCCCGCCCGCCTGGCCATGGCAGCGGTAATCTCGCTCTCCCTTCTCGCGTTGTATAGCCTGTACTTTGACCGTGGCGAGCAGAAGGTTCGCGATTTCCGGCTGATTACTACGATGGTCGCGGCCTTGCCGTTGGCGGCGCTTATTTTCGTGCGATCACATCTCGCGGAGTCGGATCGCGCTCGCTTGCTCCTGCGCTCCGAACAGGCGCTGGAGAATCTGAAGCGGCTTCAGGCACAACTGGTGCAAACCGAAAAACTCGTTTCCCTGGGGCAACTTGCTGCTGGGGCGGCACATGAAATCAACAATCCACTGGCGGCCATTCTCGGATTCTCGGATCTCTTGGCCGATGATGAGAGCCTGCCGCCGAAGGCACGAGCCACGGCCTCGAAAATCCGTGAACAAGCGCGGCGCACGAAAACACTGGTCGGGAATTTGCTGAGCTTTGCCCGCCAGGTTCCGACCGAGCGTACGCTCATGGACATTAATACCGTCGTGAGCAACGCGGTGCAGCTTCGCGAACTCGACCTTCGCTCGTCTACCACGCGCATCGAATTGCAGCTCGAGTCCGTGTTACCCGGCGTTCGCGGTGATGGAAATCAGCTGATGCAAGTCTTCTTCAACCTGATCAGCAATGCGATCGATGCCATGGAAGGCCACAAAGGCGGCGTTTTGACGATCAAGACGCTGCGTGACCGGGGCAACGTCGTCATCTTGTTTTCCGACACCGGTCCCGGTATCAAGGAACCTCACCGTGTCTTCGATCCTTTTTACACCACGAAACCGGTCGGCAAGGGCACGGGCCTCGGTCTGAGCATCTGTTTCGGCATCGTTCAGGAACACAACGGAAAAATCATTTGCTACAACCGCCAGGGAGGCGGCGCGGTTTTTCGGGTTGAATTCCCCGCCCTTCTGGCGGCTTTCCCCGCCAGGGAATTGCAACAGCTCACCGCTCAGGGATCGAATCCGCGGAAGCCTTCCTGATCAAAATTTCCCGGCCCCGGCCCCGAGCATTTTCTTTGTCCGCTCCAGAACTTTGCACCACTCGTGTTAGAGTTTTTCTTCTTCATTTCGAACGTCCATGGGAGCCGTGATGCTGGAAATCGCCATTCAGACGCAAAAGCTGTCCCGCAAATTCGGAAACTTGACGGCCGTTGACGGCATCGATCTTCAGGTCGCGGCAGGCCAGTTCTTTGGCTTCTTGGGACCAAACGGTGCCGGGAAATCAACCACCATCAAGATGCTCACGGGCTTGCTCGCACCAACCTCCGGTGCCATGGAGCTTCTCGGTTTGGACTTTGCAGCGCATCCCGTCAACGTAAAGCGCCAGATCGGCGTCGTGCCGGAAGGTATGGGACTTTTCGAAAGATTGACCGGAGCGGAGTACTTGCAGTTCGTAGGACAGATGTACGGGCTGGATCGGGCCACCACGCAACGACGCGCGGACGAGTTATTGGAATTCATGCAGCTTGCCGACCGACCAAAGACCCTGATCGCGGACTACTCGCATGGCATGCAGAAGAAACTAGCCCTGGCAGCCGCAGTCATTCATGGGCCGCGCATTTTGTTTCTGGATGAACCGTTCGAAGGGGTGGATGCCCTGGCGGCCGGTGCACTCAAAGCGCTCCTCGGGCGTATGGCCGAACGCGGTACGACCATTTTCCTGACCTCCCACGTTCTGGAAATCGTCGAGCGCTTGTGCAGCCACGTAGCCATTATTCACAAAGGCCGCCTCGTTGCCCAGGGTTCGCTGGAAGAATTGCGTGCTGGCATTCCTGGCGAGGCCGACAGCAAAACCACGCTCGAGCAAATCTTCCTCTCCATTGTCGGGCAGGACGGTGCGGAACGCCCGCAACTGGAAGAACTCTCATGGCTGATGTAGCCCATTCCGTCGGGATTCTCACCCAGATTCGCTTGGTTGCCGGTCTCCGCTGGCGCATTCTCCGGAACAGTTTGCGTAAGAAGAACAGTCGCCTTGATCTGCTCGGCCTGATCCTTCTCGGCGCCCTGAGTGGGATCTTCGTTCTCGGAATGTGTTTCGCTTTTTATGCCGGAGCTTACACTTTCCTTTCCGGGGACCGCCCTGGACGGATCGCTTTGCTCTTCTGGGGCATTTTTCTTTTCTGGCAGACCTTCCCCATTTTTGTCGCCGGCTTCGGAGCAAGTTTTGAGTTTCGCACCTTGCTGCGCTTTCCGTTGAGCCGCGGCGCGTTCTATATCATTGCTTTGGCCTATGGCCTGGCGGATTTTTCGGCAATTGCCTCGGTCTGCTGGCTGATCTCAATGACCCTGGGTGCAACGGTGGCAAACCCGGGAGTCTTGCCGCTAATGTTTTTGATTGTGGCCGTATTCCTGTTGCTGAACGTAACTCTGGAGCGGCTCATCGGTTCGTGGATGGAGCGGCTCTTGTCGCGACGCAGAACTCGCGAATTATTTTTCGCGCTTTTTATCCTCTCGATGGTTTCCTTGAATTTCCTCAACCCGGCCGTGAATCGTTATAGCGCATCATTGCGGCCACTGGCGCATCGGCTCATTCCGTACCTTGCGTGGCTTCCGCCTTCGTTGGCCGGCAAAGCGGTCGCCGCCGCTGCGCAGTTTCATGGCGCAGAGGTCTTTGTAGGTTTAGCAGGGCTCTTGCTTTATGGGGCAGTGTTCACTGTTTTTCTCTGGAGCCGTTTTGCGGCCCAGTATCGCGGGGAAGAGCTCAGTGAAACGGCCGCGCCGGCGCCCGTTGTCGTACGTTCGACGGCAAGAAAAGAAGATGCTCCCGATCGCTTGAGCGGTCTTTCGCCGCAAGTGGCGGCGGTCGTGCGCAAGGAGTTCCGCTATCTGACTCGCAACCCCGTCACTCTTTTTACGCTCTTCGTGCCGCCGATTCTGGTCCTCTTTTTCAGTTTTCAATTTGCCGGGCGGCATACGACGATATCCGGTCGTCCAGTTTCCTCGGAGATGTTTTTCCCCGGGATGATGGCCTACCTCATCCTGATTTTGATGGCTCCTGCTTACAACTGCTTTGCTTACGAAGGCCGGGGCATGCAAACCTACTTCATGGTGCCGCTGCGCTTCCGTGAAGTATTCCTCGGCAAGAATTTGATGCTCGCCTTCGTGCTCGCGGTGGAAATCGGCTTGACTTTGACCATGCTCGCCTGGCGCGTGGGGCTGCCGTCGCCTCCCATGCTGGTCGGAACTCTTGCCGCGATTATCTTCACGGTGGTCGGCCAGCTTGTCATCGCCAACTGGTCTTCGGTCAATTTTCCGCGCAAGTTGGAGTTCGGCCAGCTGCGCGGCCAGCGGCAATCCGGTATGGCCGTCCTCATTGCTTTTGCCTCCCAGCTCTTGTTGGGTGGCATTTCGGCGGTCATACTTTTTAGCGGGCGCTGGACGGGAAACTCGTGGCTCCCCGCCGAAGCCTTCGCGTTTCTCGCCGCCGCAGCCGTGGGCGGATACTTCGCCTCGCTCGACCATTTGACGCGCCTCGCCGAAGCGAAGAAAGAAGTGCTCCTCGAAGCGCTCTGCCGCTGATTCATTTCTCGACGAGAAAGCTCCCCATCACCAGCGCGTCCATCCCGGAGCTGAAGAAGGTGCGGATCGCGTCGGTCGGCGTATGCACGATTGCTTCTCCGCGCAAATTAAACGAAGTGTTCATGATGACCGGCACGCCCGTGCGTTTTTCGAATTCGTCGATCAGCCGCCAGTACAGTGGATTAATTTCTTTCTCCACCGTTTGCGGACGCGCGCTGCCGTCCACGTGCGTCACCGACGGAATGATCCTCCGCATTTCCAACCGTACTTGCGCCGTCAGAATCATGAACGGTGAATCTGTGGCGCTTTCCAGATACTTGCTTGCCGCTTCCCTCTTCAGGGAAGGCGCAAACGGCCGCCACCACTCGCGGAATTTCACCGCACTGTTCACCTTGGCGTTCATTTCTGGATCGCGCGGGTCGGCGAGAATCGAGCGGCTCCCCAGTGCGCGCGGGCCAAATTCCATCCGTCCCTGAAACCATCCAAGAATTTTCCCCTGCCTGAGAAGTTCCGCTGCCGCGCACGCGGGGTCCGCCAGCTCCGTATACCGCAGCTTGTAAGTGCGCAGCGCCGTCTCGATGGCCTTATCCTCAAACAACGGCCCCCAATACCCATGGCGCATCGCCTTGTTCGGTAGTTTTCCGTTGTTGTCCAGATACGGCGCCAGCGCCGCGCCCAGCGCCACGCCATCATCCGTTGCTGCCGGCTGCACGAAAAACTCGTCCACCATGCCGCAAGCGGCAATTTTTCCGTTAGCCTTCGAATTCAGCGCCACTCCTCCCGCCAGGCAAACGTTTCGGCAACGCGTCTTTTCAATCGCCAGCCGCACCACATTCGTCATTGCGGTTTCGCAGGCATCCTGCACCGCGTAGGCAATATTTTTGTGCCGTTCGTCGATCTCACCTTCCGCAACGCGCGCTGGCCCGAGCTGCGCCGTCATGCGCGCATACGGCGTCGCGCCGTTGGTAAACAACTGTCTTGCGTGAACGCGATACGGCGCCGCTTTCAAATCGATGAACGCGGCCAAATCCACGTCCGGCTGCCCATAGGGCGCAAGCCCCATCACTTTCCATTCATCGCTGTTGGGCTGAAATCCCAGAAATTCAGTGAACCCACTGTAAAAAAATCCGATTGAGTTAGGAAAAGGAATCGTGAGTACGTGTTCAAGCCTGCCGTTGCTTCCGTACCAAATCGATGTGGCTTCCCAAGCGCCGCGCCCGTCCATCACCACCACGGCGGCTTCGCCAAAGCCGGAATACGCATAGGCGCTGATGGCGTGCGCCAGGTGATGGTCCACAAACCGCATCTTCGCGGGTGTTGGCCCGAAGTGCTGCGCGAATTTCTTTGCCCCGCTCTCCTGATGCCACATGCTCAAAAAGTGCAGCGTCGAATTCAGCCCGTTCAAATACGTCACCGGCATTTTCCCCATGGCGTAACACTTCAAATCGTGCCGGTACCCGGGCCCCGCCGTTTGCCATCCAAAACACACTTCATCCAGTTGCTCCGCGCGCACCTTGGCGAACTCCAGGCACGCCCGGACGGCCTGGTGCGGGAATCGCGCGTCATGCTTCAGCCGGCTGATGCGCTCTTCCGCCACGGCAAACAGCAGCTCGCCGTCGCGCACAAGGCACGCCGCCGAATCATGCATCTGCGAATAATTAATCCCCAGCGTCAGCATTTCTCGTTGGTCTCAGGAAGTTTCTCTCGGCAGTCTGCCCAGTGAATAAGAGCTTTCTTTTTCAAATCCTTTCTAGGGAAGTTATAGTAGCTTGTCCAAGCTTCGAGAGTCGAATGTCCGGGCATTTCTCGGCAAGGAAGGCTTCAGCTTTCGCGATGGCTAACGCACAATTTTCGTTCTGGAGTGAGCC
>Ga0209377_1001298_pt1 | contig 16904 bp, 17 predicted proteins | sample GraSoiAngelo_141_FD_185898 | JGI IMG/M metagenome (GOLD analysis project Ga0209377, IMG submission 185898) | Grasslands soil microbial communities from the Angelo Coastal Reserve, California, USA - 14_0929_12_40cm (SPAdes) (version 2) | ecosystem: Environmental > Terrestrial > Soil > Grasslands ...
CTCACGCGAAGCTGATTCGCGCGCTCATGATCAAGTAGTGTCTGCATATCGCGGCTCTTCGGACTGTTCACGTATCTCACTCGCACGGTCTCCCCGCTCTACCCAATTGTACAACACAGGCAGGAGAAGTAGTGTCAGGAATGTCGAGGGCGACGGGACGCGCCCCGACTAGGATCATTGAAGTTGCACAGGACGGTAAACAGATTTGGGCTGGATTACTTAGTCCGGCAGCAAGACTCACCACGAATTGCTGCACCCGCCTCTTTGCTAAGGAATGGGATCAACGCGAGAGCGGCCACACTGTCCAGCCACCACCAACCGAGCAACCAGGTCGCCGCCAGGCCGATCATCAAAACGATCGACAGATAACCGCACGTGATCGATTCGACCGCGTCGGCTCTCAGCGCCAGAGAATTCAGTCGGGCCGCAACTTTCAATTTGTAACCGGCTAGAACCGGCATGCCTATCTTCGCCACCGCGCCGATGAGAATGCCCCAGACACTTTCGTGCGTGTCGGTGATACGCTTGGCAATGAACAATCCGTAGCTCGAATTGAGAAGGATGTATGCAACCAAGGCATACAGCGAGTAGCCGATCAAACGTGCTGCGCAGCGCTCAACTTGATCGACATGTTCGGATGTCGCGACGCCGTTCGCTTCAACGAGCAATCTCCACAACAGCACTGCTGCGCTGAAAAGCTCAATGACGCTGTCGATGCCGAACGCTTCTAGAAGAAGACTTTTCGATGCCCAGCCGAGGAGCAGTGACGCTGCTCCTTCGATCGTCATCCAGCCGAGCGTGACGTACGTCAACAACAGCGCCAGCCGCACATCGTCTGAACGGTGCCGAACCGGAGAAGTTCCGTCTGCTACATGAGGCCGTGCGGTTTTTGCAGACATGATCGAGGTGGTGCTCTGCAATTGGAACCTCGCTGTCACTTCATGTCGCAACAACACTTGTCGTAAGTTTTTTTGGTGAACGGACAGTAGAACTTTCCGTTTTTCATTTCACAACAGCACTTGTCCATCGGCTTGCCGGTCATGCGCAACAGCCGGCCCCCGTCTGAACTGGTGGACATGGCACAGATCCGTAACTGCAAAATACACAACAGTCGCCGGTCTTTGGTTTTAATGTCGCGCCGCATCGGGAGCACTCGTAGAAGAAAAGGCAGGCGTTCGTTGGCATCGTCTCTTCAGCGTGCTGTCCGCAGTTCGGGCACGTAATTACGGACTGCAAGATCACGCCGGCTCCATCACTTCTGCGCTTTCGTGAAAGGAGATAATTCCAGACGCTGGCAACGCATAGCCCCCCGAGACCGAGGTAAACAAGCAGCGCGGAGAATCTCGCCTGAAAAGAGAAAAACAAAACGAAAGCAGCGAGCGCGCCGAGAATGAGCGGGCCGAATTGTCTAAGCCGCGACGCGGCGAAGGCAAGTCCGATAATGGCGATCACCGCGAACGCTTGGAGCGCGAACAAAACAAATTTTTCATTCAGTCCCAACGCGGTGATACCAACTGCACCTGCAATCATCGCGAATAAAGGAAGACAGCACGGTGCTGCAAAGGCCATCACGAGAGCTCCCACGGTTCCAAGGCCGTCGAGCAAAGCGACGGTGCGTGTCAGGCGGCTTATGCTCATTTCCAAGTTAGAAGCGGTTTCAAAAATAGAGAACGATCGGGGTGCCGTTCAAGGGATTCTCAGCATAAATTGGCCTGCGATCACAAATATTCCCCAGGCGGCGAGCAGAACGCCGGTCGCGATGCTGATTCGCGCGCGTGCCGGCAACGTTTTTTCCAGGCACACGAGTAGAGTCAACGCGGCAATCCAGATAACGTTCATGACGCCGGCGACAAAAAGTAAAGCCATCAAGGCCCAACAGCAACCGGTGCAAAAGGCGCCGTGTTCCAATCCCATTCGAAATGCGCCGCCGCTGCCTTCACGCCAGCGGGTCATGATGAATTCGAGCGGGCCGCGGCAATGCGTAAGGCAAGTTTGTTTGAGCGGCGTGAATTGGAAGACACCGGCAATGAGAAGCAGCATGCCACCGAGCCAGACGCTCGTGCTCGTCATCGATTCGGAAAGCAAGGCGTGACGATGGAGCCACCACTGGCCCAACGCCGCGAGCGCGCTGAATACACACCAGATGGCGAGATAACCCAAGACAAAGATCGACATCGAAACGCAAGAACGGCCGAGCCGCTGACGATTGCGCGTCACGGCCGCGAAGGTCAGGATCATCGGCAGCGCGCTCGGTAACATCATCGCGATCATCATCACGGCCCACATGAGAAACAACGGAAGCAAGGTGGCGACCGGCCATGAGGAAAGTTCCGGCCCGGATATTTTCATGCGCATGCATTCGCACACGCCGGTCGCATTCATGCGGCGCGCTTCGTAGACGGTGTAACCCCACGCCAGCAACGCGATGCTGCACAGACTCCCAGCGGCGAAGAAACGTTCGCGCCGCGGCATGACCGGCAATGCGCGCATGGCCGCGGTTCAGTTGCCGTAGTGAATGCGAGCGACGAATCCAGCTTTGTTCGGATAACTGAACTTCATCTTGTCGATCGCGACGGAACCTTCCTTGGCCGACGCGCACTCCGCGCTTTTGAAAATAAAACCAGTGCCGTGGCTGACGGTGATGGTTTCAACATCTCCGGTCACGGGATTTTTGATCGGTTCGAGCGCGATCCGGAAATTGTCGCCAAGCCGTGCGCTGCTTTCGAGCCCATTCATCGTGACGCTGAACGGAACGAACTGCGGGTCCAGCAACGTGCTGAAAGTTGTCGCCAAAATTTCAAACGGCAATCCACCGGCCTTACCCGAACCGATCTCGAGCAAGGCTTCTCGTTGTTCTTGGGACGCCCTTTCATCGACAAACAAGCAGACTGTGCCGTTGCCCTCGTGAATCGCGCCGGGCCATTTTGCGGCGAACGCGAGGCCGAGTCCGTCAAGCGACACGTCGCCGTATTTGCCGCGATCGATTTTCCAAACTCCTATGCCTTCGCAAAAGCCGGGCGTCGGCGGCGCCGCGAATTCGCATGGGCAACCGTAATCGCAATTGCACGCCTGAAGATAATCGGCGTCAAAAAACCATTTCTTCATTTGATCATTCCTCCGTGTTAAGCCTTACCTCGCCCGTACAGTCGAGTTCTACATTTTGTAACGAAACGGAAGTGCGCGTCAACTTGCCGACTCAATCAGCGCGCAAAATTCCGCTGCCGCCTTCGATTTAGAATTCCGCTTCCAGCGACCGAGGTGACGAGCAAGAGCCTCGCGAAAGCGCTGCATCTCTTTTAATTTTGTTTCTGTTTCCGAAAGCGTTGCTTCGGCCATCGACACTACGCAGCGGCACGTCTCCTTACCGGGTCCGCGCAGGCTCATGATGCGCTTGATTTCATCGAGACTGAAGCCGAGAGATTGCGCCTTGCGAATGAAGCGCATTTGATTTAAGGCGGCGGCGTCATAAACGCGATATCCGCTCGCCGTGCGCGATGGCTTCGGGAGAAGCCCGTTCCGCTCGTAAAAGCGGATCGTATCGGGCCTCACTCCCGAAAGCTTTGCCAGCCGGCCAATCAACAGCGGCTTTTCATTCATTGCGTGAGCAATGCCGCTTGCTCGGTTGTGATTCGCCCTTCGAACATGATTGCTCCGTTCACGACGACGGTAGGCATCGCACGAACGCCGTAAGCTTTGCCTTCCTCACACATTTGCTGAGGCGGACAGCGTCGCTCAGTCACTTCGCAACCACACGTCGAAACCGCGTCTTTCACTAATTGCAAGGTGTCGTCGCAGAGCGAGCAACCCGCCGTGAAAACTTCGATCTTTCTTTTACCTGCCATTCTAATTCACCTCCTTTTAGTCGGCTTTGTTGGCTACATTCCCGTGCAACAACACTTGTCGAGCGTTTTGCCCGTGAGTTTGCAAAGGAATTTTCCGTTCTTCTGTGTCTCGCAGCAGCACGTCTTGACTTCTTTGCCGGTGAGAGTGCAGACCAGCTTCGGAGAAGCAGCCGATGCCACAGCTGCGACCGCTATCGCTGCCAACAACGGCAGCCATTTTGTAATTCTTTTCATCAATTCACCTCCTTCAATTCTTTGACTTCATCTCTCTACACCTTGGAGCCCAGTCCAAGGTCAACAGCTTTTTTCGGGATGCTGATCCTCACTTTTTCAGCAACTTCGCAATGACCATGATCAGCAGAACTATAAGTAGAATGCCAACGATCCCCCAAATCCACATCATCCACATCGGACACATCATCATTATTTATCACCTCCGTTCTCAACGCGAATAGAAGTGCGCTAACTTCCATCGACGCAGCCAGAAGAATTCTTAATTCGCATCAAAGATTTCATTTTGCGGTTACCGAAAAGCTCGATTGACCTTTTCCGTGCGGGCCGTCGAAAGAAATTTTCGCGTTCCAATCCCCAGCCATATCAATCTTGATTTTAGCGCGATACCGGCCCGCCGTGTTTGTCCGTTCGATTGTGCCGCCGGAGTGCATCTGCATCCCGGGCATGTTCATGTCCATGTCGAACTTCACGTTGCCGACATCGACGAGTTGATCTTGCGCGTTTCGGAATTCGATGAGGAATTCGTTGTTGCCGCGGCGGAGTTGGCCTTGCCGATGAATGAAATTAGCGGTCAAATCATTGACGCTTTGAGTTGTGAACGGCGCGCCGGAAATTTTGTGCGGGCCAATTTTCTGCCAGACAAAATTGCCCGCGTAAAAAAGCGCAAGCGCCGTTATGATCAGCGCGATCCATCGTAACACTCGCTGCCGGGTCTCATGCGAAACGACCAACGCCGGTGGAATCAAAGGCGCTTCTTCTTCGTTCTGGTCGGGTAGTTCGCGTTTGCGCCAGACCACGTAAATGACCGGGAAGATTAGCAGCTCAAGAATCGCCGAAGTAATAATGCCGCCGATCATAGGTGTCGCGATGCGTTTCATCACGTCAGCGCCGGCTTGAAGGGTGGGGGACCACATGATCGGCAGGAGCCCGAAGAAAATCGCGCACACGGTCATGATCTTTGGCCGGATGCGTTGCACTGCGCCTTCCATCACCGCGGCGTGCAGATCACGCATGTTATTCATTCGCCGCTCGGCCGTAAATTTGTCCCAGGCGTGATCGAGGTAGAGCAGCATGACCACTCCTGTCTCCGCGCTGACGCCGGCGAGCGCGATGAGCCCTACCCAGACGGCGACGCTCATGTTGTATCCAAGCAAATACAGCAACCAAAACGCGCCGATGAGCGAGAAGGGCACAGTGAGTAAGATGATTAAGGTCCTGATGACGGACCGGGTGCTCAAGTACAGGAGCACGAAAATGATCAGCAGCGTAAACGGGACTACGACTTTGAGCCGCTCCTTAGCAGCGAGCAGATATTGAAATTGTCCCGCCCACTCGATGTAGTAACCCGACGGATACTGAATTCGCTGGGCGAGCAGCTGCGATGCTTTGCGCACGTAGCCCTCAATGTCACTCGTGGTGATGTCCACAAAAACGAAGCCGACGAGCTTGCCGTTCTCACTGCGCACCGACGGCGGTCCAGTTTTGTAATGGATATCGGCTAGCATAGAGATCGGAACCTGCGCACCCGTGGGCGTGGGAACGAGCACGCGCTTGAGCGAGTCGAGGTCTTCGCGAAAATCGCGCGCGTAACGTGTATTGACGGGATAACGCTCGCGGCCTTCGACTGTGGTCGTGATGTTCTTGCCGCCGATGGCTGACTCGATGATGTCGTTTACATCGCCAACCTTGAGTCCATAGCGCGCGGCTGCCTCACGATTGACAGTAAAATCGAGGAAATATCCGCCGACTGTGCGCTCGGCGAACGCGCTGCGCGTGTTCGGAAGATCTGCCAGTTCCTTTTCGATCTGAACGGCAAGCTTTTGAATCTCGCCAAGGTCTGGACCAAAAACTTTCACGCCGAGGATGCTGCGAAATCCGGTGGTCAGCATCTCGGTCCGCGTCTGAATAGGCATCCAGAAAATATTCGCCATGCCGGGCGTCTTGATGTTGGCGTTCACTTCGGCGAGGAGCTTTTCCCACGTCATTCCGCGCCGCCATTGCTCAGGCGGCTTAAGCGCGACGATGGTTTCGAACATCGACAACGGCGCGGGATCGGTCGGCGTGTCGGCCTGCCCGGCTTTGCCGAACACTGTCACGGCCTCCGGGATTTTTTTTAATTGTCGATCCTGTATTTGGAGAATCTTTGTCGCTTCGGTGATCGACATGCCAGGTACTGCCGTCGGCATGTAAAGCAGAGTGCCTTCGTTCAGCGGCGGCATGAATTCGCTGCCAAGTCTCTTGAATGGAAAGATCGTGAGCAGCAAAACAATCAGCGCTGCGCCCAGCGTAAACCAGCGATAGCGCAACACGAAGTCTGCAAACGGTTGATACGTCCTGATCAAAAACCGGTTAACCGGATTTTTCTCTTCCGGTGTGATTTTCCCGCGAATGAGGAGCGTCATCAGCACTGGCACGAGTGTGACGCCGAGAAACGCGGCAAAGAACATTGCGAACGTTTTGGTAAAGGCGAGCGGCCGGAAGAGCCGGCCCTCCTGCGCGGTGAGCGAAAAGACCGGGACAAAGCTTACTGTGATTACGAGCAGGGCGAAAAACAACGCGCGGCCGACGCCTTTCGCGCCGGCGATGATCACTTGAATACGCTCAACGTTATTCGGTTCGCGCTTGTGGGTTTCCCGAAAATGCTCGAGTTGCTTATGCGCGTTCTCGATCATGATAATTGCCGAATCGACCATGGCGCCGATGGCGATGGCGATGCCGCCTAACGACATGATGTTCGAGGTGACGTGCATCCACCACATCGGCACAAAGGAAAGAATGATCGCGATGGGCAGCGTGATGATCGCCACCAGCGCCGAGCGGACGTGCCAGAGAAAAACCAGACAAACCAGCGCAACGACAACGCTTTCTTCGATCAGCTTCTCGCGCAATGTTGCGATGGCGCGGCGAATCAGGTCGCTGCGATCGTAAACCGGCACAATGCGCACGCCGGCTGGCAACGACGGCTTTACCTCTTCGATTTTCTTTTTTACCGCATCGATGACGTTGAGCGCGTTCTCGCCGTAACGCATCACGATGATGCCGCCAACGACTTCGCCGCGTCCGTCGAGCTCGGCCACGCCGCGCCGAATATCTCCACCGAGATGAACGTTTCCAACATTTTTCAGGTAGACCGGCGTGCCGTTTTCCACTTTGAGGACGATGTTCTCGATGTCCTCAATCTTTTTGATGTAGCCGCGTCCGCGAATGTAGTACTCAGTGGTAGCGACTTCGAAAATCTTGCCGCCTACGTCGGCATTGCTCATCTTGATCGCGTTGACCACGTCGCTGAGAGGGATGTTGTAAGCGACTAGTGCGTTTGGATCGAGATCGACCTGGTATTGCTTCACAAATCCGCCGACCGGTGCGACCTCGGCGACGCCCTTCACGGCGGAAAGCGCATAGCGCAGGTTCCAATCCTGAATGGAACGCAACTGAGCGAGATCGTGTTTTCCCGTGTCATCAACCAGCGCGTATTCGTACACCCAGCCCACACCGGTCGCGTCGGGGCCGATCGTCGGGTTCACGCCCTCCGGCAGCGAACCGCGCACCGAATTCAAATATTCGATTACGCGCGAACGCGCCCAGTAGATGTCGGTGCCGTCTTCGAAGATGACGTAGATGAACGACTTGCCGAACATTGATTCGCCGCGGACGAATTTCACTTTTGGCGCAGCGATGAAGACACTGGAAATCGGATAAGTGATCTGGTCCTCGACCAAATCGGGCGAGCGGCCTTCCCACTCGGTGTAAACGATCACCTGCACATCGCTCAGGTCGGGAATCGCATCCAGCGGCGTGTGGATCAGGCCGTAGATTCCCGCTGCAACAGCGAAAATCGTGAAAATGAAAACCAGGAACTTATTCCGCGCGCTCCGCTCAATAATACGATCGATTAGCGTCTCACTGTTGCCAGCGGTGACTTCGTTCCGCGTAATTGCTTCAGCTTGAATCATGGCTTGGTGCCAGGGCTAACGCCTTCTTGCGGTGTGCGCTCTTCTTCGAACCCTCTCAATGCGCCTTGGACTTTTGATTCGGCGTCGATGAGAAAGTTTGCGCTCGCGACGACGCGTTCGTTTTCCTGGAGACCGCTTTTTACTTCGTAGATGTCGCCATACTTGGTGCCGAGCTGAACGATGTGCGGCTCGAGTTTGCCTTCGCCTTTATCGACAAAGACGATGCTGCGCGTCCCGGTCGGCATCACCGCACTGACGGGAACGGTAAGCGCCTCACCCATGTCCATCTCCAAGTCGGCGTTCACGTACATCCCAGGCCGCAGCTTGAAATCGGGATTTGGAATATCGATGCGAACCTTGGCTGTGCGTTTCGTCGCGTCGAGAAACGGATCAATCAGACTGATTGTGCCGTCGAAGTTTTGTCCAGGATACGACTTTGCTGTGATCGTGAGCTTTTGCGCCACTTGAAGCATCGATAACTCATTCTCGTAAAATTCCGCCCACAGCCAGACGACGCTGAGGTCGGCAACCTCTACAAGTAAGTCTCCCGTTTTCACGCTCTTGCCTTGTTCGACAGGCACTGACTGTACAACGCCCCGGAATGGTGAGAGCAGCGTGAGCGTGTCGGAGGCTTTACGCGTCTTCTCTAGCTCGGAGATCTGTTGCGGCGTGACGTTCCAAAGTTGCAGCCGACGCTTCGCAGAATCGATCAAGCGCTGCGGAGTGTCGCGCGCGTCTTTGGACTTCGCCTGGTCACGCATGCGCAACAGCTCGACGAATTCACGCTCACTCGTTAACAGATCGGGACTGTAGATCGACAAAAGCGGCGCATCTTTTTCCACGAGCTCGCCCGGCGCGGTCACGTCCAGTTTTTGAACGTAGCCATCAACACGCGACACAAATTGCCAATTACGTGTTTTATCCGGAACGATCAGGCCAACTGCGCGGATGGTATGGCGAAGCGGCTTTCGCTCGACCTTCGCATAACGCACCCCGATCTGCTGCTGACGCTCAACTGGAACGACGAACTCGCTTGTCTGCGGCGCTTTGCTCTCCACGCCTCCTTTCATTCCAGGCATCCCGGGCATGCCTTGCATCTCGCTGCTGCCGGTTGGCTTTCCCGCTAGCATTGCTGCGTGATCGTGCCGAGGGGCGTTTTTACTGGAACTTGCCGGGGTTGCGCTCTCCTTCATCACTGGCACAAGATCCATCGAGCAAATGGGACATTTGCCGGGTCCCTTTTCGCGCACCGATGGATGCATTGTGCACGTCCAGTAATCGATGTTGCTCGGTTTCTCCGTGGCGCTGTTCTTCGAGCACGACGCAGCGCCAGAAAGAAGCGCAGCGAGCATGAGCAACAGCGCAGTTTTTTGTAGAAACAGCTTCATCGTCATTTCCTTCCGTTCGATAACCCTGCCGCGGGCGAGTAAACGTTTGCGCCGATGACTGCCTCCAACTCAGCGACTGCCATTTGATAATGCGCCAAGTGGTCGCGTCCCATGGCTTCGATGTCGCGCAGGTTGCGTTGCGCGGTAATCCAATCGAGAAACGTTGCTTTTCCTGACTCGTAGCTTAGCCGCGTCGCTTCAAACGCCTGCTGCGACTGAGGCACGAGCTTGTCACGGAATAACTCGACGTGATGATGAAACGTCTCGACCTTTGCCAACTGATCGCGCACGAGCCGTAATGCTTCCTTCTGTTCGCGCTCAAATCCCTGCTCAGCCGCTGCAAAATTCGCGCGTGCTTCGCGAACGGCAGCTGAGTATTTACCGGGATTCACCCACGGGATTGTGAACGACACGCCGGCATCGAATTCACTAACCGCTTCCGCGGCGTCATTGTAACGCTGACCTTTGACATTGACTGCTGGATCGGGAATCCAGGCGCGGTGCGCCAGCTGAAGCTTTGACTTCTCGCTGTCGATCTTTGCACGCGCCATCTGCAGCTCAGGCCGTTGAGCGAGCGCGATCGCTTGCAGCCTGCTTGCAGAAAGACCCGCCTCGCTGATCCTCGCTCCCGTGGGCGGACCGAGCGGCGCAAACGCATCGCGATTCATCAGCGTGTTCAGTTGCGACTGCGCGTCAGACAAATTGCGCTCCAAATCCCGCCGCGTCTCCTGCAGCTTGCTGTAATCTGTCTCGGCGATAAGCGCGTTCGCCGCAGTCTCCAAACCAGTTTCGTAACGAGAGCGGCTGATATCGGCAATTTGTTTGAGTGAAGTAAGATTTTTGTTGTTGATCTCGAGTTGGTCATAGGCATTCGCCAGCTGGAAATACGTGGCGCGTGCCTTTGCGATCACATCGAGCTGAGCGCGTCGCGCTTCTTGAAATGCAGAGAACGCCTCGGCTGCAGCAATCCGGCCGCGCACTAGATTTTTTCCGGTGATCGGAATCAATTGCTCGATGCTAAGCGTTTGATCCGTGAATGCGTTCGGCGGTACATCGACAAATCGGCGCATACGCGATTCGCCGGCAACGTGCGGGTCATCCCATGCGTACGCTTGTCGCACGCGGTGAATTGCGGCGTACCAGCGGTTCTCCGCTTCTTTAATGGCTGGATTGTCCTCCAGCACGCGGCGCGTCACTTCGGCTAACGAGAGCTCTCGTGACGCAGCGCCGTCTTCGCCGCCATCAGCGGCGATCTGACTGCGAAGTAATAAAAATGTAGCTAATAAGATTGAAAGAGTTGTTGTTTTCATTGATCCACGACTGCGTTTAACGACACGGCATGCCGATGGATGGGCACACCCCGACCGTTAAAGGCGGTGGATCAGATGAGCCGGATGCAGATCAACGCGAGCGTCGGCGGCGAATGCGCGCTACACCTGGCGTTGAAAGCTGGGATTTGTTGGGCGCGGGATTCCGGACTCGGCGGAACGACAGGCAACGCGATGGGTGTCGCGTTTACTTTGTAGCTCGAATCGCCTTTCGCCAGCGGGTGCGATGGAGTCGATTTGTGCTCGCTTGAAGTTGCGCAACACGTTTTGTTGGCGCAGCAAGCCGGCTTGCACGCTTGTTGTGCTGGCGCGCTGGAGAGGATGCACGATCGCGCGGTAAGACTTACCGGCGCTGTAACCAGCGCGGTGGCCATCGCTATCGAAAGTACGATCCTGCTCAACATTGCCGTCCGTATAACACAAGTTAGACCGCACGTCGAGAAAAGCGTTCAGCGCTAGCTACGGCCAGCAATGGCAATCTTCATGCCATTTCTGGTACATCAGATGGCGCGCCTCTGAATTTTCCTCTGAGACAGCCGACTCTACAGCAGCCGGTTTTCATTTGCATTTCTCCGAGGATTTTGCGAGGAAGGAGACTAGAATTTCTTTCAACGAAAAGAAGGCAATTATGAAAACCGAAAATTTGGAAACAATAGCAACAAAACTGGTCGCGCCGGGGAAGGGGATTTTGGCAGCCGATGAAAGCTCGGGTACGATCGAGAAGCGCCTGAAAAGCATCAATGTCCCTTCGACTGAGGAGAATCGGCGAATGTATCGCGAAATCTTGTTTACCACCAAGGGTGCCGGTGAATTCATCAGCGGCGTGATTCTCTTTGATGAGACAATTCGGCAGAAGAGTCGCGACGGGCGCGGTTTTGTCGAAGTGCTGGAGCAACAGGGGATCGTTCCCGGGATCAAAGTGGATAAAGGCGCTAAGGCAATGGCGAATTTTCCGGGTGAAAAGATCACTGAAGGTTTGGACGGATTACGCGAGCGGCTGGCCGAATACCGGCAACTCGGAGCGCGCTTTGCGAAGTGGCGCGCCGTGATTGGCATCGGCGATGGCATTCCTACGCGCACCTGCATCGACGCAAACGCGGAGGCGTTGGCGCGTTACGCGGCACTTTGTCAGGAAGGTGATTTGGTGCCGATCGTCGAACCGGAAGTGCTCATGGACGGCGACCACACAATCGAGCGGTATTTCGAAGTCACCGAGCAAACCTTGCGAAGCGTTTTCGATTCTTTGGCGGAGCACCGGATCGTGCTCGAAGGGATGTTGCTGAAGCCGAACATGGTGCTTTCTGGCAAAGACTGTCCACAGCAGGCGTCGGTGCAGGAAGTCGCGGAAGCCACGGTTCGTTGCCTGAAGCGCGTCGTTCCAGCGGCCGTGCCGGGTATTGTGTTTCTCTCAGGCGGCCAAACCGATCAGCAAGCGACGGAACATCTCAACGCGATGAATCGCATCGCGAACCTGCCCTGGCAGCTGAGCTTTTCCTACGGACGCGCCTTACAAGCTCCGGTGCTTAAGGCGTGGAAAGGCGACAGCGCGAAGGTTGCTGCTGCGCAACAAGCGTTCCATCACCGTGCATGGTGCAACAGCAACGCGCGTTACGGCAAATACACCGAAGAGATGGAGACTGCGAAGGCGGCATAGGGCCGCACAGTTTGGATACGCGCACGGCCAAGTGCTCACGGGCCGAGGGCGGCCCGGCTCCATCAATGAGAGCTGAATATTGGAGACAGCCTGCCCTCAGGCTGCTTCGATTGGCAACACGATGGATTTAGCTACCGCTCTTGGCCACGCGCTCTGGATGGCGTTTGCCATGCTGTGGGAAATTTTGTGGCCGCTGATTCTCGGTTTCGGCTTGTCGGCAGTTGTGCAGGCAGTCGTTTCCAAAAGCGAGATGACGAAATTGTTGCCTGACGATTCCGCGAAATCGCTCGCGATCGCATGCGGTCTCGGCGCAGCATCATCGTCGTGTTCTTACGCGGCAGTTGCGCTGGCGCGCTCGATTTTTCGCAAAGGCGCCAATTTTACGGCGGCAATGGCGTTCCAGCTCGCTTCCACAAATTTGGTCGCTGAGCTGACGATCATCATCATCGTACTGATGGGATGGCAGTTTGCGGCCGCTGAATTCCTGGGTGGGCCGCTGATGGTCATGCTGATGGCGATACTCTTTCGAAAATTAGTGTCGCCCAAACTCGTTGCTCAAGCGCGCGCACAAGCAGAGAGGGGACTGAAAGGCAAGATGGAAGGTCACGCCGAGATGGACATGAGCGTGACTGAAGGCTCGCTCTGGCAGCGCATCACGTCCAAGGATGGATTCACTGCGACGAGTCACTATTTCGTGATGGACTGGGCAGCAGTATGGAAAGATATCGCCATCGGTTTGCTCATCGCAGGGGCACTGGCTGCGTGGGTACCGCCGGACTTTTGGCAGAAATTCTTTCTCGTCTCACATCCAGTCGCCGCAAAGATTTGGGGACCAATCGTCGGGCCAATTGTCGCCATCCTTTCGTTCGTTTGTTCCGTGGGCAATGTTCCGCTGGCTGCGGTGCTTTGGAACGGCGGCATCAGCTTCGGCGGCGTTATCGCATTCATCTACGCCGACCTGCTCGTGCTTCCGATAATCGATATCTATCGCAAGTACTATGGCTGGAGAGTGGCGGGCCTGATTGTCGCTGTTTTCTATGTTGCCATGTTTGTGGCTGCTCTTTTGGTTGAATTTGTTTTCGATGCATTCGGTCTGATCCCTTCGCATCGCAGCGCTCAAGTCGTCGAAATGTCGATCAGCTTCAATTACACGACTGTGTTGAACATGATCTTCCTGGCCATTGCAGCGCTTCTTGTCCTCCGATTTTTCAAAACCGGTGGACCGAAAATGATGGCGCACATGGGGTAAAATTGATCGCCCGTCTTGGCGGAAACAAATATTTTGCGTGTGTCGACATGAAGGGCAGCGACGGCAAAATTTACGACATTGATTTCTTTATGGTGCCGCAGCCCCGCAAGCTGACCGTTACCCAAACTTCCGTGCACAAGATCAACGGCAAACCGCTCTACAACTGGAAGCAACAAGGGGGCGTCTGGAAAAAAGTCCCCGTTTCATAAAGCGCACCTAGGGGTGCCGCCTAGCAGCGATATGTTTGGCGCTAACAGCGCACATTCATACCAGCCTGGGGCACTGCCCCAGGCTGGCCAAGTGACGACTGCGCCTTCGGCGCTAATCACATGTAAACACGGCCCTGTGGGCCGCGCCCAAGCGACGGTTGCACGCGTACTGTAGCGGCGGTCTGTGACCGCCGAAGTTTGCGACAGTGAGAGACTGCCGCTACAGATGATGCACGAAATGCCGAAGACATTTTTCATCACCACAGCGATCTATTACACGAACTCGTCGCCGCATGTCGGGCACGCTTACGAGATGGTGCTAGCCGATGTGATTGCGCGCTATCACCGGCTCAAGGGTGAGAAAGTATTTTTTCTTACTGGTGTCGATCAACATGGACAAAAGGTCCAGCAATCGGCTGCGAAGGCTGGCGTGGCTCCGGCTGAATTCGTCAAAGGAATTTCACAACAGTTTGTCGATCTTGCGAAAAAACTCGACGTGCAATACGACGAATGGGCGGAGACAATCAGCGATCGCCACAAGAAAGTCGTTCGAGGAATTTTGCAGCGGCTCTTCGATGAAGGCCAAATCTACAAGGACAAACAAGCCGGCTATTACTCGGTTCGTCAGGAACAATTTCTTACCGACAAAGAGCGCGGTCCTGATGGCCAGTTCGGGGCTGAATGGGGCGAGATCGAATTTCGGGAGGAAGAAAATTATTACTTCAAGCTAAGCCAGCACAAAGAATGGCTGCTGGGCTATCTCAACAAACGAGCAGACGCAGTCATTCCCGATTTTCGCCAAACCGAATTACGGAATGCTGTGGAAAAGATCGGCGGCGATCTTTGCATCTCGCGTCCGAAGTCGCGGCTCGATTGGGGAATCGAGCTGCCATTCGACAAAGATTTTGTCACTTACGTCTGGTTCGACGCACTAACGAACTACATCAGCTTCGCCGGCTACGACCCTTCTGTTTCATCCTTCAACCTTCAACCTTCATCCTTTCTGGATCGCTGGCCTGCTCTGCAAGTTATCGGCAAAGACATTCTGGTCCCTGCGCACGGCATTTACTGGCTGATCATGCTGCACGCGATCGGCTTCCCCGACGACCAAATGCCGCAACTGCTGGTCCACGGTTGGTGGAATCTCGGCGGCGCCAAGATGAGCAAGAGCGCCGGCAACATCGTTGATCCTTTCGTGCTCATCGAAAAGTACGGCGCCGAAGCATTGCGTTATTATCTAATGAGCGACATCGCTACCGGCCAGGACGCAGATTTCTCCGAGGAACGTCTGATCGAAGGTTACAACGCCGACCTGGCTAACAATCTCGGTAACTTGCTCAACCGCACGCTAAACATGACCCATCGATATCGAGACGGGCGACTACAAAGGCCCAGTGAGAATCTGAAATTGCCTGATGATGCTGTCGACGGATACAAGCAGTTACTAAATGAATACACGGCAATAAAGGTTGCGGCCCGTCCCGATGTGATGACCGAACGTTCGCTATATCTTGCGTCGGTCCTCAATGGCTTTATCGAAGTTCGCTCGCCATGGAAACTAGCTAAGTCATCGAGAGGAGAAGATCGTGAATTCTTGGATGAACTTTTGTACGATTGTGCAGAAGCTCTTCGAATACTAGGTATTCTGATTTCGCCCATACTGCCGCGAGCGGCGCATCGAATTTTTGATCAGCTGAATTGGAAGATGGAGTTGAGCGGAAAAGAGGAACGACTTTCCCTCGCAGACGCGGAGTGGGGGAGATTGCCGGACGGACATGTTGTCGGCAAACCAGTGCCGTTGTTTCCGCGGATCGAGACCGCAGAATTGTAGGGCAACCGCATCGGTTGCCGGCAGGCGAGGCGCCTGCCCTACAAAATCATTATCGTTGTCTCACTGGGCGCATTCTTCGAAGGCTCCGGGTTCGCCGCGTAAATAGGCGAGAACTTCGCCGGCAAAATGGAGCGAGCCTGCGATCAAAATCGGATTCGCCTTTGCGCGCGCGAGAGCGAGGGCTTCAGCGACCGATGGAGTAATGGAAATTGTAGGGCAACCGCGAACGGCTTCTGGGTTACCGGCAGGCGAGGCGCCTGCCCCACAAACAGAAACAACGCTTTCGAAAATCTTTGCTAGTTTTTCCGGTGCGGCGGCGCGGTCGCTGCGAATCCTGGGCAATACAACTGAATCAGCAATTGGTGCGAGCGCGTCACAGATGCCGCGCAAGTCTTTGTCGGAGAGAACTGCAAGAATCAGTGTCGCTTTCTGATTGCCGAAAAATTCGCGCCATGTTTCGGCAAGCATGCGAGCAGCGGCTGGGTTATGCGCGCCATCGACGATTGTGCGCTCGTCCCACTTCTGAAAACGCGCCGGCCAATCGATAGTGGCAAGTCCGCGCGCAGTGGCTTTATCGTCGATATCGATTTGCGCAGCGTGAATCGCGGCGATTGCCACAGCGGCGTTCTGTTTTTGGTACTCACCACGTAAGGCAATTGGCGAGCGTCCGTAAGATTCAGTTACAACTTGCAGAGGCGCTTCGCACTCGATGGCGCGAGCGCGAATGACTTGTTCCGCTTCGAGTAGCTGTGGGGCAGAGACAACAGGAATTCCGCGTTTGATGATTCCCGCTTTTTCACTCGCGATCTCAGCAAGCGTGTTTCCGAGCCATTCTTGATGATCAAAGTCGATTTGTGTAATGACTGAAACATCAGACTGGATAGCGTTCGTCGCATCAAGGCGTCCGCCAATTCCAGTTTCAAGGATAGCGACGTCGATTTTCGATTCGGAAAAATGTTTCACCGCGAGCGCGGTGGTGACCTCAAAAAATGTTGGATGCGGGTCCCAATCGGCGATGAGATTCCGAACCGTGGTCAAACCATTAGCAACGGCGTTCTCGGAAACCATTTCGCCGTTCACGCGAATGCGTTCGCGGAACGTGACGAGGTGAGGAGACGTGAAAAGGCCGGTGCGATGTCCCTGCGCGCGGCAGATCGAGTCAACCATGGCGCATACGGAGCCTTTGCCGTTTGTGCCGGCTATGTGGATGACTTTC
>Ga0209377_1001300_pt1 | contig 16900 bp, 13 predicted proteins | sample GraSoiAngelo_141_FD_185898 | JGI IMG/M metagenome (GOLD analysis project Ga0209377, IMG submission 185898) | Grasslands soil microbial communities from the Angelo Coastal Reserve, California, USA - 14_0929_12_40cm (SPAdes) (version 2) | ecosystem: Environmental > Terrestrial > Soil > Grasslands ...
AGGATCTGGCTGCCGCGGAGCACGAGCGCGTCGCCGTCCGCGCTCAGCACTTTTCCGGCGGATTCCGCGCGAGCGGGCAGAGCGAACGCGGCGGCGCAAAATGCCACGCAGAAAACCCCCAGCAGACGCGTCAAGCGCACGCGCGCATGTCCCGAAGTCCTCATGTTTCCCTCGCCATCAAAGATAGAACGTCACTTGCAGCTGAGTTTTTTGTATCGGACAGTGTGCCTGGGGGGAACGCCGGCATCAAATTAAAGCGAAAAACAATGTGACATTGTTCCGGGAGAGAAGCGCGCGGAACGGACGCGGGCTCTTTCGTTCGCGTCGGAATTCCATGACTTCGTGTAACGTTTGCACGACATTCGGATATCATTTCCCCGCAAGGAGGAGACCATGAAAAAAACCGTCGTTTCCCATGCGGCGTTCGGCTGCGCAACCGCATTGCTCGCTTCCGCCATCACGTATGTGGCGCTCGCCGGGTGGCCCGAGTCGATATCGCTGCAGGCGCACGCGCAGGCGCCGGCCAATACCGGAACCCGGCAAACGGAGCTCTTCAAGACGACGATGAACGACGTGCTGGGTCGCGTCGTGACGCTGCGCCGAATCGAGCGAGATCCCGGAAGCGGCAGCGGCCCGCACCGTCATCCCGGCAGCCACACGTTCGGCTACGTACTGGAAGGAACCTACGAGGTGAAAGTCGACGACGGTCCGCTGCAGAGGCTAGCGCCGGGCGGGACTTTCTACGAACCGCCCGGCGCGCTGCACGCCGTTTCGCGCAACGGCAGCTCGGTGAACCCGGTCAAGTATCTGGTGATTCAGATCTCCGATCCGACCAAACCGCAGACCGTACCCGAGTGAGCGCATGAATGAAAACGGCGCCCGTAGGCGCCGTTTTTGTTTTGGCCCGGGGGTGCTTTTACAGACCTGCCGCCTTGAGGCCCGCCGTTGCGGCCGCCGCGTCCTGGTCGGAGTTCGCGCCGCTGACGCCGATTCCGCCGATGACCTTGCCGCCGGACATGATCGGCACTCCGCCCTCGATGGGCGTCGCGCCGGAGAGGCCGAGCAACGCGACCCGTCCCTTGGCGATTCCGTCCTCGAACGCCTTGCTCGGGCGGCGGAACATGGCAGCCGTCTTCGCTTTGTCGAGCGCGACCTGAACGCTCGCGGTCTGCGTGTCGTCCATGCGCTCGTAGTAGACGAGAAAGCCGTGGTTGTCCACGATCGCGATCGCCATGCGCCAGCCGTTCTTCTTCGACTCCGCGGCCGCGCCGGCGGCGATTTTTTTGGCGAGATCCAGATTGACATCCTGGCCGTAGGGCGGGCGTTCCTGCGCCATGGCGCCGGCGGCGAACAACGTGAATACCAAACCCAGTGCGAATCTGCTTATAGACATCTTCTCCTCCTTGTTATGGGTGCTGCGGACGGATGAATCGGACGGAAAACCGGGCCTGCCAGCGGATTATGTTTGGCGTCGGGGCCCCGGTCAAGCTCGCGTCCTCCGAAGCGGTAGTATGCTGAAACCGGCGCCAAGGAAATGAAGATCTCCGTCGTCGTTCCCGCGTTCAACGAAGAGCGATTGCTGCCCGGCGCGCTCTCCAGCATCCGCGCGGCCATGGAAGGATTCGCACGCCTCGGCTGGGAGTCCGAGCTGATCGTGTGCGACAACAATTCGACCGACCGCACGGCGGAGATCGCGAGGGGTGCGGGGGCGCAGGTCGTGTTCGAGCCGGTCAACCAGATCGGCCGGGCGCGCAACACCGGCGCCGCCCACGCTAGCGGCGACTGGATCTTCTTCGTGGACGCCGATTCCAATCCCAGCGTGGAGCTCTTTCTGGAAGCGGCGGATTCGCTCCGCTCCGGGCGCTGTCTCGCCGGCGGGAGCACCGTCCGCTACGAGGACCCGCATCCCAGCGTCGCGCTCCTGACCGGGGTCTGGAACGCAGTGAGCCGGATCAACAAATGGGCGGCGGGTTCGTTCATCTTCTGCGAGGCGGCGGCGTTCCGCGAGACGGGCGGGTTCAGCGAGGAGCTGTACGCGGGCGAGGAGATCGACCTGTTCCGGCGACTGAAGCGCTTGGCCCGCCGCGGCCGGCGAACTATCGTGATTCTTCACCGCCATCCGCTTCGCACCAGCGACCGCAAGCTGCGGCTCTACGGCTGGCGCGATTTCTTCTGGTTCATGGTGAAGACCGTCGTGTCGCGCGGGCGCACGCTGCGAAGCCGGCAGGACTGCTTCGCCTGGTACGACGGCCGGCGCTGACGGGCTCGGGACGGGCGTCCCGGGCTCTTGCTAGGTCTGCGTCTGCGCCTTCAGGTGCGCCTTGGATTTCCTGCCGGGAGCGGCGGGCGGAATATAGCCCGCGATCCTGCAGAGCAGGCCCTCGGTCCTCTTGCCGTTGTTGAAGCGGATGGACTGGCACAGCATGACCTCGCCGCGCGCCGAGAGCGCAGACACGTGCAGCCGCACGTTTTCGAGCGAGATTCCGGTATCCGTCGCGATCTCCGAGTCCAGCCGTTCGCCGCGGTCTTTCAGGTATTTCAGGATTTCCTGCAAGGCGGATTACTCCTTGTTTTCTATGTCGGGATGCGTGGGCAGCCCGAAAAGGGGAGCCATATTCTACGCCAAAGTGACGGATCTCGCCCGGTTTCCCGGCTTTCGCCGGCAAGGCTTTGATCGGGCAGCGATCTGCATCACCATACGGGGCTCCCACCCCGTTCGAGCGTGGAAAAACCCCCGCCGGTCCGATCGTGATCGCGATCGCGAGAGAACTCGGCGTATCGCTCGATTAGGCGGGCTTGGCGGCGAGCGCGCGGGCCTTCTTCGCACTGCGCTTTGCGAGGTTCTTCGCCCGCTTGGCGACTCCCGCGACGTCCTTCTTTCCTCTTTTTCTCCTTCGCCGGGTCTCCAGCATCTGGGAGTGAGTCACGTGAGTCAGGTGAGCCAAGATTTGCCTCCGATTCGTTGCGCCGTTGAATGGCGCGACAGTTTGACGGGTTTTGCGTCGCTTGGGTAGCGCGGTTCTACTGACCCCCGATCTCGCGCGCGAGATCGGTCGCGCCGTAGACCTTCGTGAGGCTTTCCAGGATCGCCCCGCTGTGGACTGCGACCGCGCGGTTGGTGCGCGCGTCGAACCAGAAGGCGCCGCCCAGCGAATGGATGTTGCCGTCGAAGATGAGGCCGACGATCTCGCCCGCGCGGTTGATCATCGGGCTGCCGGAGTTGCCGCCGATGATGTCGTTGTCGGTCACGAAATTGAAGCGCTGCGCCAGATCGAGCCTGCCCTTGGCCGCGTGCCATGACTCCGGCAACGCGAAGGGGTCGGCGCCGGTTTCGCGCGCGAACGCGCCGGCGAAGTCGGTGAAGGGCGCGATCTTCCTGCCGCCTTCGCTCCAGCCGGCGACTTCGCCGTACGACAGCCGCAGCGTGAACGTGGCGTCCGGGTAGGCGCCGGTCCCGTCCCGCGCGAATCGCGCCTGCGCGATCAGCTCGGTGTTTTTCTGCACGACGGCTTCCACTTCGCGTTCATAGCGCTTGCGCATGGCGCGTGCCGCCGGGTCGACCGCCGATGCGAGCTTGATGAACGGATCGTCCGATCTCGCGATCGCCTCCTTGCCGCCGGTCCACAGGGACTTGCGCACCGCAGGATCGCCGAGCTTGGTGCCGGCGACCCATTCCTTCGCGAGCTGCTCGGGCGATTTCCTGCCGAGCACGAGGCGCACGAACGGATCGTCCGCGCCGAGCAGCTCGCGCATTTTCGTCAGCGACCAGCCCAGCCTCACCGTTTCGTACTCGGGATAGATCGGCGCGGTGGAAAACAGGCGCTGCTCGAGCTCGGGCAGGCGCGAGTCGTTGAACTCGGGCAGGCGGTCCGCGTTCGGCTTCGCGCGCTCCTCGGCGCCGCGCGCGAGCGCTCTCGCGTATCCGAAGTGGCGGCCTGTAAAGGCGCGCGCCTGCTCGATCGTCGAGTATTGCGCCTCGATATCGCGGTAGACCTGCTGCGCCTTTTCTATCGCATCCCAGGCCCCGCCCACCCGGGTCCGCAGCGCGGGCTGCGAAGCGACGTAGGCGCGCAGCTCGTTTTCATCCTTCTGCTTGTGCTTTATCAATGCCGGGTCGAGCAGGGCCTTCAGCTCGCCGAGCAATGCCTTGTATCCGTTTTCGATGCCGAACAGATCGTTTTCCGCGATGCGCGCCGCCTCGGGCCCGAGCTTGCCGTACTGCTCGAGGATGCCGCGCTCCTCGGCGAGGCGCAGCAGGCTGCCGATCAGGCGTACGTCGCGGAAGGTCACCAGTTCCGACATCGTCAGCTGTCGCTGGGTCGATCCCGGATGGCCGCTGACGAAGACCATTTCCCCCGCTTCGGCACCGGCTTTGCTGAACGGGAAGAAGTCCTTCAGCAGCGCCGGCTTGCCGTTTTCGTAGACGCGCAGCAGGGCGATGTCGAGGTCGTAGCGCGGGAAGTTGAAGTTGTCCGGGTCGCCGCCGAAAAACGCGATCGCCAGCTCCGGGGCCCAGGCGAGGCGCACGTCCTGGAAGCGGCGATAGCGGTAAAGATGGTAAAGGCCGCCGTGGTAGAGATCGACCACGTCGCAGCGCGCGGTCTCCCTTTCCGCGCCGATGCAGGCCGAGGACAATTTCGCCTCGACGGCGTTTTTCGCGAGCTTGAACGCCTCGCCGTCGAGTCCGGCGACGGCGCCCTTCACTTGGCCGGTCACGTCCGTGATTCTCTCCAGCCGGTTGATCTCGATCTCCGGGCAACGCACTTCCTCGCCGCGGCCGCGCGCGAGGAAACCGTCGGCGATGAAATTCTTCTTCGCGCTCGAGAGCTGGGCGAGGCATGCCGCGGCGCAATGGTGATTGGTCATCACCAGGCCCTCCCTGGAGACGAACGACGCCGAGCAGCCGCCGGCGATGCGCGCCGACGCGCGCATCACGTGATCGACCCAATCCTTGCCCGGCGTGAAGCTGTATTCCGCCTTCAGACGGGATGCCGGCAGATTGTCCAGGGGCCACATTCCCTCGGCCGCGATCGCGGCACACGGGATCAGCAACGCGGCGGGAAGGAAGCGCATCAGCGTGCCGCCTTTTCCCTTCCCATCCAGTACAGCAGCACGATGAGGGCGGCGTACGGCAGCAGGGAGAGGAGGTCGGCGGCGCGGCCTTCGAAGAACGGATTGTGGGCGGCCGACCAGGCGGTGACCGCCTTGTCGAAGTCGCCGAGCACGCCGGCGCTGAAGGCGATGAGGATGCCGGCCAGCGCGCCGCCGGCGATGTAGCCGGAGGCGAGCAGCACGCCCGGGCTGCGGTCGCCCGCCGCGGTGCGCTCCTCCTCGCTCGCATTGGCGTACGCCGCCATCTTGTTGCGGCGGCGGTCGACGAACCACCGGACCATTCCGCCCACGAAGATCGGCGCCGAGGACGAGAGCGGCAGGTACACGCCGACCGCGAAAGGCAGCGAAGGCACGTTCGCCATTTCCAGCACCAGCGCGATGATCACGCCGAAGATCACCAGCGCCCACGGCAGCTGCTGGTCGAGAATGCCCTTGATGATGTAGGACATGAGCACCGCCTTGGGCGCGTCATACTTGCGCACTTCGGTGCCGTCGGGGCGCGCCGTGTGGCTGCCGTTGATCCCCGGGTCGACGAGATAGACCGCCTTGCCGGAATCGTCGACGAGATATTTCCCCGCGGGGCCGCCCGCGATATCCGTCTTGTGCCACACGCGGTAGCTGCCGGAGTCCTTGAGAGCCTGCGGACCCTGCAGCACAGCGGTCTCACTGAGCGCGGCGGCGTCGGTGCGCAGCCCCGGCGCGACCTGCGCGATCGGCACGTAGACGGTCGCGGCGTCATTCAGCTTGAGCAGGATCGGCCCCAGCACGACGGCCGAGGCAAGCGCGCCGGCGAGGATCGCGATCTGCTGCAGCCGCGGCGTGGCTCCGATCAGGAACCCGGTCTTCAGGTCCTGCGACGTGGAGCCGGCGTTGCTCGAGGCGATGCAGACGATGGCGCCGACCGAGAGGGCGGTCACGTAGTACGGACCGCCGGTCCAGCCCACCACGAGGAAGATCAGGCAGGTGAGGAGCAGGGTCGCCACCGTCATCCCGGAAATGGGATTGCTCGACGAGCCGATCTCCCCGGTCAGTTGCGAGGAGACAGTGGAAAAGAGGAAACCGAAAATCAGGATCAACAACGCCCCCAGCAGGTTCATATGCAGAGGCGGGGAGAGCATGATGGCGATGATGATGGCGAGGCAGCCGACCAGCACCCACTTCATCGGGATGTCCTGATCGGTGCGCCGGAGCGCCGCGCCGCCCGTCTTGTCAACTGAGCCGGCGCCGTATCCGCCAAGGCTCCCGCGCAGGCTGCGCCAGATCATGGGCAGCGCTCTCGCGAGGCTCACCACGCCGCCTGCCGCCACCGCGCCCGCGCCGATGTAGAGCACGTACGCGCCGCGGATCTGGTTGGGGCTCATATCGTGTATCAGCTTCGCGCCTGGGGCCACGGGAACCGAGAGCGCGTCGCCGAAGAACTTGATGAGCGGAATGAGCAGGAGGTAGGCGAGCACCCCGCCCGCGCACATGATGGAGGCGATGCGCGGACCGATGATGTAGCCCACGCCGAGCAGCTCGGGGGAAATCTCCGCGCCCACCGAGCCGCCCTTCAGCGGCGCTCCGAAGACCTTCTCGGCCACGTCCTTCCAGCCCTTCAAGGCGATGTTGACGGTCTTGTAGGCGAGGCCGATTGCGAATCCCAGGAAGATCACGCCGGCGCGGCCCGAATCCGCCGCCCCCGAGCCGCCCGCCTGCGCCGACTTCGAGATCTCCGCAGCCTTCAGCACCTCGGCGCACGCCGTGCCTTCCGGATATTTCAGCTGGCCGTGGCGCGCGACAATCAGCGTGCGGCGCAAGGGGATCATCATCAGGATGCCGAGCAGGGCGCCGAGCACGGCCACCAGCGTGACGCGTGCGATCTCGAGATCGAACCCGAGAATAAGGATCGCGGGCATGGTGACCCCGAGGCCGAAGGCGATCGACTCGCCCGCGGAGCCGGCGGTCTGCACGATGTTGTTCTCGAGGATGGTGGAATCGCGCACGCCGGCCTTCGACGCGAGGCGGAACAGCGCGATAGCGATCACCGCCACGGGAATCGAGGCGCTCACCGTCAGTCCGACCTTGAGTACCAGATAGAGCGAGGAGGCGCCGAACAGCATGCCGAGGAGCGCGCCCATGACGACCGCGCGCGGCGTGAATTCGTCGAGGGTGGCGCTGTCGGGGACGAAGGGCCGATGCGAAAGAGCGGGGACGCCGTTCATTCTTTTCTCCCTTTTTGGGCTGCGGGGCCGCGGAGCCGGGCCGCCGATGGCGCGTACTATCGCATGGACGGCCCGGCAAAAAAAGGGCCCGCAAAGTGCTCGCTCGCGCCGCCTCCCTATATATAATGGGCGCCCGTCCGGTCACCCCGTCCATTGTTCCCGAAAGACCCATGAGACTCCCCCGCATTGCCGTCTTCGCCGCGGCCTTCGCCGCACTCACCAGCCTCCCTTCGCGCGCGGCCGAACCGGCCCGCCCCGTTCCGCCGCGCTTCAGCGCGGCCTACATCGACCGGAGCGTCGACCCGCGCGCCGACTTCGCGCGCTACGCCTTCGGCGCCTGGCAGAAGGCGAATCCCGTGCCGCCCGACAAGGCGCGCTGGGGCAGCTTCAACGAGCTCGAGCAGTACAACCTGCTCGCGCTCCAAGGCATCCTCGAAGGCGCGGCGGCGCGCGCGGCGAAGCCCGGGTCGGTCGAGCAGAAGGTCGGCGATTTCTTCAAGTCGGCGATGGATACCGCGGCCGTCGACGCCGCGGGCCTGAAGCCCGTCGAGGCCGACCTCGCGCGGGTCGCCGCGATCGCCTCCACGCCTGAGCTCGCGCGCTCGCTCGCGACCCTGCACGATCGCGGGATCGACGGATTTTTCCGCGTCTTCGTCAGGGCCGACCAGAAGAACAGCGAGATCAACGCGCTCTATGCCTATCAGGGCGGCATGAGCCTGCCGAGCAAGGCCTACTATTTCGACGAGCCCTTCGAGAAATTCCGCGCCGCCTTCGTCGAGCATGTTGCGAAAATGCTGGCGCTCGCGGGCGACTCGCCTGAAAGCGCCGCGGCCGGCGCGCGCACGGTGTTCGAGGTGGAGAAGGCGCTGGCCGCCGACGCCAAGGCCCCCGCCGAGCTGCGCGATGCGCTCGCCAATTACAACAAGATGCCCACCGCCGGTCTCGCCGGCAAGCTGCCGGTCTTTCCGCTGGCGCGCTATCTGGCCGACCGCGGCATCGCCGGTCCCGCCGCCGACTACATCGTCGTCGGCCAGCCGCGTTTCTTCGAGGGCCTGCAGCGGCAGTTGAGCGAGCGCCCGCTCGCCGACTGGAAGGTGTATCTGCGCTATCACGTGCTGCGCGCCGCCGCCCCCTATCTCGCGGCGCCCTTCGAGGCGGAGCACTTCCGCTTCTACGGCACCGTCCTGCGCGGCACGCCCGAGATGGAGCCCCGCTGGCAGCGCGCCGCGCGTACGATCGACGGCACGATCGGCGAGGCGCTGGGACAGCTCTACGTCGAGCGCTACTACCCGCCGGAGGCGAAGGCGCGCATGGACGAGATGATCCGCAACATCACCGCGGTGATGCGCGATCGCCTGCAGAAGCTCGAATGGATGACCGAGCCCACCCGCAGGAAGGCGCTCGCCAAGTTCGACCGCTTCGTCGCCAAGATCGGCTATCCGGCCAAATGGCGCGACTACTCGAGCGTGGCGATCCGGCCCGACGCCTTCCTCGCCAACGTGCGCGCGGCGACCGAGTTCGAGGTGAAGCGCCGCCTCTCCCAGCTCGGCCAGCCGGTCGACAAGGCCGAATGGAGGATGACCCCGCCCACCGTGAACGCCTACTTCGATCCGACGGCCAACAACATCAACTTTCCCGCCGGCATCCTCCAGCCGCCGTTCTTCGATTTCTCGCTCGACGACGCGGTCAACTACGGGGGAATCGGCGCGGTCATCGGCCACGAGATCACGCACGGCTTCGACGACCAGGGCCGGCACTACGACGCCGACGGCAACCTCGCGGACTGGTGGACGCCCGAGGATGCCGCCCAGTTCCAGGCGCGCGCGAAGAAAGTCGTGGAGCAGTTCAACGGCTACGAGCCGCTCCCCGGAGTGAAAGTGAACGGCGAGCTGACGCTCGGCGAGAACATCGCCGACCTCGGCGGCGCGAGCCTCGCCTTCGAGGCCTTGCAGCGCTCCCTCGCCGGCAAGGAGAAGAAGCTCATCGACGGCCTCACGCCCGAGCAGCGCTTCTTCCTCTCGTGGGCGCAGGTGTGGCGCACGAACATTCGTGAGAACGAGCTTCGTCAACGGATCGCCGTCGATCCCCACTCGCCCGGGATGATCCGCGCCATCGGCCCGCTGGTGAACCTCCAGCCGTTCTACGACGCCTTCGGAATCAAGGAAGGCGACCCGATGTGGCGCAGACCTGAGGACCGCGCCAAGATCTGGTGAGCGCCCGGACAAATTTGCTTCTCCTCGCGCTCCTGGGCGCGGCTTGTCCCGCCCTTCCGGCGGAGACGCCGCTCGCCTCGCTTCCCTACACGCCGGGTCTCGACGTGAGCGCGATGGACCAGTCGGCGGATCCCTGCGTCGACTTCTACCGGTACGCCTGCGGCGGGTGGATCCGGAACAACCCCATCCCGCCCGACGAGTCGCGCTGGAGCGTGTACGGCAAGCTCGCGCGCGAGAACCAGCGATTCCTCTGGGGAATTCTCGAGGGACTCGCGAAGACGAGCGCCGGGCGAAGCGCCGCGCAGCAGAAGATCGGAGATTATTTCGCCGCCTGCATGGACGAGGCCGCGGTCGAGAAATCGGGCGGGCGGCCGCTGAAGCCGCAGCTAGCCCGGATATTCAGGATGAAATCGAAGCGCGATCTCCCCGCGGTGCTCGCCCGGCTGCATCTCGAGACCGGGTCGAGCGACGCGTTCTTCGGCTTCGATTCGAATCAGGACTACGCGGACGCAACCCGGGTGATCGCGTTCGCCGGCGCGGGCGGCCTCGGCCTGCCCGACCGCGACTTCTACACGAAGGACGACGAGCGCTCGAAAGCGCTTCGCGCCCGGTACGCGGCCCACGTCGCGCGCATGTTCGGGCTGCTGGGCGATCCGCCCGAGGCGGCAGGGCGCGAAGCCGCCAAGGTCATGGAGATCGAGACGGCGCTCGCCCGCGCCTCGCTCACCCGCACGCAGCGCCGTGATCCCTACCAGCTCTTCCACAAGACGGACGCCGCGGGCCTGAAGGCGCTGACGCCCGGATTCGACTGGGACGTCTACCTCGAGGCCGCAGGTCTTCCGCGGTCGAACGCGTTCAACGTCACAGAGCCGGAATTCTACCGGGCGCTGGACAGGCAGTTGAGCTCGCTCTCCCTCGCCGACATCAAGACCTATCTGCGCTGGCATGCCGCCCACGCGAGCGCCCCGTTCCTGTCTTCCGCGTTCGTCGACGAGGACTTCGATTTCTTCGGCAGGACGCTGTGGGGAACGCCCGAGCTCAAGCCGCGCTGGAAGCGCTGCGTGGCGCTGGTCGACGCGCAGCTGGGCGAGGCGCTCGGCGCGGAGTTCGTGAGCCACGCCTTCAGCGCGGAGCTGAAACGCAAGACCCTGCACATGACCGAGCAGATCGAGCAGGCGATGCACGAGGACATCGTCAATCTGGAGTGGATGAGCGCGGCGACCCGGGAAAAGGCCCTGGAAAAGCTGCGCGCCATCGTGAACAAGATCGGATACCCGGACAAGTGGCGCGACTACGGATCGCTGGAGGTGAGGCGCGGCGACTTCTTCGGCAACGTGGCGCGCGCCAGCCTGTTCGAGTCGCGGCGCAGGCTCGCCAAGATCGGCAAGCCGGTCGACCGCGGCGAGTGGGCCATGACCCCGCCGACGGTCAACGCCTACTACAACCCGCACATGAACGACATCAACTTCGCCGCGGGCGTGCTGCAGCCGCCGCTGTACGACCCGAAGATGGACGACGCGCCCAACTACGGCAACACCGGCGGCACCATCGGCCATGAGCTGACGCACGGTTTCGACGACGAGGGGCGCCACTTCGACGCGCGGGGCAATCTCAGGGACTGGTGGACGCAGAAGGACGCAAAGGAGTTCAACGATCGCGCGCAGTGCATCGTCGATCAGTACGCGCAGTACACCATCGTCGACGACATCCGCATCAACAGCAGGCTGACCGAAGGCGAGGACATCGCCGACCTGGGCGGCCTCGTGCTCGCGTGGCTCGCGTGGAAAGCCGAGACGGCGGGCGCGAAACCCGAGAGCCGCGACGGGTTCACGCCCGAGCAGCGCTTCTTCGTCGGCTACGCGCAGTGGGCCTGCGAGCACCATCGCCCGGAGGATCTGCGCGCGCGGGCGCTGACCGATGCGCACTCGCCGGGCAAGTACCGCGTCAACGGCCTGGTGGTGAACATGCCCGAGTTCGAGCGGGCGTTCTCGTGCAAGGCCGGAGCGCCCATGGTCCGCGAGAACCGCTGCCGCGTGTGGTGATGGACGATGCCCGCGCCGGCGCTTCCGACCAGGGATTGAGCCCGCTGATCCTCGCCTGCCTCGCCGCCACCTGGCTGATCTGGGGCTCGACCTATCTCGCGATCAAATGGGCGCTTATCAGCCTTCCTCCGTTCTTTCAGATGGGAACGCGCTTCCTCGTCGCCGGTGGGGTCCTCATGGCGTGGATGCGCTGGGTGCGCAAGGCGAGCTGGCCCACGCGCGAGGAGTGGCGCAACGCGCTCTTCGTGGGCACCCTGATGCTGGCCGGCGGAATGGGAAGCACCGCGTACGCCGAGCAATCGGTGGATTCCGGGCTGGCGGTGGCTTTCATCGCCGTGGTCCCGATCATGATCGCGGCGATCAATATGCTCTGGAAAGTGTATCCCACGAAGCTGGAGGCGACCGGCATCGCGGTGGGCCTCGCCGGAGTCCTGATGCTGACGCAGGGCGCGGGCTTCCGCGCGTCGCCGACGGGCCTCGCCGCGATCGCCGTCGCGTGCCTCAGCTGGTCGGCGGGCAGCGTGCTCAGCCAGCGCCGCTGGCGGCTCGCCCCGGGCGCCACCGGCTTCGCGAGCGAGATGCTGTGCGGCGGCTGCGCGCTGATGCTCATTTCCCTCGTCTCCGGTGAGCCGGCCGCCGTGGCTTCGAACTGGCCGTTCCACGCAAAAGCGGTGCTCGCATGGGCCTACCTCGTGGTCTTCGGCTCGCTGCTCGCCTTCAACGCCTACATGGTGCTGCTCGCGCGCGTGTCGGGCGGCCTCGCGTCGAGCTACACTTTCGTGAACCCCGTGATCGCGCTGCTGCTCGGAGTGTGGCTCGCGGGCGAAGTGGTCACGGGATTCGAATGGCTCTCGACCGCGGTGATCCTGCTGGGGGTGGTCCTGCTGATGGCGAGGCGTGCCGCCTGAAGCGATCGGAATTTTTCGGGAGGAGGCGTCGTGAAGAAAATCGTCCTGATCGCCGCATTCCTGGGAGCGGCGCTCCCGGTTGCGCGATTCGCCGCGGGGCAAGGCGAGACCTATCCGGCGCGGCCGGTGCGGCTGATCGTGGCCTTTCCTCCGGGCGGCAGCGTAGACGTGGTCGCGCGCCTCGTCGCGCCACCACTCTCTCAGAGCCTCGCGCAGCCGGTGGTGGTCGACAACCGCAGCGGGGCCTCGGGCAATATCGGGACCGAGCTCGCGGCGCGCGCGAAGCCCGACGGCTACACGCTTCTGATCCACACCATTCCCTTCGTCGCGAACGTCCATCTCTACAGCCCGCTGCCTTACGACCCGCTCGCCGATTTCGCGCCGGTCGCGCTGCTCTCCTCCTCGCCCTCGGTCCTGGTGGTGCACCCTTCGGTGCCGGCGCGATCCGTGGGCGAGCTGCTGCAGCTCGCGAAATCGAAGCCGGGAACGCTGAATTACTCGGCCGCGGGCGCCGGCACCAACCCGCATATCGCGGGGGAGCTGTTCAACATGCTGGGAGGCGTGGACATCGTGGCGATCCAGTACAAGGGAGGCGGCCCGGCGCTGGTGGCGGTGCTGGGCGGGGAGATCGGCATCAGCTATCCGAACATCTCGGAGGCGGTCCCGCACGTCAGCGCCGGGAGGCTGCGCGCGCTCGGCGTGACCGGAGCGAGGCGCGCGCCGGCATTGCCGGAGGTTCCGACCATCGCGGAATCCGGCGTGCCCGGATACGAATTCGTCACCTGGCACGGGATGCTCGCGCCCCGGGGAACGCCCGCGGAGATCGTCGCCCTGCTGAACGCGAAGCTGAGGGCCGCCCTGCGCTCCCCCGAGCTCTCGGCGCGGTTCGCGCAGATGGGCCTGGACGTGATCGCGAGCTCTCCCGAGGAATTCTCGGCCCACCTGAAAAAGGAAATCGAGAAGTGGGGCAAGCTGATCCGGGAAAGGCGCATGCGCGTCGAGTGACTCAGGTGAGTCGAGACGCGCTGCTTGCGGGAGGCGCCGACCTCGGCTATCTTCGCCGCTGGGCGGCCGATCTGGGCGTCGCCGGCCTGCTGGAGAAATACCTCGATGAACGACACAACGCCTGAATTCGAAAGGCTGGTCCGGGAGCGTCTCCTCGACCTCGTGCCCGCGGAGCGCGTGAGCATGTGCGCGGACATGTTCGATACGGCGCGCGCGCTGGTCGAAGCGTCGCTGCCGCCGGGGCTCGACCCGATCGAGCGGCGGCGGAAAATCTGTCGGCGGTTCTACGGCGATCTGGCGGACAAGGCGTTTCCTCCGGCGTAGGAAATTTCGCGCGGAATTTCACCTTACAGGGGAGCCTTCATGCTGTCCTTCGACCCTCGTTTCGAGCGCCGCCGCCGTCTTCTTCAATGGCTGTCCGCGAGCCCGCTGCTCGCGTCGCCCGGCTTTTCATTCGCCGGAGTGGACCGCCCCTCGAAGCTCCCCGAGCTCGAGGCGAACGCGCCGCTCATCACGAGCCCCTCCGAGGCGATCAACGTGTTCGACTTCGAGCCGGTGTTCTTCAAGAACGTGCCTCCCGCGCACATCGGCTACATGGCCTCGGGGATCGACGCCGAGGCGACGCTGAAGGCGAACCGCGAAGCCTTCTCCAAGTACTATCTGCGGCCGCGGCGCCTGAACGACGTGTCCAAGGTGGACATGAGCGTCGACATCCTCGGCGTGAAGTATCCGAACCCCATCTTCATCTGCCCGACGGGCGGCAACAAGGCCTACCACCCGGAAGGCGAGGCGGCGGTCGCGCGCGCGGCGAAGACGGGCGGGCACCTCGAGATGCTCGCGACCCCCGCGACCACGTCGATGGAAGACGCCATCGCGGCGCGCGGGGCCCCGGTCTGGTACCAGCTCTACGCCTCGCCCAAGTGGGAGGTCGCCGAGGCGCTCGTCAAGCGCGCGGAGCGCGCCGGGTCGCCGGTCGTCGTGGTGACGGTGGACCGCGTCGCGGGGAGAAACCAGGAGACCTTCTTCCGCCTGCGCAAGAACGACGCGCGCGACTGCAAAGGCTGCCACTCGGGAGACCTGCAGGAGAGCGTCAAGCGCAAGCCCGCCTACGCCGGAATCGATCTGAAAGGCCTGCCCAACCTGCAGTCGGCGAACATGAGCTGGGACTTCATCAAGCGGCTGCGCGGCGCGACCAAGATGAAGATCGTCATCAAGGGCATCCTCACCGCCGAGGACGCGAAGCTCGCCGTCGAGAACGGAGTCGACGGCCTCGTCGTCTCCAACCACGGCGGGCGCGGAGAAGACAGCGGCCGCGCCACCATCGACGTGCTGCCGGAGGTGGTGGACGCGGTGCAGGGAAAAATCCTGGTGCTGGTGGACGGCGGATTCAGGCGAGGGACGGACGTCGCCAAGGCGCTCGCGATGGGCGCGAACGCGGTCGGCGTGGGCCGGCCTTACCTGTGGGGGCTCGGCGCGTTCGGAGAGGCGGGCGTTGCGAAAGTCCTCGAGATTTTGCGCACCGAGACGCGCGTGGCGATGATGCAGTGCGGAGTGCGGACGGTGAAGGAGTTTACGCCGGCGTTCGTGCGGAAGGTGTAAAGCCGTAGAGCGCTTCCGGATTTCGAACCAGGATGCGGTTTCGCGTCGCCTCGTCCGGCGCCCATTCGGCGAGCAGATCAAACAGCAGTGCGTCGTTCGGCTTGTTGTCGTTGGGCATGGTCGGGTGCGGCCAGTCGCTCCCCCACACTAGGCGCTCCGGCGCCGCCTTGACGAAGGCCAGCGCGGTCCGGGTGGCCTCCGGATAGGACGGCGGGCCGATCTTGCTGTTCGAATACGCGCCCGAGAGCTTGACCCAGGCGCGACCGCGGTCGACAAGGCCGCGGACGATCGCATGAGACGGATGCTCGATGCCGGCCGGCAGCGGCGGGTTCCCCAGGTGATCGAACACCATTTGCGTCGGCAGGCGCCGCAACAGGTCCGCGAGCTCGACGATCTGGGCGCCTTCCACGTTGAACTGCACGTGCCAGCCGAGATCCGCGACGCGTTTCGCGAGCGGCTCGATCATGTCGACCTTGACCACCGCGGTGGCCGGGTCGCCCAGGGTGAAGCGGATGCCGCGCACGCCTGCGGCATGGAGCGCTTTCAACTCGGCATCCGTGACCGTCGGGTGGAGAACGGCGACGCCCCTCGCGTTCGGGCCGAGCTGCGCGATCGCATCGACGGTCACCCGGTTGTCGATGGCGTAGTTGCGCGGCTGGACGACGACGACGCGCGTCGTTCCGATGCGCTTCTGCAGCAGGCGGTAATGCGACACGGTGGCATTGGACGGAGCCACCCTCGGGCTGGGAGGCATGGCAAAGCGCGCCGGATCGTAGATGTGCATGTGGCAGTCGCAGGCGCTTTCCGGAACCTTCAGCTTCGGAGGCTCGGTGCCGGCCGAATTCGACACCTGCTGGCCGCGGCTTTGCCCGCCGATTGCCGACGCGGTTGCGGCTATCGCCACCATCGAGGCTCTCTTGATGAAGGTGCGGCGTGCGATCATTCTGATACTCCCTTGCCGGAAAACCCGTACAAAGGATGGAACACCCGGTGCCTGACCGTCAAGACCGCCGGTCCCGGGCCCGAGGGTTTCGGATATCATTTCCTCGGCAGGAAGAGGCCATGAAAAAAACCTCGTGCGCAAGGTGTGACCGGGAGTCATCGGCGTGAAACCGCTCTGGGCCTTCCTGCGAAACAGCCTGGGGGTCGCGACCGACCTCTTCGCCGTGCTGCTCGCGTGCCGCTTGAGCACGCTGCTCACGCTGCTCGGCTTCGTCTTCTTCGTGCTCGTGGGGCAGGGGCGCGAGTTCGTCGAGGCGCTAGCCAGCGAGACGCAGGATCCCCTCTACTGGGCCCACCAGCTCTTCTTTCTCGCGGCGGTGCTGATCTGGTTCGGCACGACCTGGCTCACCTCGATCGCGCTCCTCGCGAACCAGCCCGCGCGGGCGGTGAGCGACCCGGCGCGCGCGAGGAAGATCGAGCGCTTTATGCCGAGGACCCTCGGATTTCTCGCGGTGGCCAGCGTCGCGATCGGCTCGATCGCGATGGCTCAATATCTTCAGGGCGCGGGGTACATCTTCCTCGCCGTGATTCTTCTCGCGATCGCCTGGAGATACGAGGACGGAATGCGCGAGGCGCTCGCGCGGAAATCGCGGGTGGCCGTGCCGGCCAAGATCAACAAGCTGCTGAGGCGCGCCCCCAAGGAGGCGCCGCTCGAGTTTTCGGTGTCGGGGATCACGCGCGCCCTGCTCGTCGTGTTCGGAGCCAGCTGGGTGCTCCTCACCCTGTTCGTCGTCTCGCCGGTCTGGCTGCCGCAGGGGATCGGCACGCTCGCGATCGTCCTCTTCGCCTGGTCGTCATGGCTCGTGTTCGGCAACTTC
>Ga0209377_1001301_pt1 | contig 16892 bp, 17 predicted proteins | sample GraSoiAngelo_141_FD_185898 | JGI IMG/M metagenome (GOLD analysis project Ga0209377, IMG submission 185898) | Grasslands soil microbial communities from the Angelo Coastal Reserve, California, USA - 14_0929_12_40cm (SPAdes) (version 2) | ecosystem: Environmental > Terrestrial > Soil > Grasslands ...
AGGGTCAGGTAGAAAGAGGCTTCGATTAAGCAGCGAGCCTAGTATTCTTGGTCGTTTGACTGGGTGCCTTCTTCGGCGGGTTCAGTAACCGTTTCATTGGGCTCTGAAAGCGGTTCATTTGGTTCCGCAACCTGTTCGCTGGGTGCCGCTTCCTCAACCCTCTCCTCATGCGGGGTCTCTGGTGGCTTCAATGACTTCTTCCATGGCAGTCGGAATAATGCATGGCGAGGCTGCTCTAGTACAGGCGAAGAAGCCTCTGGAGTCTGGCCAGTCATTTTAGCTTTGAAAGCACTCAACTCTACCGATGCAAGGTGTCTTCTTATCAGGAACATCATAGTGAATATGCCAGCCGCGAAGACGGTAGCGTTGACGATGATTGAGAGGTCGATTCTAGTTATTGGGACTTGGAGTATGAAGTAGAACTGTGCGACTGCATAGACTGAGCCGAACGCAAATACTAGAAAGGGTAGAACTTGGCTCCAGCGCCGGTCCGCACGTGTAACCGTCTTCCTCGCAAATGTTTGCATCGCGCCGATGACGGAAACCAGCATCAGCCCGCTATCAACGAGAGGATTGGAGGGCTGGTTTTGCGTGATGTATCCAATCGCGATGATCGTTGCTCGGTAGAGCAGGTAGCCCCAGAGAACCAGGAAGGTTCCTCCTGCGAAGACGGCCGCTTGGGGCTTCTTCTGTACTATTACTCGCCATCCCCAGAGTGCTGTGAAGAAGTAGGTTGCGAGCAGCAGTACTGTCAAAATCATTGTCCAGATGATTATCTTGTCGGTCGCCCCCTGAACGTTTCGGTATGTCGAGCTTAGCCAGTTTGAAATTGCCCATACGCCGTATGTTAGTGGCGCGATTGGGAGGAAGAGTGTTGAAATTCCCAGGGTTCTCATCAGTTTCTTTGCGTGTCCTTCGCCGGTCAGTCCTCTTTCGACTTTGACCAGGAGTTGGGACACTGGAGCAGCGATGAAGTAGGCTTGTAGGAGGATCCATGTGTAGAAGATTAGGATGAATGCAGGGAATATGGGGAGAGCTTCTACCGCCCCTGCTTGTTGGACCCAGTATGCGATGCCGGCGATCATCGGCGTGTAGGCTATGATGAGTATGATGACACGTCTTGTCATTCTTGAGAACAGGATTGAGTTTCTGAATTTTTCGAGGAGGGCGAGCGGGGTTAGGACGAGGTATACTCCAGTAGTGCTGGCGCCGGCGATGAAGATGAGTGTCCATGCTTGCGCAAGTCCAAGGATGGCGCCGACGTAGGCGGTTGCGAATAGGAACGCCATTAGTATTGTGAAGATTAGTGTGTGTCCTCGTACGCCTGGAGATAGGAGTAGCCTGATCGAGATCGGGAGATAGAACCTAGACTTCTGCTCTGGTAAGGTCAAAACTTGGTCGCGCTAGGCTAGCCTAGGTTACTGGTCTACGGGACGAAGCCTAATCATTTCTACGATACCGGCCCTTGGCTTGGCTCGTAACTGAGCTAACCCCATTTCCAGGCGGGCCTTCGAATTGGCGCTGTAGCCTGGCTATTGCCTTTTGTGAGCCTTGGTCCAAGGGGTTATATGGAGTTACTAAAGGCGCGGTCTCAAGGTCGTCCGGAATTGGTCGAAGCTCACTATCATCCAAAGGGCGAGATGAAGAGGCATGTTCGCGCTTTCATCTACGTGGCTGCGGTCTTGGGCAAAGAGTCGAAGGTTGCTGACGCATTGTTCAAGCTTGCAGAAGTCAAGGAGGTTCATGTCATTCCGGGCAGGCATGACATCATGGCTGTTGTCGAGGTCCCTAGAAAGCTTCTGGAGCCTGACGCGCAGAGCATCTACTGGTTCATAGTTGAACGTATCAAGACGATCGGCGATGTCACCGATACTGAAACACTTATTCCGATAGTCTCGGCTTCGAAATGGTCTGACTAGACTCTCGACCACTCATCCCACGCGAATCGGTTTAGTTTCGCTGGCCAATCCGGAGAGTGCCCTCATGCGTCACGAGGCCGAGTCGCTAGACCCCCTATTTTCCAAAAACCATTTCCTGTCTGGCACCGCTTCTGGGCGAGACGGGCCGATCAGGGCGCAATGCGGGCTCAGATGGCATTGGAAAGATCACGACAATTCCGAACGAATTTCGGAAGAGTCATGTGAGCGTTCCCGGATTCTAGTTCAGGGCAGGTATTGGGCGATTTCACGACCGGAAAGCTTCCTGTCAACCGCTCTTGCGTCGTAAAGTCGTTGAACAATACCCCACTTTTCTGGAGAGGTCATTCGCTGTCTGGCAGGGATTCCACGCGAGTCTCCGGATTCAGGGCACAGTTCAGGCTTAGGTGCCGAGGCGAAACTTGCGGGTTTTGTCTCCCTATTAAGAACGATTTCTCGGCCAGTGTAGGGAAGGGCTCCCAGATTCGAGATCAGGGCTGATTTTGGGCGAGTTCGCCAGAATTCTTGTTGCGTCATTTACGCCCATTTCTCCGTCTAACTTTTCAGGTCCGGATCTGAGTCGAGTTGTCGGTGGGCTTTTTTGGTTTCACTGGGAATCTGCTCGAATCTTGAAAGCAGCTAGTTTCGGTTGTTCGGAGGGGCTACCGGATCAAAATCAGGAGGATCCGGCTAGCGAGGACGGCTTCAACAAAAGCGTCCCGCGGATCGGTTGCTTGCGATACTTGAGGTCGGGAGATTGTTGTCTGGCTCCTTTCCATAAGGTATCAATACGAATGTTGCCATGGGCTCATGATATAAGGGGCGCCGATGGTTTCCACTTAATTACCTCAGTTTGCTCCTGACAATTCCATTGGCAACCAAGAAGAGATTGTGGATTCCACAAGCCTCGATCATCACAAGTTGTGCATTCTCCGGGCTGGCTTCGATTTCAGTGGAGATGCATTTCTTCATCCGGGCGAGGTGCCCTCTGTGCAGGTCAGTCCACATCATTGGCGTCCTTCCGATGATCAGTTCGACCAAATCTTTGGAACGCCGAACAAGATGTTTCTCAACCCGTATATTGGGTTTAGCAGTGACAGTCATCAGCTGACTAACAAAGGCTTAATGGAACAAGAATTCGAAACCCAGAAAGCTTCACGGGTCTTGATCCATTGCAGAATCCGAAATATGTTGCTCCGACCTGGGACGAAGTCTATGTTATGATGATAGAGCTTGCCCGGCAGATCAAAAGCTCTGGCTACTCGCCCCAAGTCATCGTCGGGGTCTCTAGAGGAGGATGGCCTCCCGCTCGGGTCATGAGCGATCTTCTGGAGAACCCAAACCTCGCAAACATGAAAGTCGAATTCTACAAGAACATCGGAGTCACAGCGCAAAGGCCCAAGATCACCCAGCCTGTAACTGCTGAAGTAATCGGGAAGCGTGTTCTAGTTGTTGACGATGTTGCCGACTCCGGACAAAGCCTCCGCGTAGCACACAGGCATCTGCGCCAAAAGGGGGCTCAGGAGATCAGGGTCTGCACTCTGTACCTGAAACCGAAAAGCATCTTCAAACCCAATCACTATGCCAAAACGACTTCAAAATGGATCATCTTTCCTTGGGAAAGATTGGAAGCCATTAAGCTCATCAAACGGAACCTCCGGTCAAAAGGGAAGACCATCAACGTGATTCGAGAGTTGAAAGGAAGCGGACTGAGCGTTTCACTAATCCGTTCACTCTGGGCGCTAGCATATGATAACTGAAAGAATCGGTTCCTATTTCCTTTTTGTCCAAGGATTCAGAGGTGCTCGACTGATCGACTCGGAGAGAGTCTTGCGGGATCTGCGAGGGTCATTTGGAGGAGTTGATCTTCAACTATTGCGTGGTGATAGAGTGGCGGGGATAGAACAAATTATTTTCGCGGCGAGGAATGCAGTTGACTCTTTTAGAGGCAAGGCTCGAAGAGCGAAACATCTCTCGATGGAACTCTTGCTCTTCGCTTCAGGTGAACATCAGATTGTTGAAGCGATCAAATTGCTTGGTGTAGATGCTTCGAGCACGGAACTGGCTCTGGTGGGACTATCCGAAACCGAGCTTGACTCCAACGCCGTGAGTGGCGAAGTAGCAAAGGTTGTGCAAGGAGTGCCGGACGATACCGTGTTGGAAATCGGGACCATGACAAAAGTCCGAGCTCTAAGGAAAACTTACAATATTTCTGACAGGGAGCTGAAGTCGTCGAGGATGCCTGGCGAAGCTGAGAATAGCATGCTGAAGAGATTGATAATTGAGCGTTCCGCGCTCTTGGTGCTGGAGAACTAGGTCGTCCTCTTTTCCCGTTCAATCCCCAAGATTCCGTTAGGCGGGATAACGGCTATTCCCGCGACCGTGCCAATAATCTCGACTAAGACAACCTTCGCCGGATCCCGCAGGTCAACCTTTCTAGGAATCTTAGCTGCAATCGCGTCAATAACTTCCTTAGACGAGACATTGCTCCGTCGCTTCTCGATCGACACGCGAAACGTTTCACCATCTCGAATTGCCCCTGATCTCTCTGAGACTGCCTTCCCGATGGCCTCAATTTCGGTGGGTACAACTTTCTGAACCGGTTTGACCTTGAGGACGTACCGAAACTCCCATGGTTTCTCTTTCAGAGTTGAGCGTAGGTTCTGTATCACTCTAAGCGGGTCAAGGGATGTCTTGGCAACAGTTAGGCCGCTGACTGGAGTGTAGCTGGTTTCCGCGGACCGGTCTCCTAGCTCGGCTATTAGATACCACAGCTCCGAGTTTGCCTCCCGCTCATTGCCTCTTGCACTAGATACAAGGAGGTTGAAGTCGCTTAGCAAGTTTGAATCATTTTTGAAGTTCAACGTTCGATGCGAGAGCCGTTCTAAGCTCTCCTCGACTAATGGCTCCTTCGCGGAGAACCTGAATGCTGGACTTGACCTCTCTGACAACTGTTGACTCGACGCCCACAGACATTAAGCCTCCATCCAGCACGATGTCGACTTTGCCATCGAACACCTTTAGCGCATCTTCCGCTTTACTCAGCGACGGATTGCCCGAAATATTTGCGCTGGTCCCCAGAAGGGACCCTCCAGACTTCGAGATCAGCTCCAACGTATCCTGCCGGCCTGGGATTCTCAGGCCAATCATTCTTTCGAGACCAACTACTTGGGGAGGAAGTGTTGCTCGGGAAGCAACTACAATGGTTAATGGCCCTGGCCAAAATCGCAAGGCAAGCGCTTCAACTTCGCCGCTGATATCACCTAGTTCTCTTGCCGTTCCAAGAGTACCGACGAGGACCGGGAGGTTCCCTTTGTTTCTACCCTTCACTTTTGCCAAGGTGTTGACCGCTTTCTCATCGAAAGGATCGCATCCGAGCCCGTACACCGTATCCGTCGGATAGACTACGAGTCCACCCTTCTGTATCGCTGCCGCGGCTTTCTGGATCGACCCACCGCTAATCTTGAGAAACTGAGTTAGCATTGCCGATTGCTTCTCGGACCAAGTCGACTCTTATATCTCGTTCACATCATCGACATCGCGACACGATTTGGCAAGTTCGACAATCATTGTTCATGGTGGCGCCGGTGAATGGCCCGAATTGAAGCAGGCGACAGGTCTATCGGGCGTCAGGCAGGCTGCGACCAGAGGGTTCGGACTGCTCCAACGGGGAGGATCTGCACTACGTGTGGTTGAAACCGCTGTCATGGAAATGGAGGATAATCCCATCTTTAACGCGGGCAGAGGGTCAACTCTGAATCTTGTGGGTGACGTTGAGGCTGATGCAGGAATCATGGATGGAAAGACGCAACGGGGTGCGGGGGTCGCTCTCCTTCGACGTGTAAAAAACCCGATACGTCTCGCAAGAGTCGTGATGGAGAAAACTGATCATGCTTTGCTTGCCGGTAACAGTGCCGAAAAGCTTGGAGAAGCGTTTGGGTTGCCAGAGGCAAGCCTGAAGACTCCCGAGCGAGTCCGTCAATGGAAACAGGCAAGACGACAGCTGGAGAAGGCGGATCCTGGCGACTTTTCGAGAAACCTGAAACTAATACGGACCAAAGGCCAGAGCCTACTTGGAGATACAGTGGGGGCGCTGGCAATAGATCAAAACGGAGACTTAGCTGCCGCGGATTCCACGGGCGGTGTCTCGTTAAAATTGCCAGGACGAATTGGCGACAGCCCGATCCTTGGAGCCGGACTCTATGCAGACAATAGGATAGGAGCGGCAACGGCTACAGGTGTTGGAGAGATAGCGATGAGGCTGGTCGTTTCCAAGTCAGCCTGCGATGCAATGCGGGCCCTGACCGCACAAGAAGCAGCGTCCCAAACCATCAAGACTGTGACGAAACTAGCCGGTAAAGGATTGGGAATTGTGACTCTCGACCGCAAAGGGCGATACGGAGTCGCTCACAATACTCCGCATCTGTGCTGGGCTGCTTTCACCAGAAGCAGGGGACTCATCTCGAAAATGCATCAGTAACTTGTCAGAAAGATTCTGAACCCTTTGCTATGCTTCATGTTTTTTCGCGTGTTTCTCGGAAGCCTTTTAAGAGGGTACAATTCGCGCTAACTTCTAGTTTTCGGAGACGATCAAGTGTTACCCTATAGCAAGGGGGAGGAATGGGGCGAAGACGAGGACTGGGGCGGCGAAGATGAATGGGGAGAAGACGACGATTGGAGCGGCGGAGACAACGGGTCCGAAGACAACTAAAGTCCCAACGTAACTAGATAACCAAACGCCATCCATCTGTTTCTAGAAGGGCACTGAAAGGGTAACAGGAGTTCTATCTTCGGCTCCGCAGAAGTCTGGTGCAATAGGATGAAGAACAATGCGACATCTATCATCCAGAGTCAAGGCGCTGCCCCTAATTGCGCTTAGCCTCCTATTCTTAGTGCCCGCGGTGGCCTTCCAAGCGGCCAACGCCAGCACCGTCAGCAACGGAGATTTCCAGGCTCAAAGCTTCTCAAAGGTTGTCGACTGGTACGACTACGTGCGACAGTACGCTGCTAACAACAATCTACCTCAACCAAATGCTACTGAACATGCGTACATCTATACGAACTACATTAACGTGGGTGGCTTCCAGCTCTTCTACGCCGGGCTCGTAAACGCCACTCACAACGGGACGTTCGTGACTATACCCATCCAGACCTTCTTCGAACACTTCAAGACCGTTGGTGGAAAAGACGCCATAACAGCTTCTTCATTTATCAGCCTCGTCAGCTTCAACGAGTCCAACGCCGACCCCTATCCCAACTCGCCTGACAAGACCGACACAGTCTACGCAAGCTTCAGCCTCGGCGTAAACCTAACAGCAATCACCGGCCACAAGCTGCCAGGATACGTCGCGAGCAGCCAAGTTACACCTCTAACCCAGGTCGACAGCCAACACTACACGTGGGGACTGAAATACACCAACCTCAACGCAATATGGTGGAAAATCAATCCTGACCCATTCGTTCCAACTGCTGACCTTGTCACACCGAGAGGGTTCGCTCAGTACAGCGAACTCAGCTTCAGCTATGCGCTCGCTATCGACCCAACCTCTAAGACCGCAACGCTGACCGCAAGCTACACTATAGGCAGGATAACAGATCTATACATCCTATCACCTACGCCAGCAATTCACCTCAACGGAACTGGGACCTTCGACCTAAATGGTTCCAAGACTAGTAGCCAGAGCATCTACCAGTTCCTGCAATCCAGACAAATGAAACTCTCAATAGTTCTTGCGAACAAAGCTATCCTCGCTAGCACGGTCACTAACAAAGACGACTCGGGCGCAAGTGTCGACAATGGTAACTCAACAGATGTTACTCACACCGCTGTGAATACGGAAGCAAGTGACGGAGACAAGGTCTTCAAGGCAGACTTTGGCGTGAAATCGGCATACCAACTCTACAATTATACGGCGGATTCCTCCGAAAACACCGCCTCTGCCAAGAACGTAAACGTGAGAACGGTCAATCTCAATGCATGGGGCGGGAACCCCGTCTTCTGGTTCCAGAACCGCTTCATGGGATTCCTACCTTTGTTCGTCGCCAATGTGGATCCAGGACTCATTACGCAGGCAAAAGAAGGACTCAAGAATTTTGTTGTTTCAGACTATCTCTACATCATATCGTATCCAACCTGGAGCGGTTACAAGCTTGTGCACGACCCGGAGTACACTGCATTCTATACTCCCGCTAACAATGTCGGACTACTTACGGCCATATTCCTAGCAGTAGCTGTCGCAGCAGGAGTTGGCGGCCTATTCGCTTTCCTTTTCAGGAAGCGAAGAGCTGCCGGCATAGCAGTCAGTGGAGTTGGGCCGACTGGTCCAAGCCCGACTCAGGATCCGACCCCCTCAGGCCCAACTATTCCTGGACGATAGCGCTTCAATTTTCTATCTTTACCTCTTTTTCTCGGTCGCCTAGGGAACAGTGAGCTAAACTTCATCTTCAAAGCCAGTACCACCGCGAATTACCCATGGCAACCTCAGGTCCAGCGATAGATGTATCACATCTAACGAAAGTCTACGGGCCGACGGTTGCGCTAAATGATGTCACACTATCTGTAGGCACCGGTGAAGTTCGAGGCCTTCTTGGACCCAACGGGTCCGGGAAATCGAGTCTGATGAAAATAATCATGGGCTTGACAAAGCCCTCCTATGGTTCAATCCAAGTTCTCGGCTATGACGTCCGAGCCAGCCCAATGGACATCAAGAAGATCGTTGGCTACGTTCCTGAGTCCCCACGGCTGTACGAATTTCTCACTGCCACCGAATATCTTGATTTCATAGCAGATGTCCGAGGACTACCATACGAGCAGAAAAAGGAACGCATCGCTCGATTTGTTGACGCCCTCGACCTTGAGGGAAAGCAAGGTGACATGATAAGCAGCTACTCGCAAGGCATGAAACAAAAGGTCGCGATCATCGGAGCATTGCTCCACAGGCCTCGGGTCTTGCTCATGGACGAACCGCTCAACGGCCTAGACCCAAAGTCAGCCAGGCTCGTCAAAGAACTCATCCACGGCTTTGCCAAAGAAGGTGTGTCAGTGGTATTCAGCACGCACATTCTTGAGATAGCGGAGGCCATTTGTGACAAGTTGACTATCCTTCAGGCTGGGAAAATTCTGGCAGAAGGAACCTCGAAGGACTTGAGGGAGAACGCGGGACTTCCGGGATCCGGTCTCGAAGATGTCTTTCTGAAGCTTACCGGAACCAAGGGAGTCGAGGACATCGTTGAGGCACTAATTAGATGAGACTTGCCGTTCTGTTCAAGTTTGCCAAAGTTCTGATGATTTCGCGGCTTCGCAGCACTCGACGTTCAATCGTCTCTAAGAGTATAACCAGCCGGCCGATTCTTATCGCTCTCATAGGAGTCGTTCTTTTCGTCGCTGGACTGTTTTTTGGTTATGAGACAACAGTTTTCCTTAGCTCCGGTGGAGCACCCTTGACAGGGCCGGTCGCGCATCAACTAGTCATCACCATTTTTGGAGGAATCCCTCTTTTCCTCATAGGCTTCTACTTCACTATGGGACTCTTGTGGGAGGTGAACGCTTCAACGGAGGCCGAAAGCACAGACTCGATTAACTGGCTGCCAATCACACCTGGGGAATACGTTGCAGCCTCAGCCCTTTCCACCAGCTATACGTACTCTCCACTCCTCATGGTCGCGTTCGGCTACTCTCTCCCGATAGGAATCCTGACAGGGAACCTCGCTGGATTTCTTGTCCTTATCCCCATAGCTCTACTTTCTACATCTATCGGCTCGGTCAGCGTCGAGATTCTAAGGTCAGCATTGGCAAGCGCATCAACAGCATTCAACAGGCTAGGCGGCAGAATAACAGTTATCATGAGAATCGTAGGGATAATCCTGATACTTCTCGTCACTCAGCTTCTATTCAGCGGAGTCTTCCTGATCCAGATCATAACCTCTCTTGTAGGCACCGCGGCCGCAGCCAGCTTCGTGCCCGTCTTCTGGCCTACGCTGACCATAACCAAGTTGCTCCAGTCCGATTTTCTGAGCGGCGCTGGATTTCTAGCGCTGAGCGTAGCATTGTTTCTACTGCTTTCATACACTGCGCTCTCTTTCAGAGCCAAATATTGGGCCGTAACCCCGGCAGCAATTCACTTCGCTGGAGCTGGCTCCGTATCAGGCCCAAGCAGGCTCGGTTACATTGGTCTAAGCTCTTCCTCGATTGCAATGCTCAAGAGGGAAATTCGGTCCGCAACCCGAAGAAAGGAAGTAATCAGACTAATGGCTATCCCGATTATCATGCCCATCATGATATCCTTCCCCGCAATATTCTCCCCGGCCCCATCGTCAACATCTGGGCCTGCCCAGATTGATCCGATTTTCCTTGTTATTCCTTTTCTGTTCGGAATAGGATTGGGCGCACTATTTCTTGGAATGACCTCGATTGGTCAAGAAGGAAGAAGGCTATGGAATATCAGTGCGCTTCCGGTCTCCGCTAGTATGCTCGTAAAGAGCAAGCTCCTATTCACATCCCTTGTCTCAAGCATTGGACTCGGTCTAGGAGCGGCCGTCTCGGCCCTCCTCCTACACGCTTCGATATTTGTCGTTCTCGGGTTCATAGGCCTCGGGATCATCGTAATACTTGCCGAGGCTAGCCTTGGGATCGCTATAGGGTCAAGGTTCCCAGATTTCTCAGACGGACCAAGGCCAAGATTTGTCACAATAGTAGGCTCGATAATTGGTGCCGTGCTGGGCATCGTGGAGATGGCGATAATGTCCCTCCCCCTAGTCCTTTCATTCGTCCTGAGGACTTTTCTAGCGATACAACTGCCCCTTCAATTCGTGCTAGCCCTTTCGGGGGCTGTTGGAGGTCTGCTCACATGGACAGCATACGTTCTCTCGGTCAAACCTATCGATTCGATTCTGGCAGAACTCCCAAACTGATCTGAGGCTAGAAAGCCTAACGAATCGGATTGTGTGGATTGTTGACCTGGAATCATTGTTACCGTCATTTTGCGGGGTCTGTTGCAGATAACGTCAGGATGTCGTGCGGCAACGCGCCTCTATGTTGCCGCGTATAATGCGAATGATTTGACGCAGCTAGCCTCTGGAATTCTTCCTATATTTTCGCGTCGCATGCGCGACATTTCTCAGCCGCAAGTGGGTTCTCAGCACCACACTTGAGACAAGCCTTTAGGAAACTGGCGGGGTCGAACCACCAACCAGGGGAGTTGACTTTGGTGACTCGCCACCGGGAAGTGTCTCAACTTTCTTGGGTTTTTCTGGGCGGAAGGCGACAACGAGACTCGCTGCCCCGAATACGAGGAATACTAATCCAAGCTGCAAATGGGAGGGAATGTGAGTCTGATAGAATCTTTGAAAATTTACAGTTTCGTAGCTATTAATGAGGCCAGTGCCGTGCCTGAAGACGATCTCATACGTGTCTTGCAGAGGGAAGGTATAGGAGAAACTTCCGGACGCAACATTCACAATGCCGTAAAGGTAGTTAAATGAGGCCTGCGTCTGGAAAGCCCAAACTGGGCACTGCTCAGAATATAGAAGCTTACCGGGCTTCCTGAGTTTTCTTGGAATTGGCCAGAGATCACATCCGAAGAGGTCCTAGTTGTAACAAGGTTGGCGGTCAATCCTGGTTCAAGATTGAATGTGGATTGCTCGGAAGTTGTGGAGGTGTAGGTGAGGAAATTGTACCCGGCTAGCGAGAGGACGAACAAGGCTGAGATTAGAAAGCGAAGTCGATTCGGCTCCATGGCCGACAGTGATTTGAGGAGACATTACAACCACTAAAGGATTTCTCAGGAGCACTCTGGGCTTTCTCTCTACTCCGGCTCGGGCCAAAAGGGTTTAGAAGTTTGACCGGCCTAAAACGCTAGGACCATGCATTATACGCTCGTCTGTTACTCGTTATGTGCTACTTTCGTAGCAAGCAACGTTAATATTTACTCGTGTGGAGAGGCCACGTGAATCATGGACAAGCAGCTGAGAGCCGAGTCAGGCCGTGAAACTTCTGCATGACAAGTGATTCACGGGAAACAAGTGAGAAATTTATGGAAATGTCTGACGAACCCAAGTCCTGGGTAGAAGAAGCGAGGAACAGGGTCAAACGTATCTCGGACCTTGATCCTCAAGACCGCCTAGACATCGTCTACGGTATCGGCTTGTGTTGCTCGACCCTCGCGAAAAGCATGCAAGGCTGGATGCAATGGATCGGGAATCTTTCTCTGAAGGACTTTGAGAGACCGGAGCTAGAGGAAATTTTCGGGATCATCAAAAAAGCAACTGTCCAGCTTATGGAGCTAGATATTGACAAGACCGAGAAGTACGAACAGTCTCACGGGTTGCGCCAGAAGGCGCCGGACCGGCAAAATCGGCTAGTCAGTTAGAGCAAGAATTAACAAGACACGACACGCTCGCACCGTGACCGTGGGCGTTCTGAAGAAGAGACGAATCGTTTCCATTGCCGAGTTCAGTATCCACCCCATCGGGACAGGAACAAGCGTTAGCCGATACGTTAAGCGAGCGCTGCGGGCTATATCAAAAATTGAGGGGCTTGAGTACCAAGTCACTCCGATGGCGACGATCCTCGAAGCCCAAGACGTTCATACAATACTGAAGGCGGTTGAAGATTCGCACTCGGCCTTGCGGTCAATGGGCGCAAAGAGAATTTCTTCGATTCTTAGAATCGACGAGCGCCTCGACAAACCAAGAACGATGAGGGACAAGACCAAAAGCGTCGAGGACTGATTGGGTCTATCCGGTCGCTACTCTAGCCTCTTGAACAGGCTCTGCATGAAGCGTATCGGGATCGGCTGTCCGCTCCTGCTGGTTTCGTAGTAGGTCTTGCACAAGTCACACTGCCAGACCTCCATGTCGCGGATCTGAGCTGGAGCCCCAGCTTCAAAGTCTTCTTGCACGATATATCGCCCGACAAAGTCGAGCTGCAGGTCACACTTTGGACATTTCAAGAATCCAGGTCTCAGCCTTTGTAATGTTCGCTGATGAACCTATCAGCGTCCATCGCTGCTTTGCAGCCGTCAGCTGCAGCGGTGACAGCCTGTCTATATCTGAAATCTCTTACATCTCCAGCCGCGAATACTCCAGGTACGTTTGTTTCAGTTTCGTTACGGGTGATAATGTAGCCTCTGGGGTCCAGATCGATTTGTCCCTTGAATACCGAAGTGTTCGGTTCGTAGCCGATCGCCACAAACACGCCGTCCGTTTTGAGAAGCTGTTCCTTTCCAGTCTTGAGGTTTTTGCTCCTAATTCCCGTAACGTTGCTGTCTCCCAGTATTTCTTCCACGACAGAATCCCAGACGAAGTTTATCTTCGGATTCTTTAGGGAACGTTCTTGCATTATTTGACTGGCTCGTAACCTGTCCCTTCGATGGATGACCGTCACTTTCCTCGTGATATTCGCGAGAAATGTGGCCTCTTCCATGGCCGTGTCCCCTCCACCAACCACAACCACTTCCTTCTCTTTGAAGAAATAGCCATCACAGGTCGCGCAGCTTGAGACCCCGTGTCCTCTAAGCTTGGTCTCTGAAGGTATTCCCAGCCATTTTGCGTTGGCACCCGTGCTGATGATTACCGTCTTTCCTTGAAGGACTCGTTTTCCTACCGTGACCTCGAAGGGTTTGGACTTGAAGTTCACCTTGGAAGCGTCGTCGTAGATAATTTCTGGACCGAACCGTTCCGCCTGCTTTCTCAGTCGTTCCATAAATTCCGGCCCAAGTACCGCCTCCGAAAACCCGGGGAAATTCTCCACATCCGACGTAAGCATCAGCTGGCCGCCTGGGATGGAGCCTGCAATGAGGAGGGTATTTCTTCCGGCCCTACATGAGTAAATGGCGGCTGTGTAGCCGGCTGACCCCGACCCTAAGATGATCACGTCGTACATCGTATGATGCTTAAGATCGGCTATCCGCTGATTTATGGGTATTCTCGAACAGTTCTTTCCCTGGAAGGCTTAATTATCGTGTAAGCGGAGATTCGGAAACCGTGAGACCGATTGTTCGAGTATCAAGGGGTTAAGATCAGTTGGCTCGGGCACGATTCGTTCAGAATTAAGAACGGTAAGACCATTATCATTGACCCCTTTAAAATACGCGCGATTTCGGACAAGGCGGACATTCTTCTGATCAGTCACGAGCATTTCGACCATCTCTCCCTCGACGATATCAAGAAGGTTTCTTCGGACAAGACGACCATCGTCACGATTCCCGCCTGCAAGAAAGAACTCTCGAGCATGAAGGTAAGAGAGATCAAGGCAGTCAAGCCCGGCGATAAGTTGACGGTTGGGGACGTAACCCTCGAAGCGGTTCCTGCTTACAACTTGAACAAGTTCCGTGAACCCGGGAAACCATTTCACCCCAAAGAAGACGGAAAAGTAGGTTTCATATTATCCGTTAAGGGGGTTCGAATATACCACGCTGGGGACACTGATCCGATTCCAGAGATGAAAGGGTTCAAGACCGACTTAGCCCTTCTACCTGTCAGCGGAACCTACGTAATGACCCCGGAAGAAGCAGCCGAGGCCGCGAGGATGATCAAACCCAAGCTCGCCATACCCATGCATTACGGAACGATCGTCGGCTCGGAGAATGACGCTGAAAGGTTCAAGCAGCTGGCCACCTGCCCGGTGCAGATTCTCAAGCCGGAATAGACCACAGGAAATCTGAGGGCTCTGAAAGCCACCGTCAACGCGAGCTGGCTGAAACAGCATCTAGACTCCAAGAGCATCGTTGTCCTCGACGCTCGCTCCAGAACCGCCTACTCTAGATCCCATATTCCCGGCGCGAGAAATGCTGACTTCTTCCATTATTTTGTTCCGGGAACCGACGGCAAGAATCTGAATGCATTTCACCGAGACCTCGAATCCAAGCTTGGACGGCTCGGCCTCAGAGGCGACGAAAGAGCCGTCGTATACGAATCGGGGTTCGGTATGAGGGCTGCGCGAGTTGCTTGGATGCTCGAGTACGCTGGGATGAAGACCCCATTGATGCTCGAAGGCGGGTTTAGGGCGTGGCATGATTCCAAGTATCCTATTGAGAAGAAGCGGAGAGTGGCTGTCCCAATCGGGTTCAAGGTTCATCCAAACCGTCCCATTTTGGCCACGGCCAGCTACGTTAGATCTCTATCAACGTCCCCTACCGGGTTGGTATTGGATGTCAGAACCCGGGGAGAATACGAAGGGTCAGAAAAACGGGAGTGTTGCCCGCGTCCAGGACGAGTACCTGGAGCAGTATGGTTTGAATGGACCAACTTTCTCAACGGAAAAGCAGGATTCCAGAGTCGTCAATCAATAGGTAAAGAGCTTCGATCGATAAGCCTCAGCCCCAGCTCCGACATAGCGGTTTATTGTCATCGCGGAGCTCGCGCGGCGGCCGCGTTCTACGCACTCAGATCAATGGGGTATCGTCGGGCCAGAAACTATGTGGGATCCTGGCATGAATGGTCATCAAAGAAGAACCTTCCTGCAGAAATCGGCTGAGTACCGCCCTAGGCAGAGACGGTTTTCCCTATCGGCTTTTGGAAGCGCCATGCGTCTGTGTCTTCGTGAATCTGAGTGACCCATCCCAAGGCGATTTTCTCAGGCACTGACAATAGGACCTTGCCCACATGTTTGCAGAGTTGCCTGGTCTCGATAGACCTTTCCCAATCTCCGCAATTATGAGTGATTGTTTTCGGGCCAGACTCCATGGTCAAGTTGTAGTCGCGTATCTTTGCAACAACTTCTTCACTGGTAGCAATCTTGATGCTCACATCCTCGTCCGGGATAGCCAGTGCCCGGGCCAGCCTGGATTCTCCCATCAGAGAGCTGAGGAGGTCAATAATTTTTGGCCGGTCGTCTCCTCCTTTGACCCATTCTCCCAGCCCTTCAGGGCCCTTCCCTTTCTCCAGGTGAGCCTTAGCCCTGTTGAGTGCTTCCCGTTGAGCTGGAGAAAGTTTTCCCAGCATCTGGAGGATTTTTAGCGCGTTTTCTACCGCGTAGCCGTGAAAATGGTTGTTGAAGTAACCGTAGGTTGTCTTAACAACGGGTTCGATCTCCTTGACTTTAGGTACCCATGATTCCAGTTCCTTTTCCGTGTAGTGGTAGTCGTACCAGGGTCGCTGTCCGTGCCCGTGCCAGCGGATGTATGCGAAATCAGCGGTTAGGCGGACTTCAGGCGGGAGTAGAGGCTCGTCCACTATGGTGTATGCTACATTGTACTTGGAGAGCATAGGCCATGTCGAATCTTGTAGCCAGGATTTGTGTCGGAATTCAATTGCGTACTTGAAGCCATGGGGGAGGATGGAGAGGAAGCTCTCCAGGTGGCTCAGATCGTACTTGTACTTGGGCGGCATCTGGAGTAGTAGACACCCGAGTTTTCCGCTGTTGTTCAGTGGAAGCATCAACTCTGCAAAACGGTCCAGTTCAGACTCTAGAGAAGGACCGATATCCGCGAGTTTGTCATGAGTGATAGTCTGGGGAATCTTTGCGCAAAAGATGAAATCCTTGGGAGAGAATCTGTTCCAGCCAAGAACCGTGCCCGCCTGGGGGAACGCATAGAATGTAGAATCGATCTCGGCAGTCGGAAATACTTGCGTGTAGTGTTTCAGTTTGCTCTCAGTGGAAGTGGGGTAGAAGACTCCTACCCACTCAGGGTACGACCACCCTGAAGTACCAAGAAGGAATCGCCCCGTTTTTCGCCGACCTCTTACCTAAATCTGAGGTTGCAAACCGTCTCAAGAAGGTATGGGTCAGCTTTACATCGGCGCGGGCGGGTGGGACTATTTCTCTCTCCCTAGTGGCGACCGGCTGAAAGCGTACTCATCAGTCTACGATTTCGTAGAAGTGAACAGTACTTACTACCAGTTACCGAGTCCGGCTAACGTAGCGAGTTGGCGCAAAAGGGTCCCGCCTGAGTTCGAGTTTTCGGTTCGGTGTCAGAAGGATGTTGCCGAACTTCATCGGCTAGAGTTGACTCCCAAAACAATTCGCATTATCGACTC
>Ga0209377_1001302_pt1 | contig 16886 bp, 16 predicted proteins | sample GraSoiAngelo_141_FD_185898 | JGI IMG/M metagenome (GOLD analysis project Ga0209377, IMG submission 185898) | Grasslands soil microbial communities from the Angelo Coastal Reserve, California, USA - 14_0929_12_40cm (SPAdes) (version 2) | ecosystem: Environmental > Terrestrial > Soil > Grasslands ...
AGGGAGAGCGGGATCGTGAGCGCCACGAGGATCGCGGCGCGGACGTTGTAGAGGAACAGCGAGAGCAGCAGGACCACCAGCGCGGCGCCCTCGATCAGGTTCTTCATCACGGTGCCGACGGTCGCGTTCACCAGCCGCTCGCGGTTGTAGTACGGGCGCAGCTCTACCCCGGCCGGGAGAATCTGCTGGATGTCCTCCAGCTTCCTCTTGACGCCGTCGATGACGGCGCCCGGGTTCTCGCCCTTGCGCATGCGCACGATGCCGCCCACCACGTCGTCGTCGTGGTCGCGGCCGAGCACGCCGAGGCGGATGGCGTGGCCGATGCCCACCGTGCCGAGGTCGCGCACGCGCACGGGCGTCCCGCGCGGCGCCGCCACCACGATGCTCTCGACGTCGCGCGTGGACTGGATCATGCCGATGCCGCGCACGGTGAGCGCGTACTGACCCCACGGGATATAGGAGCCGCCGGCGTTGGCGTTGTTGGCGGCGACGGCGTCGAAGACCTGCTTGAGGGTGAGGTTGTACGCGCGCAGCCGCACGGGATCGATGGTGATCTGGTACTGCTTGACGCCGCCGCCCCACGAGATGACGTCGGCCACGCCGGCCACCTTGAGGAACTCGCGCTCCAGCACCCAGTCCTGCAGCGCCTTCAGCTCGACCAGGGGCATGGTGGGCGACCAGAGGGTGTAGCGATACACCTCGCCGATGACGCTCGAGAGGGCGCCGAGGGTCGGGCGCGCGTCGGTCGGGACCTCGGCGCCGGCGATCCGCTCCTGCACCTGCTGGCGCGCCCAGTACTTGTCGGTGCCGTCGGCGAAGAGCACGCGGATGTTCGAGAGGCCGAACAGCGACGCCGACCTCAGAAATGTGACGTTGGCGATGCCGTTCAGCTCCTTCTCGAGCTGGATCGTGATGAGCCGCTCGACCTCCTCGGCGGCGTGGCCCTGCCAGAGCGTGATGACCTCCACGGTGACGTCGCCGACGTCGGGATAGGCCTCGATGGGCAGGCGCGTCCAGGACAGGATCCCGCCCGCCGTCAGCAGCAGCGCCAGCGCCAGCGTGACGAAGCGCTGGTGCAGCGCGAAGGCGACGAGCCGCGCGATCACTTGGTGGCTTTCTTGAGCAGGATGCTCCCGGTGGTGACCACGCGGTCCTCGGGCGTCACGCCCTCGCGGATCTCGACGGAGCCGTTGAGCTCGCCGCCGAGCTGCACCGGCTTCCGCGCGTAGTCGTCCTTGCCCCGCTCGACGAGGACGTAGGTCTGGCCGCCCTCGCGATGGATGGCGCTCTGGGGCAGGGTGAGCACGCGCGCGACGCCGGTGGCGATGGCGACCTTGACGAACATCTCGGCCTTCAGCGCGCGGCCGTGATTGGGCACGACGGCGCGCACCTTCACCGTGCGCGTCTCCTTGTCGACCACGTCGCTGATGTAGTCCACGGCGCCCTCGAAGCGGTCGTGGGGGCAGCACGGCAGCGTGACGGCCACCCGCTGGCCGCGCCGCACGCGCGGCACGTCCGGCTCGTAGACGTCGGCCACCACCCACATCGTCGACACGTCGGCGATCACGAAGAGGTTCAGCGGCGTGTCGGACTGGCCGTACGCGACGACCTGTCCGGGAGTGACGTTGCGCTCGACGATGACGCCGGCGCGCGGCGCGGCCGCCACGATCCGGGTGCCGGTGTCCGCCCGCGACGCGATGGCCGGCAGCTGCTCGGCGCCGATGCCGAGCGTGCGCAGGCGGGCGGCCGCGCGCTCGCGCTCGGCCAGAGACTTCCGGTAGTCGTTGTCCGCCTCGCGCACGTCCTTCTGGGGCACCGCCCTCACCTCGAACAGCTCGCGCGCCAGCCGCTGCGCCGCCTCCGCCCGCTCGACGTCGGCCACCGCCTTGGCGTAATCGGACTTGGCGGCGCCGAGGTCCGGGCTGTCGATCACGATCAGGCGGTGGCCGGGCTCGACGATCTCGCCGGGGCGCGCGAGCACCTCGAGCACGCGGCCCGTCACCAGCGCCTGGACCCGCGCGAGCGCCTCCTCGTTGAACTGCGCCTTGCCGCTCGTCTCGAGCGAGGTCGCGCGCTCCTGCAGCTTCGGCGCCGCCACCACGACGGAGACATTCGCGCGGGTGGGCGCCGCCGGCTCGGCCTTGGCCGTCGCGGCGGCGGTGTCGGGGCCCCGATTGCACGCCGCGAGCAGGGCGAGCAGCGGCAGGAGGCTCAGGAGGCCGCCGCGGCTCACGGATTTTCCCACGGCCCGCCCACGGCGGCTTCGAGCTGGTAGAGCGCGCCCCAGTAGGCGCCGAGCGTGCGGAGGTGCTCGAGCGAGGTCTCGCGATACGTGCGCTGCGCGTCGAGGAAGTCGAGCAGGCTCAGGCCCCCGCGCCGGTACGCGAACTCCACGGTGTCCCGCGCGCGCTGGGCCTTGGGCAGGTACGTGTCGCGCAGCAGGAGCACCTTGTCGCGCTGGTTGACGACCTGGCTCAGCGCCGCGTCCACGTCGGCGAGCACCTGCACCGCCGCCGCCTCCCGCAGCGCGTCGGCGCGGTCGACCTCCGCGCGCGTGCGCGCGATCTCGCCCTGGTTGCGGTCGAACACGCGCAGCGGGACGCTGACGCCCACGCCGAAGGTGTTGTCGGGGCCGATGCGCTGGTACTCGACCAGGGGTGTGACGTCCCACCACGCGTTGGCGCGCGCCAGCTCGCGGTCGGCGCGGGCGCGCTGCCGCGCGGCTTCCGCGGCTCTGAGATCCGGGCGGGCATCCAGCGCGCGGCGGCGCAGCACGGAGACGTCGAGCGGCACATCGCGGAAGCCGAGCTCGCCGCTCACCGCGAAGTCCGGCGCCACCGCCTCCGGCCCCACCGCGGCGCGCAGCGCGATGCGGGCGGCGGCGATGGCCTGGCGGGCGTCGGCGGCGTCGCGCTCGAAGGCGAAGCGCTGGACCTGGATGCGCGTCAGCTCGAGCTCGGAGATGTCGCCCTTCTCGGCGCGGATGCGCTGCAGCCGCTCCACCTCGTCGAGCGCCTTGAGATTTTCGCCGGTCAGCGCCAGCGTCGCCTCCGCCACCAGCGTGTCCGTGAACGCCTTCTTGACCTGCGCGACGACCTGCCGCCGCGTGTCCTCCAGCTCGGCCGCCGTTACGCGGCTCGCCGCCCGCGCGCTGTCGAGCCGGCGCGCGCGCTTGCCCCCGAGCTCGATCGGCTGGCCGAGGCTGAAGGTGTATTGCGGGTCGTTCCGGCTGCCGATCTGCTCGGCGAGGGAGGAGGCCGTGGGGTTCGGCCGCAGGCCCGCCGTGATCTCCTGCGCCTGCGTGGCGCGGTACTCGTGCTGCTTGGCGCGCAGCGTCGGGTTCTCGCGCAGCGCCAGCGCGACGGCATCGTCGAGCGACAGGCGGGTGGCGGGGGCCTGCGCCTCCGCGAGCGCCGCAGACACGAGCACCGTCACCACCACGTGAACGACGAGCCTGACCATGACCTCTCCTTGCGTTGAGCCGGGACTGCCAATCAGCGACGGCGCCGGATCCGGCGGCGTCGCGAGAGAGTCGTGGTCAGGCGGAGGGCGCGTCGGCGAGCGTCGCGCGCGCGAGCAGCATGCGCGTGGCGGGCGTCGGCGCGAAACGGCGGACGCGTGGCGCGGCGGCGCGCTCGACGCGCGCGGACCGGGCCAGGGACTCGGCGGCCAGCGCGGCGCCGAGGGTCAGGCTGATGGCGAGGGCGGCGAGGGCGACGCGCTTGAGGTCGTCCTCGTGGTGCGACTCCGTCGGCTTGGCGTCGACGCTCGTGGTGATGGGTAGGAAATCGGAGCCGTCGACGTCGAGCACCTCGAAGAGGATGAACGAGCATACGAGCCCCAGGCAGGCCAGATAGATGGCCAGCACGAGTCGGGGCCACCGGGCGGTTCTGAGGACCGCTTGCACGGAGCAAGAAATACCACAATTCGCCTTACGGCGTCGATAATTGCGGTCTCATGCCGCCCCTGGCCGTGATCGTCGCCGCCGCGCTGGACCTGGCGCTCGGCGACCCGCCGAATCGCCTGCACCCCGTGGCCTGGATCGGCCGCGCGATCGCCGGCGGCCGACGCGCCCTCTGCCGCGGCGGGCGTGCGCAGCTCGTCGTCGGCGGCGCGCTGGTGACGCTCGCCGTCGCGGCTGTCGCGGCAGCGGCGGGACTGGCCGTCGCCACGCTGGCGGCACGCCTGGGGTCGGCGGGCCCGCTCGTCGAGGGCGCCGCGCTCTCGCTGCTGCTGTCGATTCGCGGTCTCGTCCGCGCGGCGCGCGCGGTGGCGGGCCCGTTGGCGGCGGGCGATCTGGAGGCGGCGCGCGCGGCGGTCGCCTGTCATCTGGTGAGCCGGCCGACGGCGACGCTCGGTCCCGACGAAGTCGCCTCCGCCGCCGTCGAGTCGGTCGCCGAGAACCTCACCGACGCCCTCGTCGCACCCGTCTGCTTCTATCTCGTGTTCGGGCTGGCCGGTGCCGCCGCCTATCGCGCCGTGAACACCGCCGACGCGATGCTCGGCTATCGCGACGGCTCGCTCGAGTGGTTCGGCAAGCTCGCCGCGCGGCTCGACGACGTGCTGAACTTCGTCCCCGCGCGGCTCGCCGCGCTGGGCCTCGTCGCCGGCGCCGTCGCAGCCGGCGAGGACGCGCGCGGGGCCCTCCGGATGCTCCGGCGCGACGGCGCGCTCACCGCGAGCCCCAACGCGGGCCGGACGATGGCCGCGATGGCGGGCGCGCTCGGGCTCACGCTCGGCAAGCGCGGCGCCTACCGGCTGGGCGAGGGCCGGCCGCCCACGGCCGGCGACGTCGCGCGCGCGGTGCGCGTGTTCGCCTGGGCGGCGGGGCTCACCCTCGGCGCGCTCCTTCTCCTCGATTCGCTTGCGCTTTTTCTTCGTGGCGGTCGCGGAGCGCTGGGTATCATCTAATGCAATCGCCGCCGAGGAGGGCGGCGGACTTGCGCGCAATGACGGTCACCGATCGGCTGACGGACGGGGTGCGCACGGCGCTGGCGGCGGCGGGGCTGCCCGCGGCCGAGGACTGCGCGTGGGAAGTGCCGCGCCAGGCCGAGCACGGCGACTACGCGACGAACGTCGCGATGACGCTGGCGCGCGCCGCGAAGCGCCCGCCGCGCCAGATCGCCGACGCGCTGGCGAAGAACTTCCCCGCGATGCCCGAGGTCGCGCGTGTGGAAGTCGCGGGCCCCGGCTTCCTGAACGTGTTCCTCGCGCCGGCATGGACCGCGGCCACGCTGCACGAGATCCTCGACGCCGGCGCGGCCTATGGGCTCGGCACGAGCCACGCCGGCCAGCGGACGCGCCTGGAGTTCGTGTCTGCCAATCCCACCGGCCCGCTCGTCATCGTGAACGCGCGCGCCGCCGCCGTCGGCGACTCGCTGGCGCGGCTGCTGCGCTCGCAGGGCGCGCGGGTCACCACCGAGTTCTACGTGAACGACGCCGGCACCCAGTTCGAGGCGCTCGCGCGCTCCTTCGAGGCGCGGGTGCGCCAGGAGTTCGGCGAGACGGCCGCGCTGCCCGAGAACGGCTATCCCGGCGAGTACCTGATCGACCTCGCGAAGGAGTACCGCGCCGGAGGCGGCGCGCTCGACGTTCCCGGCGACGAGCGGGCGCGGCTCGAGCACTTCGGGCGCTGGGCCGTCGAGCGGATGGTCGAGCAGCAGCGCCGCACGCTCGCCGCCTACGGCGTGGACTTCGACGTGTGGTCCTCGGAGCAGCGCGACGTCCGCGACCGCGGCCTGCCGGAGAAGGCCGTGCAGGAGCTCGCCGCACGCGGCCTCACGTACGAGCAGGACGGCGCGCTCTGGTTCCGCTCGACGGCGGTCGAGGGCGCCGGCGACGACCAGGACCGCGTGCTGCGGCGGCGCACCGGGGAGCTGACCTACTTCGCCGTCGATATCGCGTTCCACCACTACGTGAAGTTCGCCGGCGTCGACCACGTCATCGACCTGCTCGGCCCCGACCATCACGGCCACGTGCCGCGCATGCGCGCCGCGATGCAGGCGCTCGGCCACCCGCCCCAGGCGTTTCAGGCGCCGATCATCCAGCTCGTGACGCTGCTGCGCGACGGGCAGCCCGTCCGCATGTCCAAGCGCCGCGGCGAGTTCGTGTTGATGGAGGAATTGCTGGACGAGGTCGGGCGCGACGCCGCGCGGTTCACGTTCCTCACGCGGCGGCACGACAGCCCGCTCGAGTTCGACCTCGCGGTGGCGACGCGGCAGTCGAGCGACAACCCCGTCTACTACGTGCAGTACGCCCACGCGCGCATCCGCTCGATCCACCGGCAGGTGGCGGAGCAGGGGATCGCGATCCCCGCCTGGCGCGACGTGGACCTCACCCCGCTCACCGGCGCCGAGGAGCAGGCGCTCATCAAGCGACTGCTCGAGTATCCGAATCTCGTGGCGGGCGCCGCCCGCGCGGCCGAGCCGCACCGCGTGGCGTACTGGCTGACGGAGCTGGCGGGAGTCTTCCATCCGTACTACAAGAACCATCGCGTGATCCAGGACGACCGCACGCTGATGCTCGCGCGTCTCGCCCTCTGCACGGCGGTGGGGCAGGTGATCGCCAACGGGCTCGCGCTGCTGGGCGTGAGCGCGCCGGAGACGATGTAGATGGCAGCGCGCGGGCGCAGCTCGAGCGGCACCGCGCGGCTGCTGGTGCTGGTCGGCATCCTCACCGTTCTCGGCGCGACCTTCGGCGTCGGCGTGTACACCGGCCGCATCTGGTCGGCGCGGGCCGCCGTCGTCGCCGCGCACGCGCCCGAGACCGAGCCGGCCCGCCGCGGCCCCGGCCGCGGCGGCAGGCTGCCGGAGGCGCCGGCGCCCCAGCTCACGTTCTATCGGGAGCTGACCGCACCGCTCACCGCGCCGCCGCCACCGCCCCGGCCGGCGAAGACCGCGCCGCCGCCGCTCGTGACCGTGCCGCCGCGTCCCGGCGAGCAGGCCGACACCCTCGGCGCCGCGACTCGCGCGCCGACCTCGGGCGCGCGTGACGGCGCCACGACCCGCTTCACCGTCCAGATCGCGTCCTACCGCGTGCGCCCGCCCGCCGAGGCGCTCCGCGAGTCGCTCGCCTCCGCCGGCCACGACGCGCGCGTGGTGGAAGCCGACGCCAACGGCCCGGTCTACCGCGTGCAGGTCGGTGACCTCCCCACGCGCGAGGCCGCGCGCGCGCTGGCGGTGCGCCTCAGCGGCGAGCGGTCGTCGGTCACACCCTTCGTCACGACGCGCTGACGTGACGACGCCGCGCCCCGGCCGCGTGCTGATCAGCGAGCCCGAGCTGCGGACGCGTATCGGCGAGCTGGGGCAGCAGATCGCGCGCGATTACGCCGGGGAGACTCCGGTGCTCGTCGGCGTGCTCCAGGGCGCCTTCCTCTTCATGGCCGACCTCGTGCGCGCGATCCCCGGCGACATCACCACCGACTTCATCGGCCTCGCCTCCTATGCCGGCGGCAACCGCTCTTCCGGCCAGGTTCGCATCGTGTCCGATCTCGCGATGCCGGTCGAGAACCGCCATGTGGTCGTCGTCGAGGACATCGTCGACACGGGGCTCACGATCTCGTATCTGCGGCGTAACCTCGAGGCGCGCCATCCGCGCACCCTTCGCGTGTGCGCGCTGGTGGACAAGATCGAGCGGCGTCAGGTGGACGTCCGCATCGACTACGTCGGCTTCACGATCCCGAACGTGTTCGTGGTCGGCTACGGCTTCGACTTCGGTGGCCTCTACCGCAACCTGCCGTACGTCGCCGCGCTCGACGAGACGCCGCCGTGACGCGACGTGTCAGCCCCCGTGCAGCCTTCGACGCTGTGCTACACTGGCAGCGATGAACCAGGTCTATAAAAACCTCGCTCTCTGGATGGTCATCGGCCTGATCGTCATCCTGCTGTTCACCGTGTTCTCCAACACGCAGCCCGGTGGGCAGGAGTCGCCGAACTTCTCGGAATTCCTGAAGGCGGTCGAGCAGGGCCGCGTCGAATCGGTGGTCATCCGCGGCAACCTGGTCACCTACAATCTGCGCGACGGCTCGCCCACGCAGCGCACCTACATCGTCGACTATCCGGACCTGATCAAGATGCTGCGCGAGAGCAACCCGTGGTACGCGATCTTCCTCCAGTGGGTGCCGATGCTGCTCTTCATCGGCGTCTGGATCTTCTTCATGCGCCAGATGCAGGGGGGCGGCGCCAAGGCGCTGTCGTTCGGCAAGGCACGCGCGCGGCTGATCTCCGAGAAGCAGAACAAGGTGACCTTCCAGGACGTGGCCGGCGTCGACGAAGCGAAGGAAGAGCTGCGCGAGATCATCGACTTCCTCAAGGACCCGCAGAAGTTCCAGAAGCTCGGCGGCAAGATCCCCAAGGGCGTGCTGCTCGTCGGACCGCCGGGCACCGGCAAGACGCTGCTCGCGAAGGCGATCGCGGGCGAAGCCAACGTGCCGTTCTTCTCGATTTCCGGCTCCGACTTCGTCGAGATGTTCGTCGGCGTCGGCGCCTCGCGCGTGCGCGATCTGTTCGAGCAGGGCAAGAAGCACGCGCCCTGCATCATCTTCATGGATGAGATCGACGCCGTCGGCCGGCACCGCGGCGCGGGCCTCGGCGGCGGCCACGACGAGCGCGAGCAGACGCTGAACCAGCTGCTGGTCGAGATGGACGGCTTCGAGACCAACGAGGGCGTCATTCTCATCGCGGCCACCAACCGGCCCGACGTGCTGGATCCGGCCCTGCTGCGCCCCGGGCGCTTCGACCGCCAGGTCGTCGTCCCGCGGCCCGACGTGAAAGGGCGCGAGGAGATCCTGCGCGTGCACGCGCGGCGGATTCCGCTGGCGCCCAACGTGGAGCTCAAGACGCTGGCGCGCGGCACGCCCGGCTTCTCGGGCGCCGACCTCGCCAACCTCGTCAACGAGGCGGCCCTGCTGGCGGCGCGGCAGAACAAGAAGCTCGTCGAGATGCCCGATTTCGAGAACGCCAAGGACAAGGTCCTCATGGGCGTCGAGCGGCGTTCGATGATCATCAGCGACGCCGAGAAGCGGACGATCGCCTACCACGAGGCCGGCCACGCGCTCGTGGCGGACTTCCTGCCCGGCGCCGATCCGCTGCACAAGGTGACGATCATCCCGCGCGGCCGCGCGCTGGGCCTCACCATGCAGCTGCCGATGGACGACAAGTACAACTACTCGCGCGAGTACCTCATCAATCGCATCACCATCCTGATGGGCGGCCGCACCGCCGAGGAGATCGTGCTGCAGCAGCAGACGACCGGTGCCGGCGACGACCTCGAGAAGGCCACCGAGATGGCGCGCAAGATGGTGTGCGAGTGGGGCATGTCCGACAAGCTGGGGCCGCTCACCTTCGGCAAGAACGAGGAGCACATCTTCCTCGGCCGCGAGGTCGCGCGCGCGAAGGACTACAGCGAGGAGACGGCGCTCGCCATCGACGGTGAGATCAAGCGCATCGTGCTCGAATGCGCGACGCGCGCCCGGCAGATCCTCGAGGAGAACATCGAGAAGCTGCACGCGCTCGCGCGCGCGCTGCTCGAGCGCGAGTCGCTCGACTCCGAGGAGATCGCGCGCATCCTGCGCGCGCGGCCGTTCTCCGAAGCGCCCGCCCCCGCCTAGGGAAATGGGGGGCCCGGAAACGGCCCCGCGTCTCTGTTGAACATGGGGGGCCTGGAAACGGCCCCGCGTCTCTGTTGAACATGGGGGGCCCCGAAACGGCCCCCAACCCCCCCAACCGTCACGGTGTGCGCGGTCACGCTGCTGCCCCCGCTCACGGTGTCCACGCTGATGGCGTCGTCGCCGACGATGTTCCGCCATGCCGCGCTGATGGGCCCCGCCGGCGTCGCCCTGGGCATCCTCCAGGCGCTGCTCGGGCTCCTGCTCGTGCGCTACATCCTCTTCGTGCGCGGCGAAACCCCGGCCGACATCGGGTTCCGGCCCGGCCTGCGCCCGGTCCTCGAGTCGGTGCCGCTCGTCGGCGTCGCCTACGCGGGAGCCCTGCTGACGGTGCTGGCGCTGCACGGCTCCGTCATGGCCGAGGCCGCGACGCAGCGCGCCCGCACCGCCTTCATGACCAGCTCGGCGCCGCTGACGTTCGTCTACGTGATCGTGGGGCCGCTCTTCGAGGAGACGATCGTGCGCGCCTACCTCATGACGCGGCTGACGACGCTCGGGCTCTCGACGCCGACGGTCGTGCTGGCGAGCGCGGTGCTCCAGACGGCGTATCACACGTATCAGGGGCTCGCGTGGGCGCTCGTGTACCTGCCGATCTTCCTCACGTTCGCGGTGTACTTCGCGTGGCGCCGGAACGCGGTGGCGCCCGCCCTGAGCCACGTCACGGTGGACGTCCTCGCGTGGGCCGCGATTTACTCGGGGCGGGCTCGCTGAGGCTGCCGTGGGCGCCGGGCGGATGGTATCGTGAGACATGTCCCGCCGATCCCGGGCCGAACTCGCCGGCGTCATACTCGGTGACGCGTCGCCCGTCGCGGTCATGGGCGTGATCAACGTGAGCCCGGAGTCCTTCCATGCGGGGTCCGTGTACCTCGGTGAGGAGGCGGTGCTGAGGGCCGCGCTCGGCATGGTCGAGGCGGGCGCGGCGCTGATCGACGTCGGCGCCCGCTCGAGCGCGCCCTACCTCGAGACGGGCATCAGCGAGGCCGAGGAGACGGAGAGGCTCGTGCGCGCGGTCGGCGCGCTCGTCGCGAAGCTGCCGGTGCCGGTGTCGGCCGACACGTCGCGCCCCCGCGTGGCGCGCGCGGCGCTCGAGGCCGGCGCGCGCGTCGTGAACGACGTCTCCGCGCTCGCCGAGCCGGCGCTCGCCCGCGTCGTCACCGAGCACGACGCCGCCCTGATCCTGATGGCGGCGCCGGGGCCCGGCCGCGTCCTCGACGCGCCGGTGGCGAGCGTGACGCGGATCCTGACGACGGCGCTGGCGGCGGCGCGCGCGGCGGGCGTGCCCGAGGAGCGGATCGTGCTCGACCCCGGCATCGGCTTCTTCCGCGACGCCGGCGTCGTCTGGCACGCCTGGGACGTCGCGGTGCTCGCGGGCCTCCCGGCCCTCGCCGCGCTCGGGCGCCCGCTGTGCGTCGGCGTCTCGCGCAAGTCCTTCGTGGGCGCGATCACCGGACGCGACGATCCGGCCGCGCGGCTGCCCGGCTCGCTGGCGGCCACGGCGGCGGCCGTGCTCGGCGGCGCCGCCCTCATCCGCGCCCACGACGTGGCGGAGACGGTGGACGCGGTACGCGTGGCCGAGCGCGTGCGGAGAGCGGCGCCGTGACGCCGGGGGCCTTCGGCTGGCGCGACGCGCTCGACGTCGTGCTCGTGGCGCTCGTCATCTATCGGATCTTCACGCTCTTCCGCGGCACGCGCGCCATGCAGATGCTCGTCGGCGTCGGCGTGCTGGTGGCGGCGTCGCTGGCCGCGCGCCAGCTCGAGCTGCACAGCCTCGGCTGGCTGCTCGACACGCTGTGGTCCTTCTGGGTGGTGGTGCTGGTCGTGCTCTTCCAGCCCGAGCTGCGGCGCGCGCTCACGTCGATCGGCCACGCGGCGGTGCTGCGCACGCTCTTCGGCGGCGGCGGCGTCGAGACGGTGCGCGTGGTGGACGAGATCGCGTCGGTCGCCGGCTCGCTGGCCGAGCGGCGGATCGGCGCGCTCATCGTGATCGAGCGCGGGACCGGCCTGCGGCAGTACGCGGAGCTGGGCGTCGCCCTCGACGCCCTCGTGTCCGCCGATCTGCTGACGAGCCTCTTCCTGCCGTACTCGCCGCTGCACGACGGCGCTGCCTTCATCCGCGACGACCGCGTGGTCGCGGCCGGCTGCTTCCTGCCGCTCTCGCGCAACCTCCAGCTCGCCCGCCAGCTCGGCACGCGGCATCGCGCGGCGCTCGGCGTGACCGAGGAGACCGACGCGGTGGCGGTGGTCGTCTCCGAGGAGACCGGCCGCCTCTCCCTGGCCGTGGACGGCGGCATCGAGGCGCTGGCCGGCCCCGACGGGCTGCGCCGGCGCCTGCTCACGCTGCTGGGCGCCAAGACCGAGGGCGTGCCGGCGTTCTGGCGTGGCTGGCTGCGCGCCCTGCGCTTCCGCGCGCGCCCGGCGGGGCCGCCGTCCTCGTCCGCGCACTGATGCTGGCGGCGCTCGCGCGCAACTGGGAGCTCAAGCTGCTCGCCCTCATCCTGGCGGTGGTCGTCTGGTTCTTCGTCGTGAGCGCCAACCGGAGCCAGTTCGGCTTCGCCGCGCCCCTCGAGTACGTCGGCCTCGAGCCGGGGATGGTCCTCGTGGGCACGCAGCGCGAGGCCGTCGACGTGCAGGTGGAGGCGGCGCGCTGGGCGGCCGCGCGGCTGGCGCCGGCGGACGTCCGCGTGCGCGTGGACCTCTCGCGCGCGCGAGAGGGCGACAACACGCTGCAGCTCTCGGCGGACGACGTGCAGGCGCCCGCGGGCATCAACGTGGTGCGCGTCTCGCCGAACTGGGTCCGCGTCGCCGTCGCCACCGCCGCCACGCGCGCGCTGCGCGTCGTGCCGCAGCTGCGCGGCTCGCCGCCGCCCGACGTCCAGCTGGGCCGCGTGGTCGTCGAGCCGCCGACTGTCCAGGTGAAGGGCCCCCGCACTACAATCGAGGAGCGGGCGACGGTGGAGACGGCCCCGGTGGACGTCACGGGCCTCCGCCAGAGCGTCACGCGCACGGTCGGGCTGCTCCTGCCCGATTCCGTGTATCCCACGACCCAGAGGACGGTGCAGGTGACCGTCGAGATTCGGCGCGACCGGTGAGCAATCGTCTGTTCGGCACGGACGGCATCCGCGGTGTGGCCAACGAGCCGCCGCTGACGCCGGACCTCGCGTATCGCGTCGGCCGCGAGCTCGTGGCCACGCTGATCGCGCAGCAGGGCGGCGAGCGGGTGAGACTCGTGATCGGCCGCGACACGCGCCTCTCGGGGGCGCTGCTCGAGGCGGCCATGGTGGCGGGTCTCCTCTCCGCCGGCGCCGACTGCTACACGGTCGGCGTGCTCCCGACGCCGGGCATCGCGCTCCTCACGCGCGCGCTCGATGCCCACGGCGGCATCGTGCTCTCCGCCTCCCACAACCCGTTCCAGGACAACGGCATCAAGCTCTTCTCGGCGCAGGGCACGAAGTTCCCCGACGCGTGGGAGGAGCAGATCGAGGCACGGCTGGCGGCGGCGGACGTGGCGCCGCGCGCGCACGGCGCCGACATCGGCCGCCTCGTCCACTACGACCGCGCGGAGAAGTACTACGTCGACTTCCTCACGCGCTGTTTCCCGCTGGACCTCGCCGGACTCGCCGTGGTCATCGACTGCGCGCACGGCGCGACGTTCCGCGTGGGGCCGAGCGTCTTCCGGCGGCTCGGCGCGCGCGTGGTGGCCATGTCGGCGCGGCCCAACGGGACCAATATCAACACGGCCTGCGGCGCGCTGCACCCCGAGGGGCTGCAGAAGCGGCTGCGCGCGGCCCGCGCCGACGTCGGCTTCGCCTTCGACGGCGACGGCGACCGGCTGATCTCGGTGGATCACCTCGGCGAGATCCGCGACGGCGACTACGCGCTGGCCATCGCGGGCCGCCACATGGCCAGCCAGCACCGCCTCAAGGCCAACCTCGTGGTCACCACCGTGATGGCCAACCTCGGCCTCGACGAGTCGCTCAAGGCGGCGGGCATCCGCATGGTGAAGACGCAGGTGGGCGACCGCTACGTGCACGAGGAGATGCAAAAGAGCGGCGCCAACCTCGGCGGCGAGCAGTCGGGCCACCTGTTGTTCCCCGACTACATGCCCACCGGGGACGGGATCCTCTCGGCGCTCGCGCTCCTGTCGGTCGTGCGCGAGACGGGCGAGCCGCTGGCCTCGCTCGCGACCTGCATGCGCAAGTTCCCCCAGGTGCTCGTCAACGTCCCCGTGCGCAGCAAGCCGCCCATCGACTCCATCCCCGGCCTCGGCGATCGCGTCGGCGCGTTCGAGACGGAGATGAACGGCAGCGGGCGCGTGCTGATCCGCTACTCCGGCACCGAGGCGCTCGCGCGGGTGATGATCGAGGGCGCCGACGCCGCCCGCATCCAGGCGATGGCCGACGAGCTGGCCGGCGTCATCCGGACCCAGATCGGCGCGTGAACGTCCGCGGCATCGGCGTGGACCTCGTCCGGATCCCGCGCATGCGCGACGTCATCGCGCGCTGGGACGAGCGCTTCCTGCGCCGCGTCTTCACGGAGGGCGAGATCGCCTACTGCCGCGCGCGGCGCGATCCCGTGCCCCACTTCGCCGCGCGCTTCGCGGCCAAGGAGGCGGCCACGAAGGCGCTCGGCAGCGGGCTGAGCCTCGGCGTGCGCTGGCGCGATCTCGAGGTCTGCCGCGAGCGCGGCCAGGCGCCGCGCCTGGTGCTCCACGGCCGCGCGCGCGAGCTGGGTCTGGCCCGCGGCGGCCGTCACATGCTGCTGGCCCTGACCCACGACGGCGACTACGCGCTCGCGCAGGCGATGCTCGTGGACGATGACCCGCACCGGGCTCCGGCGACTCGTTAGCGTGGCCGCCGGACCGCTCGTCCTGTTCGGCTGCGCGACCCACGCCGTCGAGTTCCCGCCGCAGACGCCGCGCGGCCACATCGCGGCGCGGCCCGGACGGCCCGGCCTCGTGGTGGCGGCCCCGCACGGCTCGTCCGACGTGCAGACGGGCGAGATCGCCGCCGAGGTCGCGCGGCGCACGGGCTTCGGTCTCGTGGTCGCCACCGGCTTCAACCTCGAGCCCGACACGCGCGAGCGTCCGGGCCGCCGCTACCAGGTCAACCGCCCCTTCGAGGGGGCGCCGAGTCGGCCGCCGTCGGAGGACACGGCGAGCGCGGGCGCGCGGCTGGTCTACGAGACGTTCGAGCGGCGCGTGCGCGAGATCGCGCAGGGTCCCCTCCGCTTCTACGCGGAGATCCACGGCAACAACCGGCGCGAGTCCGCCAACCGGATCGAGATCGCGACCGTCGGCGTCGACAAGGAATATGCCCAGCGGTTGCGCGCGCTCTGCGAGCTGGTCCGCGACGCCCACCTGCGCGGTCACGCCCAGGCCCCGCGGCTCGAGGTGCTGGTCGAGCCGGCGGACCCGATCTTCTACGCGGCCTCCGGCGCCAAGCGCGAGGGAATACTGAAGCTGCCGGAGCGCGCCGTCCACATCGAGCTGCCGAAGGCGGCGCGCGTGGAGTTCCGCGACCTCTACACGGCCATCCTGGCCGACTTCGTGGCCCAGGCGGTGACCCTGCCACGAGGCCGCTGATGCGGCCCGTCCTCACCGCCGAGGAGATGCGGCGCGTGGACGCGCGCGCCGTCGCCGATCTCGGGATCCCCGGTCCCACGCTCATGGAGAACGCCGGCCGCGGCGCCGCCGAGACCCTGCTGGCCGCGCTGCCCGAGCGCGGTCTGCGCGTGCGCGGCCTGAGGGTCGCGATCGTGTGCGGCCGGGGCGGCAATGCCGGCGACGGCTTCGTCGTCGCGCGCCGCCTCAAGCACGCCGGCGCGCGGCCGGACGTGCTGCTGACCGCGCCGCCGGACGCGCTGCGGGGCGACGCTGCGCTCAAGTACCAGGAGCTGCGTCGCGTCGGCATCGTCGCGCGCGTCGTCGAGGACGCCGCGAAAGTGACTCCCGCGCTGGAGCGCGCCGGCGTGATCGTCGACGCGCTGCTCGGCACCGGCGCGCACGGGGCGCCGGCGCCGCTCGTCGCCGCCCTGATCGAGGCGATCAACGCGAGCGGCCGGCCGGTCGTCGCCCTCGACGTGCCGTCGGGGCTTCCGGCGGACGGCGGCGTTCCGGAGGGTCCCGTCGTGAGTGCCTGGCTCACGCCGACCTTCGCCGCACCGAAGCTCGGCCTCGTGCTCGGCCCCGGCGCCGAGCGGGCCGGCCGCGTCAGCGTCGTGCCGATCGGCGTGCCCGAGGCCGAGGTCGCGCGTGACGCCCGGACGTTCGTGCTCGAAGCCTCGGACGTCGCGCCGCTCTTTCCGCGTCGTCCGCGTGACGTCCACAAGGGCACCTACGGCCATCTGCTCGTCGTCGCCGGCTCCGTCGGCAAGACGGGGGCCGCCGCGCTCTGCGCCCGCGCGGCGCTGCGCGCCGGCGTCGGCCTCGTGACCGTGGGCACCCCGACGAGCGCTCAGCCGACCGTCGCCGCGCTGTCGCTGGAGGCGATGACCGAGCCGCTGCCCGAGACGGCGGCGCGCACGCTCGCGGTCACGGCGCGCGAGCCGCTCGCCGCGCTGGCGGAGGCGCGCGACGCGGTGGCGATCGGCCCGGGCCTCGGCCTCGACCACGAGACGCGCGGGCTGGTGCGCGACCTGGTGGGGACGCTGGCGCGGCCGATGGCCGTCGATGCCGATGCGCTCACGGCGCTCGCGGATCACCTGCACGTGCTGCGCGGCGTGCACGCGGCGCGCGTGCTCACGCCCCATCCCGGCGAGATGGCCCGCCTCGTCGGCGCGACGGTCGACGACGTGCAGCGCGACCGGATCGGCGTCGCGCGCGCGTTCGCCACCACGCACGGCGTCTACCTCGTGCTCAAGGGCGCGCGCACGCTGATCGCCGGGCCCGACGGCCGCGTCCTGATCAATCCCACCGGCAACGCCGGCATGGCCAGCGGCGGCACGGGCGACGTGCTGACGGGGATCCTCGGCGCGCTGCTCGCCCGCGGCATCGACGCCGCGCGTGCGGCGCCGGGCGCCGTCTACCTGCACGGCCTCGCCGGCGACGTCGCGGCGGAGCGGGTGGGGGAAGAGGCGCTGATCGCGAGCGACGTCATCGAGGCGCTCGCCGAGGCGTTCCGTCGGCTCGCGGATGCGCGCTAAGCTCACCACGACCTCGCCCGAGGCGACCGACGCCGCGGGGGAGCGCCTCGGCGCGACGCTGGGAGCGGGCGACGTCGTCGCG
>Ga0209377_1001304_pt1 | contig 16872 bp, 15 predicted proteins | sample GraSoiAngelo_141_FD_185898 | JGI IMG/M metagenome (GOLD analysis project Ga0209377, IMG submission 185898) | Grasslands soil microbial communities from the Angelo Coastal Reserve, California, USA - 14_0929_12_40cm (SPAdes) (version 2) | ecosystem: Environmental > Terrestrial > Soil > Grasslands ...
GACGCGTGACGCGGAGAAGGAGATCGTCGCTCGCATGGCGTCGGGCCGGCCGATCGAGGTGCAGCGCATCGCGGAAGCCGACGACATCCTGGCCGCGCGCAGCGCCATCGCCGAGCTGTTCATGGATCAGAAAGTCGTGGATTACATCGTGGATGTGGTGCGCGGCACGCGCGAGCCGCAGGCGATTGGGCTGCCCGAGCTGAAGCCCCTCATCGCGTTCGGCGCGAGCCCCCGGGCGTCGATTTACCTCGCGCAGGCGGCGCGGGCCCATTCGTACCTGCGCGGTCGCTCCTACGTGGTCCCGGAGGATGTGAAGGCCATGGCGTTCGACGTGCTGCGCCACCGCGTGCTCCTCACCTTCGAGGCGGAGGCCGAGGACATGGACCCCGACCGGGTGATCGCGAAGATCCTGGAGGCGGTGGACGTGCCGTGATGTACGAAGGACGCGAGCGCCGGCGAGCCGCGCCGTCCCCGGTCCGGGCGCGCCGCCGGACGGTCACCGCCGAAGTCCTCCGGCAGGTCAAGGGGATCGAGCTCCGCACCCGGGCTCTCGTCAACACCCTCTTCACCGGCGACTATCGCTCCGTGTTCCGCGGGCAGGGTATCGAGTTCGCGGAAGTGCGCGCCTACCAGCAGGGCGATGACTTCCGCGCGATCGACTGGAACGTGTCGGCCCGCATGGGGCATCCGTTCGTGAAGACGTTCCACGAGGAGCGCGAGATCACGCTGCTGCTGGTGGTGGATCAGTCCGGCTCCTGCCAGTTCGGGCGCCCCTACACCAAGGCGGGCCTCGCGGTCGAGGTGGCCGCGGTGCTTGCGCTCGCCGCCGCGCGCCACAACGACCGGGTCGGCGCCCTCACGTTCGCGGACAAGGTCGAGTTCGTGGTCCGGCCCAAGAAGGGCCGGCCCCACGCGCTCCGGGTGATCCGGGATCTCGTGGCCTTCGTCCCCCGCGGCCAGGGGACCAACCTGAGCGAGGCGCTGCATTACGCGACCAAGCTGCTCCGGCATCACGCGATCGTCGTCGTGTTGTCCGACTTCCGGGCGGACGGCTGGGAGGAGCCGCTGCGGCGGCTCGCCGCCGACCACGACGTGGTCGCGATCACGATCGATGACCCCCGCGAGGTGCAGCTCCCTGACGCGGGCTGGGTGGACCTGGAGGACGCGGAGACCGGCCAGCGGGTGCTGCTCGACACCAGCCACGGCGCCACGCGCACGCGGGTCCGCGTCGCCGCCGAGCGGCAGATGCAGCTCCGCACCCGGAAGCTGATCCAGGCGGGCGTGGACCGGGTCGCCCTCCAGACCAGCGTGCCGTACGGTCCGCTGCTGCGGCGTGCCTTCGCCGAGCGGGCGCGGCGGCTCAAGCGATGATCGGGGTGCTCCCCGTCGTCCTGGGCATGGCGGTCCAAGCCGGAGCGTGGCAGGCGAGTCCCGCCAGTGCCACCGTCGGCGACACCATCTGGCTCGAGCGGACGATCCCGGTCGCGGGGGGCTGGCGGGTCCGCGCCGGCAAGCTCGAGCCTACCTCGGACGTCGAGCCGCTGAGCGACCCCGTGGTGCTGCGCAGCCCGACCGGCTGGGTGGTGCGCTACCCGGTGGTGGCGTGGTCGCCGGGCCCGCACCGGGTCGAGCTGCCCCCGATCTGGCGACTCGGCCCGGACGGGCGGGCCGACTCGACGACGGGCGGCGTAGCGACGCTGAGCGTCGCCAGCGTCCTGCCCGACACACTGCGGCGGCCCGAGCCGAAGGGCCTGATCGGCCCGCTGCCCCTCGAGCGCCGTAACCCGCTCCCAGCGCTCGTCGCCACCGTCCTCGCCGCCGGCCTGGTGGGCGTCGGGATCGCGTGGCGCCGCCGGTCGCCCCGGGAGGTGGCGGCCCCACCTCCAGTTCCACTGGAACCTGAAGTCCCCGACGCCCGCTGGCTTGCGGCCGGGGAGCCGAAGGCGGTGGCCGCGCGCGCGATATGGCGACTGCGGGCGGCGCTCGCCAGCGCCGTGCCCGCGGCGCATCCTGCACTGAGCACGGCGGAGTGCCTGGCGACGGTCGAGCGGGCGCGCCCCGACATGCCGCTCCGCGAGCTACGCGACCTGCTGGAACAGTTGGACCGCGTGGCGTTCGCGTCCGCCCATGGCACCGACGTCGCCGCACTCGCCACGATGGCACACCGGCTGGCGCGCGAGGTCGCGGGGGGCGCGCCGTGAGCTTCGCACGGCCCTTCCTGCTGCTCGCCCTCGGCGCGCTGCCCCTGTGGTGGTGGCTGCGTGCCCGGCGGCTCGCGGGCCTGCGCGGTACCCGCATGAGCGACGTGCGACCCTCGGCGGGAGCGGGGGAGCGCCTGTGGATCGCGCGCCTGCCGGTCACGCTGCGGAGCGTATGCCTGGCCGCCTGGGTCGTCGCCGCGGCGGGGCCCCGCGTGGGGGCGGCGCGCGGCGAGACGCGCAGCGAGGGGATCTCGATCGTCCTGTGCGTGGACCTGTCGAGCAGCATGCTGTCGGAGGACTTCGCGCCGGCGAACCGGATCGACGTGGCAAAGCAGACCGCGATCGAGTTCGTCCGAGCCCGCAGCTCGGACCGGATTGGGCTCGTCGCGTTCGCGGCGCAGGCGCTCACGCAGGTCCCGCTCACGACCGACTACGCCGTGCTCGAACAGGCATTGCGTGACCTGAAGGTCGGCATCCTGGAGGACGGGACGGCCATCGGCACGGCGATCGCCACCGCCGCCAACCGGCTGCGCCGCGCGCCGGGCAAGACCAAGGTGATCGTATTGCTCACCGACGGCGTCAACAATCGCGGCACCGTCGATCCGCGCACCGCGGCCGAGGCGGCTGCCGCGTTCGGCGTCCGGATCTACACGATCGGGGTGGGGACCCGGGGCCAGGCCCCGGTCCCCATGGGGCAGGGGCTCGAGGGACTGCGCTACCAGATGATGCCCGTCGAGATCGACGAGCCCCTGTTGACCGAGATCGCCTCCATGAGCGGCGGGCGCTATTTCCGCGCCACCGACACGGAATCGCTGCGTCACATTTTCGAGGAGATCAATCGGCTGGAGAAGTCGAGCGTGGAGCAGGTGGTGTACCGTCGCTTCGACGAAGCGTTCCGCGCGCCGCTCGCGCTCGGGCTCGTCGCCCTGGCGCTCGAGATCGTGCTGTCCGCGACGTTCGCGGTCCGAGTGCCCTGATGAGCTTCGACGCCCCCGTGGTGCTGGCGCTCGCGCCCCTGGTTGGCGGGGCGGTGTGGTTCGCCGCCGCGTGGGCGCGGCGCGCGCGTATCCGGCGAGCCGGCCTGTGGTCGGAGGAAACCGTGCGCCGGGCCATCGCGGCCGGACGGCTCGGCCCGACCGCCCTCTCGATCGCGGCGTTCCTGGGCGTCGTCGCGTTGGCGGGGCCGCGCTGGGGCGAGGAGCGGATCGTGGCGGAGACCCGGGGCCTGTCGCTCGTCGTCGCGGTGGACATTTCCCGCTCGATGCTCGCCGAGGACGCGATCCCGAGCCGCCTGGGGCGCGCGCTGCGCGAGGCGCGGCGCCTCGTCCAGGACCTGGAGGGCGACCGTATCGGCCTGGTCGCCTTCGCCGGCTCGAGCTACATCATGTCGCCCCTCTCGATCGACGGCTCGGCGATCACGCTCTACTTGGACGCGCTCGATCCCGATGTAGCATCCGAGGGTGGGACCGGGCTGGCCCCGGCGCTGCGCCAGAGCGGGGAGCTGTTGCGCGCGGGCTCCGACCTGGCCGATCGCGTCCTCGTCATGTTCACCGACGGCGAGGCACACGATACCCTCGCCGCGATCGTCGCGCAGGCGCAGCGGCTTCAGGCCCTCGGGATCCGCTTGATCCTGGTCGCCGAAGGCGGTCGCGCGCCTGCCCGGATCCCGGTGCGCGACGAGCGTGGGGCGCTCGTGGCCTGGCAGAAGGATGACGCAGGCGCGGTCATCGCGACCTCGCGTCGCGACGACGTCCTCGGAGCCGTGGCGGACGCCGCGCAAGGCACGCTCGTCGCCGCGGATCTCCCGGACCAGGCCGGCGCGGTGCGCGACCTGGTCGCGTCCTACAAGCGCGCTCGCGCCAGCGAGGCGCGCGCCGAGCGTGGCCGGCCGCGCGCCTGGCTGCCCCTGATGCTCGCCGTGTCGCTGCTGGCGGTCCAGGCCGCGTCGCGTCGCACCGCGGCGCTGATAGGGCTGGTGTTGCTCTGTCTCGTCGCGCCGCGCCGGGGGAAGGCCCAGCAGCCACGGCGGCCCCGCTCGCCCGCCGAGCGCGCCTGGGACCACCGCGATCTCGCTCATGCCCGCGACGCCTACGTCGCCGAAGTCCCGCAGCGCGGCCAGGACGACACCGCGTGGTTCAACGCCGGCAGCGCGGCGCTCGCTGCCGGGGACGTCGAGACGGCGCAGGCCGCCCTCGGACACGCCGCCACGTCGCTCGACCCCGAGCTCCGTTTCCGGGCGTTGTACGATCTCGGACTGCTGGGACTGCGCCAGGCGGTGAGCGACAGCGCCAGCCGCGACGCCCACCTGGCCGACGCCGAGCGCGCGTACCGGGAGGCGCTGCTGCTCCAGCCCCGTAGTCTCGCGGCCAAATGGAACCTCGAGCTCGCGGTGCGGCGGCGCGGCGGCAGCAACAGTCAGAACAACCCACCGCCCGCGGGCGGTGGTGGAGGTGGCGGCGCACCGTCGGGCGGTGGCGCGGCGGCCGGCGGCGGTGGGGCGGAGGGAGGCGGCTTGAGCCAGTCCCAAGCGGATCAGATCCTGCGGTCGATCGGTCAGGAGGAGCTGAACACGCGGCGTGACCGCACCGGCCACATGCGGCGCGTGCTCGAGCCCGGAGTGAAGGATTGGTGACTGGGGCGCTGTGGCTCCTGGCCCTCCTGCAGGGAGCGCCGCCCGACGTCACGGCGCGCGTGGACCGCGCGCGGGTCACGGCTGGCGACGAGCTGCGGCTGACGGTGCGCGCCCGCAGCCGCACTGCCGAGCCGGTGACCGTCGTGCTCCCGGCGCTCACTGGCTTCGCGATCACGGGCTCGCGCGAGGTCACTGAGGTGACGATCGAAGGGGTCGGCGCGCCGATCCGCACGACGACCCGCGAGCTCGCCCTCCGGGCCCAGCGCCCCGGTACGCTCGTGATCGGTCCGGTGCGGGTGCGGCAGGGCGGTCACGAGGTGGCGACCGCGCCAATCGCGGTCACGGTGGACAGCGCCGCCGTAGGACTTGCGACCACGCTTTCCCCCATTGCGCGCAGCTTGCTCGACGCGGCCCCGCCGCCCGGGCGCAACGACCGTGTGGCACTCACGGTGATCGTCCCCGGCGACTCGGTGCTGGTGGGCCAGCAGGTGGACGTGATCGCCGCGGCGTGGTTCCCGCGGGAATTGCGCGAGCGCCTGCGCCGTGCGCCGATCTTGACGATGCAGACGCCGGAGGGCGTCTGGGCATATCCCGGGGCGGCACCGGCGGCGGTGGCCGCGTCGCGCCTGGTGCGCGGCCGCTGGATGGACCTGTTCGTCGCGCATCAGGCCGTGTTCCCCCTTACGCGGGGCCCGATCGCCATTCCGCCGGCCGTGGTCGATTACGCGGTTCCGGTGAGCTTCTCCTTCTTCAGCCGCGAGGACCGCTACTCGCTGCGGAGCGATACGGTGTCGCTCACCGCGCTGCGGCTCCCCGCAGCGGGACGGTCCGGGGGGAAAGACCAGCGTGTCGCGGCGCAGGGACTGACGCTCGACCTCGCGATCGAGCCGGTAAACGGTCGGGTCGGCGAGCCCATCGACGTGACGGCCCGGCTCACGGGGGTGGGCAACGTGGCGCTCTGGCCCGAGCCCGCGATCCCCTGGCCCTCGGGCTTTCGCGCCTACCCCGGCGAGACGGGCATGCGGGTGGAGCCGCGCGACGGTCGGATCGCGGGGACCAAGACCTTTCATTATCTGGTCGTCCCCGACTCCACGGGGTCGTTCCTGGTGCCCGAGATCCGCTACCCCTACTACGACATCGCCGCGGGGGCGTACAGCGCGGCGACCGCGGCGCCCCGCGCGGTGGCGGTCGCGCCCGGCACCGAGCCGCGCCCCGCCCGCGCGCTGCCGCCCCTGATGCCCGGTGCGGGGCCGGTGTGGAGTGACGCCCTGGCGCGCGCCCTCGCGCCCTGGGGTTGGCTGGCGCTGCTCGTCGGTCCGCCGCTCGGCGTGTGGCTGCGGCGTCGCCGCGCGGCGCCCCACGACGCCACCGGCGATGAGATGTCTGGGGCGGGAGGCGCCGGGAGCGATGGGGGACCAGCCCGACCCGGCAGGCTGGGACGGCTGGAGCATGAGTTCCACGGTGTGCTCGCGAGCCATGTCCCGGACGCGCGCGCACGCGATGGAGATGGCTTGGCGCGGGCGTTGCGGGCCGCGGGCGTGGAGAGCGCCGTGGCGGATCATGTCATGCGGTTGCGAGACCGGTTGCGGGCGGCGCGCTACGGGCCGCGCGGCCTGGGCGACGCGGCGGAGCTTGCGGCGGAGCTCGCGCAGGTGCTGCAGGTGCTGGGGGCCGAGCCCGCGGGCCGGCGCGGCCGCGTCGGCGTGGGGTGGGGAGGGGGGGGGGGGGGGGGAGTGGGGGGGGGGGGGGGGGGGGGGGGGGGGGGGGGGGGGGGGGGGGGGGGGGGGGGGGGGGGGGGGACAGCCACGCTGCTCGCACTCGTGCTGCTGGCGCGCCCCGGGGGTGCGCAGGAGCCGAGCGCCGAGGCGTTGTACCAGGCGGGGGCGCTCCGCGCCGCGGCGGACTCGTTCGCGGCCCGCGCGGCGGCGCAGCCGCGCGTGCCGGCGCACTGGTACGACCTCGGCGCCACCCTGTACCGCGCGGGTGCGGATGGCAAGGCCCTCGCGGCGTGGGCGCGGGCGGGGCGGCTCGCGCCTCGGGACCGGTTGATGGTGCGCGCCCGCGAGCTGCTTCCCGCGCCCGACGCGGCGAGCGATCCGCTCCTCGCCACCGGTGTCGCCACGCCGGCGGAGTGGGCGCTCGCCGCCGCCGTCCTGTGGGTGGTGCTGTGGGGTGCGGTGATGGCGCGCGCGCGGCGTGGCGTGGTCGCGGGGCTCGCCGCGCTGGTCCTCGGGGCGGGCGGGCTGGCGTGGCGCGCAGCCGCGCGCCGCACGCAACCGCTCGCGATCATCGTCGCCTCGGGCACGCCCGTACGGGTCGCGCCCTACGGGGCCGCGAGCCCCGCCACCGCGCTGCAGGCGGGAGCAGCGCTGCTCGTGGTGCGGCACTACGGCGCTTGGCTCGAGGTGCGCCGCGTCGACGGCGTGCGTGGCTGGGTGCTCGCCTCCGAGGTCGTCCGCCTGTGACGGCGCGGATCGCCGTGCTCGCGCCTCAGGTCGCCGATCAGATCGCCGCGGGCGAAGTGGTCGAGCGCCCCGCGTCGGTCGTAAAGGAGCTCATCGAGAATGCGCTCGACGCCGGCGCCCGCTCGGTCCGCCTCGAGATCGAAGACGGCGGGAAGAGCTTGATCCGCGTGAGCGACGACGGCGCGGGGATGAGCCGGGAGGACGCCGAGCTGGCCCTGTCGCGTCACGCCACGAGCAAGATCCGCGAGGCCGCCGACCTGATCGGCGTGGGGACGTTCGGGTTCCGGGGGGAGGCGCTGCCCGCGATTGCGTCGGTGTCGCGCTTCGAGCTGGAGACATCGCCCGACGGCGCGAGCGGCACGCGCGTCCGCGTCGCCGGGGGCCGGCGCGAGTCCGTGGAGGATGCGGTGCGACAGCGGGGCACGACGGTCACGGTGCGAGGGCTGTTCTTCAATACGCCGGCGCGCCGCAAGTTCCTGCGCGCTCACGCGACGGAGACGCGGGCCATCGTGGAAGCCGTCACGGTGCTCGCGCTCACCCGCCCGGACGTCGCCTTCGCCCTCACGAGCGACGGCCGCGTCCTGCTCGACCTCCCCCCCGCGGCGCGACCGAGCGACCGCGTCCACGCGCTGTGGGGCGCCCGGCTCGCCGATACCCTGCTGCCCCTGACGCACCGGGAAGGGCCGCTCGAGGTGCGCGGGTTCGCGCAGCGGCCGGCCCAGGCGAAGCCTGCGGGACGGAAGGGCTACGTGTTCGTGCGCGGCCGGCCGATCCGCGATCCGTTCATCCTGCGCGCCGCGGAGGCGGGGTATCGCTCCACGCTCGCGCCCGGCGATCGGCCCTCGCTCGTGCTGTTCCTCGATCTCCCGGGCGACGCCGTGGACATGAACGTGCACCCGGCGAAGCTCGAGGTGCGGTTCCGCGAAAAGTTCTTCGTCGAGAAGACCGTGGAAGAGGCGGTGCGGCGAGCGCTGGGGCCCTTGGCTGCCGCCGCTCCACTAGGTGTTGGGGGCGAAACGACAGGTGTCGGGTTCCAGGTGTCGGGTGTCGGGGGTTCCGGCTCGACGCTCGAAATCTTTCCGGGTGACTCCCTGACACCCGACACCCGACCCCTGGCACCTCTGCTTCAGGTCTTCGACACCTACCTCCTCTTCCAGACCGACTCTGGGGTCGCGATCGTGGACCAGCACTCGGCGCACGAGCGGGTGTTGTACGAGGCAGTGATGCGCCAGCTCTCGGGCGACGGCGCGCCCGCGCAGCGCTTGCTGTTGCCGCTCACGCTCGAGTTCGCGGCGCCGGAGCTGGAGGCGATCGAGGCGCACCGCGAGCTGCTACGCCGCGTGGGATACGAGATGGAGCCCTTCTCCGGACGCACCGTCGTGATCCACACGGCGCCGAACCCGCACCCGCGGTTCGACGCGGCGCGCTGCCTCCAGGAGCTCGTGGCCGATCTCGCGGGGGGACGGCTCCGGGGAGGGGCGAACCGGCTGGAGCGGTTCGCGGCGACGTTCGCGTGCCGCGCCGCGATCAAGGCCGGACAGCGTCTCGAGCCGGCGGAGGCGCGCGAGCTGGTCCGGCGGCTGCTCACGGCCACCCTCCCCGCCCACGACGTGCACGGGCGGCCGACCATCGTGCGGCTTCCGAGGGAAGAGCTGGAGCGACGGTTTGGACGGACCTGACATCCGGCCCCTGACACCTGTACTCGTAGGCCCCACCGCCGTCGGCAAGACGGCGGTGGCGGTCGCCTGGGCGGAGCTCGAGCCCGTGACCGTCATCTCCGCCGACGCGCGCCAGGTCTACCGGCACCTCGACATCGGGACGGCGAAGCCGGATCAGGCGACGCGCGCTCGTGTGCCGCACCTGGGGCTCGACCTGATCGCGCCCGGCGAGCACTACAGCGCCGGCCGGTTCGCACGCGACGCGGCGGGGTGGCTGGCCGACGTCCGTGCCTCCGGCCGCCAGCCCGTGATCGTGGGGGGGACGGGGTTCTACGTCCGGGCGCTGGCGGAGGGCTTGTTCCACGAGCCGCCGCTCGACGTCGCGCGGCGCGAGCGGCTGCGGGGCTGGGCCGGGCGCCTGCCTCCCGCCCGGCTGGCGCATTGGGCGGCGCGGCTCGACCGGCGGTTCGCGGGCGGCGGGCGCCAGCGGGCGGCGCGCGCCGTCGAAGTCGCGCTCCTCACGGGACGGCCGCTCGGGTGGTGGCAGGGGCACGCGCGCGAGACCGGGGCATTGCGGGCATGGTACATTCACCTCACGCTGCCGCGTGGCGTGTTGCAGCACCGCATCCTCGAGCGCGTGGACCGGATGCTCACTGCCGGGTTGGTCGAGGAAGTGCGAGGCCTGCTCGCGGGTGGTGTCGCGCCCACCGCTCCCGGGCTGGACGGCGTCGGGTACCGCGAGGTGGTGGCGCTGCTGACGGGACGGCTCGCCCAGCCCGAGCTGCGCGACGCGATCGTGGCCGCGACGCGGCGGTACGCGAAGCGGCAGGAGACGTGGTTTCGCAATCAACTGCGTCATCCGTCGTCCGTTGTCCGTCGTCCGGACGAGGTATCGACCATCGATGCAACTCGCGACCCGCACGCAGTGGCCCGCGAGATCCACGAGCGCTGGGCGGCTTGCCGGGCCACAACAGCTGACGGACGACGGATGACGGAACACGCCTAATGCGCATCGGCATCACCTGCTATCCCACCTACGGCGGTTCGGGCGCGGTCGCGACCGAACTGGGGCTCGAGCTCGCCCGGCGCGGGCACGACGTGCACATCATCTCGTACGCGAGCCCGTTCCGGCTGCGCGGCGGGTTCACGGAGCGCGTCACGTTCCACGAGGTCGTGCCGGCCGACTATCCCCTGTTCGAGCACTCGCCCTACGCGCTCGCCCTCGCCGTGAAGCAGCACGAAGTGGCGCTGCGCGAGCAGCTCGAGCTGATGCACGCGCACTACGCCATCCCGCACGCCGCCACCGCCTGGCTGGCGAAGCAGATGCTCCAGGAGCAGCGCGACCTCAAGGTCGTGACGACCCTCCACGGCACCGACATCACGCTCGTGGGGCAGGATCCGTCGTACTTCACGATCACAAAGTTCTCGATCGAGCGGTCCGACGCGGTGACCGCCGTGTCGGAATTCCTCAAGGACGAGACGTATCGCGCCTTCGGCTGTATCGGCTGCGACGTAAAGGTGATCCCCAACTTCATCTCCACGGCCGACTTCTTCCCGGCGACGGACGGCACCTGCCGCCGTGCCCTGGCGCCGGCCGGTCACAAGATCCTGATCCATGTCTCGAACTTTCGTCCGGTGAAGCGGCTCCTGGACGTGGTGCGCATCTTCGCGAGCGTGCGTCGCGCGCTGCCCGCGACCCTGGTGCTCGCCGGCGACGGGCCCGACCGAGAGTTCGCGGAGCAGGAAGTGGATCGCCTCGGGCTGCGTGCCGACGTGCGCTTTCCAGGCAAGGTGGACCGGGTGGCCGATTTGCTGCGGGGGAGCGACCTGTTCCTGCTCCCCTCCCAGACGGAGTCGTTCGGGCTGTCCGCGCTCGAGGCGATGGGGTGCGGTGTGCCGGTGCTCGCGACCCGCGTCGGCGGTATTCCCGAGGTCGTGGTGGACGGCGAGACGGGATACCTGGCGCCCGTGGGCGCGGTGGACGAGCTGGCGGAACGGGCGGTGGCCGTGTTGAAGGACGCCACCCTCCACGGCCGACTCAGTCGGGCGGCGGCGGCGCGTGCGCTCGAGTTCTCGGCGCAGCTGGTGGTGCCGCGCTACGAAGCGCTGTATCAGGACGTGCTGCGTGATTGATGTGCTGCGGCTCGTCCGGGGGCGCAATCTCCTGCTCGCCGCCGCGGGCGTGCTCGCCGGGGGCTGGATCGCGCTCGGCGCCCTCACCACGCCTCGGGAGCTCGCCTGCGCCGCGCTCGCCGCGGTCGGGTTCGGTGTGGCGGGTAACGTGCTGAACGACATCTGGGACACCGCGGCGGACCGGGTCAACCGGCCGGGCGCGCGGCCCCTCGCCGCGGGCCGGATCGCGCGGGGGACCGCCGACCTATGCGTCGTGAGCGGCGCGCTGGTCGGCGTCGCGGCGGCGGCACTCGTGAGCGGCACCGCCGTGCTCGTGGGTCTGGGCGCACTCGCCGTCATGGTCCTCTACTCGCCCGTGCTCAAGCGGCGCGGCCCCCCGGGGGGAGGGAATGTGGCCGTGGCGCTGGTCGCGGGACTGCCGCCTTTCTACGGCGCGCTCGCCGTGGGCCGGCCCGCGGCCGGCCTCGTCCCTTGGACCCTCGGCGCCTGGATCCACCTGGTGCGCGAGATCGTGAAGGACCTGGATGACACGGCGGGCGACCGTACGCTGGGGCGGCGCACCCTGCCGCTCGCCCTGGGACCGCGCCCGGCCGAGCTCGTGGCGGCGGTCCTCGCCGCGCTGTTCGTGCCGCTCTCGCTCGTGCTCCCGGCGCGGGCGCACTACGGCGCCGCCTATTTTGTCGTGGCCGCGCTCGCCCAGCTCGCCGTCGTCCTCGTCGCGAGTCGGCTGCTGGCGGGACGCGCCCGGCGCAACGCGCTGCTGCTCAAAGGAGCGATGCTCGTGGGTCTCGTGGCCCTCGTGGCGGGGCGCGTGGCGTGACGCTGTGGCAGGCGGTTGTCCTCGGACTCGTGCAGGGGCTCGCCGAATTCCTGCCGGTGTCGAGCTCGGGACACCTCCGGGTGCTGGAGGTCGTGACGGGCGTGCGCGCCCCGGGCGTCTTCGTGGAGGTGGCGCTCCACGTCGCGACGCTTGGGTCGGTACTGGTCGTGTACGGCGCGCGGCTGTGGCGGATTGTGCGCGGCGTCGCCGCGCGGCGGCCGGCGGATGTGCGGACCGCCGGCCTGCTCGTGCTGGGCACCCTCCCCGCGGGGGTGATCGGCGCGTTGTTCCATCATCAGGTCGAGGCGGCCGCCACCTCGCTGGTGCTCGTGGGGACGGCGTTCATCCTCACCGGTTTCATGAACTGGTCTACGCGGCGCCTGGCGGGGACGCGCAGCGAGCCGACCGTGGGCGGCGCCGTCGGCATCGGCTTCGCGCAGGCGGTGGCGGCCGTGTTCCGCGGGATCTCGCGGTCCGGCTCCACGGTCTGCGCCGCGCTGTGGGGCGGCCTCGCCCCCGCCGCCGCGGCGGAGTTCAGCTTCCTGCTGGCCGTGCCCGTGATCGCGGGTGCGGCGCTGCTCGAGGGACGTCATGCGACCGTGAACATCGCCGCGGTGGGCGCGCTCCCGCTCGCCGTCGGCTTCGCCCTGGCGTTCGTGAGCGGCATCTGGAGCATCCGGTTCCTCGTGGCCCTGCTCCGCAGCGGGCGCTTCTATCTGTTCGCCCCGTACTGCTGGACGGTCGGCGTGCTCACGATCCTGTACGGGCTGTGGCGCTGACCCTGGATGGCGTCCCCTCGGCGGAGCTCGCCGGCCGCTGGCGCGTGCCGCGCTGCGACCTACATCTCAGAATTGGCTCCACGCTCGATGCGATTCACGCGCTCGCCGCGCAGGGCGCGCCTGCCGGGACGACGGTGATCGCGGAAGAGCAGACTGCGGGCCGCGGACGCGATGGGCGTACTTGGCACTCGCCCGCGGGGGGCGTCTGGCTCGGGATGCTGCTCCGGCCGGCGCGCACCGTGCTCACTGCGGTCGCGATTCGCGCCGGGCTCGCGCTCGCCGACGCCGTCGACGCGCTGCTGGGCCGCGCCGAAACGCGCCTCAAGTGGCCGAACGATGTCCTGCTCGGCGACCGCAAGCTGGCCGGGATTCTGTGCGAAGGGCGGTGGCAGGGGAACACCCCTCAGTGGCTCGCGCTCGGCGTCGGAGTAAACGTGCGCAACGCGATTCCCGCGGCGGCGGCGCGCCGCGCCGTCGCGCTCGCGGAGTGGCTTCCGGCCGTGCGCCGCGTCGACCTGCTCGATCGCCTGGTACCCGCACTCACCCAGGCGGCCGCAGGCGGAGCCGCGGGCCTCTCGACCGTCGAGCGCGCCGCATTCGCCACGCGCGACTGGCTGCGCGGCCGCGAGCTGCGCGCGCCGGCCCCGGGACGGGCGGAGGGAGTCCGGGCCGACGGCGCCCTGCTCGTGGATTCGGGCGGGACGACGGTCGCCGTGCGGGAGGGACACGTCGAGCTCGCGTAGCGGCCCTCCCAGCGACCGTCTATCTTAGCGGCGCCATGCTCCTCGCGATCAACATCAACAACACCGAGACCAAGGTCGGGCTGTTTCGCGGTGACAGCCTCGAGTCCCACTGGCGGCTCACGACCACTCCCCAACGCACCCCCGACGAGTGGGCCGCCACGCTCACCGCCTACCTCGCCCAGGAGGGGCGCTCGACCCAGGAAGTGCGGGCGGCCGTCGTAGCCTCGGTCGTGCCGCCCGTGACGCAGGGGTTGTGCGACGCCGTGGAGCGGGCTACGACGGTGCGACCCGTCGTGGTGGACGGCCGCTCGGCGCTCCCGATCGAGCTCGACGTGGAGGAGCCGCTCCAGGTCGGCGCGGATCGCATCCTCAACACGCTCGCTGCCGCGCAGCTCTTCCATCGTGACACGATCGTCGTCGACTTCGGCACGGCGACCACGTTCGACTGCATCACCGCCGAGGGCCGGTTCCTCGGCGGTGTGATCATGCCGGGGATCCGGACCGCGTCCGACGCTCTGATTCGGGGGGCGGCGAAGCTCCCCGCCACGGACCTCACGCCCCCGGCGCACACCATCGGGCGCCGCACCGACGAGGCGATCCGCGCGGGCGTGCTGCTGGGCACCGCGGACGCGGTGGACGGCGTGGTGCGCCGCATCAAGGCCGAGTGGCCCAACAAGCGGATCCCTCAAGTGATCGCCACGGGCGGGCTGGCGAGCCTCGTGACGTCGCTGGTGCGCGAGATCGAATCGGTGCACCCCGACCTCACGCTCACGGGACTGCGGTTCGCCGCCACGGCGCTCGGTCTGAAATGGTGACGGACGCGCGCAGGCTCAACGCCTGGCGCCGCTGGGGCTACCGCGCGCTGCCGGGCGAGCTGTTCTCCTATGTGCTGCACATGCGCCCCGCCGAGTGGCCGATCATGGCGGGGCATACAATCCTCGGCTACGCGCTGGCGGTCGGCCTCAAGGGAGCAGTGAGCGGGGAGCAGTTCGCTCCGGCGCTGCTCGGCCTCACGGTGTGGGTGATTTTTCTCAACGGTGGGACGCTGGCCATCAACTCCGTGTTCGACAAGGACGAGGGCGACATCGGCTATTTGATCGCGCCGCCGCCCCTGCCGCGCCACCTGCTCGCCTTCAGCGTGGCGCTGCTCGGGGGCGGACAGCTCCTCGCCTTCGCGCTGCCGCTCGCGTTCCGCCTCGACTATGCCCTCTGTTTCGCGCTGTCGCTGCTCTATTCGGTACCGCCGTTCCGCTTCAAGGCGGTGGCGGGCGTGGACTGGGTGATCAACATGTGGGGTTTCGGGACGCTCACCCCCTTCGCCGCCTGGGCGGCGACCGGCCGGCCGCTCGACGCCGGGCACGCCTTGATCCTACTCGGATTCTGTCCGCTCTTCGCCGGGCTCTATCCGCTCACTCAGCTGTATCAGTTCGAGGAAGACCGCCGCCGGGGTGACCGCACCCTCGCGCTCATCCTCGGGATGCGGGCGAGCCTCGCCGTGGCGGTCGGCTGTACGCTGGTCGCGTTCGCGCTGTTCGGATTGGCTGCGTGGCGGCTCGCCCCGGGCGCCACGGCGGCGCTGCTGGTCGTCCCGCTCGCGCTCTGGCTGGGCACGCTGGGGCCGTGGTACGCGGGGCAAGCCCGCTGGACCGCGGCCGATCACCAGCGCGGCATGTACCGGGCACTCGGCGCGTGGGCGGTGACCGATATCACGATCTTGCTGGTGTTTGCCCGCTGAGGCCGCGGGCTTAGATTTCGCGGGGGGTCTCATCCAACCGGAGAGCGGCGAGAGCATGTCGACCACGGCGGCACCCGCGGGCACGGACCGTTCGGACTTTCGCACCGTCACCGTCGGCGGCGCCGCGCTGGGCGGGATCACGGCGGGGGCGGTGGTGCTGTTTCTTGCCGCCTCCCGCCTCGTCCCGGACACGGGCGGCCTGCGCGGAGGCGTCGAGGCGTTGATCGTCCTGGTCGCCGGCGTGGCCGCGAGCTTGCTGCCTGCCCAGTGGTCGCGGGCCCGTCAAGTCGAGGGGATCGCCGGCGCCGCCGCGATGGGCCTCGTCGGTACGATCGTGTTCATGGCGATCGACATCGTCGTGTTCCGCCCGCTGAAGGCGTATCCCTGGACCTGGGACGCGATCGGCGGGGGCAGCACGTGGTGGTATCTGCCGGTCTGGTGGATGCTCGGTACGTTCCTCGCTTGGATGGGCGGCATCGTCACGGCACGGGACGCGGCACGCGCCGAGGCAACGCTCGCGCGCCGGGCGCTCCCCGTCGTGGTCGGGACCGTGCTCGCCGTCATGATCGCCCGGCTCGCCGGCGTCGCCTGGACACTGCCGGTCACGACCGGGCTCGCGTTCACCACCGTGCTCGCGCTGCTCGCCGTCGTCGCGCTCGCCCGGAAGGGCTAGCGCGAAAGGAGGGGACGGCGGTGCCACGCTGGCTCGCCCATCTGCTCGTCGTGCTGGGATGGCTCCTTACGCCCGTGCTGGCGTGGGGAGCGTCGTACGCAGGCCTCTGGCTGGGCGCGGTCGTCGCGGCGCGGTTGGCGCGCCCACTCGTCATGCTCGCGGTCGCGGTGCTCGGGGCCGCCGTCTTCGGGTTCGCCGCCCTCACGATGTGGGTCTGCTTCATGCGACGTGTCCCCCATCTCTTGTCCCACCACATGGCGCCGCGCACCGCACCCCCTCCCCCCGAAGAGCACCGGGCGATTGCCGCGGCCGACTAGGCGCTGGGGCTGCGCGATCCTGCTGCTCGTTCCCACGCCCCTCGCCGCGCAGGGGGACGGCCGCGGGATCGAGCTCCACCTCGGTCGTTGGTACAACGGCAATCGCGCCGAGGTGTACGAGTTCCGCACCAGCTCCCACCTCAGCGGTGGCCCGTTCACCCACGGCTTTGCCGCCGCCGTGCTGGTGCACGATTCCCTGGGCCGGCGCCGTGCGTTCTATGGTCTCGGCTACGAGCTGCAGGGCGGGCGGGGTCGGGCGACCCTCGGTCCGTATGCGCTCGCCGGCCTCGAGCTCGGCCTTTCGACCGATACGTCCACCCAGGAGCTCGCGGCGCTGTGGAGCGTCGGCGGAGGCCTCGAATGGCGGCCGATCTCGTGGTCCGCTATCGGCTGGAGGACCGCGGACCCCGGGGATTCTGGCGGCCCAGGAGCGACGCGCACCGGGGCGTGAGCGCCGCCATCGGGGTCTCCATCGGATTGGGGAGGGGGGACGGGGGACGGGGCAGGGGTGGGTACAGTGCTCCACCCGAGCTGCCGCCGCCCGAGCCGCCCACGACGTTCAGCGGCAATGCCGGCGACGTCGTCCAGACGGCGATCGAGTCGCTGGGAACGCCGTACGTGTGGGGCGGCACCCAGGACAATGGGTTCGACTGCTCGGGGCTGATCCAGTACGCGTACGCCCAGCACGGCATCCGGCTGCCCCGCATGAGCCGCGA
>Ga0209377_1001308_pt1 | contig 16834 bp, 13 predicted proteins | sample GraSoiAngelo_141_FD_185898 | JGI IMG/M metagenome (GOLD analysis project Ga0209377, IMG submission 185898) | Grasslands soil microbial communities from the Angelo Coastal Reserve, California, USA - 14_0929_12_40cm (SPAdes) (version 2) | ecosystem: Environmental > Terrestrial > Soil > Grasslands ...
TGGCAGTCAACGGGTGGAACAATTTCGGGTCATTGGCTGCGGCGAATCGTTGCGTGGCCCGTGGAATACCGATGGTTGTGATGTCCGAGAGTGCTCGGGAGGACGAACTTCGCACCTGGTGGAAGGAACTGATCAAGCGACGGATCGTCGATCTTTACTCTGCCGCACTCGTCGGCGGTCAGCGGCACATCGACTATCTGGTTGAACTTGGAATGCCGCGCGAACGAATCTTTACCGGATACGACGTGGTCGATAACCATTACTTTGCGCGTGGCGCTGCAGAAATTCGAAATTCCCACCTTCGCCGAGGCTACGGCCGGCAAGCTGCATTCGAAATTCGAAACAAGCACGGGCTGCCGGAAAATTACTTTCTTGCTTCGGCGCGATTTATTCCAAAGAAGAATCTTCCGAGACTCATCAGAGCCTACGCGGAATATCGAAAGCGAGCATCCGCCTTCGCCAACCAGCCTTCGCATAAAGCTACGGCGGGTCAGGAGGCTACGGCGGACAAGGAGGTCGGAGGAAACTCGCCGTGGGATCTCGTGCTGTTGGGTGATGGCCCGCTGCGACAAACTCTCAACTCTCAACTGTCAACTCTCAACTTGCAGGCACACGTGCACCTTCCCGGGTTCAAACAGTACGACGAGCTGCCGGTTTACTATGCCTTGGCAAAGACTTTCGTTCATCCGAGCACGACTGAGCAATGGGGATTGGTTGTGAACGAGGCTGTGGCATCGGGATTACCAGTGATCGTGTCCGATCGGTGCGGATGCGTGCCCGAACTGGTGAGCGGCAACGGGTTTACTTTCGATCCATTCGACGAACAGGAGCTGGTCGCGCGACTCTCACAGATGGCTTCTTTGTCGGATGACGAACGAAAAAGCATGAGCGATGCGAGCTACAGAATTTCAGCCAACTTCGCGCCAAAGCGTTTCGGGGAGGGCTTGGAGCAAGCCGCGCGACTCGCACTGAATCGTCCCCGAAAAGCCTCGTTAATCGGTCGCGCGTTGATAATTGCTATAGAGAACGCGCGTCTCAGGCGGAGATCCAACCAACGGTGACGGAGGACGGCGGCCTCTGCTTCTAAACACATGAAAGTCGGTTTTCTGGTCAGCAGCGTTTCGCGCGAAGCAGGCGGACTGTTCGAAAGTGTGCGGGGGCTTGCTAAAGCGGTAACTTCGACAAATACGATCGCGAACGTGTTTGGTATCAGTGACACAAAGAGTGCGGTCGATTTGCAGGAGTGGCGACCTCTCTCGGTTGAGACGTTTCGGCCGCAATTCCCCGCATGGGGCTATTCAAATCAACTCGTGCCAGCTTTGCTTGGCGCTGATCTTGATATTCTGTCCACGCACGGTTTGTGGAAATATTGCTCCGTTGCCTCTCAACGATGGCACCGGCGAACGGGTCGACCCTACATCATGCACCCGGAAGGGATGCTGGAATCATGGGCGTTGCGAAATGCGGGATGGAAAAAAAGATTCGCTGCGCTGCTTTATGAAGATCGACATTTGCGCAGCGCGGCCTGTCTGCGCGCGTTATGCGAAGCGGAAGCGCAATCGATCCGCTCCTACGGAATGCGCAACCCGATCTGCGTCATTCCCAATGGCGTTGATTTGGCGGATTTGAGCGAGACGCCGAAGCTGCAAGCTCATGCATTTGCCGACGAGCGAAAGATTTTGCTTTATCTCGGCAGACTTCACCCAAAGAAGAACCTGGCGAATCTGATTCGCGCTTGGAAACAGACCCCCGATTCGCATCGCGGAGACTGGGTCTTGGCGATTGCTGGTTGGGACCAGGCGGGGTATGAACACGAACTGAAGCAGCTTACCCGTGACTACGGATTTACAGACAGTGTCCAATTTCTGGGTCCTTTGTTCGGCCAGGACAAAGATGCAGCATACGGTGTATGCCACGCGCTCATCCTGCCATCGTTGAGTGAAGGCTTGCCGATAACGGTGCTGGAAGCATGGGCCTCTGCGAAGCCAGTGCTGATGACACGTGAGTGCAATTTGCCCGAAGGCTTCGCGGTCGGGGCAGCACTACAAATTGGGACTGCCCCGGAGGAGATTGCCGCTGGTCTGAAACAACTGATCGAAATGAGTGATGACGACCGAAGAGCAGTCGGCGATCGTGGACGCACTTTGGTGGCGACAAAATTTTCGTGGCCTCGAATTGGTGAGCAGATGCGCTCGGTTTACGAATGGATCCTCGGCGGCGGAACAACACCGGAGAGCGTGAGATTGTAGCAATGCCGCTGGACATCTGATTTCGTGTCAGGTGTTACAGCTGGCCATTCATCGGAAACCAGATTGGCTTCCACCGACGCCCTGTTTCTTTACAAACCGGTCAAATTGTTATGAGAAACAAAGACCCGTCCTGGGCAGCAGCGGCGAAAAAGGATTCCTTTTTTCGAAACTTCGGCCCGGAAAATCCGAAGAACATGGTGATTAACAATCAGTCGTAGCACGCCGATGAGCTGGATCACCGTCGTCTGGTCTATTGAATGCGGCGGCGTGTTTGACCCTCAGTAAGGCAATGTCCTACATGAAAATTAGGCGACGCCTGACCAGACAAATTCGCACGGTTTTCGTTGCAATACCTCTTTCGCGCCCCCGCCGAACGTCTGTCTGGCGACCTATCGGAGGAGGCCTCATTCTTGCCGGAGTCGCTTATTCCTTACGAAATATTCCAAGCGCATACGGCCGGCTGTGCGTCATTGCGTATTTAGTCTCCGCCCTTGTTTTTGCAGCCATTGGTCTGTGGTTATTGATCAGTTACTCGAGAAGAAAATGAAGTACTGGAAAATAATTGCCTGTAATTTAAGAAAGCCGGTTGGAGTTTGGGCTGGGTCTGAGCCATTGATCCCAACGGGTGAACAATCTGGATTGCAGACGCGCATGGCGAAGGAAAGCGTTTCGTTGTGCGCTATTGCCGCTCTCGGTTGGATTCCACTCTTCTTAACAATTTGGCCCAACTGTTGAGAACCCAATAAAGACGGACCAAGGCAGAAGTAACGAAAACCAGCCCATTCCATGTGCCGAAGAGTAAAGAGTCGAGCACTTAGTCAACGCCCTCGGCTCAAAGTGCCGCGTTGGAAATCGAGAACTCCAAAGAATTTAATTCAGTAGCTTTTCGGGCACCTCAAAAGCGCAACTGACTTTGAATAAATACGCGGGCCGCGCCTAACCGTAGACTGCGTTGATTTTGCGCCGTTGTAGATTTTTCTCAAACTTCCAGCACATGAAAATGCCGCACGCGGCACCGTGATCGACGGAAAAATCGTGGTATGTCAGCTGAATTAAGCAGCTATCACAATGGCGCGCTTCCGGGCGGTTGCGTCGAGAGTCCGCTTTCGCAAACGCAACGATTTGGGCGTCGCTTCCACATATTCGTCGATGTCGATGTATTCAATCGCGCGTTCCAGACTCATGCATAGCGGCGCTTCGAGCTGAATCCCTTTGCCTTCACCCTGGCTCCGCATGTTGGTGAGATGTTTTGCTTTGCAGGGATTGACTGGCAAATCTTCCGGTCGCGCGTTTTCGCCAACGATCATTCCTTCGTAAACGTCTTCCTGCGGACCGATGAAAAGCCGGCCGCGTTCCTGAATGTTGTTGAGCGCGTAAGCCGTGCTGACTCCCGGTTCCATCGAGACCATGACACCACGACCGCGTCCTGCGATTTCACCTTTGAACGGCGCGTATTCGCGAAAGAGATGACTCATCAATCCTTCGCCGCGGGTCAGGTTGATAAGATCCGTTTCAAAGCCAATCAGGCCGCGAGTCGGAATAATCGCCTCGATCGACACGCGCGTCGCGTGATGATCCATGCTGACAACCTCGCCTTTGCGATTGGCAACCAATTGCAAAATGTCACCGAGATTTTCGTTCGGTAGATCGACATAAAGATTTTCGAGCGGCTCAAGCAGGGTGCCATCCTCTGCCCGGTGAAAAATCACCTCGGGACGAGAAACCATTACTTCGTAGCCTTCGCGTCGCATTTGCTCGACCAGAATTGCAATTTGCATCTCGCCACGCGCATTGATCTCAAATGCGCCAGCTGTTTCCGTATCGTTGACCTGGAGTGAGACGTTGCCGCGCGTTTCGCGAATAAGGCGCTCGCGAATATTACGCGCCGTCACAAATTTTCCTTCGCGCCCGGCAAACGGCGAATCGTTTACCAGAATTTGCATGCGAATCGTAGGCGGATCGATATCCACAAATTGAAGCGGCGCCCGTTCTTCGCGGTCTGTCAGGGTTTCGCCGATATAAACTTCCTCGAAACCGGCCAGTCCAACGATGTCGCCGGCGGTCGCGTGTTTTATTTCTACCTGCTCCAATCCCGCGTAGGTAAAGAGCGCCGTGACTGTAGCCCGCTCATGGCGGCCATCGCGGTGGATGCAGACGATCGAGTCGCCAACTACTACGCGACCACTGACGATGCGCCCGAGCGCAAATCTTCCGAGGTAATCACTGTAATCCAGATTCGAGACGAGCATTTGAAAGAATGGCTCGCCCGAAATTTTTGGCGGCGGCACATGTTGCACGATCGCCTGAAAGAGCGGCGTCATGTCTTCGTTGTTTTCGTGCAGTTCGCGCATGGCAAAACCGTTCTTCGCGCTCGCGTAGACGATTGGAAAATCGAGTTGCTCGTCGGTTGCTTTAAGTTCGACGAAGAGATCGAAAATCTCGTCCAGGACTTTGTGCGGACGCGCGTTTTCTCTGTCGATCTTGTTGATGACAACAACCGGCTTCAGTTTGTTCTCCAGCGCCTTGCGCAAAACAAAACGCGTCTGCGCCTGTGGCCCGTCGTGCGCATCGACCACAAGCAGCACGCCGTCCACCATTTTCATGATCCGCTCGACTTCGCCGCCGAAATCGGCGTGACCCGGTGTATCGACAATGTTGATCCGGTAACCGTTCCACTGAAAAGCTGCGTTTTTCGCGCGAATCGTGATTCCTTTTTCACGCTCGAGATCCATCGAGTCCATCATGCGCTCTTCAATCTTTTGATTGGAGCGAAACGTGCCCGATTGGCGCAACAGTTGATCGACCAGCGTCGTCTTGCCGTGATCGACGTGCGCTATGATGGCAATATTACGAATCTTATCCATTGAGGGGACTCTCTCCCGAGCAGGAGGGCGGCGAATGTTACGAAAGAAGCCAGCCAAGTCAACCCGGGGGCGGTAAACGCCCCCTTTCCTAGCTCGCGCGCTATTCTATGAAAAGGAGCCACGCTCGACATAAATTGAATCATTGGGAAACCATCGCTGACAATCTCAGTAAAGCTGGTTGGAGTTGGGCCGTGTCTCAGCGATTGATTCTTGCGGGCAAGCGATCTGGATTGCTGACGCACATCGCGGCGACGGAAAGAGATTCATCGTCAGTGCCGACGAAAAGCTCACCACGTTTTTCAACCTCCAACATCAGGTGTCGAGAAGTGTCAAACGGTAGAGGTCCTACACGCTAGATTGGATAACTGATGCGTTTCGAGAACGCTCAAACGAATCGGAAACAGCAACTTTCGTCTTTCCAATACGGTTTACTTGTTTACGCTCCGTTGAGAAATGTTTGGACTGAGGTCCGCCCGCGCGAACCAGCATGAACAGCCAATCTCCAGTCGTTTACGATTTTCATCTGCCGCGTTTCCCCGCGCGATTGATCGCCGGTGTTGTCATCGTCATTCTTCTGGTGGTTTTGATATGGACAGCGTGCTACACGGTGCAGGCTGAATCCGAAGGGGTCGTTCTTCGGTTTGGCAAGTTTTTGAAAACCGTCGAGCCAGGGCTGCATTTCAAGCTGCCCTTAGGGATCGATGACGTAATTGTCGTGCCTACGCGGCGGCAATTGAAACTTGAGTTCGGCTTCACGACTCCTGGATACACAAATCCCGACCAACCGCCGAAAGAGGCGGAGGAAGAAAGGTCAATGGTCACAGGTGACCTGAACGCCGCACTTGTCGAATGGGTCGTGCAATACCGCATCGACGATCCCAAGCAATATCTGTTCGACGTCCGTAATCCTGCGCAGACGTTGCGCGATTTATCGGAAGCGGCGATGCGCGAAGTGATCGGCGACCGAACGGTGGACGAAGTCATTACGATCGGCCGCCAAGACATCGAGGTCTCGGCGCTTGCGCGAATGCAGGAACTATCGAAACGCTACATGCTCGGCGTCCGCGTCGATCAGGTGCAACTGAAGAACGTCAACCCCCCTGCCGAGGTCCAGGCCTCCTTCAACGAAGTCAACAAAGCGCAACAAGACCGCGAAAACGCCATTAACATCGCGAACGGCGATTACAATGAAGCAGTGCCTAGAGCGAAGGGGCAGGCGGACCAGGCGATTCGCGCGGCCGAAGGCTACCGATTCAAGCGCGTCAATGAAGCGGAGGGCGACGTCGCATCATTCAATGCCATGCTCGAGCAATACATCAAGGCGCCGGAAATCACGCGGACGCGGCTTTATCTCGAAACCATGGGCGACGTGCTCTCTGCGACCGGGGAGAAAATCATTATCGACGATTCGATGCGAAATCTGTTGCCGGTCCTGCCGCTCACCGGAAAACCCCTGGAAAAGAAATGAGCAAGCGCGGTTGTCTTTGGCTCGTGTCAATCGTCCTCGCGTTCGTCTTTTTGCGCGCGTTGCAAGGATGTTTCTTCGCCGTTCACCAGACGGAACAAGTAATCATTACGCAATTCGGCAAACCGGTTGGAGAACCAATCACGGACCCGGGATTGCACTTTAAGCTTCCCATCATTCAAGAAGTCAACCGAATCGATAAGCGATTTCTCGAATGGGATGGCGCGCCCGTTGCCATTCCAACCCGGGACAAGACTTACATTCATGTCGATACATTTGCCCGCTGGCGAATCAACGACGCCAAGACCTATTTCGTCCGGTTGCGCGATGAACGAAGCGCGCAATCGCGGTTGGAAGACATTCTTGGAAGCGAGACACGCAACGCTGTCGCCAAACACGACCTGATCGAGATTGTTCGCATCGACAAGAATCGCAAACCGCTGCGCGATGAAAATCTAAAAAATGTGCCAACAGGCTTGGGAACGATTGGAGTCCTGCCGCCGATCGATTATGGGCGATTGAAAATCGAGGACGAGATTAAGACGAAAGCGGCAGGAAAATTGTCGGAGTTTGGCATCGAGCTGCTCGACCTCCGGCTCAAACGCGTGAATTACAATCCTGATGTGCTCGGTCGAATCTACCAGCGAATGATGAGCGAACGCGGGCAGATTGCGCAGCGATTTCGCTCGGAAGGCGAAGGGGAAGCGGCACGCATCGCCGGACAAAAAGAACGCGACTTAAATGAAATTCAATCGACCGCTTACCGGCAGGTGCAACAGATCCGTGGCGAATCCGACGCGAAAGCCACCGAGATTTATGCGCGGGCTTACACCCAGAATCCGCAAGCCGCCGAATTCTACAATTTCCTCAAGAGCATGGACACATATCGGAAAGTGCTTACGAAAGATACGACGCTCGTCTTTTCTACTGACAGTGATCTATTCGGATTGCTGAAACGCGCAAGCGCAAAGCCTCAGACCTTGCCGCCGGCACGCTAAGGGATACTCCACCCAAAGTCTTTCGAGCGACCTGTAATAGGAGAAGGAAATTTAAGCTTTCACAGCAAGCCTCACAGAGCAGGCAGCGCAAATCCAGAAAGTGAGCGCTCAGGTCGAAGCGAGCAAACCTGCGTCGCAAGTGGTCAACAATTTCCTGAAGCCGCGCCCGCCCCAACAAAGCAGCAGCGTTTCACAAATCAACCGTCATGCTGCACCGTATGGCGGCTTTTTGTTTCGCTCACTAACTACCAATCGTCCATTCCCTGTGATCCGTTATGGCCGCACATGTTCCTCAGCTGGTTTTTGACGGATAGGAGTCGCGCCTTCAGTCCTCGAATATAATCATGATCAAGATTATCGGATAGCTCCCATTCTTTGAGCAGGGCTTTCAGTCCATCAATGCGCTGGCATTTTTTAATTAGCCGGTCGCTGTGGCGGTTATCTTGAATGGTTTCCATACCGTTTTATTACGTGGCGCGAGATGTCATCGGCTTTCTTCGTTCCCTTCAACCCGCGACGAAGTTACCGGGAACAGACGCCGGGCGCGAGGAAAAAGTGAACTCACCACTCTTTGAAACCGCCAGTGTGGTCGTGCGTTTCAATCAAGTTGCCCGTTTCATCATAAACGCGAATCACAGCATCATGTGAGCGGCTCTTTACTTTTCGGCCCTTGGGACTAGCTCGTTTTCGCCATCCTTGCTCTGGGTGAATCGTTGTTGGTTCGTAACATTTTGGCCGCTTCGTAACGAATCAGCTATGCGTAGCAAACCTCGAAGTACATATCAGTGAACTATCATAGCGATATCGCTCCGTAGTCAGAAGCAGAAACAGAGATCGGACGCGATTTACAATATTTCAATACCTTTTGGGCGCTCAGTCGCATCGACCTGTAAGGGTATTTGACGCTTTTCGGCGGCATCGTTTTCTGAGACTCTGCTATCGCGATGCTGGCAAAAATTTATTCCGCGGCCGTTTACGGCGTGGACGCTTACGAGGTTGAAATCGAAGTAAACGGCGCTGGGGGCGATCCAAACATCATCATCGTTGGGTTGCCTGATGCAGCGGTGAAGGAAAGCCGCGACCGCGTCACCACCGCGATAGCAAACAGCGGGTACTATTGGCCACGCGGTCGCACGACGATCAATCTAGCCCCTGCAGACATCAAAAAGGAGGGACCAAGCTTCGATTTGCCGATTGCTCTTGGAATGATCGCCGTGACCGAAGAACTCGACAGTTCGCCGTTTGAGAATTTCAGCTTCGTGGGTGAGCTCGCCTTGGACGGTTCTGTCCGTGCTGTGAAAGGCGTGCTGCCCGTTGCGTTGGAAGCACGGCGAAGAGGCAAGCGCGCGCTGTTTGTTCCCGAGGCCAACGCGCTTGAAGCCGCAATGGTCGATAAGATCGACATCTACGGCGTGCAAAATTTGCGGCAAACGTTCGCCTTTTTGCGCGGCGAAATTGCGCTTCTGCCGACACGCGCTGATCTGAGCAAATTCTTCGCTGCACATCAAAGTTACGACGTCGATTTCAGCGATGTGAAAGGACAGGGCCACGTAAAACGCGCAATCGAAGTCGCCGTCGCGGGCGGCCACAACGCCCTGATGATTGGTCCGCCTGGGTCGGGCAAATCGATGCTGGCCAAACGCATTCCGACGATCATTCCGCCGCTTTCGCTCGATGAAGCGATTGAGACCACAAAGATTCACAGCATCACAGGCTTGCTGGATTCTGAGAAGTCGTTCGTCTCCACGCGACCGTTCCGCGACCCGCATCACACCATCAGCGACATCGGCCTGCTCGGCGGCGGGACGTTTCCGAATCCGGGTGAAGTGAGTATCGCTCACAACGGTGTTCTATTTCTAGACGAGTTACCCGAGTTTAAGAGATCGGCTTTGGAGGTGATGCGGCAGCCGCTTGAGGACGGGAAGGTCACTGTGTCGCGGGCGGCGGGCAGTGTAACGTTTCCCTCGGAGTTCATGCTTGTTGCCGCGATGAACCCGTGTCCGTGCGGCTATTTTGGCGACTTGAAGCGCGAATGCCGTTGTGGGCCTTTGCAGGTGCAGCGGTATCGGCAACGCATCTCCGGCCCGTTGCTGGATCGCATTGATCTGCACATCGAAGTGCCGGCAGTTGAATATCGCGATGTCGCTAGTGAGCGCGCTGAGGAAAATTCTGCCGCGATTCGCGAACGCATCCTCCGCGCGCGGCAACTTCAGCAGAAGCGATTTCGCAATGATGCGAAAGTAAATTGCAACGCGCGCATGGCTACCCGTCAACTCAAAGAACATTGCAAGCTCAACCAGGATTCGCAGGAATTGATTCGCGTTGCGATGAACGAATTGCACTTAAGCGCCCGCGCTTACGATCGCATTCTAAAGGTCTCGCGTACAATCGCCGACCTCGACGGCAAGAGCGACATTTCGCCAGAACACGTCAGTGAGGCTATCCAATACCGGACCTTCGATCGGACCCTTTGGATTTAGACGCGTTATTGTTAGATTGAGCAAGGCGAAGCGAAACATCTCTGACTTGTGGTATTAGAGAGGCAAAAAAACGAGGTTCTTCGCTTCACTCAGAGTGACATCTGTAATATCGCCTCTAACTAAACTTGCTTGCATCGCGGCAATCGCTTTCGGGGGATGCCATCGAAGCGAGCAAACAATTTCCGGCCCGCTGAGACAACGAGGTTATCTCTGGCAACGAGAGTGGACTACCGCCGTTGTCGACGCGCTTGGCGAAGCCGATCGACGAATGGATGGCGTGGTGATTCTCGGCGCGGAAATCAATCTTGCTGGAAAAAAGCCGGAGATCTTCAGGGCGACGATCGACTGGGATGCCGTGAAACAGGGCAGCGAACATCGCGCGCTCGCGCTCCGGGTTGCGCCATTTGGCGGTCCATTTCGTTCCGACGACGCGCCCGCGCAGGCGATTGTCGATCTTGCGAAGCAACTTCTAAGCGACGCGCGTGCTCACGATGTCAATCTGGAGGAGTTCCAATTCGATTTCGATTGCGCGCAGAAAAATCTCGGCAGTTATCGAACGTGGCTGCTCGCGCTGAAACCAATCGTCCAGCCAACTCGTTTTGTAATCACGGTGCTGCCAGCGTGGCTGAATGATTCGGAATTTCGAAAGCTGGTGCACGAGGTTGATGGATATGTGCTGCAAGTGCACTCGGTTCCGATTTCGGCCGGCACCAACGCGAAACTGTTCGATGCGCAGTTTGCACGTGAATGGGTAAGAAAAGCAGCACGTTTCGGAACACCGTTTGAGGTGGCGTTGCCAACGTATCGCTGCGCTGCCGGTTACGGTCCCAATGGAAAACTTCTCAGCGTGGCGATGGACAGCGTGCAACCAGTCTGGCCGCCTGGTACGCGCGTTTTGGAATTCGGCGCGGATGCAAATGAAATCGCCGCGGTGGTCAATGATTGGCAGCAAACGCGGCCGCCGCAATTGCGTGAATTAATTTGGTATCGCATTCCGATCGCAACCGACACGCGCAACTGGCGCTGGGCAACATTGTCGGCCGTCATGTCGGGCCGTCTCCCTGAACACAAGCTGAATATTTTGCAGGAGGGCGAGAACCCGATCGACTTGTCGATCTTCAATGCGGGAGAGGCGGATGAGCAACTCAACGCGAACGTAAGCGCAACGTGGAATGGCGCAGGATTGACCGCGTCGGATGCGTTGGCCGGTTGGAATATGAGATCGGAAAATGGTCGCGCGATTTTTACAGTGACCGCATCGCGCGGACTGCGATTGCCGCCGGGCGCGACGCGGAAAATAGGTTGGCTTCGTTTCGATCAAACCACTACTCTCGAAACTGCACTCTCGACGAACAAATGAGTTCCTTCGTTAAATTGTTGGCGACTGTTGGGATGGCGCTCTGCCTCGTGGGCGGATTGCACGCGACCGGGTACTTTGGGCCATACATTTATTTGGACGACGGCGGCAAGAATGTAGCGGGCTCACCGGAATTTTACTGGGGCCTCGAAGTGCGCCGGATTTCTCGCGATTTTCATCCTCCCGAGAAATTGGTCGTCTCAAAAGAAGCGGCCCAAATAAACGAGGAGGAGGAGAGGACTAAGAAAACTTCCGAGAACACAACAGAAACCGATCTCAAAGATTTTGATTCGGCGGTGCAGGAGGCACGAATCAAGCCCGCAGACGCGGCAAAAGCGAAAGAACAGCACAAACAAGCTCGCGCTGCGCTCGATGCCACTGCGAGCGGGACGCCGACGCCGTTGCCCGCTGAGTTTGATTCCGAATTTGCAGATTACCACAAAGGCGCAGCCGCGTATTTGAACCAACAATGGGACGAAGCACGAGCAGCGTGGGAAAATTTGCTCAAGCGACCGGAGCAAGATCGACATTATCGGACGGTTTGGGCGGCGTTCATGTTGGGCAAAGTTGCGCTTAAGGAAAAAGATTTCCCAACGGCGACGCAATGGTTTCAGCGCACTCGCGAGCTCGCCAAAGCCGGATTTGCCGATTCGTCAGGCCTGGCGGCGGAAAGTTACGGCTGGGAGGGACGAGCCGAGTGGAAACAAGATCATCCTGAGAAAGCGGCGCTGCTTTTTATGAATCAACTTGCACTGGGTGACGCGAGTGCGGTCGTCTCGCTCAAGGCGGTCATCCCCGATCGCGAACCGGCAAGCGGTTTATTGAATTACGGGCCGGAGCCGGAAGAGAGAGAAAAGTGGACTGACGAGCAAAAGCGCGAGGAAGAGCAGAAGGAGACGGCGAAATTGAAAGTGGCGGCGCAGGACCCATTGCTTAGGCGACTGGTGACCGTGCACATTTTGGCGACAGCAGTTTCGCCGGATTATTATTACACCGAAGGTTTGAAGAAGGAGGGGGTGAACCGTTCTGCGCGCTGGTTCAACATCATTCAGCAAGCGAACTTGAGCCGCGTCGAAGACGGGGAGTATCTCGGTTGGATTTCTTACAACGCGGGAGATTACAAAGGCGCGGCGCATTGGCTGGAGCTAAGCAAAGCTGACACCGCAGCTGCGCTTTGGTTGAAGGCCAAGCTCCAACTCCGTGCCGGGAAATTCGCCGACGCCACGAACACGATGGCCCGAGCCGTTGAGATAATGAAAACATCACCGGCCTACACATCTCATGAAGGCGAGGAATGGGCGACCGAGGATTTGTTCGCCAAAGGCGAATATTGGGGCTTCGCGTCTCGCGCGAGCGGCGACCTCGGCGGACTTCGCCTTGCGCGCGGAGACTTTGTTCAAGCACTCGATGTTTTGTTCAGGGGCCAGCTTTGGGAGGACGCTGCTTTTGTTGCGGAGCGCGTCCTGACGACGAATGAATTAAAACAATACGTCGACGCATTGCCAACAACCGAACCACCAAAGGAAGGCGAAGATTATAATAAGAAGCTGCGATATCTGCTCGGACGACGCCTCGTTCGAGAGGATCGATACGCCGACGCCGAACAATATTTGCCGCAGCCGTACGACAAGGTCCTGGAAAAGTATGTGAAGGCATTGAAGGACGGAGCGAACGAAAAGCTTTCCAAGACGGAGCGCGCGCACGCATTGTTCACTGCGGCATGGCTTGCGCGCTACGATGGAATGGAACTAATGGGGACTGAAGGCGCGCCGGACGCATTCGCGGAAAGTGGCTCCTTCGAAATGCCGGACCTGGCGAAGGAGCGGCGTAGCGGCGCCTACCAGACGATTGCCTACGATAAAGAAGGCAAGGCGTCGTACGACGAGAACGGAAATCCAAAGATGAAAAGCGTGCCGGCAGTCCTGAAAGCTTCAGCCAAGGAGATTCAGCGATTAAACACGAACAAGATCAGTCCCGATATTCGTTTTCACTATCGCCTCATCGCGGGTGCGCTCGCGATGAAAGCGGCGGCATTGTTACCCGATAACTCGGAAGAGCTCGCCGACATCGTCAACCAAGCCGGCATGTGGGTCAAAGATCGAGATGAGAAAGTTGCCAACCGCTATTATCAAGTGATCGATCACCGCTGCGCGAAGACGAAGATCGGCCAGACGGCCAGAGCGAAGCATTGGTTTGTCGATCAACAAGGCCCCTCGAGCACTGCGGAGCAGCAGGCGCACGAAGCGATGCGAAAAGAATTGAAGATGGATAGCTCCGAGTAGGGAACTTCGAATTTGCGCGTCCGACGAGTAGCTATTAGCGGGCAAGTCCTTCGTCTGACATTAATCGCGTCACTCGCGCTGCTGACCAGTTGCAAGTCTGCAACGAACCAAGTGTTGGAGGAAACATTTGAGCAATTCTATGCCATTCCCCCGTCTGCCAAAATCACCATCAAAAACGGAGATGGTGCAATCCTGGTTTATGGTTCAAACCTGAACGAGATGCGTGTGCATGCCGTTAAGAAGGCGTATAGCCGCGCCCGGCTGGCGCAAATCGCGGTGAGCGTCGACCTGAAGCCAGGCTCGGTCGCCATCGGTACCAAATTCCCTCCCAAACCCAAATGGGGTTTATTCGATCGGTCAGGCACGGTTGACTACACGATTGTTGTTCCAGCAACGACAGACGTCTCGAGTCTGGATCTGGATGCCGGCGAGATTTTGCTGGATGGGATGCGCGGACGAACGACGCGCGCTCGGCTAGGCGAAGGCCGCATGTTTGCTCGCAACTGCTTTACCAATCTGGATCTCGCGATCCGGCGCGGCAATCTCATCATGTCGTACGATTGGTGGGAACAGAGCAAGTTCTCCGTGGAAGCCACTATCGCCCAGGGAAACGCACGGGCGTATCTGACGAGCGACGCCGCTTTTCATCTCCTCGCGAAAGCAGAAGGAAAAATCTCCAGCGATTTTGAAAGTACCGCACCGGCATCTAACGCCGGGATGCAGATAGACGCGCTGGTGAACGGAGGAGGGGACGCCACAATCAAAGTTCGCGTGGCGAAAGGCAACATTAAGATTATAGAGTCGAATCCGTAAGCAAAGTGGTTTGCTTAATCCGCAATTGGCAATCTAAAATCTGCAATCGAAAATGCCATCGTTCGACATAGTCTCAGAGGTTGACGTGCAGGAGATCGACAACGCGATTAATCAGGCGCGCAAAGAGATCGCCACCCGGTTCGACTTAAAGGACGCGCAAACGGAAATCATCTCCGAAAAAGACAAACTTGTTTTGACGGCCGACGATGCCGCGCACTTGAAAGCATTGCGCGAGATCGTCGTCGGCAGGTTGTCCAGACGTGGAGTTGATCTTCGTAATATCGAGCAAGAAGAGGCCACTATTTCTTCGGTTGGTCACGCCCGCCAGGAATTGAAAGTCAGGCAGGGCCTCGAAGGCGATAAGGCGAAAGAAATTATTCAGGCGATCAAATCACAAGGCTTCAAGGTGCAAAGCCAGTTGCAAGACCGGCAGATTCGGGTCACCGGGAAAAAGAAAGATGAACTCCAGGCTGTGATTCAATTTGTGCGCAGCCGCGACTTTGGTGTGGCAACAAGCTTCAAAAATTTCAGGGACTGAACCTGTAGCCGCTTCGCTGTGCGAAGCGTGCGCGTCGCCCGCACGGCGACGGCTACAGTCATCCGCCTTGCACGGGGGGCATGATGGCGATCTCTTCGCCTGGCTTTAGCTGGTAATTGCGGTCGACAAATTCTACGCCTGCACCAATCAAAATGCTTTTATCATGCGGGCGCAGCGCGGGTTGCTGAGCATAAACTTTCTCCAGCAAGTCACGCACGGTCGCTCCTTCGACAAGCTCGATATCGAGTTCGCGCATTCCAATCTGATCGCGCAGTTGCGCGTAAAACTGCACTCGCACCTTCATTAGGATTTCACCACGAAGAACACGAAGGTCACGAAGCCAAACAACCATTTCTTTCTTCGTGTTCTTCGTGCCCTTCGTGGTTCAAAACTCTACCCGTGATCACGAATGAGTTCATTCGCTCGATTGCTCCAGCAATTCCTTTCTCAGCACCCCAATGTAAGGCAGGTTGCGATAACGTTCCCTAAAATCGAGCCCGTAACCCACGACAAATTCGTCTTCGATTTCGAATCCAACATAATCTGTGTCGACACATCGAGCGCGTTGTTTCATTTTGCTCAGCAAGACACACACGCGCACGCTGCACGGCTTGGCCGTTTCCAGCTTCTCACAAACTGCTGCCAGTGTGTGACCGCTATCCAGAATATCGTCCACGATCAAAATATCTCGATCGGTCACATCCGGAAGCGCAAGCTGTTTAAAAATTACTTCGCCGCTCGTTTGCGCTTTTCCGTGATAACTCGCGGCGCTGAGAAAATCCAATTTGAGCGGCAATGGAACTCGCCGAAGCAGGTCCGCCATGAACATCAAGCTCCCGCTTAAGACTGCGATCACGGTTAATTCGCGGTCGCGATAATTCTTTGAAATTTGCGCAGCAAGTTCATCGAGCCGCCGGTGAATTGCCGGTTCATCAAATAGGACGCGCTCGATATCGCCTTGCATTAACTCATTAGGCCACTAGCGGACGCAGAGATCAAGGCGCTCACAACGAATGTCATCCCGAACAAAGAGAGGGACCTCGCAAAAACATCCTGACTTTCGTCGCACGCCCGGGATAATCCGCGCTTGCTGTTCGCATTTGGGAGGTCCATCGGTCGCCGCGGCGACCTCGGGATGACAAGCGCATGTGTTGGGGCTTTGTTCGTTCCTGTGCACATTCATCACGACCAACTCGAAGTCCGCACCCACCATAAGGGCCTTTACGAAGTCACCGGTGAAGTTCAGGCAAAGATCGACAGAAGCGGAGTGCGAAACGGGACCGTGACTGTCTTTGTTCAACACACCAGTTGCAGCATTGTCATCATGGAGAATGCCGATGCAACTGCGCGCGATGACTTGGAAGAATTCTTCAATCGACTAGTGCCCGAGGACGCCGATTACTTCACGCACGGTTCCGAAGGCAGCGATGATATGCCGTCGCACATCAGAATGGCGTTAACACGCACCAGCGAGACAATACCGATTGCCGATGGAAGAATGCAGCTCGGCACATGGCAGGGCATTTTTCTCTTCGAACATCGCCGCGCGCCACATCATCGAAAACTTTTGGTCACGATTATCGGCGAATAACTGTAGTGCGAACCACACTCTTAGAGTCGATCGAGTTGGCGAGTTATTCATCTAACGAGAATGAGATGAGCTGCGGCGAGGTGCCGTGACAATCTCGTTGGAGTGATTCTGCAATGGGGCCGTTGGCTTCATCGATTGGTTAGATCCGTTGTGGCCGCACGATTTCATTTCTTTGTCCACTTTTCCTCGGCGAACGT